>Ga0335076_10003161_pt1 | contig 16516 bp, 8 predicted proteins | sample Lox_Sample_25_FD_206717 | JGI IMG/M metagenome (GOLD analysis project Ga0335076, IMG submission 206717) | Soil microbial communities from Loxahatchee National Wildlife Refuge, Florida, United States - Lox_Sample_2.5 | ecosystem: Environmental > Terrestrial > Soil > Wetlands | place: USA: Florida... | reverse complement strand
ATTTCTTCATGGGCGATCCGGATCAGGATTTCGGAGCCGAGGTAGTCTGATTCTCGACGACCGGCGCCTCGGTGGCGGCAGGCGGCTCACTTTGAATCAGCCGGTTGTTTTCGCGATCGTAATCAAAAATTTCAGCGTAGCGGCCCCAGTTCATCGCGGTCTCAAACTGGCGTTGAACCTCGTCCTCGGCGAAATGCTCATCGAGGATGTCATGAAAGAATTCGTCGGCGATGGAGTGGTCCGATTTGCGCTTCAGGATGCTGTCAATCTGCTTGAGGATCGTGACATGCTCGAGGGAAGCCTGGCGGAAGAGGACCTTGCGCTGCTGAATGTCAGCCTGGGCAAAGGCAACGCCTTGCGGAGTAATCTGCACATCTCCCTCTTTCAGGCGGGCAAACCCGAGAAGGACACAGGCCTCAAGAATCGGCAGAAGATCTTCGACGTCCATGACCAGTTCTTCAGCGAGCCGGAACAAATCTTCGCGGCCGCCTCGATCGTTCAGGAGTTCAACAAGACCGGCGATGCCGCCAACCCGGGCGTGGGGAAGCATCTGGTATTTGGCGGTACGCAGGGGGGCCTCCTGCTTCTTGACTGCCCCTTTCGTGATGCCTCCCGGCGGGAGAATAATTTCCGCAGTGGTTTCGGCGTCGGGCAAAGCATGCTCGGCGTCAGGCTCGGTCATGACCTTGTAGATATAGTCGACCAGTTCAACGAAACGCGGAGACTTACGGTCGCGAGGATGTTTCAGGCGGATGTTGAAATCAGAGCGAATGCGGGCGGGATTCCGGCCCAGCACCATGACCCGGTCGGCCAGCATGACGGCCTCTTCGATGTTGTGGGTGACAATGAAAATGGCGCTGGTCGGCATTTTCTTGTTGAGCCAAAGTTCGAGCAACTCACCGCGCAGGTTCTCGGCAGTAAGGACGTCGAGCGCTGAGAAAGGCTCGTCCATGAACAGGACTTCGGGTTCGACGACCAGAGCGCGTGCGAATCCGACGCGCTGCTTCATTCCGCCCGAGAGTTCCTTGGGGTACGCTGTCTCGAATCCATCGAGGCCGACGGTATCGAGAGTGCGCAAAGCGCGCTTGTGGCGTTCGACAGCCGCGACGCCCTTGGCTTCAAGCGGAGCCTCGACGTTCTCCAAAACCGTGAGCCAGGGGAAAAGAGCAAAGCTCTGGAAGACGATGGCGACGTTGGGCGTTTGTCCGTCGAGTGGTTTCCCATGCCAGAGCAGGCTTCCGGAGGACGGCTGGGAGAGCCCGGTGAGCATGCGCAGCAAAGTGGATTTGCCACAGCCAGATGGGCCGAGCAGGGCGACGATCTTCCCGGGCTCGATGAGGAGGTTGGTGACACCAACGACCTGAATCCGCGTACCATCGGGTTGCAGATAAGACTTCTCGATCGCAACCGCTTCGATGATGGCTTCACTCACGCTAAATCCCCGTAATCTCTATACACGATGCGAACGGAACCGCAAAGCAGGATTCCCGTTTTAAGCAATTCCTAAATGATCTCAGGCCGCGTAGCTGACCTGCTCGGCAACTGCGATGGGCTTGGGAAGACGATCGCTCAACTCGGCAAGGCACGCAAGTTTGGAGGTCAAATCGCCAGTCAGCTGGCTCTGGCTGAAACGCCACTTCCAGTTTCCGCCATTGAGGCTGGGGGTGTTCATACGAGCTTCGCTGCCGAGGCCAAGGACATCCTGGAAAGGAATGATGCTCAAGCTCGCGGGAGAGCAGAGCGCCGCGCGAATCATGCTCCAGTGGATGCCATCTTCGCCGCGACCGACATAGGCTTCGGCGTTGCGCCGTTCATGCTCGGTCGCAGCAGAAGTCCACCAGCCAACGGTGGTGTCGTTGTCGTGCGTTCCCGTGTAGATGACCTTATCCGCAGATCTGTGGGGAAGATACATGTGGGCGCCCTCATCCCCGAAACCGAATTGCAGGACCGCCATGCCTGGGATTTTGAGTCTCTCCCGCAGGGCGTGGACCTCGGGAGTGATGTATCCCAAATCTTCAGCGAAGAAAGGCAAGCCCCCGAGGGCTTCTCGTAACTTGGTGAACAGATCGTCGCGGGGACCGTCGACCCAGCGCCCGTTGACCGCTGTGTCGTCGGCGGCGGGAATCTCCCAGAACTGATCGAAGCCGCGGAAATGATCGAGGCGAATATAGTCGCAATTCTGTGTGGCCCATCGGAGCCGATGGATCCACCACTCATATCCGCGGTCCTTCATCACGTCCCAGCGATAAAGCGGATTCCCCCAACGCTGTCCAGTTTTGCTGAAGAAGTCGGGGGGAACGCCGGCCACGACTTCGGGATCGAGATTGCCGTTCAGGCGGAAGAGTTCGCGGTGGGTCCAAACGTCGGCGCTGTCGTGGTTCACAAAGATCGCTACATCTCCCACGATGCGAATGCCGCGTTCGGCACAATAGCGGCGCAAGGCGGCCCACTGCTCGTAAAAGGCGAACTGAAGAGCGCTTCGGATTTCAAGATCGGCCGCGAGTTCCTGCCGTGCCTTTTGCAGGGCCACCGGCTCGCGAAACGCAAGATCATGAGGCCAGCGGTTCCAGCAAGCGAGCTTTGCCCGGGCCCGAAGAGCATCAAAGAGGACAAAATCGTCAAGCCACCAGGCGTTATCGCGACGGAATGCCTCAAAACGGTTGCGTGCGGCCACAGAAGCAGACCGCAGAAAGTTCCGTGCGGCTTTGAACAGCAGCGGCATTTTGCGTGCGAACACACAGTCGTAGTCGACCGGACCGTCGACGGCGGTCAATCCCTGAAGCTTCGAGTTATCAGTCCAGCCGTAGTCGCGAAGGCGTTCGAGGCTGATCAGGAGCGGATTTCCCGCAAAGGCGGAGGTGGCAGAATAGGGTGAGTTGCCATAGCCGAGCGGTCCCAGGGGCAGGACCTGCCAGAGCCCCTGCCGAGCGGCGGCCAGGAAATCTGCGAACGCATAGGCAGAGGGGCCAAAGTCGCCGATTCCGCCGAGGGAAGGCAGCGAAGTGGGATGTAAGAGAATTCCAGCCGCGCGCGGAAAAGACATGAGTAACGCTTCTTACATTCCTTGCTCTGCGCCCGCGCGGGTGAGAGTCTTCATCTCTTCCGGGTTGATCTTGATCTTGCCAGACTTCTGCATTTCCTCGCGCAAGTTAGAAATGAACAAGCCGAAGATCTCCTGTTGCTTGCCCTGCATAAGCGAGTCTCGTATTTGGTCACGCTTGGCAGCATAGTCGGCATCGGATGGTTGCTGATTCTCCAGAACTGAAAGAACAACCGCATTGGTGCCGCTGTTAATCGGACCGCTAATCTCTCCCGGCTTCATGCTGAAGGCAACACCGGCCTGACCCGACATCGAGCCCAGGTCGGGAACCTGCCCGTCTGGAAGAACGAAGTCGCTCGTCTTCATCGTAGCGCCGAGCTCTTTGGCGGCGCGCTTCAGATCGTGTTCGGCCTTGGCGCGATCGGACAATTCCTGTGCCTTCTGAGTGAGCAGACTGGAGGAGCGTTCGTTTTTGAATTCGTCTTCCACCCGACTACGGATCTCTTCGAACGTCGGCGTGCCTTGCGGCTTGATATCAAGCAACTGGAAGACGACGGTGCCTTGAGATGCCGAAGCCACATCGGGCGGAGACTTCACGGTGGCGGCGAAAACCGCGTCCATGAACTGCGGCGCCGGCCCCAATCCCGGGAGCATGTCTTTGCGGGCGAAGTAATCCGAGTTGATCACGGGAATCTTCATGGCCGCAGCAGCGGGATCAAGTCCCTGCGCCCGCGCATTCTTCAAAAGTTCCTCTGCCTGGTTCTGGGCGGTCTGCTGCGCCTTTTGGTGCTTCAGGATGGGTTCGATCTGATCTTTCACTTCGTCGAGCGTCTTGACGTGGGCTTCCTGCTTATCGTCGACGCGGATGATGTGAAATCCGTAACTGCTCTTGACCAGGTCGCTGATTTGCCCTTTAGGCAGGGAGAAGGCGGTCTTCTCAAACTCTGGAACCGTCTGACCGCGCCCGATCCAGCCGAGCGACCCGTTCTGTTTGGCGCTGCCGGGATCTTCCGAATATTTCTTGGCCAGTTCTTCGAACTTGGCCGGGGATTTCTTCACTTGCTGCAGAATGTCTTCGGCACGGCGCTGCGCCTCGGCGAGTCCCTTTTCATCGACCTTACCGTCAGGACCTGGAAGCGGAGACTTGATGAGGATGTGGCTGACCTTCACCTGGTCTGGCGTGCGGTACTGCTCGCGGTGATTGTTGTAATACGTGCGCAGGTCATCCTGGCTGATTTGAATACCGGCTTCCGCCTTGGCGGTGTCAACGATCGCGTACTTTACTTTGCGCTTTTCGGGAATCGAGTTCGCATAAGCCGACTTGTGGCTCTCGTAGAAGGCTTTTAATTCTTCGTCAGTGGGGTGCAGCCCCTTCTTGATGTCGTCTTGCTTCAATACCGCATAATCGAACTTGACTTTCGAATTCTGCTTGATGAACTCGGCCCGAATATCGGCCTCATTCACAGTCGCGCTGCTACTGATCAGGGTCTGCAGCTTTTCAATCAGGATATCGTCGCCGACAGCTTGCTCAAACTTGGCAGGAGTGAGATTGGCGCGCTGCAGCATATCTTCGTATTCCTGCTGTCCAACGAAGTTTCCGCCTGGGAAAAATGTCCCCGCGTAGCGGCCGTGCTGCAGGTCGTCTTTGACCTCATCAGGGGTCACACGCAGCCCCATCTTTGTGGCCTGAGCAAGCAAGGATTCGCGGATGATTAACTGATCGGCGGCACGCTGCGCAAAATACGGAAGCAGCATTGCCATGTTCGGGCCGCCCTGCGGCATCTGTTGCTGCAGCATGCTCTTCGCGGTGTCGCGCACCTGGTCCGCGGTAATGTCATTGCCATCGACTTTGGCTACAATCCCTTTGCCTGGCGCTCCACCAAACACGTCGCCGCCCAGGCCGCCGGGAATCAAGGTAATCACCATCGACGCGCAGATGATGAGCAGGACTCCGCCGAGAATGATTTTGGTGGTCTGCCCCGACGTTTGCAAAAATCGAATCATGTCTTATTCACTCCAGAGTGGGAAGAGGAATTCTTTATTATAAACCAGCCGAACGACGCTTCGGCTTCATCGGCATTGTCTGCCCATCCAAGGTCCTCCAGGCCTCCGATGCCAGCTTCAGGATGATTTGAACGAAAAATCTGCTCCCTCCTCCGAGCTAGGCTCCACAAAGCAAAAATGGAAATTGGATGAGTCGGCTATTGAAACGAATTAATAGAAGTGTTATCCCTTGACCGGGGCGAAAGGTCTCACCCCAAATAACCACGGCCCCTCGTGAACAGGAGCACCATGCACTCAAAACGCTATTTGGCAGTCGTGCTTTGCCTGGCAATCACTCCGTTGCTTCAGGCCAAAACGCCCGCGGCGGCAAACGACTCTGCGGAGGCGAAGCTGGCCCTGCACTCCGGTTGGTCGTTGCAGACATCAGCCAAGGTCGAAGCCAAGGGAGAAGTGATCTCCACGCCGCAATTCGCGCCCACGGGATGGCATCAGGTGACGGTGCCCGCGACGGTGGTTGCGGCACTGGTGAAAGACAAGACGCTGCCGGACCCATTTTTCGCCATGAACCTGCGCAATTTCCAGGGGATCAATTATCCGGTTGGCGGAAACTTCTCCAATATCCCGATGGCGCCGGATAGTCCTTACGCGGTGTCATGGTGGTACCGCGACCAGTTCGAGGTTCCGGCGACCTACAAGGGAAAAACAGTTTGGCTGAAATTTAACGGAATCAATTACCGCGCCAACATTTGGCTCAACGGAAAACAGATTGCGAAGTCTGACGACGTGGCGGGCGCGTGGCGGACATTTGAGTTCAATATCACCGACGCTCTAAAACCCGGTGCGCAGAACGTGCTTGCAGTGCAGGCGTTCGCGCCCACGGACCATGACTTGGCGATCACGTTTGTGGACTGGAATCCTGCGCCTCCAGATAAAAACATGGGGCTGTGGCGGGAAGTCTACCTGACGACGACGGGACCCGTGGCATTGCGGTATCCGACGGTGGTTTCGAAATTAAATCCTCCGGCGAATGACGAGGCGCGGCTGACGGTCACCGCGCAGCTCAAGAATGGCAGCAATCACGCCGTCAAAGGAAAGTTGAAGGGGCAGATCGAGAGTGTAAGCTTCGAGCAGGACATCGAACTCGCAGCAAGTGAGGCGAAGGATTTCACGTTTACACCCGAGACTTTCTCGCAGTTGGTGATTTCCCATCCCAAGCTATGGTGGCCGACGCAAATGGGTACGCCGAATCTGCATGCGCTGGCGATGGAGGTGGAAATCGATGGAGCGGTCAGCGATCGCGCGACAACCAAGTTTGGGATCCGCGAAATCACGTCGGACTTCAACTCCGTGGGCGGGCGGGCGTTCCACATCAACGGCAAAAACATCCTGATCCGGGGCGGTGGCTGGACGCCAGACATGATGTTGCGCGAGAACTCGCAGCGCCTGCAGGATGAATTCCGCTACGTTCGCGATATGGGACTGAATACCGTCCGGCTCGAGGGAAAGCTTGAGACGCAAGAATTCTTCGATCTCGCCGATCGGCAAGGCATTCTGGTAATGGCAGGATGGTGCTGCTGCGATTTCTGGGAACGCTGGCCTCGTTGGAAGCCGGAAGATTTCGAAATCGCAAAGCAATCGTTGCGCGATCAGATTTATCGTTTGCGCAGCCATCCCAGCCTTGTGATGTGGCTGAACGGAAGTGACAATCCTCCGCCGCCAGACGTCGAGCAGATGTATCTCGATATCGAAAAAGAGTTGTTGTGGCCGAATCCGGTGGTGTCCTCCGCGACGGGTAAGAAGACGAGTGTCACGGGCGATAGCGGCGTGAAGATGTCAGGGCCGTACGAGTATATTGCGCCGAGCTATTGGGAAGTGGACACGCCGCAAGGGCAGCCCGGCCGCAAGCTCTGCAATCCCGGAGGTTGCGGCGGCGCGTACGGATTCAACAGTGAAACCAGCATGGGACCTGCGGTTCCGCCGATTGAAAGCATCCGCGCAATGGTAGGCAAGGATCATCTCTGGCCGATCGACGACGTGTGGAACTATCACGCGGGTGGCGGGGAGTTCAAAACCATCAACGTGTTCAGCGAAGCACTCGCGAATCGCTACGGAAAGTCTGACAACGTGGAAGATTTCGCCATCAAGTCGCAGTTGCAGACCTACGAAGGCGTGCGCGCGATGTACGAAGCGTATAGCCGAAATAAGTACCAGTCGACGGGCGTGATTCAGTGGATGCTGAACAATGCCTGGCCGTCGATGATCTGGCACCTGTACGACTATTACCTGCGCCCGGCGGGCGGCTACTTTGGCGCAAAACGAGCCATGGAGGCGCTGCACCCGCTCTATGGCTACGACGATCGCTCGATCTGGGTGGTCAGCAGCCAGTACATGGACGCGGAAAAGTTAAAGCTCACGACGAAGGTCTACAACCTGGACATGTCCGAGAAATTCTCGCAAGAGAATAATCTCGATGCAGCGTCAGACAGCACGGCGAAGATCTTCACCTTGCCTGACATTCAGGGATTGAGTCCGACGTATTTCCTTGTGCTCAAGTTACAAGACTCGACGGGCAAGGTCGTGGGATCGAACTTGTATTGGCTTTCTACAAAGCCGGAGACACTGGACTGGGCGAAGACGACGTGGTGGATGACTCCGACGGATACGTATGCCGACTACAGTGCGCTGTCGCAACTCCCGAAGGTCAAGGTTAGGGAGAGCGATCGAAGCGAGAAAAGTGGCGAGGAGACCGTCACCCATGTGACGCTCGAGAATCCCAGCCAGAGTCTGGCGTTCTTTGTCCGGCTGAAGGTGAATCGAGGCGCGAAAGGCGAGGAGATTCTGCCAGTCATTTGGGGGGATAACTACATTTCTCTGCTGCCCGGCGAAAAGCGTGAAGTCACGGCGACCTACCGAACGAGCGAGCTAGGCACAGCGAAGCCGACGGTCGAGGTCAGCGGGTGGAACGTGGAGTGACAGCTGAACCAGTGTTGCGTTTTCGTCCCCGCGCCATTAGCGGTGTCTAGTGACGTAGGATCCTTCAGGACGGCTGCGCCGCCCTTCAGGATGACAATCGATTTACACGTGCTGCGAGACGGACAGGATATTGCCATCGGGATCTTTGAACCAGGCGACTTTGTCGCCAGTGGGGGCGGTCCAGATCCCGAGTTCGTCTTGTTTGAAGAAACTGAACGTTTCAAAGTGAACGCCGCGCTCGCCCAGTTCTCGCACCGCTTTCTCGATGTCCGGAACTTCCCATCCGAGTACCGTAAAGTGCGCTGGCTTCACTTCTTTCGCCTTTGCGGCGCGGATCATGATGCCGTTCGAAGATAGGACGAGCGCGAAGCCATCGTCTTTGACGAACCGCAGCCCGAGCACTCCTTCGTAGAACGCGCGGGCCTTGTCGCCATCGGTGATGGTCACAAATGCAATCGGATTCATAGATCCCAACATGACTGTTCCTCTATTCTTGCAGGCTCGGTGCGGTTCCCGTTTGGTTATGAGTCACTGAAATCGATCATTACCGGAGCAGAGCGGAACCAGTTGGTCTTGTAACCGACGTAGAGAATCCCAATCGCAAACCAGATTCCGCCAACCGTCTTGGCGAGATGATTCAGGTTCCACCAGATATAACCAGTTACCAGAAATCCGATCAGGGGCAGCACTGCGTCTTGCAGCAGGCGCCACTTCACGCCCTTTCTCTGTGCTTGAACCGTGAATTGCCAGAAGCATGCCAGATTCACACCGCTAAAGGCTAGAAATGCTCCAAAGTTCAGCAACTCGCCAGCATGCTCGTAGGCATTGCCAATGTGATAGAGCAACTCTGCTCCCGCGAAAGCAAGCACGCCGATCAGCAGAATGTTGTAAGTGGGTGTGCCGCTGCCGGGCTTGAGGTATCCGAAGAATTTTTTCGGCAATACGCCGTCGCGGCCCATGCCAAAGAGCAATCGGGCTGCGCCTAGGGTTCCGGTCAATCCGCTGCCGAAAGCGGCGACGATCAGAATCACACCCATGGCATTGAAGAGAATCACGCCGCCGACTCGGCTGCAGATGTCCATATAAGCAGTTTCGAGGTTGGGAAAAGAGCGCCAGTCGGGCCATACGCGTGCACCCAAATAAGATTCGAACGCGCTGCAGGTACCGGCGAAGATGCAGGTCAGAACGACTGCCAGCAGTACGTTCCGCTTGGGATTTTCCACGTCCTCGGCGAGCGTGGTGACGCCGTCGAATCCAATGTAGGTCAGCGCGGCGAATGAAGTTGCAACCTTAATTTTTCCCCAATTGAACGTTCTTGGATCATAGAGCGGCTGGATCGAGAACAGCCCGGCCCATCCCTGTCCGGTGTAGAGATACTTGATGGCGAGCACAACGAAGAAAACAACCACAACCGACATCACCGCCAGAAGAACTTTATTCGCGTTGGCGGAAGACTTTACTCCCGCCAGATTGAGGGCGGTCATGATGCCGGCGATAACTAACGCCCATACCCAATATGGAACCTGGTGCATGTAGCGTTCGTGCAAAGCCGTCGCGATCCATACTGTGTTGATGAGCGGCTGCAAGAGGTAGTCGAGGATCATCGCCCATCCGGCGAGAAATCCGAGATGGGGATTCAGGCCTTTTCCTACGTAGGTGTAGGCGGAGCCAGCCGTGGGATAGAGGGCGCCCATGCGTCCGTAGCTGACAGCGGTGATGAGCATGGCGAAAAGGGCGATCAGAATAATGGTGACAAAGTGTCCGTCGGAGAGCTTCTGGGCAACGCCATAGAGCGGCACCGGCGCGATGGGCTGGATGAGGACGATGCCGTAAAAAATCAGGTCCCAAAGAGTCAGCGTGCGCCGAAGGCGCGGAACGGCAGTTTGGCTTGAAGAAGCGGCAGTGGAGGTTTCCATTGGCCCGGCTATTGGATTATGGAACGGCGGAAAATGTCAATATTAAAACGTTTCTGTAGGGCGCTCTGATGCGATGCCGAGCATTAGGGGCGCTCCTCTCGACTGCAACCGTGCTTCCGGCTGACGTAAGGTCCCTCGCGCCGGCTTCGCCGCCCCTCAGGATGACATCTCAAAAACGAAGTTCTCTCAGCGCCGGTTCGTGGCTGGTCCGTAGTCGAACCAGTAGCCCCGCTGCTCGTTGCCTGACATGTGGCGCGTGTTGTATTCGAGCAGATAATTCACGTGCGCGTCGTCGAGCGGGAATGTCTTCTTCAATGGATACGGGTACTCGCCCATGCTGAGGAATGGCAGCGGCGCGACGTAGTTGCCTTCGGCGGCGTAGAAGTCCATGTCTTTTTCGTAGCCGTTGGCGGCGAAGAAATAGTCGCGCACCCAGCCCTGCGGTAACGAGGGCAGGCCAGATGGATCGAAGTCGAGTTGAACTTCGTCGCCGGAACCGAAAACCGCGAGTTTGTCGTCGGTCGCGGTGAGCAGCGGCAGCACGTCACCATAACGCGTGTAAGTTCCCATGGGACGCGTGTAGGGGCCTGTGGCGCTTGCCTGCTCGTATAGGTAGTTGACGTTGCCGGGCGGCGTGCCTTCGATTTTCAACGGGTAACCGTGATATTGAAGGTCGGCGCGGACGAGCGGAACCGAACGGAGCCGCACTTGACGAGCGATTCCCGCGAGATCCTTCGCTCCGCCTGAAAGGCGGCTACGCTCAGGATGACGACCGTTCATCGTGTTCAACATCCGAGATTCGTCATCCCGAAGCCCCGCGCTTTCACCAGCGGGGCGAGGGATCTCGCGGGCAGCGTTCTGCTCGGTTCGGTCGATGAGAATGCTGTCCCAATAGATTTGAAGGTTCGTCGTGAGGCGAATCTTGCGTGTGCCGACGGGCAGCTTGCCCGAGAGATCTGCCGTCATAGTGCGCGGACCGCCGGCGGGAAAGCCCAGGTCATCGATGACGCGCTTCCATTTTCCGTCGCGGCCCAGAGCCTCGACGTAGGGAGCAAATGCCTGCAAGCCTGACTGCGAGGCGGCATACATCGAGTTCGCCGAGAAATATTCGACTTCGCCGTGCGTGAGCAGCCACAGCGGGCCGCCTGCGTAGGCATCCCCCAGATCGAGCGTGAGGCTGTGCGACTTGGCGAATCCCAGGAATTGCGTGAGCGCGAAGTCGCCAAAGTAGCGATGCGCGAGCAGATCCGGGAGAACGTCGTGGCCGTGATCGTCCCATGCGCCGGCGGGCGGTTTTGCGTCACGGCTGACGACAACTTTGAATTCGGGATAAGGCGGGTTGGAGGCGAAATATTCGTTGGGATAAACGTCGACGGTGGCCGGGTGGTCAACGGCCATAAGCCGGACTTGATCGAGGTAAACCGCTTCTTCGAGGGGCTCCATGAAGCGGAACGATAGAACCGGCTTCGGGCTTTGGGCTGCGGGCTTCGGGAAGAACTTGTCATCCTGAGCCGCTGCTTTTTGCGGCGAAGGATCTGTGCAACTGGCTGCAGATTGCATAGGTCCTTCGCTTCGCTCAGGATGACAAACTGTTGGGGAATCGGCCTGAAGCAATCCCGTGGGAATCTTAATGAATTCGACAGGTCGCGGGATATCGCGCTGGCCCGGGCCGACCCAGTGTCCGACAACCCCGGCGCCGAGCATGTCGGCGACGAACTGGTATCGCTCGCCGTTCCAGGCAAAGAGTGTGGGGCAGGAACTGCCGCGGCGATCGATTTCGAGAAAATCCTGCTGCTTGTCGCCGGCAATCTGAATCTCGTCCTGCAGCACGCCGGTGGGCCAGAGCATGCGGACAATGTCGGCCTCTTTCGAGTCGCCTAGGCCGACGGTGAGGTAAGGAGAGTTCTGCCCGAGATAGCCGTTGGATCCGTAGATTTCGAATTTCTGGCGATTCCCGCCGGAGAAGACTTCGACCTTGGTGCCGATGGCCGACTTATTGTCGTTCAGGCCCTTGAGTGCGAGGCGCAGCCAGTGATTCTGGTTGCCGCCCTCATTGCGCAACAGAACGGCGGGCCCGTGATTCTGCGTGATCAGCAGATCGACGGCACCGTCATTGTCGTAATCGCCGGTGATGATGGCGCGGGGGCTTTCGAGATGAATTTTGTCGAGGCCGACGTCGGCAGTGACGTCTTTGAAGCCGTCGGGGCCGAGATTCCGGAAGAGCTTGATTTCGCCCTTGCCATCTTTCGTCTCGCCGACGGCGACGAGGTCGACCCAGCCATCGTTGTCGTAATCGAAAGCCGCGACGCCGTAGGCGCGGACCCAGTTGGTCTCGGGGAGCTTGACTGGCTCGAAGGATTTGCCGTGGTTGTTGCGCCAGAGCGTCAGGCCGGGGGCAGCCAGGTTTGTGAATGCCAAGTCCACCCATCCATCGTGATCGAAATCAAGAGCAGCCACACCTAGTGTGAACTTGGGAGCGCTGTTCCCCCAAGGTAGTCCTCGGAACATTCCTTCACGAGGATTTAACAGAACCTCGGGGGTGTCGGCCGAACATGTTGTGACGAGATCCACAGCTCGGTCATTATTGATATCCGTACCGATCGTGTTCCCGCTGCACATGACAACGCCTTCTTTTGAAAAAACTCTCTCCCGCGTCACATTCGTAAAGGTGCCATCGCCGTTGTTCCGCCAAAGAGCAGTTGAACCACCAACGAACAAATCGATATCGCCGTCGTGGTCATAATCTATGAAGGCGAGGCCGAGGACGTAGTTTTCTTGCTTCAGGCCTGCAGCGGCTGTCACATCCTTAAATGTTCCGTTGTGCTCGTTGTGCAGCAGTACTAGTCCTTTGCTTGAAGTGAAGGCTAAGTCCGCAAACCCATCATTGTCGTAGTCGCCGGATGTGCAAGCGAACGCGTGAACCTTCGGGTCAAGGCCAACTTTACTTATTACATCTTCGAACTTTCCGTCCGCGATGCCGCGATACAGCGACATGCCACCTTCGACACCATCATCAGGCAGAAATAAGTCAATTCGACCATCATTGTCGTAGTCCAGAAAGCACGCGGAATGACCAACGGCGACTCCACGTTCTGTCATGGAGGCCGGCCCGATTGCTTGAGTGACGATTCCAACCTTTTTTGTCACGTCCACAAACTGCACTTTGATTTGCGCCGGGGCTTTCAGAACCGCCGACTGGGACTCTACTGCGCGTGAGTATTGTCCTTGCTCGCCGTAGGCGAGGCTCATTGGGGAAGCGATCTTGTTCTGCGTGAGGTACTGGAATTTTTTCAGGTTGTCGCGGGCGTGGTCGACGTCTCCGGATTGCTGGTAGGCGCGAGAGAGTCCGAACTGCGCCGACGCGTGAATGGGATTGATCTGCAGAGCGCGCCGGAAGGCTTCGATGGCCTGCGGAAACTGCTTGGCTTGGACGTGGGCCGTACCGAGAAAGTACCAGGCATCGGCGTCGTTTGCATCAATCTCGGTGACACGTTTGAAAGCTTCGATCGCCGCCGGCGCGTCGCCAGTGTTTTTCGCGAGCAGGCCAAGGTTATACCAAGCATTTGGATTCTTCGGGTCTTGCTTGAGAGCATCTTCGAAAGATGCCTTGGCTTCATCGATCTTTTGCAGGTTCAGGTATGCGATGCCTTCGTTGAGGCGCGCGATCGTCAACTTAGGATCAGCCTCGACTGCCTGCTGAAAGAATTTCAGTCCTTTCTCGAAAAGCTGCTGGTTCATGTAGGCGCAGCCAAGGTTGTTGAGACGAGCGCCTTCGATGGGGTTTGGTTGCGATGAAGGCGCGATCAGACCGAGCGCAACGAACAACGTCGCTAGCAAAGCGAGTGAATTTCTCGAATTCATCTGGCTAAAGATTTAACCACAGAGTGCACGGAGGGACACAGAGAAACACCACCATTTGTCATCCTGAGCAGCGGCAGAGCCGGTGCGAGGGACCTTACGAACGCCAACACAATCGATGCTGTGGCGGGGAATACCCGTGATTCATGCAGCGCACGCGATCTTTTCTGCGACATTGATGGTGCAAGCATCCGTACGGTCCCTCGGAGCGATTGTCGCACTCCTCAGGATGACATTCTCCAAAGCTACTTTGGGCCTGCATACACATGGGACGGAGAGTACGACCGCGAACTCACGATTCCCTTCCCTTCCTGCACGGTAATGGTCTGTCCCGCATCGACGTTTGAGAGTTTGTCGATCTGGCCACTCGGCCACAGAATCTCAAGCGCATCGGCTTTGGAGTGCGAAGCGAGGCCGAAGGTCAAGACGAGTTCGCTCTGCGACTCGTAGCTGGAACCGGAGCGCAGCATCTTCCATTGCTTGTCCGTTCCGGAAGTCACGCGCACGATCGCGCCGATACCATCGCGGTTCGACTTTGTCCCTACCAGCTTGATGCGAAGGCTTCGATTTGAGCCGCCTTCGTTGTGGTAGAGATACGCCGGACCCGAGTTCGTGGTCAGCAGGATGTCGAGGAAACCGTCATTGTCGATATCGGCGTAAGCCGCACCCCGCGCTACTTTTGGGGCGGCGAAGCTTTTGCCCATTTCCGCGGTCATTTCTGCAAATTTTCTGCCACCCAGATTGCGAAATAGATGGGGCGGCTCAGCGTAGCTGACCCGCTTCTGCACGCGTTCAATCTCGTTTTCGATGTGGCCGTCGGCGACGAAGATGTCGGGCCAGCCGTCGTTGTCAAAGTCGAAAAAGAAGCAGCCGAACCCGAGTGTCACCAGCGTGGCCCGGCCAACTTCAGACTGCGGAGCTTCGTCGACGAAAAGACCGTTGCCTTCGTTGTGGTAGAGCGAAACCATCTGATTGGCGAAGTTGCTGATAAGCACGCTGGCATGGCCGCTGCGGTCGTAGTCAGCAGCATCGGTGCCCATGCCGGCGCGCGCAACACCGTCTTCGCTGAAGCCGATTCCGGCAGAGACGCCGCGCTCGTCGAAGGTTCCGTCCTTCTTGTTGAGATAAAGCTTATTGGGCTGAGTGTCGTTGGCAATCACGATGTCGGGCCAGCCGTCGCCGTTGTAGTCGAGCACGGCGATTCCGAGACTTTTGGAGGTTGGGTCGCCCATTCCGGCCTTTTGCGTGGCGTCTTCGAATTTGCCCGCACCGAGGTTGTGCCACAGCCGGACCGATGCGCCTTTGTACGACTCGGGCGTGCAGTAAGACTTGTGTGCGCCGTCGATGGTGCAGTAGAGATCGCCTTGCTCCGACCACTGCACGTAATTGGCAACAACGAGATCGAGTTTGCCATCGCGGTCGTAATCGACCCATGCCGCGCTGGTAGAAAACTCGTTCGGACCCCACATCCCGGCGGGCTTCGTCACGTCGGTGAAAGTGCCGTTGCCATTGTTGTGGAAGAGATGGCTCTGGCCTAGCGCGGAGACGAAAAAGTCGTCGTAGCCGTCATTATCGTAGTCGCCGACGGCAACGCCGAAGCCAAACATGGGGATGGCCAGGCCGGCTTTGCGTGTGACGTCGGAAAACGTGCCGTCGTGATTATTGTGATAAAGCTTGAGCGTGGTCTCACCGCCGTGAGGATGCCCGGGAAAGTCGGTGCCGTTGATGAGCAGGATGTCGGGATATCCGTCATTGTCGTAATCGATGAAGGCGCAGCCGGGTCCCATCGTTTCCGGCAGCCACTTCTTCCCGAACGCGCCGTTGTTGTGCGTGAAGTGGATTCCCGCTTGCACTGTGACGTCGCGGAAGTGGATGGTCTGGGCGGCCGATAGTGCGACCCCGAAAATCATCGACCATAGAGGTACAGAAGCACGGAGAAAAGCAATTTGTGGGAATCGCGGCCCGTAGATTTTCGGTTTTATGGTGAATTTGATCTTGATACCAATCATTTATCGGGAAGCTCCAGCGGCCGTTGCTGCCGGGCTGTGCCCGGCTCGGCGGACGGGGGCGTCCGCCGCTCCATGGATATTGCTGGGTAGTGGCAGCTTTACTGACACATGTTCGTGCACCGATTGGCGCTCGTTGTTGTCTTCAGGATGCGATTGACGGTAGGGGCCTGTAATCGCCTGTGCTGACTCATCGGCTTTGAAGCGCATGTAGCGCTCCTGATGTTCTTTCGCCAATTTCTCGTTTCCCAGACCGTTGTAGCAAAGCATGAGGTTGTAATGCGCCTGCAGGTCTTCGGGATCGATGCTCAAAACTGACTGCAGAACTTTGACAGCGTCATCGTATCTGCGTTGCAGAAACAGGATGCGCCCGAGATCGTTCAAGGCAACGCGGTCACGGGGATACTGCGCAAGGACCGTTCGCAAGCGCGTTGCGGCACCGTCGTAGTCGCCTTCGGAGCGCAGCACTTTGGCGTAGAAGAAGTTGGTTCGGGCAAGGTTTGGATTTAAGTCGAGCGCCTTCTGCAGAACGATTTTGGCCCGGGCCATATCACCTTCCTGCACGGCGCAGCGGCCGATGTTGACCCAACCGTCAGGGTTCGTTGGATCGGCCTCCGTCACTTTCTGGAATGCCGCAGCCGCTCCTTTCAGGTCGCCTTGCAGAAAGAGTCCGATGCCGTAATCGTTCCAGCGCTGCCATTCCTCTTTTCGAGCGAGCG
>Ga0335076_10003160_pt1 | contig 16516 bp, 12 predicted proteins | sample Lox_Sample_25_FD_206717 | JGI IMG/M metagenome (GOLD analysis project Ga0335076, IMG submission 206717) | Soil microbial communities from Loxahatchee National Wildlife Refuge, Florida, United States - Lox_Sample_2.5 | ecosystem: Environmental > Terrestrial > Soil > Wetlands | place: USA... | reverse complement strand
CGACCGCTCCCTCGCCCCGGCCGTAGACCTTGCGGACATCGCGCAGCATGACCGCCGGAGCCGAGGCGGAAGCTCTGGCTTCCAGGCGGGTGGAGTCGGACATGAAGCGAACGTAAGGCCCGGCCGCCGGACCCCGCATCGTCGAGAGGCTGGAGTCCGTCTCCTCCCTAGGTAGGAGGCGCCCGCGGGGGAGCTGGGTTACGTTCGTGGCATGAAACGCCTGCGATTGCTGGCGCGCAGGTTCGCACTCGACATCCTGATCGTGATCCTGGCCGTGGCGAGCGTGATCGAGATCGCGTTCTGGCACCAGGATGAGTACCAGTCGCACCCGGCCTGGATCGCCGGGCCGGCGCTCGCGCTGGTCGTGCTGCCCCTGCTCGCCCGCCGCCGCTTCCCGTTCTACGCGCCGGCCGCGGTGTGGCTGCTGGCGGCCGCGGTCTCCTTCATCGACGGATGGCTCGTCGTGACCCCGTTCAGCATGTTCCTCGCCGCGAACGTCGCCGCGTTCCTGCTGGGGAACGTCAGTGACGGCCTCCAGGCGCGGCTGGGGCTGGCGTTCGTGCTGTGCGGCGCGGTGATCGTGGTCGACAACCAGCCCGACCACACCCGCAGCGAACTCGTCTTCATCCCGGTCATGTTCGCGATCGCGTGGGGAGCGGGCTTCGCCCTGCGCGAGCGCGCCAGGCACGCCGAGGTCGCGGAACAGCGCGCGGTCCACGCCGAGCACGAGGGCCAGGCCGCCGCGCGCGCCGCGGCGGCCGGCGAACGAGCCCGGATCGCGCGAGAGCTGCACGACACGATCGCCCACGCGGTCAGCGTCATGGTCCTGCAGGTCGGTGCCGTGCGTCATCAGCTGCCGGACGCGCACCAGGAACACAAGAACGCTCTGCAGGACGTCGAGCAGACAGGCCGTACCGCGCTGACGGACATGCGGCACCTGCTGGATGCGATGCGCGAGGATGGCGGCGGTGTCGAGCTCGCGCCGCAGCCAGGCCTCGACCGGCTGGATGGACTGCTGAAAGAGATCGGACGGGCCGGGCTGCCCGTGCGGCTGAGCATTGCCGGTGAACAGTTCCCGCTGCCCGGCGGGGTCGACATCTCCGCCTACCGGATCGTCCAGGAAGGCCTCACCAACGTGCTCAAGCACGCGCAGGCGACCGAAGCGGAGGTGGCGCTGACCTACGCTCCGGATCAGCTGAGCATCGAGGTGCGCGACAACGGCCTGGGCGCCGGGCACGGTAACGGCAGCGGCCACGGACTCGTCGGGATCCGCGAGCGGGTCAGGCTCTACGACGGCGAGATGACCGCAGGACCGCAAGCCGACCGCGGCTTCCTTCTCCGGGCACGCCTGTCGCTCACCCGCCGCCTGCCGTGAGCATCCGCGTGCTCGTCGCCGACGACCAGTCGATGGTCCGCGCCGGCTTCCGGATGCTGCTCACCGGCGAGCAGGACATCGAGGTCGTGGCGGAAGCCAGCAACGGTCGTGAGGCGGTCGCCATGGCCGCGTGGTCCAACCCGGCGGTCGTGCTGATGGACATCCGGATGCCGGAGATCGATGGCCTCGAGGCGACCCGGCGCATCCTGGCAGCCAACCACGCCGCCCGCATCCTGATCCTGACTACCTTCGGCCTCGACGAGTACGTCTACGAGGCCCTGCGGGCCGGCGCGAGCGGCTTCGTGCTCAAGGATGACCCTGCCGAGCAGCTCATCAGCGCGGTGCGCACCGTCGCCGCCGGAAACGCGCTGCTGTCGCCCGCGATCACCAAGCGCGTGATCAGGCAGTTCACCCGCATCCCGCGTCCTGTCCCGCCGAAAGAACTCGGCGAGCTGACCGAGCGGGAACACGAGATCCTGCGGCTGATCGCGACCGGCCTGTCCAACGCGGAAATCGGCCGCGAGCTCTACATCGGCGAGACGACCGTGAAGACGCACGTCACGCACATCCTGCAGAAGCTCGGCCTGCGCGACCGGGTCCAGGCGGTGGTGCTCGCCTACCAGGCCGGGCTGTTCGACCCAGCGCTCGACGAATAGCCAGCCGCCCGCTACTCCGGCACCTGAGCGGAGCACGCCACCTGCACCAGGCTGTTCCCGGAGCGGCGCCGGACCAGCACCCCGCGCCCGGGCGGCAGCGGGGCCGGGCGGACCCCGCCGAACAGCACGCCCTCGTCCGGGTTGCCGGACATGATCATGCCCGGGGTGCCCATTTCCCGCAGCCGCTGGATGACGGGGTCGAACATGGCACGGCCCGCGCCGCCCGCGGACCGGGCGAGGATGAGGTGGAACCCGATGTCCGCGGCTTGCGGCAGCAGCTCAAGCAGCGACCCCAGCGGCCCCCCGCCGGGTCCCGATGCGACCAGGTCGTAGTCGTCGACGACAACGTACAGGTCCGCGCCCGACCACCAGGACCGGGACCGCAGCTGCGCGAGCGGCAGGTCCGGCGGCGGCAGCCGGCCCACGAGCGCCTCGCGCACGTCGCCGAGCAGCTGGGCCGCCGCGACCGAGGAGGTGGCGTAGCCGATGGAGTGCTCGCCGCCCGTCAGCTGCAGCAGTGACCGGCGGTAGTCGACGAACACCAGCCGTGCCTGTTCTGGGGTGCTCGCGGACATCAGTCCCGCGCACAGCACGCAGAGCAGGTTCGACTTGCCGCACTCGGTGTCGCCGAAGACCATGAAGTGCGGGTCCGCCGTGAAGTCCGCCCAGACCGGCGCCAGCGCGTCCTCGTCTATCCCGAACGGCACCGAACCCGCCGTGGCGGCTGGCAGCGCCGCCACGGGCAGCGAGTCTGGCAGCAGGCGCACCGCGGGCGCCACCTGGCCGGTCCACGAGGCGGCGACGTCCTTCACCAGTTCAGCGGCGGCGGCGGGCAGCCCGTCCGCCGAGCACACGCCGTCTGTCCTGGGCACCGCGGCGAGAAAGTGCAGCCCGTCCGGAGTCAGGCCGCGGCCCGGCCGGCCGGCTGGCACCCGCCCGGCGGCGGCCCGGCCGACCTCCGATTCGTAGGGGTCACCGAGCCGCAGCTCCAGCCGGGTGCCGAACAGGTCCCTGATCGCCGGCCGGAACTGCGACCATTTGCCCGCGGACGCGATCACGTGGACCCCGTACCCGAGGCCGCGGGCGGCCAGCGCGGTGACGGCCGGCTCCAGGTCCTCGAACTCCTGCTGAAGCGTCAGCCATCCGTCCACCACCAGGAACACGTCCGCCCATTGCGTGGCCTTTGTCCGCTCTCGTTCCGCGAGCATCGCCCGTACTTCGGCGACCGTCCGCCACACCCGGTCGGCGTCCAGCCGGGTCGCGACCCCGCCCACGTGCGGCAGCTTTTCCAGGCCGGCTAGCGTCCCGCCGCCGAAGTCCAGCATGTAAAACCGCGCCTGATCGGGGGTGTGCCCGAGGGCCAGCGAGGTGACCAGCGTCCGCAGCAGCACTGACTTCCCGGTCCGCGGCGCCCCGACGACCGCCGCGTGCCCTCCCGCGCCGGACAGGTCGGCCCACAGCGGATCCCGGCACTGCTCGAAGGGCTTGTCTACCACGCCGATCGCGGCCCGCAGCCCCTCAGCGCGCGGCAGCTGGTCCAGTGACGGCGGTGCCGCGAGCGGAGGCAGCCAGATCTGCCGTGCCGCCGGGACCGCCTCGTTCCCGGCGAGCCGTGCGACCGCGGTCCGCAGGAAGCTGTCGGTCTCCGGCGGCTGAGGGTCGCTCTTATCCGGAACGTACGGTGGTGCCGCATACGCGGCCCCGAACCTCACCATGACCGCAACGGCGGCGGGAGCCGCGGGTTCCGGCGCTGCGACCGGTCCGGACACGTAGGCCGCCCGGAAGCGGGTCAGCGTCCCGTCGGCCTTGAGGTAGCCGTTGCCTGGTTCGGCGGGCAGTTCGTAGGCGTCAGGGACGCCGAGCACGGTGCGAGATTCCAGTGCGCTGAAGGTCCGTAGCCCGATCCGGTAGGACAGCTGGGTGTCCAGGCCGCGCAGCTTGCCCTCTTCGAGCCGTTGCGAGGCGAGCAGCAGGTGGACGCCGAGGGACCGGCCGACCCGGCCGATCGCGGCGAACAGCTCGGCGAATTCTGGCTTGGCCGCCAGCAGCTCGGAGAACTCGTCGAGCACGATGAACAACGCGGGCAGCCGCCGGCCGGCGGCGTGGTGCTCGCGCAGTGACGCGTGCCCGGCGGCGCGCAAGACCTCCTGGCGGCGGACCAGCTCGCCGGACAGCGCGTCGTGCATCCTGTCGACCAGCGGCAGCTCGTCGGCCAGGTTGGTGATGACCGCCGATACGTGCGGCAGCGCCTCCATCCCGAGGAAGGTGGCGCCGCCCTTGAAGTCGACGAGCACGAAGTTGAGGTCGCCGGGGTCGTGGGTGAGCGCCAGGCCCAGGACGAGGGTGCGCAGCAGTTCCGACTTGCCGGAGCCGGTGGCGCCGACGATCAGGCCGTGCGGTCCCATCCCGCCCTGCGCGGATTCCTTGATGTCCAGCTCCACGGGGCTGCCGTCGGGAAGCGTGCCGATAGGGACGCGGAGCAGGTCGCGGGCGGAACGGCGGCGCAGCGCCGCCGGGTCGGGGCGGCGCGGGTCGGTGATGCCGAGCAGCCCGGCCAGCGTCGCGGTGGCCGGGGCCGGCGCGCCGGCCCCGGCGGCGGACGCGGGGCGCAGCGGTGCGAGCTGCCGGGCGAGGCCCTCGGCCGCCGCGCGGGTCATGGCATCGGGCACGCCGAGCCCGATGCCGTCCCCCGTGGTTGGGCTGTCAGCGGTCGGGCTGACGGCGGTCAGGCTGTCAGCGGTCACGCGCAGCATCAGGGTGCGCTGGCCGGCGGCAGCGGGAGCCCCGGTCACGTCGAGCACCACCGCCCCGGGTATCCGCAGCCGCTCGCTGCCCGGGCTGTCGGCGATGATCACGTGGCGCGGCCGGCCCTCGCCGAGCTGGCCGACAAGCCCCTGCACCCACCGCGCGTCCGGGACCATCAGCCGGACCGGGCCGGCGGCGTCGGCGCGCGTCGGGTGCATGGTGTGCGGGAGCCACTTCGCCCACTCCCACTCGGGCATCCGGGTTTCGTCCGCGTACACGGTGACCAGCACGTCGGCGGGGGAGTGGGTGACCGCGAGCTGGGCGACGACGGCGCGCGCGAGGTCGCGGGCGGCCGCCGGATCACCGGCCAGCGTGATCCGGTCCCAGTCGCGCATCCGGATGGTGGCCGGAAGCTCGGGAACGACCGAACGGGCGCGGACGAGCCGGAGCATCGCTCCGGTGGTCAGCGGGTCCAGGTCGTCCGCCGATCCGGGCGCCGCGGCCGCCTCCGGCGGCACCAGCCGCAGCGACGGCTCGCCGGGCCCGGTGCCGAACCTGACGTCGAGGAAACCGGGGCCGCCGGGAACCCGGTCCCACACCTTGCGCGCCGCCACGAGCGCTGGCAGGGCCGCGGGCGGCGGACAGGACCGCGTGCTTTCCTCGCGCTGCGCCCCGTCGGCCGCGCGGACCCGGGTGCGGACCGCAGACAGGTACCGCAGGTAGTCGCGGCGCAGCCGGCCGAGCTTCAGCTTGCGGTCGGAGTGGCGGCGCGCGAGCTGGCCGGCCATCATCCCGGCCATGCCGACCCCGATCGCCCCCGCACCCACGTAGCCGATAGCGCCGACGTGGCTGCTGGCCAGCATCGCCGCGGTCCCGACGGCCATCGCGGCCATCGGCAGGTAGACAAGCGCCTGCGTCATCCCGTCCCCGCCGGCGTCGGGGAGTTCCGGCGGCGGCTCCAGCAGGATCTGCCCGCGCGGAACCTCCGCAGGACGGGCTTGCGGGGTCTCGACGCTAATCGTGCTCACATGAACCGTACGGCTGAAGCAATCCGTTCGATTGCGCCGACCGTTCGATTGGGCGGAACGACTTTTGGAGTCGCGATGGACATCTGCCGGATCACAGTGACGGGACCGAGACGGCGCATGGACGTGGCCGTGCCATCGGGGGTGACGTTCGCCGAATTCATCCCCGTGGCGGTGCGGGCGTGCGGCCTGACCGACGAGCAGCTGACGGGGCCGCCGGGGGGCTGGGTGCTGCAGCGCCTGGCGGAAGCCCCGTTCGAGGCCGGCCAGACGCTCGCGGCGGCGGGGATACACGACGGCGACATCGTGCACCTGCGGCCGCGGCTCCTGGCCCTGCCCCCGGCCGTCTGCGACGACATCGCCGACGAGCTCGCCGCGGTGCATCAGGGCCCCGGCCGGTGGACCGTGGCGGACGCGCGTCGGCTGGCGCTGGGCGGGTGCGCGTCGGCGCTGCTCACCGGCGCGCTGGTGCTGATGCGGTCCCGGCCGCTGGTCGCCGCCGGGACGGCGGCGACCGAGCACCCGGCCGCGGTGGGCATGGCGCTCGCTGTCGCGGCGGCGTTCGCGGTGGTGCTGCTAGGCGGCGCGTGCGCCGTCGCCAGGGGCACCGGGGACACGGCCGCCGGCGCGCTGCTGTCCTGGACGGCGCTGCCCTACGCGTTCGCCGTAGGCGCCTGGGCGGTGGCGGGGATACACCACGGTGCGCCGGGTCCGCTGGTGGTCGCGGCCGGGCTGATGGAGGCAGGCGCGGTGGCGCTGATCGGCGCCCTGGTCATCCCCGAGCCGATGCTGGGCGGGCCGGTACTCGCGGCGCTGGCCGGAACGGCCGGGGCCGCGCTGGTACAGCTGTTCCCGCGGGTCGGCGTGGCCGGCGGCGCCGCGCTCGCGGCCACCGGGATGCTCGCGCTGAGCCCGCTGGCCGCCTGGGCCGCGATCCGGCTGGCGCGCTTCCCGCTGCCGCCGGTACCGGTGTCCGCCGCGGACCTGCCGGACATCGAACCGGTGCCGTCCGGGGTGCGCTCCCGCGCCCTGCTGGCGGACCGGCTGCTGGCCGGGCTGGCGGCCGGAATCGGGCTCACCGCCGGCGGCGCGGCGGTCATCGTGGCGTTTCAGCACGGCTGGCCGGCCCGCGCGACGCTCGCGGTGCTCGCGGTCGCCCTGCTGCTGCGCTCCCGGGTCTTCGCCTCCCGCGCCGCCAGGCTGTGGCTGGCGGCCCCCGGGCTCCTGTCCGGCGCGCTGGCCGCCGTCAGCCTCGGCACACCCGCGACGCTCGCCGTCGCGGCGGTGACGGCGGCGGCGCTGGCGGCCATCGGGGTCCGGCTGCCCGGGTGGCGGCCGTCCCCGTGGTGGGGCCGGCTGGCGGACATCGGAGATGCCGTGGCGATCGCGTCGCTGCTGCCGCTGGCGCTGGCCGTGGCCGGCGTATTCGGGGCCCTGCGCGGGCTCGCGGGGTGAGGCATGCACGACCATCGCGACCTGCTGCAGGCGCACCGGCTGATGACGCACCGGATGTCGCAGGCCCTGCTGTGCGGCGAGCCGGATTCCAGGAACCGGCCGCTGCGCCGCATGTACGCCGCGTCGGCTTGCGCGGTCGTGGCCGGCGTGATCGCCGCCGGGGTGTTCGCCGCGCTCGGCTTGTTCCTGCCGCGCTCCGGCCACGTGACGGGGCTGAACCAGCCCGGCACGCTGGTGGTGGACACCGACACCATGACCGCCTTCGTGCCCTGCGCGGGAGGCGAGCTGTGCCCCGCCGTGAACCTCGCGTCCGCGCTGCTGGCCCTGGACTCGCCAGGCGCGACACGCCGGGTCGCGGTGACCACCGGCGCGCTGGCCGGATACGCGATCGGGCCGGCGGTGGGGATCGCCGGGCTCCCGCCGATGCTGCCCGCCGCGTCGGCCCTGGTGCGCGGTCCCTGGTCGGTCTGCGCGGCGGACGGCGCGACCGTCCTGGTCGGCGGGGTGTCCACCGGCGGCCGCGCGCTCGGCCCGTCGGACGCCGCGCTGGTGTCGGCGGCGGGCGGGGAGTGGCTGCTCTGGGACGCGACGCGTCTGGCGATCCAGCCCGCCGTCGCGCAGACGCTGTTCGACGCCGGCCCGGTCAAGGTCCCGCTTGCGTGGCTGGACTCGCTGCCGCGCGGCCCGGACTTCGCCGCCCCCGCGCTGCCTGGCGCGGGCCAGCTCGTGGCCGGGCCGTCCGGTGCTGACGCGGCGGCCGGGCAGGTGTACGTTCAGCAGTCACCGCCCCAGTTCTACGTGCTCACCGCCGACGGGCGCCTCGCGCCGGTGACAGCGGTGGCGGCCGCGTTGCTTGAACGTGTCCCTGGCGCCCAGCCGGCTCAGCCGATCTCCCCGTCGATGGCGGCCTCCGACCTGGGCAGCGCCGCAGTGCAGACGAACGGGCTGCCCGCGACCGTGCCGCGCATCGCGGCGGCGTCCTCGGCGCTGTGCGCCGTTTACGGTGCCGGGCCCGGGCCGGCGATGACCGTCGGCGGGACGGTGCCGTCCGGCGGGTCGACGGCCGGGACGGCCGGCGACGTGCGCGCCTGGTTCCCGGCCGGCGGCGGCGCGCTCGTCCGGTCGGCGCAGGGGTGGTTCCTGCTGGCTGGCGCGCACCGGTACCCGGTCCAGTCAGCCGCGGCCGCGCAGGCGCTCGGCTACGACCTGGGCCGGGACGCCGTCCCGCTCCCCGTGAGCGTGACAGACCTGCTCGCGCCAGGTCCCGCGCTCGATCTCGCGGCGGCGAAATCGCCGGCGGGCTAAGCCATCCCTAAGCGGGCCGCGAACGTACACCGGGTACAGGCGAGCAGATCGCTGCGGGGGAGCCTACAAAGGAAAGTGAGGTGACCCGCATGGCAGCGGGAGAGTCCGCCGTTAACAGGGCTTCCATGGCCCAGGCGGCACAGCAGGTCGAGGCAGCGTTCGGCACGATCACCGGGCTGCAGTCCAACATGAACGGTTACTCGTCCCAGCTCGGGGGCGGCTGGCAGGGGAACGCCGCGGTGGCGTTCACGCGCACGTATGAGATGTTCAGCGCGGACTTCGCGAAGGTGCTGAACGCGCTGCAGGTCATCCACGACAAGCTGGTGTCGACCCGCAACACCTACCAGGCGACGGAAGACACCAACACCGCCCGGGTTAACCAGGTCGCCGGCCTGATCAACGGAGGCACCGCCAAGGGTGGTGCCGCGACCGGGCTGGGCGCCGTGAAGGGCGGCGGCGCCAGCGTGGGCAGCGGTGCCGGCGCGGGCCTCAGCACCGGGCAGGGCGTCACCGACATCGCCGCGAACAAGGCGGAGGCGAAGCTATGAGCGACTACACGCTGGCTGTCTTCGGGACCCTGCAGCAGGGCCAGGCCGATTTCCAGCAGACCTACAACAGCCTGGTCAGCGAGGTCCAGATGCTGGAGGCGCAACTGCGCGCGAGCCTGTCACAGTGGGCTGGCACGGCGCAGCAGGCCTACTACGAGCAGCAGGCACAGTGGAACGCCGCCATGGCGCACATGGAGCAGGTGCTCGCGCAGCTCGCGGTCGTGGTCGGCACGGCCAACGAGAACTACCAGCACGCCGAGCAGGTGAACACCTCGCTCTGGTCGGGCTGACCAACGTGGGAACCGGCGGCTCGGTGACGGTCAGCCACGATGTCCTGATGTCGGTGGCCGCCGCGATGCGGGCGGACGCGGCAGACCTGGACGCGGTGATCGACCGGCTCGGCCGGGCCGCCGGCGCCACCAGCTCGCTCGCGCGATGGCCGGGCGGCCACGCCTTCCACGAACGCGCCGAAGCCGCGCTCACCGCGCTCCAGCAGGCAGGACGGCGCGCGGCCGAGGACCAGGCCGGCGCGGCCAGGAAGATGACCGACACCGCGCTCAACTACGAGCACGCCGAATCCGCCATCCGGCGCACCCTTGCGAGGACCTCATGAGGGCTAAGGAGATCATGGAGATCCTGCGCGGCCTCGACCCCGGCTCCGTGGCCGCGGCCGGCGCTTCCTACAGCGCGACGGCCAGCGAGCTTGAGGCCCTCGCCGAACGCATCGCGCAGCGCACCCGGACGCTGTCGGAACACTGGGACGGTGCCGCGGCGGACGCCGCCCAGGCCTGGCTGCGGCAGTCCCGGGAGCAGGCCCTGGACGCCGCGGCCCGGGCGAAGCGGGCCGGCGCGGCCCTCACCTGGCTGGGCACCGAGATCCTGCCCGCATTCCGCTCGCTGCCCGATCCGGCGGGCCAACCCGACGCGGACGCCGTGGCGTCCCGCTACCTGGCCGCGCTCGAAGGCCACCTCGCGCTGGCGGCCCAGGCGCTTCCGCTATCCGGATTGCCTTAGCGCACGCGCACCCCGCGCACCACGACGGCGGCGGGACTGGCCAGCACACCAGGATCGTCTCGCGGGTCAGCGTCGTAGGTCACGATGTCGCCGGCCGGGTGGATGCCAAGGAAGTCACGCGCGCCCGAGCCGGCGGCGGCGATCGCCTGCTCAACGGTAAGGCCATGGCCGGCCAAGAGCGCGATCTCGTCCGCGATCGTCCCGACGACATCGGTGCCGGCCAGCACCCGGACGCCATGGGCGACGGCGTACGGGAGGCAGTCACGGAGCCGCTCGCGCAGTTCGCCGACTCGGGTGCGGACCGCGGGATCGGAAGAATCGCGCTGCTGTAGTACAGCGCACAGCGTCGGTGTCCAGGCGCCGCCGCGGGCGCCGAGCTCCGCAAGCTCCGAATGCCCGAGCGCCTGGCCGTGCTCGATGGAGTCGGCACCGATCCCGACCAGCCCTGAACCCGGGAGATTGCTGTGCACCGCGACCCGCGCTCCGGCGGCGTGTGCCGCGTCGACCGCCTGACGCAGCGTGCCGAGGTCGTATGTCGCCTCCGTCGAGCCTGGCACCGGGCCGTCCGCGCCCCATTCGGGGAAATCGCCGATAATTTTCACCCAGGCCGCTCCGGCCGCCACCTCGGCCTGAATGGCCGCGACGACTTCGCCTGGCGCGGCGGGGGAGTACATGCGGGGAAAGTACCGGTTAGCCGGGGCGAGGAAACGGCCGGCCGCGGTCACGACCGGACGCCCGTCCACCGCGGTGCGCGCGAAGCCGAGGGTGACGTTGCTCCGGCCCCCGGTGTCGCGGATCACCGTAACCCCGCCGGCCGCGTATTCATCCAGTCGCGCGGCGCCGTAGTCGCCGTCTGAGAGGTACGGCCCGCGTTCATCGACGGCGACAGTCGGGTGCGAGTGCGCGTCGACGAGGCCGGCGACCGCATACCTGCCGGGCAGCTCCTCCGGCTCGCCCGTCCCGGCAACGATCCGGTCGCCAGCAGCGCCATCCAGGACTATCCCCGAGAAAGTCCATGCCATGGAGGCACATTACTGCGAACGCCCCGTTATCCGGCGCGGAGCACGGGCCGGGGCCAGTCGATCGCGAGCACGACATTCCGGTCGGCCGCGGTTCCCGCGCCGGCACCGCCATCAACCGTGATCTGGTCGCGGATCTGCCAGTCGTTGGCGGCGAGCTCGCGAGCCAGGGCGGCCAGCACGACGGGGTCGGCCAGGTCCTCGTGGCCGCGGTAGTCCGCTGGCGCCGCACTGTCGAGCACCGTGCAGCCGATAGCGAGGCCGCCGTCGGTCTCGAGCAGCTCGATGATGCGAGCCTGCTGCGGCCAGTCGATGTGCGATGCCGTGGTTATCTGCCAGAACCCGCCAGGGGCGCCGTCCGCGCGGATCGCCCGGATGGCGTGCACGTGGGTGTGCCCGTTCACCCAGCCGACCACGCACGGGTGGGCGAGCAGCACGTCGCGCAGTTCGCCCGCCAGGACCCGGCGGCCGGCTCCCGGCGGGCGCCAGTCGTTGACCATTGTCTCCAGCGCATGATGGCTGAACAGCAGCACGGGCCGGTCCGCGCACTCGCGCAGCTCGGCGACCAGCCAGTCGAGCTGATCGGTGTCCAGCGATCCCTGCCACCCGCCGTGGTGGTTGACCGTGTCGAGCATGACGCACCGCACGACGCCGTGATCGAAGGCGTAGTACGCGGTACCCTCGTCGGCGTTCCGCCGGGTGTAGCCATGTCCTGTCGGCCGTCCCGACGTGCGGAAATGCTCGCGCACGTGGGCGGCGCGGGTCACCGGCCTGCGGCCCGGGTCAGGGGTCACCGCGATCCGCGTGCCTCTCGCCAGCTCCGCCAGCGCGCTGGCCTGGGCGGCCTCGAACTGGCTGACCACTTCCGCCGGGTTGATGTCTCCGGGCGGGGAAACGAACTTCGCCGGGCCGACCAGGAAATCGCCAAGCCAGCCCGCCGCGGGCACAGTGCCCTGCAGCATGTTGTCGTGGTTGCCGTGCACCGCGTACCAGGGCAGGCCCAGCCCGGTGGCCTGGAACGGCCGGCGCGCCGCCGTCAGCACCCCCGGCACCAGGGGAAACCCGTACCGGCTCCGCGGCAGGTCAGGGCCGCCGCCGTCGGGATGCCAGTACCGCTCGTCCTCGACGCCGGACGCGGCCACGCCCTCATACCGGTCCAGATCCCCGGAATCCGGCCGCACGCGGCCGCCGTCGAGCAGGTCGATATAAGCGCGTAGCTCGTTCTGCTGGCAGTTGTCGGTCGCGTCGCCGGTCACGACCGCGAAGTCGACAGGGGCGCCGGACAACGGAGCCGACCGGGTCTGCCGCACCGCCCGGACCATGGCGTCGGCCACGTGGAAGGTAAATAGCTCTTGGGCCCGGTAGGTGCCGATGACGCCGACCGCCTCGCGGACGGGGGAGTCGGGGTCGGAGTAGCGGTCGAACAGCTCGACCCGCCCCGGTGACTGGTGATCCATCACGTGCGTGTCTGACAGCTGCGCGATGACCAGGAGCGGCCGGGCAGACCGGCGCCAGCCCGCGGGCAAGCTCGTGCCTGTCAGGTCATCCCGGACCAGGTGCTGTTCCCCGTCCACGGCCGCGAGGGCGCGGTACCCTCCCGCTCCCGCCTCGCCGGGAACCAGGCGGCGGCCTGTAGTCACTGGGACGTCGTCCGCCGTCATGAGCCCATCTTCATCGCCGGCGCTTGCCCCGCGAGCCCGGCAGACGGCTTATCCCGGACTCATCACCGGAAATTTTGATGGTGTTTCCACTTTGTTTTCCCTTTGTACACGTGTTGGTATACGACTAGCAGACTTTGCGGAGCGGGTGATGACAGTACTGGCGAAGCTGTCGGCGAACCAGACGCGTAGCTGGCTGGCCGCCATGCTGGCGGCGTCGCTGTGCGCCATCATGATCACCGGATGCGGCGGCAGCGGTGGAGCCGCGCCGGCCTCGGACACCGGATCGCGGAACCGTGGCCAGCCCCCCTCGGCCAGCCCCGCGCCGAGCGCCTGCTCGCAGTGGACGGGCCTAGACGACCTGTTCAATCTCGTGACCTGGCTGCGCCAGATGATCGGCGACGTAGTGATATTCGGCGCCAGCACCGCGCAGGCCAAGAGAGACGGCCTGGCCGTCGTCCTGTACGGGCAGTCGCTCGACGGCCTCTCGGAGAATCTTCCCCCGCAGTACACGCGCGACCTGCGGAGTTCTGTCCTGTCGGTAGCCGCCAGCCCGTACAAGCAGACTCCGGAACAGCTGAACACGGCCGCCAATGAGGCCCAGAGCCTTGCGACCGAGATCAGCCAGCTGTGCTTCTAGCCGCGTACTCGGCTACGGCTGGAAACCAGACTCCGTCCACCGCGCGAACGCCTCGGTCCATGACTGCGGCCAGGCACCGTCGCACGGCATGGTGCCGTCACGCAGCCGCTGCAGGATCTCGGTGGCGTGCTGCTGCACGTCGTCGCGGGACCACAAGTCGAACGCGAACCGCATGGAGGCCCGGTCACGCTCACGGAAAAGCGGCCGTATGTGCGCCTCGAATCCCACGGTGTCCTCCGGCCCGGGCAGCGTGACGCTCGGCTGGGCGGCGGAGTCTTCGGCAGGCTCCTGCGGCGTGTCCGGCCGCCCGCCAGGGCCCCAGTCCCAGCGGGGCACATCCCCGGCCGGGCTGACCGGGGCCCGCGACGCGAAGTCCAGGAAACCGGTGAGCGCCGCGCGGAACGCCGGATCGTCCGGCAGGCCGGCCTCGTCAGCCGCCCGAACCGCCAGCGCGGCCCACCGGGCTCGCTGGGCGGGGGAGAGGTCCCGGTCCGCCAGCGCCGTGGCGCCCTGCCGCTGAGGCCCGCCGAACGCCTCCGCCAGCCAGGCCGCCTCCCGTTGCGGAGCGCCGGGCGGCAGGTCAGCGAACGCCGCCGCGAGCAGGTCGTCGCCGGGCAGCAGGCTCTCATACAGCATCCGGGTCATCCGGGTCAGCGCCGGCAGCCCGCCAGCCCACTCGAACAGCGTGGGATCGGCGGCGGGAGCCGGATCCCGGAACTGGATGTACCAGTGCATGCCGCTGCAGAACGGCTTGTTCTGCGAGTGTCCGCACCGGCAGAGCGCGTAGTGCTCACGCGATGACCCCGCAGCCCTGGCTACCTCCCCTCCTGCGGCATCCGCCAGCGGGATCCCGCCGGTCACCCGGTAAGGCCCGTCCAGCGACACCTCGATCGCCTGCTCCCTGACGCCATGCCAGTCAGTCAGGTCGCGGGTTTCGACGCCGTCGAACTCCAGGCTCAGCGCCCCGGACGGGCAGTCGCGCACCGCCCGGACGATCTCGTCCATCCGGCCGCCGCTCGGCGCGACGAACGGCTCAGCGTCTGTCCGGAACACCGTGGGCAGCCGGTCGGTGCAGAACCCGGAGTGCTGGCAGATGCCCCGGTTGTCGAAGATCGTCACTTGCGCACCGGGATAGGTATCCCGCCGGTCCGGCACCCGCTTGGGGTCCTTGGCGCCGCTGAAGCCGGTCCGCGCGTGCGACCCGTCGCAGAACGGCTTGTCGCCCGACTCCCCGCACCGGCACAGCGCCAGCTGCGGTGGCACCCGCACCGGCTCGCCGAGGTACGAGCGCACCGCGGCGGCGTTGGTGACCAGGTACGGCCCGTTGTCCGCGACCACGATCCGAGGGCGCAGTCCGCGCTGCAGCTGCGCCAGCTCGGCGGCCTGCGCGGCGGCGTCCGGCGCCAGGTCCACGGCGACCCGCTGCAGCGCCGCGACCGCCTCGAGCAGCTCCGGTGGTGCCGTCTCCGCCAGCTGCGCGCTCAGCCGGGTCGCGTCCGTCGCGGCGCGGCGCGCCAGCTCAGGCACGGTCCCGTCCGGCACGCGGGGTTCCGGGATCGGCGGTCCGTCTGCGGCTGTTCCGCTGCCGAGACGGTCGGCGAGCGGCCGCAGCGCGCTGTCGGTGATGTGCGCCACCGTGACGGCTTCCGCCGCCGATTTTCCTGAACGGCCGGTGAGTTCCAGCACACGGTAGGCGGCCCTCGCGACGTCGGCCAGCGCCGCGGAGACGGCGTCGTCCCGGGAGCCGCCCGCGCACGTTTCGTACAAGGCACGGGCGCGCTCGAGCATGGCGGGCACTTCCCCGGCAACCCCAGCCGGAGCCGGGGCGGGGCGGGCGGGCAGGTGCGCTGACAGGGAGCTGGCGATACCGGCCAGCGCGCCGCGGACCTCGGCCAGCTCCGCGGTGACCTCCGGGGTGCAGTCGGCGCCGCCCGGATCGCAGAACGCGGCGGCCGCCTCGATCCGCTCCGCCAGGAGCACCCACGCCGCCTCCCGGTGCGGGAGCACGTAGTCGCTCTCGTAGAAGAGCTCGAAGCTCGGGCCGGCGGTCTGGCCGGGGTACTCCGGGCCGGCGGGCAGCTTCGTGATGAGGTCGCCGAGCGGCTTGATCGCCTGGGCCATCAGCGCGTAGGTCCCGTCGGCGAGCACCCTGAGCTGGGCATCGGTCTCCTCGGTGTGCGCGAAGAAACGCTGCAGCATCAGGAGCAGGACCTCGTAGCAGACGTTGAACAGGTCCATGACGCGCTGCGCGAGCGGGTCAGTGACAAGCGGCACGTTCGCGTCGCGCTCGCTGGGGCGGACGTTCAGCGGGACCACTGGGCGCACCGGATCGAAGCCGCGGTCGGCCTCGCGGAACTGCTCGAACTCGTCGAGGATCTTCACGAACTGCCCGAAGTGCGCGTTCCGCCAGTCGCCGCGCGGTCCCTCGCCCTGCTCGAGGATCTCGTCGATCGCCTGATGCGCGGACGCCACGTCCGTCACCGCGACCAGCTCCGGCCAGCCGAAGTACTGCTGGGTGGCCTGGGCGCGCGGCGGGCCGACGAACAGCCACCGCTCGCCGTACTTTTCCGCCAGGTGGTCGATGCCCGCCTCGATCGACCGGTACAGGTGGCCGACGGTCGCGAAGTCCTGGGCGTGCGGCGCGATGTCGCCCGGCCGCATCACTGGCGCCGCCCGGCTGAAGGCGGCCAGCCCGGGTGCGTCGTGCAGCGCCATGCCTTCCGGGCGCTCGAGGAACATGAAGTGCCGCAGCGCCGCCTCGCCGAACGGCAGCAGCGTCAGGTTCACCCCGGCCGGGTAGTGGCTGGCGGGCTGCGGGAAGTTAGGCCGCGACACGTGCGGGGCCGCTCCTATCGCGGACAGCAGGTTCTGCACCAGCGCCAGGTGCAGCATCTCCTGCACCGCGACGTGCGATATCTGCTTGCGCCAGCGCCGGACCGCCGCGGCCTGGTCCTCCGTCAGGCCCTCGGCGGCGTCCTCCTTCATGGAGAAGACGGCGTACAGGTACTGGCACATGATCCCGTGCTCGAGCTCCGCCGCCTCGCACAGCATGTAGATCAGCGCCTCGCGGTGCTCG
>Ga0335076_10003159_pt1 | contig 16517 bp, 9 predicted proteins | sample Lox_Sample_25_FD_206717 | JGI IMG/M metagenome (GOLD analysis project Ga0335076, IMG submission 206717) | Soil microbial communities from Loxahatchee National Wildlife Refuge, Florida, United States - Lox_Sample_2.5 | ecosystem: Environmental > Terrestrial > Soil > Wetlands | place: USA: Florida... | reverse complement strand
CACAATTTCTGGATCCGGGGGGTGGGGCTTTATTCTTGTTGGCGCCATTCGAACGTACTCCAGAGTGCGGCGAGATCTCAGGAGGGGATACATGCGGGCAAGTTTGCTTCTCATAGCGGTTACGGCAGTGGCGGCGCCGACGGTCCGGTGGGGGAACATCCCTCTCAGTTTCGAACCCAACGCAGGACAAGCATCGCCGCCGGTCCGTTATCTGGCGAGGGGCAGCGCCTATAGCCTGTACCTCGAGTGTGGGGCGACGGTGCTGGCGGGGCGCAAGCAGACGCCTTTGCGGACGGAGTTTCCGGGGGCCGACCCATCGGCGCGAATCGCGGGTGAAGCAAGGCAAGAATCCATCAGCAACTATTTTGTCGGCAACGACCCGGGCAAGTGGCACACTTCGGTTCCGAATTATTCGAGAGTCCGGTATTCCGGCGTGTATCCGGGGATCGATCTCGTTTATTACGGGAAGGACGGAAATCTGGAATATGACTGGATTGTCTCGCCGGGAGCCGATCCGGGAAAGATCCGGATGCGCTTCGGAAGCGCCGATCGCGTGCGCATCGATGAACGCGGCGATCTCGTCATTCAGGTTGGAAGCAGCGAGCACCGTCACAAACGGCCGGTGATCTATCAGGAGGTGGCCGGGCGGCGCGTTCCGGTGGAAGGGATGTGGACGGTGCGCGGCAAGGAGGGCGCGTTTCGCATCGGCAGGTACGACCATGGGAAGGAACTGGTGATCGATCCACCTCTGATCTATTCGACGTATCAAGGCGGCAGCGGATTGGACTATGCGTACGCGATCGCGGTGGACTCCATCGGCAACACCTATGTTACCGGCGGCACCGGGTCGGCTGATTTCCCTGTGTCAGGCGGACTGCAAACCACCCTGCGGGGCACGGAAGACGTTTTTGTGATGAAGATCAATCCCAACGGGTCCGCGAAGCTCTACTCGACGTTTCTGGGGGGCGGCGCGCCGGATGAAGGCCACGGGATCGCGGTGGACGTGCAGGGGAATGCGTACATAACCGGAAGCACCGGATCCCTCGACTTTCCCTTGAAGAACGCGATCCAGGGAAAGACCGGCGGATCGGGCGACGCGTTCGTGACGAAGCTCAACGCGACCGGCACAGCGCTGCTGTACTCCACGTATCTCGGGGGCGGCTCGACCGACACCGGCTCGGCGATCGCGCTGGATGCTGCCGGGAACGCTTACGTCATGGGGTCTACGTTTTCGACCGACTTTCCGACGAAGAATCCGTTCCAGGCCGCGAAGGGCGCGCAGGAGGATGCATTCGTCACCAAGGTGAACGCGGCCGGAAGCGGGCTGGTATACTCCACGTACCTGGGCGGGAACGACGTGGATGAAGGCAACGCGATCGCGGTCGACGCGGCCGGTAATGCCTATCTTGCGGGCTACACGGCTTCGACCAACTTCCCGCTGGCGTCTCCGTTTCGAAGTTCCACGGCGGCCAGCGTGGATGCGTTCGTGACGAAGATGAATCCGGCGGGCTCCGCGCTGGTGTATTCCACGTACCTGGGCGGCGGCGCCACCGATTATGCGACGGCCATCGCGATCGACTCATCGGGGAGCGCCTATGTCACGGGTATTACGACGTCGGACGATTTCCCACTGGCGGGCCCGATCCAGAACAAGCTGAGCACACACGCGGTGGACGACATTTTTGTGTCGAAATTCAATCCGTCGGGCACGGGCCTGGTCTACTCGACGTATCTGGGGGGCGGGAGCGCGGACGATGCATACGCGATCGCTCTCGACCAGGCAGGGAACGCGTATATCACGGGCCGCACGAATTCGAGCGACTTTCCTTTGACCAACCCCATCCAGAGCATACGTTCCGCATTCGACATGTTCGTTACGGAGATCAATGCGGCGGGGTCGGCGAAGCTGTTTTCGACGTTCCTCGGGGGGACCGGCAGCGAATCGGGCCGTGGGATTGCGGTAGACACGCTGGGGAACATCCACATTGCCGGGGAGGGAACGTCGACGGACTTTCCAGTGGTGAAACCGCTGCAGGGCACGAGCGGCGGGGGGGCGGCACCGCAGGACGCGCTGGTGGTGCTGTTGGGGGATGCGCAACCGTCGAGCGGGCCCACGATCACCCAGGTCAGCGACAACCTGATTGATGGGGGCGCGGTCGAGCCGGGCGGCTGGTTCTATGTAAAAGGCTCGGATCTATCGGATGTCACGCGGATCTGGGGAGGCAGCGATTTCACGGATTCGACTTCGCTCCCGACGGATCTGAACGGTGTCGAGGTCTGGGTGAATGGGGCGCCCGTGCCGGTTTACTTCGTGAGTCCGGGTCAGGTGAATGCGCAGGCGCCTTCCAACGTGAGCAGCACGATGACCGTGCAGGTATTCCGGCTCGGACTGGGCAGCAACATTCTCACCGCCCCGGTCGCGCAGATCCAGCCCAGCATTTATTACTACTCGGTCAATTCGAAAAACTATGCGGCCGCGTTGTTCCAGGACTATTCGCTGATGGGCGACCCGGCGGTGGTGCCGGGGACCCACAAAGCCAAAGCGGGCGACATCATCCAGCTTTACGCCGCCGGCCTGGGACCGGCTCCATCCGGGAGCGTGATTACTTCGCCCATCCCGATTACCGGAGTTGGCGTGAAGATCGGGACCGCGGATGCGGCAGTTTTGGGCGCGGCGCTGGTGGCTCCCGGCCAATACCAGGTGAATTTCCCGGTTCCGCAACTGCCCGATGGCGAATACACAATCACGGTCTCCGCGGTAGGGAAGTCATCGCCGGCAAACGTGCTGTTTGAAATCGGGCAGTGATGATGGGGTTTCATATGCCGCCCCTCCAGCCCCGGGCTTAACCTACGTCCTTCTCCAAAGCGGTTCGGCTCGCGCCGGACCGCAGTTTTTGGACCACGCCAGACGGTGCACCATCTGCCGATTCTTAGGGATTCGAAGAAAGTATAGAATGGATTCCGAATAACCTTCAGCAGCACCGCATAATGGGTCCAATCGGGGAGGCGAACGCATGGGTGAGTTCTTCCGAAAGCTTTTCACAAGCGATTTCATGCCACATGGAACGTGCTATCTCTGGAACCCCTCCGTCCTATGGCTGAATGTCATCTCGGATGGGCTCATCTGCGCCGCATACTACGCTATACCCCTACTTCTCTTCCTATTTTTTAGAAAGAGGAGTGATATCACTTTTCGTTGGGTATTCGTGGCTTTCGCCGGGTTTATTTTGGCTTGCGGAACTACCCATTTATTGGGCGTGTGGACGGTATGGCATGGAACATACCGCCTCGACGGTTTGGTCAAGGCGGTCACTGCTTTCGCTTCCGTGTCGACCGCAGTTTTGCTCGTGCCTTTATTACCCGCGCTGGTCAAGCTACCCAGCCCAACAGCGCTGCAAGGCTTGAACCGGCAATTACAACAGGAGATTGATGAGCGCCGCCGGATGGCGGGGGTCCTCGAACGCCAGGCAAGCCTGATGGACCTCGCCTATGACGCGATTATTGTCCGCGGACTCGATGGAGATATCCGGTTCTGGAATCGCGGAGCCGAAAACATGTACGGCTGGGCGAAAGATCAGACTCTCGGCCGGGTGTCCCACGAATTTCTGGCAACAGGCTTTCCGGAACCTCTCGAAACGATCAACCAGCAGCTCCGCGAAACCGGTCATTGGGAAGGCGAACTTACTCACACCACACGAAATGGGTCCGCGCTGGTCGTGGCGAGCCGGTGGGCTTTGCGGGAATCGAACGCGCCCGGGACATATGAGGTCATGGAGATCAATCGCGACGTCACGAAGGAACGGACCGCCCGAGAGGAACTTCGCGAGGCAAACCAAACGTTGGAAGTGCGCGTAAAGGAACGTACGGCTGCTCTGGAACAAGCGGCGGCATCTCTGGAGAGGGCTAATGCCGCGTTAGTCGAACAGATCGACAGGAGCCAAAGACTGGAGGATCAGTTATTACAGACCCAGAAAATGGAAGCGATCGGACAGTTGGCTGGTGGGATCGCGCATGATTTCAATAACCTCCTGACGGTCGTTTTCGGATACAACCGAATGATCCTGGAGGACCAGTCCAACACGGCGGACGTCCTGGACTGGGCGGGACAGGTGCGGGATGCCGCTGAGCGCGCCGCCAGCTTGACCAATCAACTCCTCGCTTTCAGCCGCCGGCAGGTGCTTCAGCCGAAAATCGTCGATCTGAACGAAATCGTCCGGAATATGGAAAGGCTGCTCCGGCGCGTCATCGGAGAAGACATCGATCTGGCGACTCGTCTGGACCCGGTCCTGGAGTCCGTTCAGGCCGATCCCGGGCATCTGGAACAGGTCATCATGAATCTTGTCGTGAACGCCCGCGATGCGATGCCGGCTGGCGGTAAGATCACCGTGGAAACCGCTAACATGACGCTGGATGAAGCTTACACGCGGAGTCATAGCGGAGTCGCGCCTGGAGAATATGTTCAACTGGCGATCAGCGATACCGGAGAGGGCATGACCGAGGAGACGCAACGGCGAATCTTCGAGCCTTTTTTCACAACCAAAGAGTTGGGCAAAGGAACCGGTCTGGGCTTGTCCATTGTTTACGGAATCGTGAAACAGAACGGGGGAGAGATTTGGGTTTATAGCCAACAGGGGCTCGGCACTACATTCAAAATCTATTTGCCGGCGGTACTCCCGGGTAAGTACGACGAAAGCGGGAGACTGGTTGTGTCCACTTCCGAACGGGGTCACGAAACGATTTTGCTGGTGGAGGATGAAACTAACGTGCGAATGCTGGTTCGGGCCGTGCTCAAGAAGCAGGGCTATACCATTCTCGAGAGCAAGGATGTTCACCATGCAATGCGACTGGCCCGCGAACGACGGGAGCCAATCGATTTGCTTCTCACCGATGTCGTGATGCCCGATTTGAGCGGACCGGAGCTGGCTCGGCAACTCCTAACTGTTCACCCTGAGATGAAGGTGCTTTATATGTCAGGGTATGCCGATAGTGCGATTGTGCGCCACGGTGTGCTCCCTCCCGAGGTGGCCTTTATGCAGAAGCCGTTCACGCCTGAGTCGCTGAACATCAAGGTCCGCGAGGTTCTGGACCGCCCTCGCGCAACCTAACACTACGCCGATTTTACGAGGAGCCGTCGCGCGCACACTTGGGGCTGGCCGGGCTTTCGCCGCGAAACGCTCCCCCACACTATTCAGCGCACTCCACTGGCGACGAGCGACCTGGCCGCCGCGGATGCCATCGACGCGAGTCAGTCGACGCCGCCGTCTGGAGCCGTACAGTTGTGCTTGATGGGGCGCGGTGTCGCCCGGCGGCTGGTTCCACGTGAAAGGCTCGGATCTGTCGCAGATCTGGTACTGCATTGAAACCAGCGGTTGCAACAGGAGCGGCGCGGCGATCGCGCGTTACCAGGCCCCTGGCCCCGGCAGCGTCCGCGTGTGGTTGAAGGTGAATTCACCGAGCAGGGATTGACAGCCGGTTTCATCGAAAGTGATCAAGCGCGCGATCATGGTCTCGGATGGAGCGGCCTTCGCATAGGTGATCGACTGTTGGAATGCCACTCCAGACGATTCCGAATGGAACGGAATATCGGCCAGCCGGAGCTTCTCCGTGCCCCGTTCATCGCAAATAGCCAGATCGACCCGCGTGGCTCCGCGCAGGTCCGCGGCCAGACGGCCGATCAGAAAGTCGTCCTCAGCGGTGACGGTGCAGGCGATGCTGCCCCCATTTGGAGGAGCATATTCGCGCACATGCAAGCCCTGCTGCGCAACTCCCTTGAGGAAGGCGTCGCTCACCACCATGAGAAGCGAGCCCTGACGCGCCAGGTTCCGGACGGCGTCCGCCAGCGCCATCACCTCACGGAGCCGCGCTCCGCATTCGTCGCAGGCGAACAGATGTTCCTCGATGGCCTCTTCTTCGGATTGGGGTAGCGCCGCGATCCAGTAGTCGGTGAGGGCGGCGGGGGAGAGGGGGTTCGCGCAGCTCACGCGGCGACTCCCATGCAATCCCGCAGTTGACCGATGGCGCGGTGGCGGATCACGCGCACGTTGGCTTCAGAAGCGCCGAGAAAGCGGGCGACGTCCGCGCCGGTCTGCTCGTCGTAGAAGGTCATGACGATCACCGCGCGTTCGCGTTCCTTCAGCTTTTGCACACAGTGCGCCAGGCGTTCCTGGTCGAGGCGGGGCATTGGCGGTGGGACCGGCGCAAGCGTGTCCGGCCCGAACTGTTCCAGCAGGCGTTCCCGTCTCTGCCGGTTCCGGCGGAGGTCGAGCACGGTCATCCGGCAGGTTCCCAGCACAAATGATGTCAAGCGGCCGGGATCGCGCAAGCGGCCTGCCCGCAAGGCTTCGAGACTGGTGATCAACACCTGCTGCACCAGGTCGTCGGCGGCGTGCGGATCTCTCAGGTGACGCAGCCCGTAGAGCCGTATGCGCGGCGCCATCCGCTTGAACAACTCGGCTTCGGCCTCGCGATCGTTGAGTTCGATCTGGCGCACCAGATCGGCGTCGTTCCGCTCTTTTTCCATCAACACATATTTTAGGTGTAACGGCGGGGCGGCTCGTTACACGTCCTGGAAGAAAGCGCGGACCGAACCAAGGGCCGGCGGAGTGCGAGGAGAAAAAAATGGTGACGACGGAGCAAACGGTTTACTGCAACACGAGAGGAGACGCGGCCTTCCGCTTCCTCGGAATCCCGACCCTGATGAGGGCCACAGCCGAGACCACAAATGGAGCGTTCGGGCTCATGGAGCATTGGGAGATGCCGGTCGGGTTTGCGTCGCCCTACCACACGCATCACCGAGAAGACGAATCCTTCTATGTGCTGGAGGGAGAAATCGCGTTCGTTTGCGGCGGCAAATGGCTGCGAGCCGGCGCGGGCGCCTTCGTCCATGGACCGCGGGAGATCCCGCACGGGTTCAAGGTGACCGGCGACTCTCCGGCGCGGATGTTGCTGATATGTTCCCCGGGAGGGTTCGAGCAATTCGTGCTGGAGCAGACGACGCCGATCGCGGAGCCGCCGTCTGCGCCCGACATGGCCAGACTGATGACGCTGGCGGCGAAGCACGGAATCGATATCCATGGACCGTTGCCGGGCGCGCCGGAGGGGTTGGGCACGGAAGGAAAGCCCTCCGAAGACCTGAAAGGCTTGAATCATCGCTGGATCGAAGCGTTCAACGAGCGGGACTGGGATACCGAGCGCGCCGTCCGCGCCGCAAATTTCCGGGCATATTTGGCGGGCGCAAAAGACCCGCTGGACAACGCGGCCTGGTCAGGCTTCATGGCCGCCTTCACCGCGGGATTTCCGGATTCGCGGATTTCCATCGAAGCGTGCATTTCCGAAGGCGACATCGTCGTCAGCCACTGGACCCTCACCGGCACTCATCGGGGCGAGTTCCAGGGAATGCCGGCGACGGGACTGCCGGTGAAATTCACCGGCATCGAATTCAATAGGGTAGCCGGCGGAAAAATCGTGGAACACCGGTCCATATTCGACAATCTGGCTCTGTTACGGCAGATCGGCGCGATACCAGGTTAAGCGCGGTTATCCGCGCTCGAGCCACCGATGCAATCTTGCCGTGTGGGGCGGCTGATTGCGGAAGCCGCCAGGCCGACTGCCAGTCGGCCGCAGGCTGCCAGCCTGCCCCACAACATGTGCTGGACCTAGCGCTCGCCGGCTGAGGCCGCGGGCCGCGACTGGGCAGCCTGGGCCAAGGCGTAGGTGGCCCAGCTTGTGGCGGCGGCTGAAATAAACTGGTCGAAGCCGTGCGGGAAGCCCGCGTCGAAGTACGGCTGGAGGGCCAGAGCACGCGTCTTTACGTACCAAGAGCCATCCTCGAGTTGCGACTTCAGCAGGAATTGGACCGCGCGCTCAAATGCGGCATCGGACGCCGGCAAGCCCGCAGTCTGCAGAGCATAGAGCGCTCGTCCGGTCGCGAATGGGCTGCTTTCCATGGAATCGAGATCGGACCAGCCGCCATCGGGGCGCTGCTTAGCCAGCAGTTCCTGCATGGCTTTCCGCGTGGCGTCTTTGTTCGCATTGGCCCACGCCAGACCCATCAGCCGGGTGCTGCGATCCTCGTTGTTGGAGGATTGCGCGGCCGCCAACCACGCGGCGGCAAGCTGGATCGAGCGGTCGTACGCGGCGCGGTCTGTCTTGGGCGCATACAGCTGCAGGGCGCGCATGGTGACGGCGGTCTGGCCAATGTAATTCGAGCAGATGGGCGGCCGCGGATCGCCAGAGGCGTAGGCCCACTGGCCATCGGGAGACTGGCGGGACTTCAGGAACATGGCCGCGGCGTCGGTGCTGAGATCGGGCTTGTAGTGCTCGGCATCGAGCCCGATCAGGATGTTGCCGAGAATGAACGGCGCGAAAAAGTCGCCCACGCCGACCATGTTGCCCTGATGAAGAAGATCGCGCAGCGCCACGAGGCCAAAAACATTGGCTTTGCCCTGTTGCGCCGCGGTCGCCTCGTCCACGCGGAAGCCGCTCTTGCGGGCTGCGACCACCGCCATTGCCGCAAAACTATTGTTGTGGCAGGATACGCAGGCCGCCTTGGGGATGAAATTAGCGTCGGCACGCTGAATCAACGGCAGACTTCCCTGAATGGCGGCCTGGATTGTGTTGTTGCGACGCGCCCGCAGCACGAGCGCCTGGGTTTCAGAGCTTTTGGCGCCCAGTTTGACCAGGTATTCGACGATCGGCGTCTGCCCGTGCAGCTTCGCCATATCGAGAACGGTGTGGCCGGCATCCCCGCTGACCTTGTGGGCATCCGTGGCGTTGATATCGGCGCCGCGCTCGACCAGAAGTTTGACCGCATCCAGCGGGAGAAGATCGGATGTGGCCGCATACATGAGCGGGGTACGGCCGGACGGATCGAACGCATTGATGTCAGCGCCGTGGTCAAGCGCGTTGCGGATCGCGTTGACATCGCCCAAAGCCGCGATATTCGCCAGCAGGATTGTGGCGGCTTTTTTGTTCAGGCCCTTGGAAATGAGGAGGTCGGCGCATTTCGAGCATCGAATGTTGTAACTCATTTCCAGCGCGGGCTCTCCGGCGTCCTTGAGGTCGGCTCCCTTGGCGAGGAGCAACTCCAGGCTGGCGTCATCGCCGGCGCTGGCGGCTTCGATCAGGGGCGACGATTCGGTAGCCGGATGCGAATTGGGGTTCGGATTGGCGCCGTGTTCCAGAAGGAATTTCACGGTGGCGCTGTTGCCGGGACGCCGGGCGGCGATCATCAACGGGGTTCGCATGTCGCTGGAGCGAGCGTTGACGTCGGCGCCGTGGGCGACCAGCAGACGGGTCTTCTCGAGATCGGTGGCAGCCCACATGAGGGCGGTGGCATTGTCGTCATTCCGCTTGTTGACGTCGGCACCCTGTTTCAACAGGCGCTGGAGCGCCGGAATGCCGGTGTAGAGGACGGCGTACATAAAAGGCGTCGAACCCTCGGGCCCGCGGGCATTGATGCGTTTCGGGTCGGCGGTGGACTTCCAAAAGGTCTGCTCGTCTCCCGCCTGCAGCGCATTCACCATGGCAACGGCATTGGGATCGAGCGGAGCAAGTTCGGTCTCGTTGGAGAGGGAGTCCGGCCATTCGGCTCCCTGTTCGATCCACTTCCGGATGATCTCGATTTGTTCGGGGCGAAGCGCGCCGGTCGGCGGCATTTGCATCCCGTATTCATTCCCCGAGATGCGATGAAACAGAAAGCTGTTTTCGCTGCTTCCCGGCACCACACCGCGCCGGCCCATGACCACGCTTTTGCGGTCGAGGCGCATTCCGCTGGTCTGCACCGCAGGTCCATGACACGGCACGCAGCTCTTCTGGAAAATGGGCTGCACGTCTTTGGCGAAATCGATTTTCTGCGCCTGCGCCGGCAGTGTGCCTGCCAGAGCCAGAGCCAGGCAGACGACAAAAATCGATGGTCCGCCGCAAGTCGGTAATCCCCTCATAAGCTCTCTCGATATGCGTAATTTGCGTTATAGGTTAACCCAGTACACGGCCATCCTGCCCGAGTGCCTGTGTTCGCAATATGGTAATGATACAACCAAAGGCCGGGATTGTCCGGGACCAGGCGATCGTGGCGCCGCCCGGTCAATCCGTCCGGTTCTCGCCGATGGTTTCGATTGAACATCTGTGCCGCGACCTGCGTATGACGCATTTACGGAGTAAGAGAGACTGTGAATCAGCTTGGGCAGGACCTGCGCTACGGCATTCGAACCATGCTGTCGAAACCCGGATTTACCGCGGCAGCGGTGATTGTGCTGTCGCTGGGCATCGGCGCCAATACCGCCATTTTCAGCCTGGTGAACGCATTCCTGCTGAAGCCGCTGTACATCAAGAACCCGTCGGAACTGGTCGGCTGCTACAGCCGCGATACCAAACAGCCCGACAACTACCGGGCATTCTCGTATCCGAACTATGTCGACCTGCGCAGGGGGAACCACGTATTCAGCAGCCTCATGGCGCACAACATGGCCTTGGCCGGAGTGACGGAAGGCGAGGTGACGCGGCGCGTATTCGCCGATGTGGTTTCTTCAAATTACTTCACGACGTTCGGCGTCTCCCTGTTCGAGGGCCGCGCCTTTACGGATGCCGAAGAGCGTCCGGGTTCAAACTCTACCGCCGCGATTGTCAGCTACTCCTACTGGAGGAGGACGGGCGACCCCGACCTTCTTGGCAAATCCATCCGCATCAACGGGAGGATGTTCACGGTCGTCGGCATCGCGCCCAAGGGGTTCACCGGAACCACCGCGCTCATCAGCGCCGAGCTGTACCTTCCGCTCGGCGCCTACCAATTGGTGGCGAATGATTTCGAAGGCCAGGGAAAGGCCCTCGAGGCGCGCGATAACCATTCCTTGATCCTGGTGGGCCGCCTCCAACCCGGCATGAGCGCGCGGCAGGCCGACGCGCAACTGGCGGTTGTCGCATCGCACCTGGAGGAGGCCTACCCGGCGGAAAACAGGAATCAGACGTTTCTGACGAGCCCGCTCTCCAGGCTCAGCATCACCACCAACCCGGCAAACGATGCTGAATTGCGGACGCCTTCCGTCCTGCTGTTCTCCATGGCGGCGGTTGTCCTGCTCATCTCTTCCCTGAATCTGGCGAACATGATGCTTGCCCGCGGCACAGCGCGGGGAAAGGAAATCGCCATTCGCCTCGCGGTTGGCTGCGGACGCGGTCGAATCGTGCGCCAGTTGTTCACCGAGGGACTGATCCTGTCCGCGGCCGGCGGCATCGGGGGACTGGCGATCGCGGCCTGGAGCACTTCCCTCCTGATCGAATCTATCGCCCGGCTTGCGCCGATCGAGATCGTTTACTCCGCCGGGCCGGATATTCGAGTGCTCGCCGCGACGATGGGCTTCTGCGTGGTCAGCACAGTTTTGTTCAGCCTGGGGCCAGCCTGGAAACTCTCGCGGACAGACGTGGTGTCGGACCTGAAACGCGCTTCGGGTGAGGAAGCCGCGGGCGGGTTCCGCCTGTTTTCCCGGCGCAACATACTGGTGATGGGCCAACTTTCACTGTCGCTGATGATGCTGGTCGCAGCCGGCCTGTTCGTCCGGAGCGCGATACGGGCGGCAAGGATCGCGCCCGGGTTTGCGCTCGATCACTCCCTGATTGCGGAACTTGATCCGAGCCTCGCCGGGTACGACGAAGCGGCCGGACGACAGATGTATACTGCGCTGCTGAGCCGAGTGCGCGGCATTCCAGGAGTGGAATCGGCGGCTGTCGCGGCTACGGTTCCGTTCGGCATGACCTCCTTCGGCAGAGAGATTTATGCGGCCAACGATGCCGCCGCCGGCAAGAGCAACGATAAAACCAGCCACGTCGACGCACGGTACAACATCGTCGGTGAAGACTATTTCAAGACGATGGGAATTCCGTTGCTACAGGGCAGAACCTTTGTCCGGACCGAGGCGACCCCCGCGCCGCATCTCCATGTTGCGGTGATCGACAAACTCGCGGCGGAGCGCCTGTGGCCGGGCGCCGACGCCATCGGCAAGAACCTTCGGATCGATGCCGGCGACCAGACCAGGCCGGCGGAAGATCTGCAGGTGGTAGGAATCGTGGGCAACGTGCAGGACCACATCATCGGTCAGGCCCTTCAGCCTCACCTTTATGTGCCGTTCGGCCAGGAGTATCAGGCTGACCTGCAGCTTCACGTGAAGATCGCGCCGGCCGCGCACGCGGAGCAGAAACGGCTGCTCGATTCCGTGCGCCGCGAAATGCGGGCAGTGGACGCGCACCTGCCCGTGTTATCGCTGCGAACGATGCGCGATCACCTGGACGCCAGCTTCGATCTGTGGGTCGTCCGTACCGGAGCCAGCATGCTCACGATCTTCGGTATTGTCGCGGTGGTGCTCGCCGTGATCGGGCTCTATGGAGTGAAGGCCTACACGGTGGCGCAGCGCACGCGCGAGCTCGGCATCCGCATGGCGCTGGGCGCCGACTCCGCCGATACTCTGAAGCTCATTGTGAGCGAAGGGTTTTCGGTGAGCCTCGTGGGAATCGCTGCCGGCATGCTGCTGGCGCTCGCCCTGGGACGAATCCTCGCCGGAATTCTCTACGAAGTCAGCCCATTCGATCCCCTGGTGTGCACGGCCGCCGCGGTAGTGCTCGCGGCCGTATCGCTGGTGGCCTGTTATGTCCCAGCGCGCCGCGCTGCCCGCATGGACCCGATGGTCGCGCTTCGATACGAGTAAATCAGACCCCCGCGGGGCGGGCGTGCAGTTCACAAGGAATCGACGGCGCTGCGAAGGGATTGGCCCCGGAGAAACACCGTCGGCGACAACTCCGTATCGGACTCACCGTGCCTTGTTGGCGATGGCCGGGAGTTGACGCGGCAGCAAGCAGACTTTCCGGCCTGTTGCTACAGTAAACGTTCCTTGATCTTGCAGAGGTACCGTCCATGGCAATTCACCCACTTAGCACGAATCGTATTTTGAGCTCCCGTCTGGAGCGGAAGATCATGAGCGCCGACGAAGCAGCAGCGTTAATTCGATCCGGCGAACAGATCGGCATGAGCGGCTTTACGGGGTCCGGCTATCCGAAGGCCGTTCCGATCGCACTGGCCCGCCGCATTGCCGATGCCAATTTCCAGGGCCAGAAGTTTCGGGTCAGCGTCTTCACCGGGGCTTCCACCGGTCCCGAGCTCGACGGCGCGCTGGCGATGGCGGGAGGCGTCCATCTGCGTCTTCCCTATCAATCGGACCCCGAAACCCGAAAGCGCATCAACGCGGGCGAGATGGACTACATGGATATTCACCTGAGTCATGTCGCCCAGTTCGTCGAGTATGGATTCCTGGGTAAACTCGATATCGCGCTGATCGAGGTGACGGCGGTGCTGGAGGACGGGCGAGTGGTGCCGAGTTCGTCGATCGGCAACAACAAGACCTGGATTGAACAGGCGGAGCGCGTGATCCTGGAAGTGAACTCGTGGCAGCCAACCGCGTTGGAGGGGATGCATGACATCTACTACGGGTTGCAGCCTCCGCCGGACCGCGCGCCGATTCCCCTGACGCATCCGGGGCAGCGCATCGGCACACCGTACCTGGCAGTCCCTCCCGAAAAGGTGGTAGCCATCGTCGTCACGGATTCTCCCGATCGAAACAGCCCGTTCAAGGCGCCCGATCAGGCCTCCAGGCGCATTGCGGGACATATACTGGAGTTTCTTACGTGGGAAGTTCAGAAGGGGCGGATGCCTTCGAATCTGCTCCCTTTGCAATCCGGCGTGGGCAACATTGCCAACGCGGTCCTATTCGGGCTCGAGGAAGGCCCGTTTGAGGGGCTGACCTCTTACACGGAAGTCATCCAGGACGGGATGGTTCGTCTGCTGAAGTCAGGCAAGTTGACGTCGGCCTCCGCCACGGCATTCTCACTCAGCCCCGAGATGCTGAATGAAGTGAATGCCAATATGGCGAGCTATCGGGACCGGATCGTTCTGCGCCCGCAGGAGATTTCGAATCATCCCGAGCTCATTCGCCGCCTCGGCGTCATCGCCATGAACGGGATGATCGAGGCGGACATATACGGGAACGTGAACTCCACCCACGTGATGGGGTCGCGCATCCAGAACGGCATCGGCGGCTCGGGCGATTTCGCGCGCAACGGGTACCTTTCCATCTTTATGGCTCCCTCGACGGCGCAGGGCGGGACCATATCGACGATCGTGCCCATGGTGTCGCACGTCGACCACACGGAGCATGATGTGCAGGTCATTGTGACGGAGCACGGCTTAGCCGATTTGCGGGGACTCTCGCCGCGGCAACGCGCGCACCTGATCATCGAGAAGTGCTCCAATCCGGATTTCAAGCCTCTGCTGCTCGACTATCTGGGCCGGTCGGAGCGGCTATCGTATGGGAAACATACGCCCCACCTGCTGACTGAATCGCTGGCTTGGCACAACCGCTATCTGCGCAGCGGGCAGATGCGTCCTCAGGGAATGGACTAACGACATCCGACAGTTCGAATCGCGAGTTTGGGGGATACGGCAATTTCAGCATAGCAGCCTGCCCGGCCGAAAATCTAACGCCTTGATAACAACAAAGATATAGGCCATTTTTGGCGGGCCGAAACACTCGATTTTCGAGCCCGGTTCGAGTAGGCTAAGGGAAGAAGAACAGCACAGGTGATTTTCGCCGGCCCGGCTTCGCCCCCGGGAATCGAGATCGCCTGACCGCCTGGAAAGGGGAATCCTCACACATATGGCCACGACAGGGGCACCTCTATCTTTTACCGACGTATTACGGCTTCGGCCGGTGCGGCGCCTGTGGATCGCGCAGATCGTGAGCGTATTCGGAGACTTCCTGGCGGTGTTCGCGATCATCGCGGTGGTGACGTTTCAACTGCACGGCACGGCGACGCAGGTGGCCATGCTGCTGGTGTCGTTCATGGCGCCGCTTGCCATCGTCAGTCCACTGGCTGGCGTCTTCGTGGACCGCTGGCACTTGAAACGGACCATGATCGCCAGCGACCTGATCCGCGGCGTGCTGGTGCTGGGGCTGTTGTTCGTGCACAACCTGTATGTGATCGACGCCATCCTGTTCACGATGAGCGTGGTCTCGTCCTTCTTTGTTCCGGCGCAATCGGTGGCCGTGCGCACGCTGGTTCCGATGGCGGGACTGATGGCGGTCAACGGATTGATGTCGCAGGCGCAGCAGGGGTCGCTGATCGTAGCTCCGAGCGTCGCCGGAGAGCTGGTGCAGCTGGTGGGGGCGAACTCCTGTTTCCTTTTCGACAGCTTCAGTTTCTTCTTTTCGGCGGCGCTGGTGATGACGCTGACCATCAACCGGCAGGCGCCGCGCGCGGAATCGAGCGCGGTGCTCGATTCGATGCGGCAAGGGTTCGGATTCATCTTCAAGCACTCGACAATTTCGTTTGTGATTCTGTCGATGACGGCGGGAATGTTCGCGATGCGTTGTTTCGGGGCGCTGCTATCGATCTACGTGCGCGACGTGCTGCACTCGACGTCGGCGGCATTCGGCGTGCTGAATACGCTGATCGGCATCGGCATGATCATCGGGACGCAATTGCTGACGCGATTCGCGCGGCGCATTCCGCAGCAGGACCTGGTGGTGTATGGTTTGGGCGGAATGGGAATCGCGGTCCTGATAACGGCGGCGTTCGGCACGATGGGATCGACCGCGGCGGGAATGTTCGCGCTGGGGCTGTGCGCGTCGGCGATTTTCATCACGGCGACGACGCTGATCCAGCACGAAACGCCGCACGAGCTATTGGGGCGGGTGATGAGTTGCCTGATGTCGCTGGTGGCGGGGTCGCAGGTGATCTCGATGTTCGTGGCTGGTCCGGTGGCGGAAAAGATCGGGATTCCGAACCTTTATTATGGAAGCGCCGCGATGCTGGTGGGTGTCGGCGTAGCCGGGTACCGCAAGCTGCCGAAGGCCCGGATGGCCGAGGCCGGGAGCCCTCCGTTCGCGGCTCCCGCGGGCGTGGGATGCCGGGAGGAAGACCATCCCCAGGAGGCTATCTGACCGGCCGCGAACCGGCGATGAGGATGTCCACTAAACGCCGGGCGCTTTCCTGCCAGTCCGGAGCGGATTCGAGAAAGGCAGCGCCGAGCAGCGCCCGCAGCAAATCAATCGCGTCCACATCTTTCCGGATCTCTCCGCTTGTGACACCGCGCCTGACCAGCGCGCGCATGGCCTGGGGGATCGGAGCGTAGGAAGCCTCGACCACCTTCGCGGCGTCTCCGACGCCGGGGCTGAGGGCGGGGGCGATAATCTCCTTGGCCGCAATGTAGTCCACGAATAACAGCATCCAGGCGCGCAACGCCTTCATTGGGGGCATGCCGGCCGCGACCTTCTTCTCCGCCGTGGCCAGCTTTTCGACTTGGGTCCGACAGACCGACTCCAGCAGATCCTCGCGGGTTGGAAAGTGGCGATATAACGTGCCCGGACCGACGCCGGCTTCTTTCGCAATATCGTCCAGGCTGGCATTTGCTCCGGAGCGCGCGAAGGCCCGCCTGGCGATTTCCAGAATACGTTTGCGATTGCGTTGGGTATCGGCGC
>Ga0335076_10003158_pt1 | contig 16522 bp, 15 predicted proteins | sample Lox_Sample_25_FD_206717 | JGI IMG/M metagenome (GOLD analysis project Ga0335076, IMG submission 206717) | Soil microbial communities from Loxahatchee National Wildlife Refuge, Florida, United States - Lox_Sample_2.5 | ecosystem: Environmental > Terrestrial > Soil > Wetlands | place: USA... | reverse complement strand
CGCCGGCGACGACATCGACAAGACCATCCGCCTCGGCCCGCGCGGCGGCATCGAGATCCCCGCGAGCGTGAAGGCGAGCCTGGTCGAGTGGATCCTGCAGCTGGAGGGCGGCCACCAGCTGTTCGAGTTCGGCAGCTTGTTCTCGAACCGGCCGACCGACACGCGCCGCTTCACGGGTGAGGTGTACTTCGGCGCGCGCTACTGGGCGATGGATCCGAAGATCCAGATCGGCCTGGGCGCGATTCACTTCCGCCTGGGCGACCGCGTCGACTGGGTCGACCCGTTCATCGGCGCGCGCTTCCACGTCGACCTGTCGAGCACGGTGTACATGGAGGTCGCGGGCGACGTCGGCGGCTTCGACATCGGCGGCTGGTGCTCGAAGTTCGCGTGGGGCCAGTCGACGGAGATCGCCTGGCGCTTCGCGGACAGCTGGGTCACGCACATCGGCTACAAGTTCCTGGACTACGACAGGAGCAGTGGCCTCCAGGACGAGAAGATCCAGACGCGCGGGCCCTACATCGACCTCGGGTTCCGCTTCTAGGCGGGCGTGCGGCCGTGTGGGAGAAGCACGGATCGAGGCCGATTCCGTTCGCCGCGTTCGTGCGCCGCTTCGCGAGTCACTTCGCCGTCGCGGGCGCAATGGTGCTCTTCTCGCTCGGCGCCGGCATCGCGGGCTACGAGTACTTCGAGAAACTGTCGCTGCCCGACGCGTTCCTGAACGCGGCGATGCTGCTCGGCGGGATGGGTCCCGTGAACAACCCGCAGACGCTGGGCGGCAAGCTCTTCGCCGGCTGCTACGCGCTGTACGCCGGGGTGCTCTTCCTGGCGATCGCCGCCGTCGTCCTCGGCCCGGTGGTGCACCGGATCTTGCACCGGTTCCACTGGGACGAGGACGAGGACAGGCCTCGCTAGGGGGCGTCGCTACACCGGCCCCGCGCAATCCATCTGGCACTCGGTGTTCCAGCTGTCGCAGCCAGTGAGTGCCGAGATCAGGTCGCTGCGGTTGCTGGCGCGGTTCTCGAGCGTGCCCACGTGCACTTCCGAGCGACAGCTCTTCACCTGGTCGGCGCTGATCTCGGCGGCGCAGGCCAGGTCGAGGAACGCCTCCTGGCGCGAGATCTGACCGGCCTGGCACGCCGCATTCAGCTTCGCCTGTTTCTTGCACGCCGACGCCGCGAGCTTGCACGCGGCGGCGCACTGCTTCGTGCCGCCCGCGCCGTTCAGCTCGAAGTAGTTCGGGTCCTGCATCTGGCCGACGACGTCGATCGCGCCGCACACGGTGTCGTTCACCGGGTTGCCGAAGCCCAGCTTGAACCCGGCGAAGGCCGCGGTCGCCAGCGTGAGGCTGGCCACCGCGGCGAGAGTGACTCGCCAGTGTTTCACGGTGCCGGTACTCCGAGATTCTGGCAGTCCTGGACACACGACATCGTCCAGTCGCTGCAGTTGCCGACCGCGGTCACGAGATCGTCGTGCAGGCTCTTGCGGTTCGTGATGGTCTCGCCCACGAACTCGGCCTTGCACGCCTTTGCCTCGGCCCCGCTGAGCTGGAGCAGGCACGAGGCGACCTCGTAGTCGCCCTGGCGCGCGGTGATGTCGTCCAGGCACGCCCAGTTCCGCTTGGACACGCGCACGCACTGGGCCCCGGCCACCTTGCACGCGGCGACGCACGCCTTGATCGGCTCCGCCGGACCGCGCGAGGCGAAGAAGTTCGGGTCCTGCAGCATGGTGGTCGCGTCGATCGGACCACACGAGTTCGGGTCCTGCGGGTTCACGTACACGAAGCCGGCCTCCGCGCGCACCGCGAAGCTGAGGGCCGAGAGAAGCACCAGACCGAGAAACGAATGACGGGTCATGAAAGAAACCTCCCGCGGCACACATCGTGACGGGCGGCCACAGCCTTTAGTCGCAGCGCGAACTCGGCGCGCGTGGCGGCGCGCCGAGCGGGTAAGCTAGGCGGACCGAGAGGTCCCCCGGAGATGAAGCTTCCCGACCGCGCCACCCTGGCGCAGGCGCTGCGCGTGCGGCGCAACCAGATCTGGCTCGCGGTCTTCGCGCTGTTGCTCGCGTTCCGGATCGCGCTGCCGTACGCACTGCGTCCGATCATCGTGAGTCAGGCGGACCAGGCGCTCGTGGGCCGCATCGCGCTCCGCGACATGGACCTGTCGCTGATCCGCGGCGGTGTCACCCTCCGTGGGCTCGAGGTGTACAGCGACGAGCTGCCGCCGCCGGGCTCGCCACCGCCCGCGGAGGCGAAGCCGCCGCTGTTCTCGGCGCAGCGGTTGTGGGTGCAGATCAGCTGGCTCGAGCTCGTGGTGAAGACGATCGAAGTGAAGAGCTTGGAGCTCGACGACTTCGTCGTCCGGCTCGATCGACTGAAGGACGGGCTCGTGCTGCCGAAGCCCGTGCCGAGCCCCGAGCCCGAGAAGCCCGAGCCCGCGAAGCCGGACACGAGCTCGCCGTGGGGCTTCGCCGCCGACGCGATCGCGCTGCAGCGCGGCCAAGTGCACTTCCGCGACTACACGGTCGGCGAGGCGCCGCAGCGCTTCGACCTGCAGATCCCCGACCTGGCCGCGCGGCAGCTCTCGCTGCGCTTCGCTCCGGGCGGGAACGCGCCCGGTCACATCGCGATCGAGGCCGACATCGGCGATGGCCGGATCGGCTACGAGGGCGACATCGAGCAGAAGGAGGCCGGGCCCGCCGCGCACTCGAAGATCACGCTGGCGAACCTGCCGATCGGCGGCGTGCGCGTCTATCTCAAGATGTTCGGCTGGAGCGATCTGGCAGGCACGCTCGACGCGCACATCGACCACCGCTTCGAGACCGGTGGCAAACACGAGGTGGGCGGCGACGTGTCGCTCTCGAACGTCGTGGTGCGCGTGCCCAAGCGCGACGCGCCCGCGCTGTCGTTCGACAAGCTCGCCGTGGTGCTCGACAAGATCGACGTCGTGGGCCAACACGCATCGGTGTCGGACGTGACCTTGTCGGGCGCGCACGTGCTGGTCGACCCCAAGGCGAAGCTGCCGCTGCCCGTGCTCGAGCCGCCCGCCGCGGCCGCGGAGCCGGCGCCGCCTGCGACTCCCGCGTCTGCGCCGGCGGTGCCTGCGAAGCCGTGGACCTGGCAGCTCGCGCGCGCGCGGCTCGTCGGCACCGAGGTCCAGCTGCTGGGCGGGCCCGAGCCGCTGCCGCTGCGCGTCGACGCCGAGGTGCGCACGATCGCGGACCCGGCGCAGGGCAGCTCGCCCGTGTCGCTGTCGGTGCACGAAGGCGACGGCGCGCTCGACGTGAGCGGCGACCTCGTGCTCGCGCCGCTCGGCTTCCACGGCAAGGTGACGCTCGCCGACTTCGCGCTCGCGCCGCTCGCGCTGCGCGCGCCCGCGCCCGGCGCGGAGCTCTTGCGTTCCGCGCGCGCTCGTGCCGACCTCGCCGTCGACCTGGCGCCGGGCGGCGCGGGCAGCCCGCCGCCTGCGGACCTGCGCGTCGCAGGGACGGTCGGCCTCGCCGACCTGCAAGTCGGGCGCGAGAACGAGAAGGACTTCGACGCCAGGTGGAAGGACCTGTCGATCCGCCTGCGCGAGCTCAAGGTCTCGCCCGCGCTCGGCGGCGATCCCGCTCGACCGCGCGCCATCGCAGCGAGCGTGGAGCGAATCGACCTGGTCGAGCCCGCGGTGTTCGTCACGCGCACGGAGCAGGGGATCGTGCTGCCGAAGCTCGGCGCGGCGACCGGCGGGGCCGTGGAGCCCGCGCCCGCGCCCCCGCAGCCTGCCGCCGGCGCGCCGCCTCCCGCGATCGACGTGAAGCTCGACAAGCTCAAGCTCGCGCACGGCAAGGCGACGCTCGCCGACCGCGTCGCGAAGCCGTTCTTCGACGCGCGCGTCGAGCAGCTCGACGCCATCGTTTCGAAGCTGCGCTGGCCGCCGCCGCAGATCGACGCGTTCGTCGTCGACCTGAAGGGCTTACACGGTGCGGTGTTGCACGTGCACGGCGGCCTGGCCAAGGATCGCTCGCGTGTGCGCGCCGAGCTCGACGGCCTGCCGCTCGCGCCGTTCAACCCGTACGTCACGCCGAGCGGCTACTCGGTGTCGAACGGCACGCTGTCGCTCAACGCGCGCGCGAACCTCGAGGGCGACAGCTACGACTCGAACACCGACGTGACGATCCACGACCTCGATGTCGGCGGCGCCGAGGGCGAGGCGCTCTTCGAGGAGAACTTCGGCATCCCGCTCTCGATGGCCATCGGCCTGCTGAAGGACACCGAGGGAGTGATCAGCCTCTCGGTGCCCGTCGCGGGCGACCGCGCGGGCGCACGGGTGGGGCTGTCGAGCCTGGCCGGCCAGGCGCTGCGCAAGGCGCTGATGGGTGCGCTGGCGTCGCCGCTGAAGCTGCTCGGCGTGGGCGCGAGCGGCGATAAGCTCGATTTGAAGCCCGAGCCCATCGAGTTCCTGCCCGGCTCCGCCGAGCCGAGCGAAGCCGGCCGCGCGCGGATCGACAAGATCGCGGAGCTCATGTCCGCGTCGCCGGGCATCGCGCTCACGCTGCACGGTGGCACCTCCGCCGACGACGAGCGCGCGCTGCGCGAGCGCGCATTGCTCGACGAGCTCGAGAAGACCACCGGCCTGCGCGCGCTCGGAAACATCGGCGAGATGGGCACGCGCCGCGCCGTGCGCCAGAACCTCGAAGCCCGCGCAGCGGGCAAGACACCCGACGCGCTGACTCCTGACCAATCGGCCTGGCTCGAAGCGAAAGTCGCGAGCGAGACACTCGCTGCAGGCGCGCTCGACGAGCTGGGCCAGAAGCGCGCGGAGACGCTGGCGAGCGCGCTGCGCGACTCTCACGGCCTCGGAGCGGACCGCATCACCGTCGGTGAGCTCGCGGCTGCCGGCAGCCTGCCCGTTCCCGGCGTCGCCATTGCACTCGGAACGCGCAAGTCGCCCTAGCTACACATAAGTGCGTACAGTGATCCCGGTCACGAGTTCTCTCGTGGGGAACATCACGCAATTTCCGACGCTGCTCCCCGATACTTCTCGTATGGGGAAGCAGGGAAATGCACGGGTGGCAGTGGTGGTATTGCCGTTGATGCTGTGGAGCGCCCCGGTCCTGGCAGGGACCGCGACGCAAGGAGGTAGAAGCGCCACGAGCGCTGGAGAAGCCGTGGACGTCATCGCGAAGACGAACGCACCGCCGACGGAGGCGCCCGCGGCCTTCGACGACGGCTCGAACGGCTTCGTCGACGACGACACACACAGCCTGGACCGCGCCACCTTCGACGAGGTCGAAGGTGCCGACGAGGGCCTCGGCCCGCTGTACAACGCACAGTCTTGCCGCGAATGTCACCAAGCTCCGGTCTCGGGGGCGGCGAGTCAGACCACCGAGCTCCGCGTCGGTCACGACGACCGCCGCGGCAACTTCGTGAATCCAGACCTGCCGATGGGCGATGGCAGCACCGTCGTGCACGCGCGCTCGCTCGTGAACGACCGCTCCATCTGCCCGAGCGCCGAGTTTCCGGACCTGACGGGGCAAGAGCACACGCCGGCGAGCGAGAACGTGCGCACGTTGCGCGCGTCGCTCAACACGCTCGGCGACGGCTTCGTCGAGGCCGTTCCGTCGAGCACCTTGCGTGCGATCGCCAACCAGCAGTGCAGCTCCACGCGCGGGGCGATCTGCGGCAAGGCGATCACGGTGCCGGTGGGTGAAGCCGGCGGCGCGCTGCGCGTGGGTCGCTTCGGCTGGAAGAACCAGCACGCGAGCCTGCTCTCGTTCTCGGCAGACGCCTATCTGAACGAGATGGGAGTCACGAACGCGCTGCAGCCGAACGAGGTCGCGACGCTGTGCGACGCGATCCAGGACCCGGAAGACACGATCGGCAAGGATGGGCTCGGCGACATCGACCGGTTCGCGCGCTTCATGCGCGCGAGCAAAGCGCCGCCGCGCTACGACGCCCTCGCGAACAGCGCGGACGGCCTGGCGGGCTCGGACGTGTTCGACAAGATCGGCTGCGGCACGTGTCACGTGCGCACGCTGGTCACCGCGCCGGCGGGCTCGGTGCTGAACGCGGGGACGCTCACGGTTTCCGACGCCGTCGGAAACAAGATCATCCACCCGTTCAGCGACTTCCTCCTGCACGACATCGGCACCGGCGATGGCATCGTGCAGAACGGAGGTCAGAGCACGGCCAACCTGCTGCGCACCGCACCGCTCTGGGGCGTGCACGTGCGCGGCCGGCTGATGCACGACCTGCGCTCGCTCAACTTCGACGACGCGATCGCGCGCCACGGAGGCGAGGCGCGCGGAGTGACGTCGCGGTACAACGCGCTCAGCTCGGACGACCAGAGGCGGCTCAAGGCGTTCTTGGGCTCGCTGTGAGCGAAGCGCTCAGCCCCCGCCGATCTGTGGGAGAAAGTGGACTTCGGTGTCGGGGCTGAGCCGCTCGAACAGCGCCTCGCCGTTGGGGATCACCTCGCCGTCCAGGGCGATCGCGGTCCCCTCGGCGAGGCGCGCCTCGAGCGCGGGCCAGCGCGCGTAGAGCGCGCGCAAGAGCTCGCGCACGTCGCGCGCGTCCACGTCGAGCGACTCCGCGCCGTCCGTGAACCGGCGCAGGCCCGGCGCGAAGACGACGTGCGCCAACTCAGCTCGCGGCGTCGAGCAGCGCCAGCAGCTTCGGCGGCGAGATCGGCAGCTCGCGCACGGCGACGCCCGCCGCGCGCTGCACCGCGTTCGTGACCGCCGCGAGTGGCGGCACGATCGGCGTCTCGCCGACGCCGCGCACGCCGTAGGGGTGCATCGGGTTGGGCACCTCGACGATGACGGTGTCGATCATCGGCAGATCGCTCGCGACGGGAATGCGGTAGTCGAGGAAGCCCGGGTTCTCGAGCGCGCCCTTCGCGTCGAACACGTATTCCTCGTTCAGCGCCCAGCCGATGCCCTGCACCGCGCCGCCCTGCATCTGGCCTTCCACGTAGCTGGGATGCACGGCCCGGCCGGCGTCCTGCACGGCGGTGTAGCGCAGCACCTTCACGGCGCCGGTCTCGCGGTCGATCTCGACGTCACAGATGTGTGTAGCAAAGCCGGGACCCGCACCGCGGGCCGTGAGCGACGCGCGGCCGGTGATCGGCCCGCCCGTCGCCGAGGCGCGGCCGGCGAGCTGCTTCAGGGTGAGCGGCTCGTGCTTGCCCTCGGCGCCGTTCGTCGCCACGGCGCGTCCATCCTGCCACGCAACGGCGTCGAGCTCGACGTCCCACGTCTTCGCGGCGCGCGCGCGCAGCTGGTTCACCACGTCGCGCGCGGCCTCGATCACGGCCATGCCGGTCGCGAACGTCACGCGGCTGCCACCGGTCAGGTCGCTGTAGCCGATCGACTCGGTGTCGGCGACGACGGGCCGCACCTGCTCGACGGGGATGCCGAGCTCCTCGGCCGCCATGAGCGCCATGGAGGCGCGCGAGCCGCCGATGTCGGGGCAGCCGGTCACCACGGTCGCGGAGCCGTCCTCGTTCAGCGCGACGTTCGCCGACGACGAGAGCCCGGCGTTGAACCAGAAGCCGGCCGCGACGCCGCGGCCCTGATTGGGGCCGAGCGGGGCGCGGTAGTGCGGGTGCGCCTTCGCGGCCTGGAGGCTCTCGACGAAGCCGATCGCGCGGTACTTCGGGCCGTACGTCGCCTGCACGCCCTCGTGCGCGGCGTTCACCAGGCGGAAGTCGATCGGGTCCATGCCGAGCGCGCGCGCGAGCTCGTCCATCACGGTCTCGGTCGCGAGCGCGGCCATGGGCGCGCCGGGCGCGCGGTAGGCGGCGACCTTGGGCTTGTTCACGACGACGTCCCAGCCCTCGATGCGCACGTTCGCGAGCTTGTACGGCGCGAACACGGTCATCATGCCGGCGTTCACGGGTGAGCCCTTGAACGCGCCCGCTTCGTACACGAGCACGGCCTCCGCGGCCGTGAGCGTGCCGTCGCGCTTCGCGCCCATCTTGACACGAACGTGTGTACCCGACGTGGGTCCCGTCGCGCGGAACACCTCTTCGCGCGTCATCACCATCTTCACCGGCCGGCCCGCCTTGCGCGACAACAGGATCGCGAGCGGCTCGAGGTACACGGTGGTCTTGCCGCCGAAGCCGCCGCCGATCTCGGTCGGCACGACCTTGATCGTGTCCGTGCCGACGCCGAGCACCTTCGCGCAGTACGCGCGCACCATGAACGGACCCTGCGTGCAGCAGAACACCACGGAGCGGCCGTCCTCGCCGGTGCGCGCGAGCACCGCGTGCGGCTCGATGTAGCCCTGGTGGACCATGGGCGTGCGGAACTCGCGCTCGATCACCACGTCGGCGGCGGCGAAGCCGGCCGCGAGGTCGCCGCGGCCCATCTCGCGCCGCGAGGCGACGTTGGTCGGCCCCTTGGGCAGCGGCTCGTCGCCGGTCGTGCGCATGTCGTCGTGCAGGATCGGCGCGTCCTTCGCGAGCGCCGCGTCGAGCGACAGGACGGGCGGCAGCACCTGCCAGTCGACCGCGATCCTCTTGCACGCCTCTTCGGCGATGCGCGAGCTGGTCGCGGCGACGGCCGCGACCGGGTGGCCGTGGTAGAGCGCCTTGCCGCGCGCCATCACGTTCGCGCCCAGGTCGTGGAAATCGGTTGCGCCGCCCTCGCCGCCGGCTTCGGAGCCTGCGGCCGCTGCCGGGAAGTCTGCGCCCGTGATCACCGCGTGCACGCCGTCCAGCGCCAGCGCCTTGGAGACGTCGATCGAGCGGATGCGCGCGTGCGCGTGCGGGCTGCGCAGCACCTTGCCCCACAGCATCCCGGGCAGCGAGTAGTCGGCGCCGAACTGCGCGCGCCCGGTCACCTTGTCGAGGCCGTCGTGTCGGATCGGCCGCGTGCCCACCTGCCGGAACTTCCGCTCGCTCATCGAGTCACTCCCCGCAGCTCCGCGGCGGTGTCGAGCACCGCGCGGATGATCTTGTCGTAGCCCGTGCAGCGGCACAGGTTGCCGGCGAGCCAGTAGCGCGCCTCTTCCTCGCTCGGATCCGGATTGCGCTCGAGCAGCGCTTTCGCGGCGACGATGAAGCCCGGCGTGCAGACACCGCACTGGAGCGCGGCGTGCTCGAGGAACTTCTGCTGCAGCGGGTGCAGCTCGGCGCCCTTGGCCACGCCCTCGATGGTCTCGACCGTGCGACCCGCGGCCTCGGGCGCGAGCACCAGGCAAGCGCACACGAGCCGGCCGTCCAGCACGACGGAGCACGCGCCGCAGTCGCCGGTGGCGCAGCCCTCCTTCGTGCCCGTCAGGTGGAGCTCCTCGCGCAGCACGTCGAGCAGGCTCTGCTCGGCCGAGCACAGGAACTCGGCGGGCTCGCCGTTCACGGTGGTGGAGACGTGCAGCTTCACGCGGTGGCTCCGTGCGCGCGCGCGCGCTCGAAGGCGGCGGTCGCCGCGCGGCGCGCCAGCACGCCCGCGACGCGCCGCCGGTACTCGGCGGTGCCGCGCTTGTCCGAGATCGGCCGCGCCGCGCGGCTGGCGGCCTCGGCGGCCGCGGCCAGCGCCGCCGCCTCACCGCGCGAGCCGACGAGCGCCGCGGCGGCTTCGGTCACCACCACGACGGTCGGCGCTACGGCGCCGAGGGCGACGCGCGCGCTCGTGCAGCGGCCGCTCGCATCGAGCGCGACGGCCACGCCCGCGCCCACGACGGCGATGTCCATCTCGGTGCGCGGGATGAAGCGCAGGTACGCGTCGCTCGCGCGCGCGGGCGGGCGGGGGATGCGGAAGCCCACGAGCAGCTCGCCCGGTCCGAGCACCGTCGCGCCGGGTCCCGTCGGGAAACGCTCGACCGGCACCACGCGCTCGCCGTTCGGCCCGGCCATCACGCAGAGCGCGCCGACCGCGCACAGCGCCGGCGTCGTGTCGGCCGCGGGCGAGGCGTTGCACAGGTTCCCGCCGACCGACGCGCGGCCCTGGATCTGGGTGGAGCCGATCAGGTCGGTCGCCTCGACCAGCCCCGGCCACAGCCGCGCGACCTCGGCGGACTCGACGATCGCCGCCGCGGGCACGGCCGCACCGAGCCAGAGCTCGTCGCGGCCGAGCTCGAGCCGGGCGAGCTCGGGGATCCGTTTCACGTCGACGAACACGCGCGGCACGGCGCGGCCGGAGCGCATCTGCACGAGCAGGTCGGTGCCGCCGGCGAGCACGCGCGCCCCCGGCTGGCCGAGCAGCTCGATCGCGCGCCCCAGTGAGCTCGGCGCCTCGTAGCGGGCCTGTTCCAAGAAGCAGCCTCCCTCGGGAAGGATGCCACACCGCGGCGTGACGCTTCGACCCGGCGCGGGTTAGGCTGCCGGCCATGACGAACGCCGAAGCCCTGGAGGTCGCCGAGAAGCTCTTTGCCGCCATTCCGCGCGGCGACGTCGCGGCCGTGCGCGCGCTCTACGCCCCCGACGCGCGCATCTGGCACAACCACGACGGCGTGGAGCAGGACCCGCCGACGAACCTGCGGGTGCTGGACTGGGTCGTGCGCAACATCGCGGAGCTGCGCTACGAGGACGTCCGCCGCCAGGCGACGCCCACGGGCTTCGTGCAGCAGCACGTGCTGCGCGGCAAGGGGCCGGGCGGCAAGCCGGTCGAGATTCCCGCGTGCATCGTGTGCACGGTGTCGGGCGGGCGGATCACGCGCCTCGACGAGTATCTCGACTCCGCGCAGCTGGCTTCGCTGGCGCCGTAGCGAGCTCGCGAGTCACCTCGCGCAGCAGCGCCGCGCGCTCGGCCTGCGTCGACACGCGGAAGCGCGTGAAGTCGCCGGCGAGCTTCAGGTCCGCGAACAGGCCCGCCGGATCCTCGTGGAAGTGCAGGAACGCGGCGCTGCCCCGGTAGAACGTGCCGCGGCTCTTCTCCTTGAGCGCGCGCCCGCGGAGCTTCTCGAGCAGCGGCTCGAGCTGGTCGAGCGCGTCGGCGCCGGCGTGTTTCACCGCCCGGATGATAGCTCGCGCGCGTAGGTCGCGTCTTCCAGATACAGCGCCTCGGGGAACTCTGCGGCGAGCTCCGCCGGCGGCTCGGCGCCGGGCGGCAGCAGCACGGCCAGAGTCGCGCCTTCGGCCAGCTTTCGCGTCAACCGCTTCGACGGCCGCGGCAGCGATTCCGACACATAAGTGTGTCGCATCTGCCGCACGAGATACTCGCGCAGGTCGGCGGCGTGCGCGGCGTTGAACACGAGCGCCTCGTGCGCGCCGGCGGAGCGCAGCGCCTGGACGAGGTTGCGCGCGGGCACGGCGCGCGGATCGATCGGAATGTGCAGCGCGCCCGGGATCGCCCCCTCGCCGTACGTGGCGACGAAGAAGCCCTGCGCGCTCGCGCGCGCGACCGTGGCCGCGTCGGCTGGGGCCGCCACGCACGTCGCGCGGGCGTAGAACAGACACTCCGTCGGTGCCGGCGTGCCGAAGACGACGCGCCGGCCCTCGGGCATGCGCTCGACCTCGGCGCCGAGCCGGCGCAGCTCGGCGGCCCACAGCGGGTCGCGCGCCTTCGCTGTGAGCGGCGCTTCGACGGCGAGCGCGGTCCACGCGGCGTTGCCGCACAGCACCGCGCACAGAGCCGCGCGCGCCGCCGCGCGCGGTACGGCATCCCACGCGAGCCAGCCGAGCGCGACGAAGAGCGCCGGCGCCGCGACGAGCGGGTACGACTGCATCTTCGTCGCCGCGAGCGAGAACGTGCCGTACACGAGCGCGACCCACGCGACGAGCGGCAAGAGCTCCCGCCGCCGGCGCAGCGCCACGAACGCGAAGCCGAGGAGCGCAGCGGGCGCGAGCCAGCCGAAGTCGAGCGGCAGGTTCGCGAAGTGGAACCACCAGGGGCCGCCCTGCTTGTCGACGACGTTCCAGAAGTACCTGCCGCCGCGCGCGCGCGCGACCGCGGCGACCGCTGGGAACGCCTGCGCGGTGTACCCGAGCCACGGCGCGACGAGCGCCGCCGCGACCGCGAGCGCACCGGCCGGTGCGAGGAGCCGCGCGCGCCAGCTCGCTTCGCGCGCCAGCAGCAGGAAGAGGAAGAGCGCGGGCACGACGAGCGCCGGCGTCTCTTTGGCGTACCACGCGAGCGCGGTCGCGCCGCCGACCAGCGCGGTGCGCCGGGCGAAGCGCCGCGGCGGTCCGTCCGCCGCTTCCGCCGCGCGCACGGCCGCGACCGCGCCGAGCGCCACGGCCGCGCTCAACATCACGTCGACATGGTCGGTCGCGCGCACGCCCGCGACGAGCAACAGGCTGCGCGCCTGCCACGCCGCGAGACCCGCCGCGAAGAGCGCCGCGCGCTCCGACACGAAGCGCCGCGCGAGCGCGAACACGAGCGCCACCGCGAGGCTCGCCGCCAGGATGCTCGGCACGCGCAGTGCGACCTCGTTCGCGCCGAACGCGGCCATCGCGAGCGCCATGAGCCACGTGGTGAGCGGCGGCTTGTGCAGCCACACGTGCGCGTGGCGCCAGTCGTCGGGCGCGGGCTCCTCGAGCGGCGCGGCGACGAGCATGGGCACGAACGGATGGCGCATCTCGTTGCGCGCGACGACCGCGTGGTAGCGCTCGTCCCACGCCGACAGCGAGAAGTGCGCCGCAGGCGGCACGCGCAACAGCGCCGCCGCGAGCACCAGCCACCCGACCGCGGCGCGCGTGCGCTCCGCGCGCGTGGCGAGCAACGCGATCCCGGTCGCGGCCAGCGCCGCGGCCACCCCCACCCACGCGAGCCAGTCCACGCGGGGAGTCTAGGGCGAGAAGGCGCGCGCGCCCGCAGGCGAGTATCTTCGCGGCGCCACAGGAGGATCCCCCCTTGATCAAGCTCTACGGCATTCCTCAGTCGCGCGCGCTCCGCTCGCTCTGGGCGCTCGAGGAGCTCGGCGTTCCCTATCAGCTGGAGCGCACCGCGTTCGGCACGGACAGCCGCCGGCCCGACTACCTGAAGATCAACCCGAACGGGCGCATCCCCGCGCTCGTCGACGGCGACGTGACGCTGTTCGAGTCCATGGCGATCAACCTCTACCTGGCCAAGAAGTACGACGAGGCCGGGCTCTATCCGCGCGAGCTCGCGGACGAGGCGCGCGCTGTGCAGTGGAGCATCTGGGGCATGACCGAGATCGAGCCGTCGCTGCTCGTCCTGCTCATGAACCGCATGTTCCTGCCGCCGACACAGCGCGACGAAGCGGCCGCGCGCGCGGCCCAGGAGCGCCTGGGCCCGGCGCTGCGCGTGCTCGACGGCGCGCTCGCGGAGAAGCGCTACCTGCTGGGGGAGAAGTTCACGATCGCCGACCTGAACGTCGCGTCGGTCCTGTCCTGGGCGCTGCTCGTCGAGCTGGACCTCGCGAAGACGCCCAACGTCGACCGCTGGCTGCGCGAGTGCACCGCGCGCCCGGCGCTCGCGAAGGCGCAGAAGGCCTGAGGGCGCTCGCGCTCGCGGTCTCGCTGGCGGCGCTCGCCGCCTGCCAGCGGCGCGCACCCGAGCTGCGCGGCGAGCTCGCCGGCGCGTGGCTGCGCGATCCCGAGCGCGCGAGCGGCTTCGAGCTGCGCACCGACGGGACGCTCGCGCTGCTGGGCCAGCCGGCGCTCTCCGGGCTCGCGTGGAACGCGGCGCACGGCGAGCTCGTGCTGTCCTTGAACGACGCGGACCACGTCGAGTCGCACGTCGTGCGGCTCGCGCTCGCGAAGCTCGACGGCGATGCGCTCCAGCTCGAGGGCGACGACGCGCGCTTCGCCGGCGCGTACCGCCGCGCGCGCGCCGAGCACGTGCGCGGCGTGCTCACGTACCGCGAGCGCGTCGCGCTGCCGCCCGACGCGCACGTCCTGGTCGAGCTTTCGCGCGCGGGCGCACTGCCGGTCGCGCTCGCGGTGTTCGTGCCGCACGGCCAGGTGCCGATCGGCTTCGAGCTGTCGGTGCCCGCGCCCGCGGAAGCGAGCTACTCGCTCGTCGCGCGCATCGGCGACCGCGAGCGCACCTGGTTCGCCACCCCCGAGCCCGTGTCGATGGCGCCCGGCGACGAGGCCGCCGAAGTGCTGTTGCGCCCCGCGCGCTAGTCGGCCCAGTCGTACGTGCCCTTGCGCACGTTCACGAACCAGAGCTCGGGCATGCTCCACAGCGCGCCCGACAGCCCTGCGCGCAGACGCGCGCCGCGGTCGAACGGCGCGGCGGCGAGGCCGAAGCCCGAGTAGCCGAGCGCGAAGCCCAGGTTCGCCAGGCCGTACGCGGGACGCGGCCAGAACACGTCGTCGGTGAACAGCAGGAACGCGCCGTCGCGGAGCCGCGGCGTGTACACGGTCGAGCCGTACGACGTCGACTCGCGCAGGCGAGTCACGGGGCCCGGTGACTCGGCGAGCACGCGCTCGAGCTCGACCGCGCGCCGGGCGGGCAGCTCGTCGATGGAATCGACGCGCAGGCGGTCGCGGACGCGCGCGAAGAACGCGAGCGGCACGAAGCCGAACGGCTCGTCGCCGCCGGGCACGCGCGCGCCCAGCGCGCGCTCGACCTCTGCGTCGGAGCCGAACGCGCCGTTCGCCGTGCGCGCCAGCTCGGTGATGCAGTTGCGCCGCACGACCTCGTACGACCACTCGGCGTGGATGCGCGCGTCGAGCGCGGCGAGGCGCGCCCGCGCGCCGGCGAGCAGCGCACCGAGCTCGCCGGCCGGCGGTGTGGCGGCCACCGCGCGCGCGCGCGCGGGCAGCTTGCGCAGCCCGACCTCGGAGAGCGGGCCCGCAGCGTCGGTGCGCCCGTCGTGCGCGACCGCGCCGGCGGCTTCTTCGACCAGGTTCAGGCTCGCCTCGTCGAGCCGCCCCTGCGCGAGCACGAGCGCTCGCCCGCGGCGCAACAGCTCGGCCGCCTGCGCGCGGCGCTTCCCGCGCAGTGCCTCGTCCAGCTCGTCGGGGCGCTCGGCGCCGGCGAACGGATCGAGCACCACCAGCCGGTTCTCGGCCAGGCTCCGCTGGGCGGCGAGCCAGCGCGCCTGCGCGAGCAGGAGCGGCCGGCCGCGGTCGGGGCGCTCGGAGCGCAGCAGCGCCGCGATGCGGTGCTCGAGCTCGGCGGAGAGCGACTCGAGCGAGTCGCGCTCGTCCGCGCCGAGCGGACCGGCGAGCTCGGCGGGCAGCTCGGCGATGGCGGCGGGCTCGAGGCCCCACGCGCCCGCGAGCGCGCGCTCGGCGAAGTCGGCGAGCAGCCGCTCGCGCAGCGACTCGACGTCCGCCGACGGCGACGGCGCCATCTCGCGGCGAACGGAGCCCACGCGCTCGCGGAGGCGCTCCGCGTCGGGGTCGCCCGCGCGCGCCGGGTCGACGAGCCCCGCGCCCCGCAGCGGCGGCGCGGCGGTGCCCGCGGCGAACGCCTCCAGCCACGCGACGTCGTCGCGCGCGGCGTCGCGCCGTGCGAGCGCGAGCTCCTGCTCGACGTACAGCCGGGAGAACGCGCGCTGCACCGCGTCGTCGACGGCGGGAGTCACGTCGAGGTGCGCCACCGTGAGCGGCCGGTTGCCCAGCGACTGGTACACCGTGTGGAACGCGGACCAGCCGTCGCGCACCACGAGCACCAGCCCGCCTTCCGCGTTCTGCAGGTGGTACACGACGCCGTCGGCGGCGAGCGCGGCGTGGCCGCCGCTCGCCGTGCCGACGTTCGAGCCCACGTACACGAAGCCGAGCTCGCCGGGCGACGGGCCGGGCGCGCCGGGCGGCTCGGCCTCCCAGTCCGACACGCCGTGGTCTTCGGCGACGCGCGAGATGCCGCGCAGGGAGTCGGCGAGCGTCTCGCCGGGCGCGCGCAGCTGCGCGAGCTCGGCCAGGTCGCGCGCGTAGCTCGCCTGGTTGAGCGAGGCCTGCTGCGCGTGGCCGCTCGACCCCGACGAGTTCGAGATCGCGTCGAACGAGCCGCCGAGCGACTTCGACGAGCCGACGGCGAGGTCCGACGGCGCTTCGATGATCGCCGAGAGGATCGAGCAGCCCGACAGCGGGACGGCCGCAGCGAGAAGCGCGGCCGCGATGAGGCGGGACGAGCGCATGGCTTCTCCTCCTTTCCCATTCTAGTCGCGCGCCGAAACTTCGCCTGCTCGACACAGAGCGGGGCGAAAACAACACGATTCGGGGCTAAAGAGTTTCACTGACCGATCTGCACATTTCGGTAAGCGGCTTTTCTTGCCGCTGTGGAAATCCAGTGGAACCCTCGGCCGCAGTTTGGCGGGGAGGTGAGCGGGCGGCAGTCCCTGTCGCCCGCCTTGGGATAGCAATGGCTTTGCTCACTGGTATTTCGAGTCCATTGGCGCTGCGCAGGCTGGAGCGCAGTCAGCTCTGCACGGTCGCGGACGAGCTCCGCGCCGAGCTGATCCGCATCGGCTCCGAGGTCGGCGGCCACTTCGCCGGCAGCCTCGGCACGGTCGAGCTGACGGTCGCGCTCCACTACCTGATGGACACGCCGAAGGACCGGCTGGTCTGGGACGTCGGTCACCAGGCCTACGGCCACAAGGCGCTGACGGGCCGACTCGCCGGGCTGATGAAGATCAAGAAGGCCGACGGGCCGAGCGGCTTCCTGCGCCGCGAAGAGAGCGCGT
>Ga0335076_10003157_pt1 | contig 16527 bp, 17 predicted proteins | sample Lox_Sample_25_FD_206717 | JGI IMG/M metagenome (GOLD analysis project Ga0335076, IMG submission 206717) | Soil microbial communities from Loxahatchee National Wildlife Refuge, Florida, United States - Lox_Sample_2.5 | ecosystem: Environmental > Terrestrial > Soil > Wetlands | place: USA... | reverse complement strand
GTCACGTCGTTCTCGTTCCGTTGCCATCCCGTCACGACCGTCCTTGCCGGACCTGTCTTGTACGACATCGGCGAGGCCGCCGAGGTCCTGACGTGGTACAGGGACTTCCTGCCTGCGGCACCTGACGAGCTCAGCGGGTTCTTCGCCTTTCTGTCGATTCCGCCGGGGCCGCCGTTCCCGGAGGAACTGCACCTCCGCAAGGTCTGCGGCGTCGTCTGGACACACGCAGGCGAGGAGGAGTCCGAGGCGCTGCGTGAGGCGCGGTCCTTCGGCAAACCGCTGCTCGACGGCATCGCGCCGGTGCCGGTGCCCGCATGGAACACGGCTTTCGATCCCGTGTATCCGCCGGGCGACCAGTGGTACTGGCGTGGGGAGTTCTTCCGCGAGATCCCGGACGAGGCAATTGCAGTGCACACGGAGTACGGCCCAAAGATGCCGACGTGGAAGTCGACGATGCACCTCTACGCGATCGACGGCGCGCCTTCGCGGATCGAGAACGACTCGACCGCGTGGGCGTACCGAGACGCGATCTGGGGTGGGGTCTACGCCGGAGTCGATCCGGATCCGGCGAACGCCGCTGCGATCCGCGACTGGGTGGTCTCGTACTCCGATGCGCTCAAGCCGTACGGCATGGGCGGTGGCTACGTCAACTTCGAGATGGACGCGCCGGATCGCGTCCGCGGCATGTACGGCGCGAACTACGACCGCCTCGCGCGTGTCAAGGCGCAGTACGACCCGGATAACGTCTTCAGCGTCAACCAGAACATCAAGCCCGCCGCCTAGCGGCGGCCTAGAACGGGCCGGGCGGGCGGCGACCTGCCGCCCGCTCCTGCTCGTCGTAGCGCTTGCCGGCGCGGAGAAACCACCAGGCGAACCAAGCCAGCGCCACGACCGGCCCGACGGCCGCGACGAGAAGGAGAATGCTCACGCCTGTGCTGAAGTTGCCGAGCACGTCGCCATCGTAGGCGGCTCTACACTGTCGTCATGGCGACGCGCGACGAGGTGCTGGAGGTTCTCCGCCAGGTCGAGGATCCCGAGCTCGGGATGGACATCGTCGACCTCGGGCTGCTCTACGAGGTGGCCGTCGAGGACTCGACGGCCAAGGTCCTCTACAGCCTGACGTCGATGGGCTGCCCGGCCGGCCCGCTCATCGCCCAGGACATCGACAGCGCCGTCCGGCAGGTCGAAGGCATCGAGGACGTCGAGCTCGAGCTGACGTTCGACCCGCCGTGGACGCCGGACCGGATGTCCGACGACGCGAAGTTCATCTTGGGCTTCGGTTGAGCCAAATCTGACCCGCGAAGGTCGACTGCGGGTACAGAAAAGGGACGAATCGGAGGTTCTCCTGGTTCCTCCCGCGTAGCTGCGGCCAGCCCATCCGGTCAGCCGGCGACCGTCGGTTCAGTCGAGCCTTCGGCTCTGTCGCTCGTCGGCTGCTTTCCGGCGGGGGGCGGGACTACGAGAACCGGACAGGCAGCAGTGTGCAGGAGGCCCTGGGCAACGCTACCCAGCAGGGCGCCTACTAGACGCCCCTGGCCACGAGTGCCGACGACGATCAACTCCGCGCCGAGCTCGGTTGCGATCGAAGCGATGAGATGCGATTGGTCTTCCATACGGTTGGCCTTACGCAACTCGAACCCAGTCGCGAATCCCTCGTTCTCGAGTGCCTGCGTCTGCGACTGGATCTTGGTAACGAGATCCTCCTCGCCGGCGAGCTTGGACACATTCATCTCGCGGCCCGTCCAACGCTGGTCGATGTGAACGGCCACGATTCGCGGACGCGTCGTCCAGTTCTTCGCGAAACCGCGCACGACTTCGAGCGCGTGATCGGCAAGGTCGGAGCCGTCTGTCGCCCAGATGATCGTTGTCGCCTCCACTGGTCTCCTCTCTTCAGCCGGACACTCGGAGTGCAAAAGGGAATGTACGCCGGTTCGGTGCGATCGACAAAGATGTGGGACTGCCGGAGGAGCCGTTGCCCGACGGCCGCAGCGAAGGCCCGCACGACCGTGCCGCGCTCCAACGCGCGCTCGCGTGACCTGACGACGTTGTCTCTAGCCGTGCCGACGAAGATAGTCGTCGAGCTCGTGGCGTGGAACGCGGCCGGGCCGAATCCCGCAGGCGACCGTCCGCAGCTCCCCGTCGCGGATCAGAGCGCGAACCTCGTCCTCCGAGCACCCGAGCTCGGCCGAAACCTCGCGCACGGTCAGCGGTGCGGGCCAGTCAGAGCCTTGCTCGTGGCTCGCCACGGGTTGCGCTAGGCCGCTGGGGCGGGAAAGCGCTTTCGCGCTCGCTCGCGGGCTCGTTCCGCCTCGACCTCGCGGTTCCGGGGCGGCGCCGACGTGACGAGCGAGTGCAGCAGACGCATCGAGGAAGCCGTCACCTCCTCGACCGCCCGCTCGAAGGCAGCCTCGTTGGCTCTGGACGGCTTCGTGGAGCCGCTGATCTTCCGCACGTACTGCAACGCCGCTGCGCGAATCTCGTCGTCGGTTGCGGGCGGCGCGAAGTTGTGGAGTGTCTTGATGTTCCGGCACATGGGTTGCACGTTAACGACACGACGGGTGGAGGAGGGGCACGCTGCCGTTCCAGCCTGAGCGCAGAACCTCCAGGCTCGTCTGCGGCGTGAGGACGCTCGCTCGACCGACTGCGGCGCGGCGCTCGGTGTACCCCGCCGGAGTCCAGCGGAGGAGCCGGTCGGTCAGAACGAGCCACGGCTGGTCGTCTACGAGGACGAATGCGCCGTCCGGCAGCGAAGCGACCTCGCGTTCCGGGTGCGGACCCGTCCGCTCTCCATGCAATCGGCTGTCGAGCTCGTCGGCTCCCGCGGCGCCCGTCAGTGCGAGGAAGCTGCGGTAGTCCGCGTGACGGCACTCGGCGCACGGCCGGTGTCCTGCGGCGAGCGCGGTCACCTCGTCGAGGAAGAAGAGGCCGGTGTAGCGTCCGGGAGGCATCGGCCCACCGACGCGGTGGCGGCCGCGGAACTCCAGACGGCACGAGATCCACCGCTTCACCTGCCACTGCCGGCGGATCGTCCCGTGCTCGTCGTGGAGGCGTCCACGATTGCCGTACACGAGGCCGCGCTCCGGCGTCGCGATCAGCTCGCTCAGCGGGGTCACCCGGTTCTGGAACGGCATCAGCGGACGCCTCGCGCGATCGCGAGTGCGCGCTCCCGCCCGACCGCCGCTTCGAGGCGCAGGGTCAGCGAACCGCGCTGCCAGATCAAAACGTGGCCGGCCGCGCGCGGCGGGCCCCCCGGTAGGAACACGGCGTGGCGCGACCCGATCCAGATACCGGGCTCGCCGCGGACCTCGACGTGCTCGACGTCCGTCCCGAGCGCAGCCTTCTTGAGGATTGGGTAGCCGATGTCGCTTCTGAACTCGAAGAGGAGCAGACCGGGGTAGCGAAGCCAGTACCCACCGTCCCCGGCGTAGACGCCGGTGGGGCGGCGTCCACTCGGTAGGAGCAGGCGGAAGGACGCCTCGTCGGGCGCGATGGGTTCGCCGAGTGGCAGGCGGGGCGTGAGTGGCGGGAGCCTGTCGACGAATGTCACGGTGGCGCCGCGCACGTGGAAGAAGCGCAGCAGCGAAGCGCGCGAGACCGGTACGGCGAGTGCGACCGCGAGCATCACGACGCAGGCGGCCATCCCGACGGCGAGCACGCGTCTACGGCGCCGCCGCCGCGCGAGGCGGCCGCGGACGGCGCCGACGAGGGGCGGCGTAGGCGGCACGTCTAGGTGGGACGCGAGGTCCCTGAGCTCGATCTCGACGGGGGTCATCGCAGCTCCTCCTGGAGTCGTGCGAGCGCCCGGTGCGTCCTCGACTTGACGGTCCCGCGGGCGATTCCGAGCGTGGCGGCAGTCTCCTCTTCCGACAGATCGAGGAAGTAGCGGCAGGCGAGCACGTCGCGGTCGTCTTCGCGCAGTTCCTCCAAGGCGCCAAGGAGCCGTTCGCGGCGCTCGGCAGCGAGCGCGGCAGTTTCGGGATCCTCGCCCGCTGCTCCAGGCTCAGGCGCCACGCGCAACACGAGCGCAAGGCGGCGGCCGCGGGCACGGCGACGATTTCGGGCCTCGTTGGCCACGATCGTCAGCAACCACGGGCGAAACGGCTCTCCGGTGCGAAAGCGCCCAAGGGCCCGATAGGCCTTGACGAACGCATCCTGTGCCGCTTCCTCCGCGTCGGCCGCGTCGCCCGCGATCACGAACGCAACACGGAAAGCGATCGTCTGGTACGCAAGCACGAGCTCCTCGAACGCCGCCGCATCGCCCCGGCGCGCTCGCTCGACGAGCGTCTCCTCGGCGGGAGATTGCACACGCCGATTGTCATCGTTCAGGCGGTGCTTCTCAGCACGCGGATCCGCGTGATGTCGCGTCGACGCCAGCCGAGGACGAGCAGGACGACGACAGCAGCGACGCCTGCGCCCGTCCAAGTCCACGGAAAGGACGCACTCGAGACCGGCGGCGACTCGGGCAGCCCGGCCGCGAGTAGCGCGGCCTTCAAACCGGGTCCTGCGACGAACCAGCCGCCGTACGTGCGGGTGCCGGCCCAGACGCGCTGGCCGGGGCGCATGTAGGTCACGGGGCTCGGCTTCGCATACGGGTAGACGTCCTGGACGAGCGTGCTGACGCTACTACTCGGCCCGGGAACGCGATACACGACGCGGTAGCGCGGGCCGAGATCGCTCGAGGGTCGAGTCCGCGCGGTCGGGTCGGGGGTCTCCTCGAAGACCTGGGGGAAGTAGCCCCCGAGCTGAACGAGCGAACCGAGCGCCGTGCCGCTGCCCCCTTCGCCGTCGCCCTTCACGGGCAGCGCACGGTCGAGACCTGGGCCGCTCAGCGAGGCGGTCGACGGTCCCTTCGCCGCCACGGGCGCGCTCGCAGCGAGCGCAGCGATCGCCGCTAGGGTCGCGAGCATGAGGAGTCTGCGCATGGCGGGTTCCTTTCGTCGACGCCGTACACCCTGTGTACACCGGTCAAAGCGCTGCGGTTCCCGCTAGATCGTGAGGACGATCTTGCCGAGCTGCTCGCCCGTCTCCAGCCGCTCGTGCGCGGTGCGGATCTCCTCGAGCGGGAGCACCGAATCGACGACCGGTCGCGCACGACCGCTCGCGACGAGCTCGTAGGCGCCCGCGAAGTCCACGGCCGTGCCCATCGTGGAGCCGAGGATGGAGAGCTGCTTCCACCAGATCCGATGCAGCGCCGCCGGCGGATTCGGCCCGGACGTCGCGCCGCATACCGTGACCCGGCCGCCCGGCGCCGCGACCTGGAGCGACGTCGCCCACGTCGCTTCGCCCACGTTCTCGACCACGACGTCGATCCCGTGGCCTCCGGTCGCCTCCCGCACCGCCGTCCTCACGTCGCCGGTCGCGTGATTCACGGTCGCGTCCGCGCCGAGCTCGCCTGCGCGCTCGAGCTTCGCGTCGCTCGACGAAGTGACGAGCACCCGCGCGCCGAGCGCCTTTCCGATCGCGAGCGCGGCGGTCGAGACGCCGCCCCCAATTCCCCAGGCCAGAACCCACTCCCCCTCGCGCAGGCCGGCGCGGGTCACCAGCATCCGGTAGGCGGTCTCGAAGACGAGCGGGAAGGCGGCCGCCTCCTCGAAGCTCAGCCCTTCCGGGATCGGGTGAACGTTCGTCGCGGGCACGGCGATCAGCTCGGCGTTCGTCCCGTCTCCGTGCTCGCCGATCACGTGGATCCGGCCGCCGTCCTCCTCGATTCCTGGGTTGAGAACGACCCGGTCGCCCAGCTCGAAGCCGGTCACCCCGTCTCCGAGCGCCTCGACGACGCCGGCTCCGTCGGCGCCGAGGATGCGCGGCTTCGGTACCGACGGCAGGCCCTTGCGGATCCAGACGTCGAGATGGTTCAGCGCCGAGGCGCGGAGACGAATGAGCACCTCTCCCGGCCCGGGCACGGGATCCGGCGCCTCCTCGAGCACGAGCACCGCGGGTCCGCCGTCCTCGTGGATTCGAACCGCGCGCACCGCGGCAGACTATCGACGTGACCGCAGCGGAACTCGACGCTCTCGCAGAGGAGCTGGGGCTCGACGCGATCGGCGCGGCGCCGGCCGAGCCGTACGCGGAGACCGAGCGCCACATCCTCGAGCGCCGCGCTCGTGGGCTCTTCGCCGACATGCGCTTCACGATGGCGCGGCCGGAGGAGTCCTGCCACCCCGAGACCTTGCTCCCGGGCGCTCGTACCGTGATCTCGGCGGCGCTCTGCTACTGGCTGCCCGAGCCGGAGCGCCCGGACGGGCACGGTCGCCTGCCTCGCTACACGTGGTTCGACGCGTACGCGGCCTTGCGGGAGAAGCTCGACGAGCTCGGGCGGAGACTGGGAGGCGCCTACCGGGTGCTCGTCGACGCGAACCAGCACGTCGACCGCGAGGCCGCAGCGCGCAGCGGCGTCGGCTTCTACGGCAAGAACACGCTCCTCATCACCCGTCGCCACGGCTCGTGGGTCGTGCTCGGGACACTCGTGACCGACCTCGAGCTCGAGACGACGCCGCCGCTCGGCCTCGACTGCGGCGAGTGCCGGCTCTGCATCGACGCCTGCCCCACGGGAGCCCTCGACGAGCCGGGAACGCTCGACTCGACGCGCTGCCTCTCGTACTGGACGCAGGCAGCGGCGCCGCCGCCGGCCGAGTATCGGGCCGCGCTGGGGGAGCAGGTCTACGGCTGTGACATCTGCCAGGACGTCTGCCCGTGGAACCGCGGCGTCGAAAGGCGGCGTGCGGACGAGCCGCTCCCCGACGAAGCCACGCCGCACGTATCGCTCGTGGACTGGCTCCGCAGTGATCCCGACGAGCTGAGGGGCCGTTTCGCGAGGCTGTACGTGCCGCGGAACGACGGTCGTCGGCTGCGGCTCAATGCGCTCGTCGCGGCAGGCAACGTGGGTGGGCACGGCGAACGGGACGCCGTGGCCGTTTGCCTCGACGATCCGGACGAGACGACACGCGAGCTCGCCGCGTGGGCGCTGGCGCGGATGGCGGAACGGGATGCTTAGTCGGCCCGGCCGCTGGCTCGTCCTGCTGCGGGCGGTGCTCGTGCTCCTCGGCGCGATCGCGGTCGCCCTCACGGACTTCCCATCATCGTACGAGCCGTGGGCCTGGGCGGTCGTCGGGTTCTTCGCGGCGGTCACGGTCTTCTCGGCCGCGCTCTCCGCGGTCGAGCTCGACGCCGTGGCACGCGTCCGCGCGAGGATCCTGCTGCTCGCTCTCGACGCGGTCGTCGCGATCGGGTTCGTCGCCGTCTTCTCGTTCGAGAGCGGCGAGCCGTGGCGTGCTCTCTACCTGATCCCGATCGCGGCGGCCGCGCTGCGCTTCGGGCTCGTGGGAGGCGCCGTGGCGGGCGCCGTCATGTCGGGCGCCACCATCGTCATCGACGCCCTCGGTCCCGGCCTGCAGTGGAAAACCGCCCTTGCCCGCGTCCTCGTCGGCGTGCTCTCCGGTCTCGTCATCGGGCGTCTGCGCGACACGCTCAATGCCGAGCAGAGCCGCGCCGAGACGCGCGCGGCGGAGGCGGAACGGCTGCGCGACGAGCTCGGTCACCGCGTCGACGTGCTCGAGACGGCGAATCGCTGCGCCCGGGCGCTCGGCTCGTCGCTCGAGCTCGACGAGGCGTTCGGCGCGTTCATCCGCGAGCTCCGCGGTCACGTTCCCTTCGACCGCACCGCGATCGTCCTCGTGGACGGCAACACGGCGACCACGATGGCCACTGCCGGCCTGGGCGCCGGCGAGATCTTTCCGCCCGGACACAGCGACCCGATCCAGGGCTCGCTGCTGGAGCGCGTGCTCGAGGGGGCGATCATCGTGCGGCGGGACCTCACCGACCGGGAGTACGACGCGGACGAGCAGCTGCTCGGGCTCGGCCTGCGCAGCGAGCTCGTGGCGCCGCTCCTGCTGGGCGTCCGCCCGATCGGGATGCTGAGCCTCTCCCGTGACCGGACGAACGCCTTCAGCGAGGACGAGATCGAGCTCGTCGCGCTACTGGGCCGTCTCGTCGCCACGGCCGTGCAGAACATCCGCGCCTACGAGGCCGAGCGTAGACGCGTCGAGGAGCTGGCCCGCCTCTCGCAGCTCCGCGCCGACTTCGTGTCGCTCGTCTCCCACGAACTGCGCAGCCCGATGGCCGCCGTGATCGGCGCAGCCCGAACCTTGCAGGACCGCTGGCGGATGCTCACTGCGGCGCAACGCGAGTCGTTCCTCGCGCTCATCGGCGACGAGACGTCACGGCTGGCGGACCTTGTCGCGGACGTCCTGGACACGTCTCGGATCGAGGCCGGCACATTCAGCTACCGCTTCGAGGAAGTCGACCTCGACCGCGTCGTCGGCGAGGCGGTCGAGACTGCGGTGCTCGCGCAGCAGGAGGTGCCGGTCGTCGCTTCCGTCCCCGGGCCGCTGCCGGCGATTCGCGGCGATCGCACCAGGCTCCGGCAGGTGCTCGGCAACCTGATCGAGAACGCGGTCAAGTACTCGCCGGAGGGAGGCGAGGTATGCGTCTCCGCCGCGGCCGCGAACGGAGCCGTGCAGATCGAAGTGCGGGACGCCGGGCCGGGCATCCCTCAGGACCAGCAACGGCGTATCTTCGAGAAATTCGGCCGAGTGGACGTGCCGGGCGCGTCCAAGCCGGGGACGGGGCTCGGTCTCTTCATCGCGCGTTCGATCGCGGAGGCCCACGGCGGCTCGCTCGAGGTCAGCTCCGGCGCGGAGCCGGGGTCGACATTCACGCTGACGCTGCCGGTCGGCTAGCCGCGCTCAGGCGCGTACGCGCATGCGCTCGACGCCGAGCTCCTTCGCGAGCGTCTTGGCTCGCGCGGCGATGGAGCGCCGCAGCTCGTCCGGCTCGAGCAGGACCGCCTCTCCGCGCAGTGAGAGCACCTCGCTCTCGAGCCACTCGTCGCTGCCGACCGGGATCTCGCGCATCGCGCTGCCGTCGGCGAGCAGCCGGGCTCCGCGCTCGATCGCCCAGCGCGCGATCTCCTCGTCGTAGAGGAGCTTCGCGGTGCGCGCGTCGCGGAGCCGCGTCGGCTCGAATCCCTCGCGCGCCTCGAAGCGCTCGCGCGTCAGTTTCGCGCTCCGCATCCGGTCGAGGCGGAACGAGCGGGCGCCGTCGCTCGTCCGGTCCCACGTGTGGACGTACCAGTTCGGTAGCTGCCGCTCGAGCGAGTACGGCTCGACGAGTCGCGTCGAGGGCGCCGCGTCGACCTCCTTCTGGTACTCGATCTCGACGAGCCGCCTCTCGCGCATACCGCGGGCGAGCCTCGAGACAAGGTCGAGCTCCTCTGTGGCCACGTTCGGCTCCGGCGTCCGCGCCAGCTCGAACTGGCCGAACGTCTCCTCGAGCTTCTTGCGAACGCGGGAGAGCGGCGTGTGCGCGTCGGCCGCGATCATCGGTCCGACGTACTCGAGCGCGAGCCTGATCGCGCGCGCCTCGAGCGGAGTCAGGCGCGGAGCGGCGCGGAACGTGTCGCCCCACAGCTCCTTGTCGACGTGCACCGAGCCGTCGCGCAGCTCGGCGTAGACCGTGTAGCAGCCGCCGCCGAAGTTGACCAGGTTGAGCAGGGACAGGTGATCCTCGAGCTCGTCCGCCGGGATGGACGGAAAGCGCTCGAACAGCTCCGAGGCCGGAATCCGGGCGTCGCGCTCCTCGCCGCAGGCCGCGAGGAGATACGCGAGCAGCGCCTGCAGGACGGCGAACCGCTCCGGCGCGACCGGTCCGGCCGGGCGTTCGATACCCGCGTCGGCGCTCTCCGCCGGCGTCTCGCGCGCCGGCTGCGGAGACTCTCCCTCGTGCCGGTCGCGCACGCGTCGCAGCGCAGCGGCGACGTCGCGCTTCAGCTCCGGCGGCTCGAGCGGAACCGCGCGGCCGTTCTGGCGTAGTACCCAGGAGGCGAGCTGGGGGATGGAGGAGTAGTCGGTGACGAAAATGCCGTCCTCGAAGCGGCCTGTCGAGCCGTACGCACGGCGCACCCACCAGGCGGTGTCGCCGCGCACCTCGATCCGCGCGGTGCCGACGCTGTCGCCGATCTGCCACGGCGGCCGGCCGCGATAGATCTCGACGTCGAAGTCCGCCGGTGCGCGGAAGTCGCGCTCGCGCCGGGTGGCGAACTTGATGTCGCCGCGGATCCGCGAGACGCGGAAGGTGCGGATGTCCTCGCGGTCGAGGTCGTGGCCGACGACGTACCAGAGCCCGTTGTCGTTGAGGAGGGCGTACGGGTTGAGGGCGCGCTCGCTCTCCTCGTCGCGGGAGATCGACCAGTAGTCGAAGCGCACCGTTCGCTGCTTCGAGATCGCGTTCTCGAGCTTGGCGAGCCGACCGGGCGTCTCCGGCGAGTAGTCGGGGTCGAGCACCTCGACGCGGCTCGCGGTCTCCGTGGGCGGCTCGGTGAATCCCGGCCGTCCCAGGGCGAGGTTCTGCAGAGCCAGGCGCAGCGGCTCGGCGTACGCGAACTTCCCCTCGAGGAGGTAGAAGGCCGTCTGCATGGCGGCGAGCTCCTCGTCCTCGAGCTCGAGCTGCGGGAGGAAGTACTGCTCCGAGCGGAGCGTATAGAGCTCCTCCCCGGTGAACTCGTCCCGTTGCGACTGCAGCGGGACGCCGAGCGAGAGCAGCTCCGCACGGTCCGAGTAGAACCGGCGCGCGAAGGCCTCGTCGGACATCTCGGAGTAACCCTCGACGTTCGACTTGACGTCACGGGCCGTGAGCGCCCGGCGCTCGGCCATGAGGAAGGCGACGAGCGAGAGCTGGCGGATCAGCTTGTCCGTGTCGTGCGACACCCGCGCAGCACCCTATCGCTGTGCGCCTGTGGATCGCAGCTGTGGAAGCCTGTGGAAGGCTGCTACGCGGCGGCTTTGGTCTCGAGGTGCTGGTGCGACGGGCAGTAGTCGCGATCCGGTAGGGGAGTGCGCTGGCACGGCTTCCCCTTGCGTGTCGTGGCCCGGCACCGGGCGACTCCGCCGTCGAGGAGTCCCGACTCGATCTGCTCCTCGATGAAGTCGACTGCTGCCTTCACGCCCTGGTCGACCGCCCAGGCGACCTGCGCTTGCGCGGTGATGGGGAAGTAGCGCCGGATGTCCTGGAAGAGCGCCCGCTCGGGCTTCGCGAAGTAGAGGGGATCGGTGGCGAGCCGCTCCATCGTCTGCTCGCAGGCGATGAGCACGCCGCGCCGCGATTCGAGCTGCGTCTGACGGTCCTCGTAGGGGTCGATCATGTCCTTCACGGACCGGTAAATGGCGCGTGAGTATTGATACATGCACTGCTGCAACTGGGCCGTTCTCTCTTCGATCACGTGCTCCTCCGCTCCTTCCGCAGGCACCGCAAGGCCTTGTCTGAAGCCGATTCTCCGCAGGTTCCCCTAAACCCCGGACCTCGATCCTACATCGTAGCCGCCCTGTCACAAAGTCGCCGGATCAGTTGCCCGCGAAGAAAACGGTCTCGACCGCAGACAGGGAACGTCAGGTCTGGAGGACCACGAGCCGCTCCTCGGTCATCTCGCGGATCGTGTACGCAGGGCCTTCCCTCGTGTTGCCGGAGCCCTTGACGCCGCCGTACGGCATCTGGTCGGCGCGGAACGTCGGCGCCTCGTTGACGGTGACGCCGCCGAAGTCGAGCGCGTCGGCTGCCGCCAGGGCCGTCGCGATCGACCCGGTGAAGATTCCCGCCTGGAGCCCGTACTCGGTCGCGTTGGCGCGCTCGTACGCCTCCTCGAGCGAATCGACCGCGTTGACGACACAGACAGGCCCGAAGACCTCGTCGCAGACGACGTGCGCCGTCTCGGGAGCTTCCCCGAGCACCACGGGACGCAGGGGATCGGCGTCGGCCGAGCCCGCGAGGAGCTTCGCGCCCGCAGCCTGGGCCTCCTCGACCCACTCCGCGATCCGAGTACGCGCATCGTCGTCGATCACCGGCCCCACGTCGGTCGCCTCGTCCGCCGGGTCGCCGACGACGAGCGCCTCCACTTTCGGCAGGAAGCACTCGAGGAAGCCGTCGAGGACGGGCCGCTCGACGTAGACCCGCTGGACGGAAATGCAGCTCTGGCCGGCGAACGAGAAGGCGTTCGCGGCGAGTTTCGAGGCGGCGAGGTCGAGGTCGGCGTCGGCGGCCACGACCACGGGAGTCGAGTTGCCGAGCTCAAGACGGACGCGTTTCTTGGCGGCGCGCTCCGCGATACCCCAACCGACACCACTCGAGCCGGTGAACGTGATCATCCGGACGCGTTCGTCCTCGACGAGCACGTCGCCGATCTCGGCGGACGGGCCAACCAGTAGGGTCAGCCAGCCCGCGGGCAGGCCTGCCTCATGCTCGAGCTCCTCGAGCAGGAGCGCCGAGAGCGGCGTCTGGCTGGCGGGCTTGAGCACGACGGGGCAGCCCGCGGCGAGTGCCGGCGCGAGCTTGTGGGCGACGAGGTTGCAGGGGAAGTTGAACGGAGAGATCGCGCCGATGACTCCGATCGGCCGGCGCAGCGTGAACGCGATCTTCCCCTCGCCGGCCTCCGACGCGCCCATGGGGACGACGTCACCGGCGAGCTTCCGCGCCTCGACGGCCGCAAACGTGTACGTCGAGATCGCCCGCGAGGCCTCGACGCGTGCAGTGCGGATCGGTTTGCCGGCCTCGCCGCAGATCGTCCGCGCCATGTCCTCCTGCCGTTCGCGCAGCAGTCCGGCGACCCGGTCGAGGATCGCGGCGCGCTCGTGCGCGGGAAGCGGGCTCTCGAGCGCCCGTGCGGCTGCGTCGACGGCACGGCGTGCGTCGTCGGCGCCGGACTTCGGTGCGCGGCCGACCACCTCGCCCGAATAGGGGGAGTGAACCTCGATCCATTTGTCCGTCGCTGTGGCCATATGCTCGGTGGGTGGTCAGCCGTGACGATATCGGCATCCACCTCGGCAGCGAAGTCGTCTTCGACGGCAACGTGTGGCCCGGATTCGTGCACACGGTCGTCCACCCGGACGGGCTCGTCCTCGTCGACACCGGGATGATCGACTCGACGCCGGAGCTCGACGAGGAGTGGCGGCCGACGCCGCATCCGCTACCTGCCGAGCTGGTGAGCCGTGTCGCAGTCGTGATCAACACGCACCTCCACTTCGACCACTGCGGCGGGAACCGGCTCTTCGCCGGGCGCCTACCCATTCACGTGCAGCGGGTCGAGCTCGAGGACGCGCGAACGGAGGACGACTACACGATCCGCGAGTGGGTCGACTTTCCGGGCGGGAATTACGTCGAGCACGAGGGCGAGGCCGAGATCCTGCCGGGGGTGCGTCTCGTGCCGGCGCCGGGCCACACTCGCGGTCACCAGATCGTTGTCGTCGAGACCGACGAGGGGACCGTCGTCCTCGGTGGCGACGTCGGCTACTCGTTCGCGCAGATCGGTGAAGGCGACACGCCCGGCCGGCGGCTCGTGCTCGAGCTCGCCGCGCCGACGTACCTCGCGCACTCCCCTGTGCCGCACGTTCCGCGGCCGAACGCGTAAGCGCTATTCGTACTCGTCCGGGATCCGCGCGGTGATCGCCGCGAGCACCTTGTCCTGAATCGACGGGACGTCGTGCATCAGCGCCCGGAAGGCGGTCGCCCCGACAACGAGGATCCGGGCCGGTCCACGTGTCCGTACCGTCGCCGTCCGCGGCTGACCGGTGACGAGGGCGATCTCGCCGACGAAGTCGCCGGGGCCGAGCACGTTCACCACGCGTCCCTTGCGGAGGACGTCCGCCTCTCCTTCGACGAGGACGAGGAACTCGAAACCGCCCGCCCCTTCGCGCGTGAGGTCGCGGGCGTTGGGCAGGTCGAGCTCGTCGGCAAGCGCTGCGATCTCCGAGAGCTCACGCTTCGAGCAGCGCTCGAACAGCGGCACGCGCTTCAGCAACTCCATCTTCGCGTTCTTGCGCAGCATCGACCGAGGTACAGTCTCTTGCATGGCCCAATCCGGTGCAACAAGGCCCGGCGCGCTGATCGTCGACGCCGTTCGCAGCCCGATCGGGAAGAAGAACGGCACGCTGTCGCACATCCGCGGCGACGAGCTCTCGGCGCAGGTCGTGAACGGGCTCGTCGGGAGGAACGGCGTCGATCCGGCCGAGATCGAGGACGTGCAGTGGGGCTGCGTGACACAGGTCGACGAGCAGGCCTGGAACATCGGCCGCAATGTCGCGCTCACTGCCGGCTGGCCCGTCTCCGTCGCGGGGACGACGGTCGACCGCCAGTGCGGCTCCTCGATGCAGACGAACTTCAACGCCGCGGCGGCGGTCTGGTCTGGGCAGCTCGATCTCGTCGTCTCAGGCGGCGTCGAGATGATGTCGCGCGTCCCGATGGGCTCGAACAACGGCTCGATGTCGCCGCTCGTCTGGGAGCGCCACGAGATCGTGATGCAGGGGATCTCGGCCGAGGAGATCGCGAAACAGTGGAAGCTGACCCGTGAGGAGCTCGACCGGATCTCCTACGAGTCGCACATGCGCGCAGCGCGCGCGATCGACGAGGGGCGCTTCGCCAAGGAGGTCCTCCCGATCGAGCTTGACGTGCCGGAGCCGGAGGAGTCCGGGGGCGCTGGGACCTTGACGCGCGTCCGCTTCGCCGTGGACGAGGCAGTGCGGCGCGAGACGACGCTCGAGAAGATGGCGGCGCTCCAGCCTGCGTTCATCCCCGACGGCGTCGTGACGGCGGGGAACTCGTCCCAGATCGTCGACGGCTCGGCGGCGGTGCTCGTCGCCTCGGAGGCGAAGGTTTCGGAGCTGGGGCTCGAGCCGCGCGCCCGCTTCGTCTCCTTCGGCGTGGTGGGAGTGGATCCGCACCTGATGCTGCACGGCAATCCCGAGGCGTCTGCGAAGGCGCTCGCGAAGGCAGGTTTGACGTGGGACGAGATCGACGTGATCGAGGTCAACGAGGCGTTCGCCTCGGTCGTCGGCCAGTTCCTCGCGGACACCGGGCTGCAAGCGCGGTACGAGGCGGGTGACGTCAATCCGAACGGCGGCGGCATCTCGCTCGGCCATCCTCTCGGCGCGACGGGCGCCCGGATCACGGCGACGCTCGTCTCGGAGCTCGAGCGGCGCAATGCCCGCTACGGGCTGGCGACGATGTGCATCGGCTTCGGCCAGGCCATCGCCTGCGTCATCGAGCGCGTCTAGAGGGACGGGCTACCAGCCGCCCGGGTGGTATGAGAGTCGGTTCGGCGGCCAGTAGGTGAAGATCACCGGCCCGATCAGGTCCTCTCTCGGGACGGAGCCCCACCTACGGGAGTCGCACGAGCCGGCTCGGTTGTCGCCGAGCATGAAGTACTCGCCGTTCGGCACGTGCCAGGTCCCGCGAGTCGCGTCGGCGAGCCGGCTCTGCGTCGAGAGATACGGCTCGGGGAGCTTCGTCCACGTCCTCGTTCCGGGCCGGCGGATCCAGATGAAGCCGCTGCGGCCCTCGCGCACCGTCTCGCCCGGAAGGCCGATCAGCCGCTTCACGAATGCGCTTCCGGCGTCTCCGGCCTCGCAGCGGTTCGCGGCCGGCGGAGCCCTGAAGACCACGATCTGGCCGCGCTGCGGTCTGCCGAAGTCGTACGCGAGCCGGTTGACGAGCACGCGATCGCCCGTCGAGCCGAGGCATCCAGCGGCGGGTCTGGCGCAGTGGAGCGTGTTCTCCATCGATGCCGAGGGGATGCGATAGGGCTTTGCGACCTCGGCCTCGAAAGCGAGCACGAACCCGATCGCGACCGCGAGGGTGACGAGCCAGTCGACCATCTTCCGCCAGGGATCGGGGAGACGGCGCAGCAGAGGCACGCTCACCCGCCTGAGGATAGACCGCCTGACCGGTCAGTCGTGGCGGGCGAGCCAGTCGCCCACGACCTCCATGTAGCGCTCGCGCTCCTCGACGTGCGGCATGTGGGAGGAGTCCTCGAAGCAGACCCACTCCGAGCCTGCGATGCCGTCGAGCAGGACCTGCTGCAGCGCCGGCGTCGCCTCGTCGTGACGGCCCGAAACGAGCAGGGTCGGGAAGCGGATCTCGTGGAGCCGGTCCTTGACCTGCCAGTCCTTGCAGGAGCCGATGATGTGGAACTCGCTCGGCCCGTTCATCGTGCGGTAGACGGTCGGGTCCTGCTCGAGGTACTCGAACGTCGCAGCCACCTCCGGCGGCCACTCGACACGGCAGAGGTGCCGCGCATAGAAGACGAGGCACGCCTCCATGTACTCCGGGTCGTCGTACGTTCCGGTCTCCTCGTGCTTTGCAAGCGTTGCTTGCACGTCGGCGGGAAGCTGCTCCCTGAGCTTGCCGGCCTCGGTCGCGAAGTCGGCCCACGACGCGGCGGTGTCGGCCAGGACGAGCGACCGCAGCCCGGTCGGTTGCGTGAGCGCATACTCCTGCGCCAGGAAGCCGCCCCAGGACTGGCCGAGGACGTGGTGGCGGCCGGCGATCCCGAGCGAGTCCACGAGGTTGTGGAGTTCGCGGACAAAGAGTTCGGGCGTCCAGAACTCGACACCGCGGTCCGGGTAGTGCGTGCTGCGGCCGTTGCCGACCTGGTCGTAGTGGACGACCGCTCGGCCGTCGGCGAGGTCGGCGAGCGAGAGGAGGTAG
>Ga0335076_10003156_pt1 | contig 16530 bp, 16 predicted proteins | sample Lox_Sample_25_FD_206717 | JGI IMG/M metagenome (GOLD analysis project Ga0335076, IMG submission 206717) | Soil microbial communities from Loxahatchee National Wildlife Refuge, Florida, United States - Lox_Sample_2.5 | ecosystem: Environmental > Terrestrial > Soil > Wetlands | place: USA... | reverse complement strand
CCTCGATCGGGCTCCGGTTGACAATTGTCGCGTTGACGAGGTCGCTGCGGGTCAGCATCCCCGTCCGTTCGCCGTCGCGCACAAAGAGGGCGTAGCAATTGACCTCCCGCATCCGGGCGCCGGCGCATTGGACAGAATCCGCGGCGTCGATGAAGGCCGCAGGACGCAGGACGAGGTCCCCGACCCGCGAGGTCATGAGCGGCGCGAAGCGCGCCGCCTCCTCCTCGCGCGAAGCAGCGTCAAGCTTGCGCGAGATGTCGAGATAGAAGAAGGAGGCGAAGCGCGGGTTCTGACTGATGAGCCTCAGCGTCACGTCGCGGGGCAGGAGATTGAGCAGGGTCTCCTCGCGGGCGACAAAAGCGTTGGAGCCCCGGCCCTCGACCAACGCCCGGCTGTCGAATGCGTCGCCTGGACCGCGCAGCGCGACAACCTCATCGCCGTCGTGCTCCTCGACGCAACCCTTGATGACGATGAACAGGCTGTCGGGAGCGCCGTCGCGGGCGATGACGGTCTCGCCCGGAAGGAAATAGCCAATATCGAGCGCCGCGCGCACGATGCCGATTTCCTCCGCGCTGAGGCGATTGAACGGCGCATGGCCGGCGTCGAATGGCTGCGCCATCCTTTTGTGCTCCTCGAAGCTCGATCCTCCCCGCACCGCCTCTCCTTGGCAAGCCGATCCAATCCGGACGACGAGGGTCTAGCGTTGTGGTAGAAACGACCAGCCGGTCAAAGCCGCGAAACGGCGGTGGGGGCGGAGCAAAGATGGCCACGATTGACGATGTTCTCGCTGCAGTCGACGCCGGCCAGGGCGCGGCGCTCGACCGGCTGTTCGCCTTCTTGTCGATCCCTTCGATTTCGGCCGTTCCGGCGCATTTCCCCGATTGCGACCGGGCGGCGGACTGGTTGGCGACGGAGCTCGACGGGCTTGGTTTCGAAGCGGCCAAGCGCCCGACGCCGGGCCGACCGATGGTCGTCGGCAAGATTGCGGCCAGCCGCCGGGAGGCGCCGCATGTGCTGTTCTACGGCCATTATGACGTTCAGCCGGTCGATCCGTTGAGTCTCTGGCGCAGCCCGCCGTTCGAGCCGAAGCTCGAAGCTGGGCCAGAGGGCGAGCAGATCGTGGCGCGGGGAGCGGCGGACGACAAGGGCCAGCTGATGACCTTTCTGGAGGCCTGCCGGGCCTTCGGCCAGTTCGGCGGCCCGCCGTGTCACGTGACCGCGCTATTCGAAGGCGAAGAAGAGACGGGGTCGCCGTCGCTGCCGGCCTTTCTCGCGGACAACGCCAAGGAACTGAAAGCCGATATCGCCCTCGTTTGCGACACCGGCATGTGGGACCGCTCGACGCCGGCGATCACCACCTCGCTGCGCGGGATCGTCGCCGAGGAAGTCACGCTGACCGGCGCCAACCGGGATCTGCACTCGGGCCTCTACGGCGGCCTGGCGGTCAACCCGATCCATGCGCTTTCGCGCATCCTCGGCGACGTGCACGACGAAACGGGCGCCGTTGCAATCCCGGGTTTCTACGACGGGGTCGAGGAGGTCCCGCAGGAGATCCTCGACCAGTGGAACGCGCTCGATTTCGACGCCGCGGCGTTCCTGCGCGACGTCGGCCTGACGACGCCCGCGGGCGAGCGCGACCGCACCCCGCTCGAGCGGCTGTGGTCGCGGCCGACCTGCGAGGTCAACGGCATTGTCGCCGGCTACACCGGCGAGGGAACAAAAACTGTTCTGCCGGCCAAGGCCAGCGCGAAACTGACCTTCCGGCTGGTCGGCAAGCAGAACCCGGAGCGCGTCTCCCAGGCGTTCCGCGCTTTCGTGACTTCGCGCCTGCCTCCCGACGTCAAGGCCGAATTTGCCGGCCACGCCGGCAGCCCGGCGATTGCGTTGCCAGTCAAGAACCAGGCTCTGCGGCTCGCCCGCCGCGCGCTCGAGGTCGAGTGGGGGAAGCCCGCGGCGCTGGTCGGCAGCGGCGGGTCGATCCCGATCGTCGGCGCGTTCAAGCGCGAGCTCAACATGGACAGCCTGCTGGTCGGCTTCGGCCTCGAGGACGACCGGATCCACTCGCCGAACGAGAAATACGAGCGCAACTCTTTTCACAAGGGGGCCCGCTCCTGGGCGCGCATCCTGGCGGCCCTCGCCGCGTGAGCGACCGACGCGCCCTCGCGCGCGATGCGTTCCTCGCCGCCGTTCGCTACTCGCCCCAGCTCATGGGCGTGCTCAACGTGACGCCCGATTCGTTTTCCGACGGCGGGCGTCATTTCGACCCGGGCGCTGCGGTCACCCGCGCCAAGGCGATGGTCGCCGAGGGCGCGGCGATCATCGACATCGGCGGCGAATCGACCCGCCCCGGCCACCGCCCGGTCTCGGCGGAAGAGGAGCTCTGGCGGGTCAAGCCGGTGCTCGAGGCTCTGGCCCAAGGCTTCGAGGCCCCGATCTCGATCGACACCTCGAAGGCCCAGGTGGCGCGCGAGGCGGCGCGGCTCGGGGCTTCCGTCGTCAACGACGTCTGGGGATTGCAGCGCGATCCGGGCATGGCCGACGCGGTCGTCGAGACCGGCTCGGCGGTCGTCATCATGCACAACCGCGAGCGCGCCGACGCGGGAATCGACATTCTCGACGATGTCGAGCGCTTCTTCGAGCGCTCGCTCAATCTCGCGGCGGGCGCCGGCGCGCCGTTCGGCCGCATCCTGCTCGACCCCGGAATAGGCTTCGGCAAGACGCCGGAGCAGAACCTTTCCTGCATCTCGAATCTCGACCGCTTCCGCAGGTTCGGCGCGCCGATCCTGGCCGGCCTCTCGCGCAAGTCGTTCATCGGCCGGATCACCGGCGCGGAGGTCGACAGGCGCCTTCCCGGCACGCTCGCCGCCGACACCATCGCGCTCATGCGGGGCGTTTCGGTCCTGCGCGTGCATGACGTAGCCGAGAACCGCGCCGCGCTCGACGTCTTCAAGGCTCTCAGCATCGCTCTCCCGCCCATCCCCGCGCCCAGGCGCGACGGCCGGGCGCAGATCGTGCTGGCGCTCGGCGGCAACGTCGGCGACAAAGTCATGAGCCTTCGCCGCGCACTTCGCGCCGTCTCCGCCGAGCCGGGCGTTGAGCTTGCCGCCGTCTCCCGTCTCTACCGCACCGCGCCCTGGGGCAAGACGGACCAGGACTGGTTCGTCAACGCCTGCGCCCTTGGCTGGACCCGCCTTGCCCCCGAGGCGCTGCTCGAGCGAATGAAGGCGCTGGAGGTCGAGCTCGGCCGCGTATCGACCGAACGATGGGGACCGCGGCTGATCGACATCGACCTCATCGCCTATGATAACGTCGCGCTCACGAGCGAGCGGCTGACGCTGCCCCACCCGGGGCTTTTCGATCGCGCGTTCGTTCTCGTCCCCCTCGCGGAAATCGCGCCCGATCTGGCGATCGCAGGCGTGCGGGTCGGCGACGCCGCGGCGCGACTCCAGGCTGCGGCGACCGAGGTGGCGCCGCTCGACTGACGCTGCGGTTTTTATCCAAGCGGATCATGCTCTAGACTGCCCCGGCCCGGCCCGCCCATGATCGCGGGCCCTCGATGGACCAAAACGCCGATGCCCGCCTGGTCGCAGACCTTCACCTTCCTCGACGGCGAGTGGCTCGAGGGCAACCATCCGATCGCCGGGCCGCGCACCCACGCCTTCTGGCTGGGGTCGAGCGTGTTCGACGGCGCGCGCGCGTTCGAGGGCGTGACGCCTGATCTCGACAGGCATTGCGCCCGCCTCAACCGCTCGGCGAAAGCCATGTGCCTGAAGCCTACAATGGCCGTCGAGGCGATGCTCGACCTCGCGAAGGAGGGGCTGAAGAAGTTCAGTCCCGGCGCCGAGCTTTACATTCGCCCGATGTACTGGGCCGAGCATGGCTCGCTGACTTCTTCAGTGCCGCCGGATCCGGATTCGACCCGCTTCTGTCTTTGCCTGTATGAGGCCCCGCTGCCGAAGCCGACCGGCGTATCGATCACCCGCTCGCCCTACGCCAAGCCGCTCGGCGTCACCATGCCGATCGAGGCCAAGGCCGGCTGCCTCTATCCCAACAACGCTCGCGCTCTGATCGAGGCGCGCGGGCGCGGCTTCGACAATTGCCTGATGTGCGACATGCTCGGCAATGTCGCCGAACTCGCCACCGCCAACATCTTCATGGCCAAGGACGGCGTCGTGATGACGCCGGCGGCGAACGGAACCTTCCTCAATGGCGTCACCCGACAGCGGGTGATTGAGCTTCTGCGCGCCGACGGCAAGGACATGCGCGAGGCGACGCTCGCCTTCGCCGATTTCGACGGCGCCGACGAGATCTTCGTGGTCGGCAACTACGGCAAGGTGACGCCGGTCACCCGCTTCGACGGGCGCGATCTGCAGCCGGGTCCGTTCTTCGCCCGCGCGCGCAAGCTCTATTGGGAGTTCGCGCATGGGCGTTGAACTAGGCTCATTTGGATGGCGATGTCGCCGTCATTGCGAGCGAAGCGAAGCAATCCAGGGGAACAAAGGGCGCCCTACGACTCCTGGATTGCTTCGTCGCTACGCTCCTCGCAATGACGAAATGCCGTCGCCAGGAGGGAGGACGAATGTCGACACGGCTGACCATCAGGCTCGACTTCGAGCTCGGCCGGCGCCTCGGCGCGGGCAAGGTCGCGCTCCTCGAATCGATCGACAAGACCGGATCGATCTCGGCCGCTGGCCGGGCGCATCAGATGTCCTACCGTCGCGCCTGGCTGCTAGTCGACGAATTGAACCAGCTGTTCTCGGCGCCGGTCGTCGCGGCGCACCACGGAGGAGCGAAAGGCGGCGGCGCGGCGCTGACCGACCAGGGCCGGCGGATCGTCGCCCTCTACCGCGACGCGGAGGCGAAGATGCGGGCGGCGGCGAAGAGCGAGATCGAAGCCATCGAACACGATCTCGCTGCCGGCCGGGCGGCTGGGTCATGAGCGCGGCGCCCCCGAGACCCTCCGGCGCGGTGATGCGGCTCACAGCGCGATTGGCCAGCGGTCGCTAGGGGCGGACGGTAGAGACAAGGCCGACCGCCGACCGCGGAACATCTCAACCGGCGGAGCGGGCATCTTCAGGGAGGGCGAGCTATGGATTTTGCCGAGCGCGCGAAGCTCAAAGCCCAGTTGCGGCAGCAAGTCGAGGACGAGTTCACCAAACGGACCCGCGAGCATCGGGTCAAGGTCCATACGATCAACGCGCGACGGCGGCATCGCAAGGCCAACAAGCTCAAGGCCGCGAAGCAGCCATTGGACTTCCTGGCGATCGGCGATTCGTGGTTCGACTATCCTCTCAACGACTACGGCGTTCCGTGGCCCAATCAGGACATCGTCGCGAAACTGCAAACGATCGGCAATCCGCGCCCGATCGCGCTGTCGCGCGCGGTCCATGGCAACCCGATGACCACCACCATGGGGCTCGCCGACCAGACGCAATATGTCAGCGACATCGCCGACTCCTCCCAATGGCTCGACGAGAGCCCGGACGCGATCCTCGTCTCCGGCGGCGGCGACGACGTCGTCGGCGACCAGTTCCTCATCTATCTGGACTATTTCGGCGGCGGTCTGTCGAACCGGATTCAGGGCGCCATCGATTCAGTCGAGGCGTCGTATCAGGCGCTGTTCGACTTTCGCAACCTCTATGCGCCGGACACGCCGATCTTCGGCCATTGTTACGATTACGCGATCCCGAACGGGGTCGGGGTGTTCTTCCAGGGCCCTTGGCTGCAGCCGCCGCTCAATTTCACCCACTATGATTATGCAGACGGGCTCACCATCGTTCAAAACGCCATCGACCGCCTCTACGCCATGCTGAGCGGGCTCGCGAGCGTGAAGAAGAACAACTACTATCTTGTCGACACTCGCGGCACGCTCACCCGCGATTCGTCGCAGCCGCTCGGATGGGCGAACGAGATTCATCCTTATTCGGCCGGCTTCCTCGCGCTCGCGCAGAAGTTCGTGCCCGTCCTGCAAAGCGTCTTTCCAGGCCGGATCTGAAGCCCAGGCGACGCGCGCTCGCGGCTGCAGCGCTGGCGTCGGGGGTTCTCGCTCGGCGCTCGGGCCTTTGACAGCGCGAGCGCTTTGGCCGAAAGAAGCCCGCCATGACGCCTATCGTTAAAATCTGCGGCCTCTCGACGCCGGCGACGCTCGACGCCGCGCTCGACGCCGGCGCGGACATGGTCGGGTTCGTGTTCTTCCCGAAGAGCCCCCGCCACATCGATTGGGGACAAGCGCGCGCGCTCGCTCAGCAGGCTCGCGGACGGGCGAAGATCGTCGCGCTGACCGTCGACGCCGACGACGATACGCTGAAGCGCATCGCCGAAGCGCTCGCGCCCGACCTTCTCCAGCTGCACGGACGCGAAACGCCGGCGCGGGTCAGGCAGATCGGCGAGTTTGCCGCGCGCCCGACGATGAAGGCGATCGGAGTTGCGGCGCGAGAGGACTTCGCCGCCGCGGCGCCTTATGAGGGCGTCGCCGATTTCCTGCTCATCGACGCCAAGGCGCCCGAGGGCGCGGCGCTGCCGGGCGGCAACGGCCGTCCGTTCGACTGGGGCCTCACGCGGGACATCCGTTTCCGCCGGCCCTGGCTGCTCTCGGGCGGCCTCGATCCGGAGACGGTCGAGGCGGCGATCGCGGCGAGCGGCGCGAGCGGCGTCGACGTCTCCTCCGGCGTCGAGAACGCGCCCGGGGTCAAGGACCCGGCCAAAATCAGGGCCTTCGTCGTCGCGGCGCGGGGCGCGTTCGCGCGTGCGGCCGAGGGAGTGGCGTAAATGAGCAAGCTCGAAAAGCCCAATTCCTACCGCACGGGTCCGAGCGAGCGCGGCCGGTTTGGCATTTACGGCGGCCGGTTCGTCCCCGAAACGCTGATGCCGCTCATCCATTCGCTCGAGAAGGCCTACGCCGAGGCCAAGGCCGACCCGTCGTTTCAGGCCGAGCTCGATCATCTGCTCAAGCATTACGTCGGGCGTCCGAGCCCGCTCTATTTCGCCGAGCGGCTGACCGAAAAGCTTGGCGGGGCCAAGGTCTATTTCAAGCGCGACGAACTCAACCACACCGGCGCGCACAAGATCAACAACGTGCTCGGCCAGATCCTGCTCGCCCGCCGGATGGGCAAGAAACGCATCATCGCCGAAACCGGCGCCGGCCAGCATGGCGTGGCGACGGCGACCGCCTGCGCCCGGTTCGGCCTCGACTGCGTGGTCTATATGGGCGCCGTCGACGTCGAACGGCAGAAGCCGAACGTGTTCCGGATGAAGATGCTGGGCGCCGAAGTGCGGCCGGTCGAGCAGGGCGCGCGCACGCTCAAGGACGCGATGAACGAGGCGTTGCGCGACTGGGTGACCAATGTGCGGACCACCTATTATTGCATCGGCACCGTCGCCGGCCCGCACCCCTATCCGGCGATGGTGCGCGACTTCCAGTGCGTGATCGGCGAGGAGACGCGGGCGCAGATGCTCGAACTCGAGGGCCGGCTGCCCGACAGCCTAGTCGCCTGCATCGGCGGCGGCTCGAACGCGATCGGGCTGTTCCATCCGTTCCTCGACGAGCCGCAAATCGAGATGTTCGGGGTCGAGGCGGCCGGCCACGGCCTCGACGTCCCGAACGGCCACGCCGCCTCGATTAACGGCGGGCGCCCCGGCGTGCTGCACGGCAACCGCACCTATCTCCTGCAGACCGACGACGGACAGATCCTGGAAGGCCATTCGATCTCGGCCGGGCTCGATTATCCCGGCGTCGGGCCCGAGCATTCCTGGCTGCACGACGTTGGCCGGGTGACCTATCTTGCCGCCACCGACAAGGAAGCGCTCGCCGCGTTTCAGTTGCTCTCGAAGCTCGAAGGCATCATCCCGGCGCTGGAGCCGGCGCATGCGCTGGCCAAGGTGATCGAGCTCGCGCCCAAGCGGCCGAAGGAGCATCTCATGGTGATGAACCTCTGCGGCCGCGGGGATAAGGACATCTTCGCCGTCGCCGGACACCTCGGCGGGATGTAGGGCCGCAGCGCTGGCGCCGGGGTCATAGGCGCCGCGGCTGCGCATGAGTCCACGGCGCGTTGTGGGACTGCCTAAGACAAAAGGAGGCTGCGGATGGCGATGACTGCGTATCTGACGCTCACCGGAGCAAAGCAGGGGCCCATCAAGGGAGGCGTCACCGTCAAGGGACACGAAGGGGCGATCGCGGCGGCTGCGGTCGCCTATGGGATCGTGAGCCCGCGCGACCCCGCGTCGGGCCTGCCGACCGGCAAGCGCATCCACGAACCGGTGACGATCACCAAAGCCATCGATCCGTCGACGCCCCAACTGCTTGAGGCGCTGGTCACCAACGAGACGCTGACGACAGCCAAGATCGATTTCCTCCAGCCGGCGGCGGGCTCAGCCGGCGCTCTTGCGCTGGCGCTTACGATCACGCTAACCAACGCGGCCATCTCTGCGGTGAGATCGGACTGGTCCGATACCCCGAACTCGGAGCAGGTGCAGTTCGTCTACCAGAAGATCGAGGTGACCTGGGTCCCGACCGGCAAGACGGCGGTCGACCAGTGGAACAGTCAGACGTGAGCGGTCGGCGTGCCGCGGCCGCAGGGATTGGAAGTCCGAATGAGCTGGAACCCGTTGCTTGAGCCCGGCTATCCCGACGCGAGCCTGGACGCCATCGAAACGCTGATCGTGCCGCGCGCCGTCGATCTTGGCGGCTTCATGGTCCGCCGCGCTTTGCCCGCAGCTCAGCGGCAAATGGTCGGTCCGTTCATCTTCTTCGACCACTTCGGGCCGGCGGAGGTCCCGGCGGGGCAGGGCGCCGACGTCCGTCCCCATCCCCACATCGGGCTCGCGACCGTCACCTATCTCTTTCGCGGCGAGATTCTTCATCGGGACAGCCTGGGATCGAAACAGATCATCCGGCAGGGCGACGTCAACTGGATGGTCGCGGGGCGAGGCATCACTCATTCCGAACGGACGCCCGCCGAGGAGCGCGCAAGACCGCACGTTGGCTACGGGCTTCAGACCTGGGTCGCGCTGCCGGGCGCTGACGAGGATACAGTTCCGAGCTTCGAGCACCACGCCAAGGCGACGCTGCCGGTGATCGAGAATGAAGGGGTCCGCCTCAGGGTGATCGTCGGCCGCGCCTACGGCGAAGCCGCGCCCGCCAGGGTGTTCTCGGAGACTTTCTATGCCGACGCCGAGCTTAATCCCGGCGCGCGGATGCCGCTTCCCGACGACCAAGAGGAGCGCGGCCTCTATATCCTCGAAGGGTCGATCTCGGTCGCCGGGCAGTGGTTCGAGGCGGGTCAAATGATGGTGTTCCGGCCGGCGGACCGTATCGGCGTCGCCGCCGGGCCGCGGGGCGCGCGGCTCATCCTGCTTGGCGGCGCGACGCTCGGCGGGCCGCGCTACATCTGGTGGAATTTCGTCGCGTCCAGCCGGGAGAAGATCGACGCCGCCAAGGAGCAATGGCGAAAGGGCGACTGGGGCCGCGGCCAGTTCGATCTCCCGCCGGACGATCGCGACGAATTCATTCCGCTGCCGGCGTAGGGTCAATTCGAAGCGCGCCGCGGGTCGTCGGGCGAAAGCGTTCCGCGAGTTCGCTATCGCCCGGGAGGTCGCCTCAGGCGGCCGCTCGCGACTGCGTTTGACTCAGCGTCCTGATGTTGTTTTCGAGCGCCTCGGCATTTTTCTTTAGTTCTTCCGGGGGTCGAAGCATCATTCGCGAAACGCGAGCGCAGCAGAGCGAAAGGAATTCGACGTTGAGGAGCCGCATGGACTCGAACGCGAGTCGGTATTTCTCCAAGTTGGGTCCGAGCAGGCCTTGATCCGACATCGTCTTCCCGTCGGCCGAAACTCCAAGCGCGCTGTACAGTTGCTCCTTCAAATACGGCCAGTAGCCGACCAGTTTGCCGATCCGATCGGCGTCGCCTTCATTGTCAAAGGCGCCCTGCAGGTCTTCGAGCGTGATGTTTCCGCGGGCCTCGGATTCGGCCGTGAGATTGTCGATGATTCGAGGTATCTCTTCGATACGGACGCGGCGTTCGGCATCGGACAGCCTATAAGGTTCGTTGGCGAAGTGCTGAATGAACTCATGACGAAACCGGAACGCCAAGCGGAGACTCGTCAAGAGGGCAAGCAACTCAGGTTTTAGTCCAAGCGCGGGCCCGCCAACTTCATTTATCACAATGAATTCGCAGCAATACGAACCGTCGCCCTGAATCCGCGCCTGATACAACAGGAAGCGAACCCGCAGGCCGGCCCGAGCGACCAACACCGTCTGCGGCGCTTTAAATCTGTTCTCACGCGCCGCCAGGATTATCTTCTTTGTTTCTTCAACCCACTTGGAAAAAAAGATTTGTTCCTGTGGAGTTCGATCATCGCTCCCAGCCCGGGCCATCTCGTGCCAAAGAACCGCATCCTTGCCGATCCCAAAGAGATTGGTGAGCAACCCTCTCTCGCCCTTCAGCACGGCGCAGGCAGGCAGATCGGCAGCAGCGCCAAAATCGGAGTCGTTGGCGACAAAATGCACTCGGGGATAGCTCACAAATTCCTCGAGTTGCCGGAATAAATGTCTTCCCGCTTCGCTTATGCTCTGCCGAAGTTGAGCCGGATTATAGTCGACTTTGTTTTCATCGTATATTTTAATCAGATCCTGCAAGAGCCCTTCTATATTGTTCACCATTTGCAATTCGCTCAGGGGACCAGGCGCTGGAACATTGGGTCGCGAGATACAATATATTCTCCGCGTCTGCTTTTTCTCCGCGTCGAGCCCCACGAAGTAGCCGGCTTCATAGAAGCACCAGGACCAATCTTCATAAGGCGCGCCGTAAACGAGAAAGAGGCTCTGAGCGTCCTCGAGTTGCGATTTGATGGCCCCTCGCCAATCTTCGGCGCCTCGCAATTCCTCGGAGATGAAGACCCTGATCTGTCCGCGTGATGTCGTTTCGATCGCTTTTTTCAGCTCCTGGACCAAGCTCCCATATTCGGCCCTATGGCTGATAAAGATTGATCCTGGGGTCATCGCAGCGCTCCCGCCCGTGCCTGGTTGGATCGCATGCGCGATCCAATATTAATGGCTACGGAGCCTTGGCTGATCGAGTCCTTCCTAAATAATGACATTGCAGCGTCTCCCCGACGCCGGATTCATAATTTGGTTCCTCATCGCGGTCTTCTTTTTCAACGTATTGTGACCTGAGCACGATTCGGCGCGCGCCGCCGTGACCCGCGTCACACCTCGGGATTGGAAAGAAGCAGACAAGACGATTTGTTCAGGTCCGCCCTGTCCGCTCACCCCACCCGCCCACTCCGGAACGCGTCCACCGTCTGCACGACGCCGCGCTGTTCCGCCCGGCCCTTCAAGCGGCCGATGAACGAATAGCCGGGGTTGACGCGCTTCGCCGCGATCTGCCGGCGCGAGCCGCCCAGCCGCCCGATCTGAAACGCCTCGGATGGGCGCGCCGAAAACAATTTCTTCCCTTTTTCAGAATTACCGGCTATGATGTTTGCAAGCGCGAACCCGACCTCGGGGGCGCCGCATCTTGGTCGAGAAAGCGAAATGAAGAAAACCAGCGAAACAAAAGATCGATCAAGCCCTTGAAAACATGAGATTCTGCGAAATCGTCAATTTCGCGGCCCAATGATTTCAACGCCTTGCGGCCCCCCTCGCGAAATGGTTCGTTTCGTTCGGCGAAGCGAGCGATTCGTTCGCGTCAGACCGCCCGCCCGCTGCGGAACGCCTCGACCGTCTGCATCACGCCGCGCAGCTCGGCCAGGCCTTTGAGGCGCCCGATGAAGGAGTAGCCGGGGTTGACCCGCTTCTTGCCGTCGTCGCCGAGCAAATGTCCGTGGTCCGGGCGCATCGGGATTTCGGCGTCAGTGCGCCCCTCCGCGCGGCGACGGTCCTCCTCCGCCATCAGCGCGGCGACGAGGCGGACCATGTCGGTCTCGCCGTCGAGATGGTCGGCCTCGAAGAACGAGCCGTCCGGTTCGCGCCTGACGTTGCGCAGATGGGCGAAATGGATTCGCTGGGCGAATTCGTTCGCCATGGCGACGAGGTCGTTCTCGGGGTTCGAGCCGAACGAGCCGGTGCAGAGCGTGATCCCGCAAGCGGCGACGGCGCGGCGGCGAACAGTCGACGCACGTCCTCGGCGGTCGACATGACTCGCGGCAGCCCGAAGATCGGAAAGGCCGGATCGTCGGGATGGATGGCCAGGCGCGCGCCCTCCTCCTCGGCGACTTCCGTGATCTCGCGTGCGAAGGCGACGAGGTTGGCTCGCAAATCCTCGACCTCAACCTCCTTGTAGAGGGCGAGCGCGCGCTTGAAGCTTTGCCGGTCGTAGGTGAATTCGCGCGCCGGCAGCCAGTCGATCAATGTCCGCTCGAGGCCGTCGATCTCATCCGGCGTCATCTGTTCGAACCGCGCCCGCGCGGGGGCGATCCGCTCGGGCGGATGATCGGCCTCGGCGCCCTCGCGCTCAAGGATGAAAAGGTCGTAAGCCGCGTAGTCCAGGGCGTCGAACCTGAGCGCCGTCCCGCCGCCCGCGAGCGGCCAGTTGAGGCTGGTGCGGGTCCAGTCGGTGATCGCCATGAAATTGTAGCAGAAGGTTTTGACCCCGGCCCGCGCCGCATTGCGGATCGACTGCTTGTGGTTGTCGATCCTCTCGCGAAAGCCGCCGCTGCGGGTCTTGATCTCCTCGCCGACGGCGATGCTCTCGACCACCGCCCAGACGAGTCCGGCCGCTTCGATCTCGGCCCGGCGCTTCTTAACCTCGCCCTCGCTCCAGACCTCGCCGCGGTTCATGTGATGAAGCGCGCTGACCACGCCCTTCGCGCCGGCCTCGCGCACATTGTCGAGGCTGACCGGGTCGTCCGGCCCGAACCAGCGCCACGTTTGCAGCATGATGAAGCCCTCCGGTCATTCCCGATGGTCGTGAGCGAACGATCGGAATTGAGCTCGCGCTCTCAAGACAGGGTTCCCGGTCAGGCCGTCGGCTGCCGGGAATGACGGTTAGACCTTGCGCCCCATGGCAAGAAACTTCTCCGCCCGCGCGTTTCGCAACTCCTCCGGGCTCAGGTTGTGGAGCGACCTCAGCGCGTCGCCGATCGCCTTTCCGGTGGCGGCGACCGCCGCCGCCGGATCGCGATGCGCGCCGCCCACCGGCTCGGGAATGACGCCGTCGATGATTCCGAACCGGATGAGGTCCTGGGCGGTGATCTTCATTCCCATCGCCGCTTCCTGCGCGCGCGACGAATCCCGCCACAGGATCGATGCGGCGGCCTCGGGGGAAGCGACGGTGTAGATTGCGTGTTCAAGCATGAGCACGGTGTTGCAGGCGGCGATGGCGAGCGCGCCGCCGGAGCCGCCCTCGCCGATGATCACCGCGACATTGGGCGCGCCAAGCGCGAGGCAAGCGTCGGTCGAGCGGGCGATGGCCTCGGCCTGGCCGCGCTCCTCGGCTTCGACTCCGGGGAAGGCGCCGGCGGTGTCGATGAGCGAAATCACCGGCAGACCGAACCGGTCGGCGAGCTCCATGAGCCGCACCGCCTTGCGATAGCCCTCCGGCCGCGCCATGCCGAAATTGTGCCTGACCCGGCTCGCGGTGTCGTCGCCCTTCTCCTGGCCGAGGACGCACACCGAATCGCCCTCGAATCTGCCAAGCCCGCCAACGATCGCCTCGTCCTCGCCGAAATAGCGGTCGCCGGCCAACGGGGTGAACTCGGTGATCAGGCCCTTGACGTAGTCGCCGAAGCGCGGCCGGCCCTGGACACGCGCGACCTGGGTCTTCTGCCACGGGGTCAGGTTGGCGTAGAGATCGGCCAGCGCCTTGTCGGCCCGGGCCTCGAGCCGGGCGATTTCGTCCGCGAGCGCCGGCGAATCGCCCTTTTCCGCGACCGCGCGCAGTTCGTCAAGGCGGGCGTCGATATCGGCGACCGCCGTTTCGAAACTGAGATAGGTGCGCATTCCGTCCTTGCGGCCAACCGCCTAAGGCCACGGCGGCGCGCGGAAACTGGCGGCGCGAGGAGGCGAAGTCAAGCGAGCGCCGGTTCAGGACAGCGATGCGGGATGGGAGTTGCGCCTAGCGCCGGCGGGTGCGATCGCCTCCGCCGCCTTCGCCATGTTGCTGGGCGACGTTTGCGGGTTGCGGCGCCGGCGCGCGGTGATCCTCGCTCATCCGCTGATAGCGCACGCCGGTGAAGAAGAGGATCTCGGCGGCGCGGTCATCGGGAGTCGAATGGCGGGGGGCCCTCGCCGGCTGGAAGCGGATGACCTCGCTCATGGCAGCATCCAAAGTCGTGAATCGATCGTTCCAATCGTCCTTATTTCGAGGACCGAAGGTTAATATCCGGTCAACTGGGGCAGGATTCTCTCTAGCCAATGAAAGAGATCATGGTCGGGGCGAAGAATCCCAAAGCCATCAAGATGACGCCCACGGCCCCGAGCGCAACGCTGAACCACATGAGGGCGCCGACGCCGGTGATGATCGCCGCCGAGGCGAGGACGATCGCGATCTGAACCGCGCCGCTGCCGAGCTCGTAGTGCTCGAGCCTGCGGTTGGCGAGTTCGCGCGCCTCGCCGGCCTGGTTGGCGCGCTCCTGGATGGCGTCCAGGCTGTCCTCCGGCTTCTTCGGATCATGTTCGTACTGCACCGCCACCGCTTTGAATCCGGCGACCTGTTTTTCGATCGCGTCGCGCGCCTTCTCGTCGGTCACGCCAGCCAATTGCGACTCAAGCGTCTGGGAGGCGGTTTCGGCGATCGTCGACCTGATTTTCTTCGCCTGGTAGAAATTGAACAGATCGGACGATTCGATGTTCTTCTCGGTCGAGACATGGTCCGCCTTTTTGGCGCCCGCCTCGGCGAGCGCCAGGAACAGAGCCAGGATCGCGATCACGATCGCGGCTCTTCGGTCCTTTTCCTTCGCCTCGACCGCCGAATCCGTGGCCTCGGTCATCGAACCCCCTCCAACGCCAGAGTTGCTTCTAGTGTCGCACGCCTAATTGTCAGAACGGATTCCAGGTCGCGCGCTGGGTGAATTTCAGATAACTCACATTGACCCCGAGCCGCGCGCCGACGCCGGTGCGGATTGGAGCCACGACGATGTCGTCGGAGTTGAGCGCCGTGAAGCCGATTCCGCCGATGAAATACGCCGATCCGTCAATGCCGCCAAATCGGCGGAAAACCGCGTCGACCGCCGGCAGGTTGTAGACCAGCATCATCGTCCGGTCGCCATCCGCCCCGGCGTCGAAGCCGACGGACGGGCCCTGCCAATAGATCGGCTGGTCTCCTGCGTTGCGCGTGTACATCTTGCCTTCGCCATAGCGCAGCCCGCCGACGAACGCGGCGGACGCCTCCTGGCCGAGGACGTAGGCGTTGGGCAGACCCCATCGGCGCCCGGCTTCCTGAACCACTTCGGCAAGCCCGCGCGACAGACTGCCAAAGAACTGATGGCCGTCATCGACGATTTCGTCGACAGTGAAGGTCTGCGGCGCGTCTGGCGGAGCGTCCGCGCTGGCCGCTCGGCCCAGGACAGCCGCGCCGCCCACGATTGTGAGGCCAACGAACCCGCGCCGGGTCAGTTCTCGTTGCATGAGCCTCCTTGAAGACGGATCGCCGGCCGAACGGAACACGGGGCGCACCGCCTGGCCGCGCCGCCCAATCCAGTCCGACCGAGCCGCGGACCGCCGAACATAGAGAGGCCGTGTTGACGCGGCGTTAACAAAAGCCAAATTTTTCCGCGGCCATCGGGTCGCCCCAGGCGACAAAGGGTCCGTTGCGCAGGCCGCGGTCGACCTTGCCGTAGCCGAGCGGCCTCCTATCGGCATCGAGGACAATGCCGCCCGCCGCCCGAAGCACGGCGTCGGCCGCCGCCGTATCCCACTCCATCGTCGGGCCGAAACGCGGATAGACGTCGCCGAGGCCCTCGGCGATGAGACAGAATTTGAGCGACGAGCCGGCCGCAAGCGTCTCGCCGATCGGCAGTCGTCCCAGGAAGGATTCCGAGTCCGCCTCGGCATGGGAGCGGCTCACCAGCGCGATCAATCGCTGCGGCGCGCGGCGGGTCCGGATTCGATGCCGAGCTCCCTCGTTAGGCAAACCCCCGCCGGGAGGCGCTTCGCAGACGAAGGCCGCATCGCCCCCGATCCACAACCGGCCGATCGCGGGCGCGTAGACCGCCCCGGCGATCGGCGCGCCGTCTTCGATCAGCGCGACATTGATCGTGAATTCGCCGTTCCTCGACAGGAATTCCTTTGTCCCATCGAGCGGATCGACGAGCAGGAAGCGCCCGGCGGCGCTAAGCGGCGTCCCGGCGGCGGTTGCTTCCTCGGCGCAGATCGGCGGTGCAGGCGCCATCCGCCCGAGATGGTTGCAAATGATCGCTTCGGCGCGATGATCGGCGGATGTGACCGGACTGCCGTCCGCCTTCGAACGCACGTCGCAGCCGCGCTCGTACTCCTCCATCACCGCCGGTCCGGCCGCGAGCGCGGCCTCGGCGAGAAAGAGGGCAATATCGTCGCGGGCGCCGCTGGCGCGCGCGAACGGATCCGATCCTCGGAGA
>Ga0335076_10003155_pt1 | contig 16536 bp, 17 predicted proteins | sample Lox_Sample_25_FD_206717 | JGI IMG/M metagenome (GOLD analysis project Ga0335076, IMG submission 206717) | Soil microbial communities from Loxahatchee National Wildlife Refuge, Florida, United States - Lox_Sample_2.5 | ecosystem: Environmental > Terrestrial > Soil > Wetlands | place: USA... | reverse complement strand
GAGGTAAAAAGCGTGCCCCAGATCTCGGCCAAAATGCCGAAACGCTGCGTGTTGGGGTCCCACACGCGGCCCGTGACGAAGCCAAGGCCATACTCTCTGGCGGCGGGAATTGCGGAGACAGCGATGCGCAAAACGATGAACGCCACCAGCAGGATCGTCAGGCCGGCGAACAAGCGACAGGTTCGCTGGAATATCTTATTGATCAGCACCTGGGCGCGCGATGGGGTCTGCGTGATCTCGCCCGGACGTGCCGCGAAGACTGCGCCGCCGACCAAGTGCGGCGCCCCGGTTGTTGTCGCCATAGGGCCTCTGTCCTCCGCGTTTAGTCCTACGAGATGTTGTTCACGGCTGCTGTCGCCTTGCTCACAACCGTGGCGGGCAGCGGAATGTATCCCAGGGCCTCCGCGTCCTTTTGTCCGTCGGTCAGCCCGTACTTAACGAGATCCTGAACCGCCGCGCGCTTCTTGGGGTCGGCGTACTTGCGATAGCAGATCAGCCAGGTGTAGGTCACGATCGGGTACGCATCCGCATTGTCGGGATCGGAAGCCCACACGATCAGGTCACTCGGCAACTCGGCCGATGCCAGCGCCGCTTGCCCAGAAGCCGTCCCTGGGGCGACAAACTTGCCGGATTTATTTTCCAGAGTGGCCATGGGGACGTTCTGGCTCTTGGCATAGCCGTACTCGATGTAGCCGATCGATCCCGGCGTGGTCATGATGCTCGCCGTCACGCCCTCATTGCCCTTGGAACGCGTACCCACGGGCCAGTTGGGCATGGTGTTCGCGCCCACGCCTTTACTGAAATCATCGCTGATGGCGCTGAGGTGCTTCGAAAATACGAAGCTGGTACCGCTGCTGTCGGCGCGGACCACCACGTTGATGGGCAGGTCGGGAAGGCTGGTGCCAGGATTCGCCTTGACGATGGCCGGATCGTTCCAGCGCTTGACCGTGCCGAGGAATATACCTGCATAGGCCTTGCGCGGCAGCTTCAGGTCAGTTACCCCCTTCAGGTTGTAGGCGATCACGATGCTGCCGGCGGTCATGGGGAACAACTGCACTCCACCATCGACGCGCGCCATATCTTCGGGCTTCATGGCGGCGTCGCTGGCGCCAAAATCCACGGTGTGGTCGATCACGCTCTTGATGCCGGTGCCGCTGCCCACCGACTGGTAGTCAACCAGCACGTCGGGGTGGGCGCCGCTGTAAGTCTTGAACCACTTGTTGTAGAGCGGCGCAGGAAACGACGCGCCTGCGCCTTGCAGCTTCACGGCATTGCTGGCGGGAGTCTTGCCTCCGCTACAGGAGACGAGAGCCAGCCCCAGCGAAAAAACGAGCACGGCCAATAAGAAGCGAGCTTTCATGACGGTTCTCCGCGCGGGAATAAGGGACCTTTCGAATCGCAGCACTCTTTCAAACAAAGGTTAAAGCTGTGTGAAAATTGAGGCGAAATTTGGGGCTGCCGAAACTCCCGCAGCCGCCGCGTGGGGGGCGATTCAGGCGATTCTGGCCGCGAGGACCTGGCTGTAAAGGACTGTAACCCCCGTCAGAACTGCGGACATCCGTGCTTGCCTTCGGGCGTGCTGCCTACCTATACTTAACTCTCGCCGAACCAAGCAAAGGGCACGTCCAGTGGCCCTTTTTTCATGCCGAAAAGAGCGAATTGGAGTCTGCCATGACAACTGTTCCCCTCGCGCAACAGGAAACTAACTCCTGGGAATCGCAAGCGGCGCGCTTCGACCTGGCCGCGCGCAAGCTCAACCTCGACGACGGCTTGTGGAAGATCCTGCGCTATCCCAATCGCGAGATCATCGTGCACATTCCCGTGGCTCTCGATGACGGGCGGCTGGAGGTTTTCACCGGCTTCCGGGTGCAGCACTCCATCGCGCGCGGTCCCGGCAAGGGCGGAATTCGCTACGCCCCGGACGTAACGCTGGATGAAGTGCGCGCGCTGGCAAGCTGGATGACGTGGAAGTGCGCCGTAGTCAACATTCCGTTTGGCGGTGCCAAAGGCGGCGTGATCTGCGATCCGCGCAAGCTTTCGATGGGCGAACTGGAGCGCATCACGCGGCGATATACGGCAGAGCTCATCGAATTCATCGGCCCGGAGAAAGACGTCCCCGCGCCCGACGTGAACACCAACGAACAGATCATGGCGTGGATGATGGATACCTACTCCATGCACATGCGGCAGACCGTGACCGCTGTCGTCACGGGCAAGCCGCTCAACATGGGCGGATCCCGCGGACGCCGCGAGGCCACCGGCCGCGGCCTGATGGTGGTCTGCGATGAAGCCCTGAAGAAGCTGGGCCTGAATCGCGACGAGACGCGCGTGGTCGTGCAGGGATTCGGCAACGTCGGCTCCAACGCCGCGCACCTGATGCACGGCCAGGGTTACAAGATCATCGGTATCGCCGAGGTCGACGGTGGTCTGTACAACAAGAACGGCATCGACATCGATGCCCTGCTGGAGCACCGCAGCCGCCAAGGCACTATTCACGGCTTCCCCGGCGCCGAAGCGCACGATCCGCGCGAGCTGCTGATCGTCGATTGCGACGTGCTCATTCCCGCCGCTACCGAGAACGTCATCACCACTCACAATGCCTACAAGGTGCAGGCTAAGATTCTGTGCGAAGGCGCCAACGGCCCGACCACAGCGCCGGCAGACGACATCCTCGCGGAGAAAAAAGTCTTTGTGATTCCCGACATTCTGGCCAATGCCGGCGGCGTTACCGCCAGCTACTTCGAATGGGTGCAGGACCGGCAAGGCTACTTCTGGAAGGAATCGGTGGTGAACGAACAGCTCGAGCACATAATGCGGGCTTCCTTCGAGGACGTGGTGCGCTATGCCGAAACCCACAGCGTGAACAACCGCATTGCGGCTTACATGCTGGCGATTGACCGCGTGGCGTTCTGCATCCGGCAGCGAGGGATTTACGCGTAAGCACGCTAGGCGGCTCGTTCGAGCGAGAGCGCCTTTACGGCTTCCGGCTTCCATATGAGTCCAGTGCCGGGACAATCGGGGATGTGGGCAAAACCGTCCCGAATCTGCAGCGGTTCCTCCAGGATCGCATCGGCCCAGTCAACATATTCAAGATAATGACAGGTCGGTGTGGCGGCGAGCAGGTGCGCGCTGATCTCCGGAAAGAGATGCGACGACATTTCGATGCGATGTGCGGCAGCCATTCCTGCCGCCTGTATCCAGCCGCTGACGCCACCGATGCGGGACGCATCCGGCATCACGTAATCGCAGGCCCCGGCGCTGAGCGCCTCCGCCATTGCTTCGGCGCCATTGAAATTTTCCCCGATTTGCACCGGCACAGCGAGTTCCCTCGCGATGGCCGCATTGCCGGCGTAATCGTCGTGGCGAATCGGTTCCTCGAGCCATGCAATCCCTTCCGATTCGAGCGCCCGTCCGCGGCGAACAGCCTCGGCAACGGTCAGCGCCTGGTTGTAGTCCACCGGCAGCCCAATCTCGTCAGGAAGCCGCTTGCGAACGGCGCGGGTAACAGCAAGATCCTGTTCGAGCGTAGGATGGCCAAGCCGCAGTTTCACGGACCGGAACCCTCCCGCAAGCAGCCTCTCGGCTTCGTCGGCAGCAGCTTCCGGTTGCATCAGGCCTAACCCGCTGGAATTGTAGGCGGGGATCGGTTTTGGCCTTGCGCCCAGCAGAATCGCCAGCGGTACACCCGCGGCCACGGCCAGGGCATCCCAGAGCGCCGCGTCGAGCGTGGAGAGGGCCATCCGAACTACACCCGTGACTCCGAACAGTGTGAAGCGGCGGGCAAGCTTGGCTGCGATGTCGAGCGGCGCCACCAGCTCACCCTTCACAAGCGACACAGCATCCTGCAGCACTCTATCGATCGCCCACGGTCCGCTTGGGCGATAGCAGAAGACATAGCTGCGGCCGGTGGTTCCCTCCTCAGTCCGCAGGTCGACCAGCAGCAATGGCGCTTTCGTGATCGTGGCGACGCTCGTGCCAAGCGGATACGTCAATGGAACCTCGACCGCATACGTCTTGACGTCTCGGATCGTCAACCGCGGCAGGCGGGTGGTAATTGTGCTGGACATGATGGCTCCTTCGACCCGCTAAGACTATCCTCTCGGTGCCTTCTCCCGCCACCCTGCGGGATAATCAACTGTTTCCAAAGCCCGTCTGAGGGCGCGCCGTGGTGGTGTGCCCAGCGGATGCCCCGTGAATCTGCCCAATTACATCACGCTTAGCCGCATCGCCAGCATTCCCCTGCTGATGTGGATGCTGAGGACCCAGCATCTCTCCAGCGCCAACGGGCAGCGGGAGTTGCTGACGTCCTTGCTGTTTATCGCCGCCTCGCTCACCGACACCTTTGACGGCTATCTGGCGCGCCGCCGCGGGCAGATCACCACGCTGGGCATGCTGCTCGATCCGCTGGCCGACAAGCTGATGATCGCCGCCTCTTTCATTGCCCTGGTGCAATTCAATCCACGAGTCGTACCCGCGTGGATCGCAGTGGTGATCGTGGGACGCGAGTTCCTGGTGAGCGGCCTGCGTTCGATCGCGGCCAATGAGGGCCTTACCATCGAGGCCAGCGACCTGGGGAAGTTCAAAACCTGCGTGCAGATGGTAAGCGTGGTCGCATGCATCCTCGACCACAGGTGGATGTATTGGAACATCACACCGAATTTCATTCTGCCGATTGACATCATCGCCCACCTTTCCATCTGGTTCATGGTTGCTGTTTCTGTGGTTTCGGCGGTGGACTATTTCGCCGCCTTCTGGTCGCGCATCAATCGCAGCGCTGTCAGGCGTCGCCGGCGCACCTTCGTCCTCAGCCGGCGGAGGAAGAACAATGTCGCCGCAACCTGAAAATTCGTCTGCGGCAGAGACGACAGAACCGCCGCCGCTTTCGCCGGAAGAGCGGGCGGAGCTATTGCGCCTGGCGCACGAAGCCATTGCTGTCGCACTTTCGGGAGGCCATCTCGAACTCAATCCCGCTTCGCCACGCCTGCTGGAGCCCCGCGGTGCCTTCACCACTCTGCACCTGGACGGGCACCTGCGCGGCTGCGTCGGCTACGTTTATCCGGTAAAGCCGCTCGTCCGGACGGTGGCGGAAACAGCCGCGGCCGCTGCCTTCAACGACACGCGCTTTGCGCCGGTCACGCCGGAGGAAGCTGCGCGGCTCAAAGTGGAAATCAGCGTCCTGTCGCCAATTCTGCCGATCGATCCCGAGGACATCCAAATTGGCCGCCACGGCCTGGTGGTCACTTTGGGCTCGCGGCGCGGGCTGCTGTTGCCGCAGGTAGCCACGGAGTTCGGCTGGGACGCACCCGCCTTCCTGGCAGAGACCTGCCACAAGGCCGGGTTGCCGCTGGACGCGTGGGAGCGCGGCGCCGTGATCGAGGCCTTCACCGCAGAGGCATTTCACGAGGACGGGTTTCTGCCGACAGGAAAGTAACCGCTGCTTAACGGCGCAGCGCCGTTTCCGCTGGCTTGTTATCGGCGATCTTCAGTTCTGTCTTCCGAATCATTTCCGACCACAACGCGTCCGGGTCCGACTCGAAGACCTTTGCAGCATCGGCGGGAAAAATAAACCACGCGCCCAGTTCCACTTCCTTGCGCAGTTGCTCGTTGGACCATCCAGCGTAGCCCAGATAAACGTGGAAACCGCCGGGATCGGGCCGATTCGCAATGGTCTGCTCGAAGAGGGTTCTTGACGAAATCAGATAGACCTGGCCGAAGAGGTGCTCTGCACCTTCGGCTTTGGCCGGCGCCTTGAGCAACGCAAACGCCGCCGAAGGCTCAACCGGGCCTCCCAGATAGACCGGGTCGGAGCGGTCCTTCGCCGCCTTGAGCCCATCAAATACGCGCGAAAGCGGAACATGCGAGCGCCGGTTGAGAATCAGCCCCACCGCGCCTTCGGCGTCGTAATGCACCAGCAGAACCACCGTTGCAATGAAGTTGGGATCGCCCAGCTCGCGGCTCGCCACCAGCAATTTCCCCACGCCAAGGTCGTTGGCATTCTTGGATTGGACTGGGAAAAAAGTGCCCGCAGGAATTCCGCTTTTCGCAGGCAAGGCCTGGATAAGAAGCAGCCTGGCCTCAACGGGCGGGCGAAGTTCTGGCGCCGAGTTCTGGGCGACGCCTGCTTCTACGGTGGCAAGCAGTAGAACGCAGAGCAGCGCTCTGGCAGTCACTATTCTTCTCCTGTCTTCCCCGGCTGCGCGGTCTTCAGTGCTCGATCTGAGTTCCGTAGAAGTAGTAATCAGCGCTATAGGCCACGCGAGTTTCCTGGCCGGCGTGCGATGCATCGCAGCCTGCGGCGGGCGCTTTTCCGCCCTTGGTGTTGAGCCGCTGAATGTGGGTGACCCCCGCCATCAAGCCGCTGCCGGAGTGATCGGCCGCGGTGAGCAGCAGCCAGGGGACGGAGTCCTTATCGGGAGAGTCAGCGCGCGCTGCTACTTTGCCGACCACGGCGCTGCCATCCTTCAGTTCCCAGGTGGGGCCGCCGAAGTGATGGCCAATATCGTTTCCCTGTGCGTCGAAGAGTTGGGCGGCAGGAGCCTTCAGCGCCCACGCGTACTGGCCGGCATCCTGCTTGCAGGTGTAGATCTGGTCGCCTTTGGCGCTGGCGTGAAGCACCAGTTGGGTTTCGGCCGGCGGGCGAAGCTCCGGCGGCGCGTCTGGCGGCGAGTTCTGGGCGAGGCCCATTCCCGGCGACACGGCAAGCAGTAAAACACAGAGCGTGGTTTGGGCAGTCATCATTTTTCCCGGCTAGTCGTCGCCGAAGCCGCAGGCGCCTCCGCCCATGCCGCAGTGGCCGCAGCCACCGGCCGGCTGAGAAGCGAACTCGGTGCTGCCACCGTTGCCGTGGCTGGCGGCGGCGAAGACCGAAAGTTGCTGCTCGAGCTTCGTTCCCCTGCACTTGGGACAATGCGGCTTCTCCGGGCCGCGCACCAGAAACTCGAAGCGCTTCCCGCAACCTTTACAGAGGTACTCGAAAATCGGCATGACCGCTTACCCCCCATGTCGCGGAGCGTGTGTAACCGGCTCCGGGATTCAGCGATTATAGATGGCTTCGGGAACCTAACTGAAGCGCAAGTTCGGGAGAAGCGTGACCTTTTTTTTCTCGTCTTCCCGCCGCGGACATGATCTGATAGCGGCCAGCTTTCGCTTCGAATATGGATGCCACCGTTTCCGTCGAGCTGGAAGCCGACGACGCGCGCCTGGAGATTCCGTGGCAGGCCGGCGAGCTGCGTTATTTCGACCTGAAGCGGAATCCTGAGTTGCTGCTCGAGCTGCCGGAATCGCAGAACCCCGAGATGGCCGAATTTCTTGCCGCCATGAACTCGCCGCTTTCCATGCTGGAAACCGCCAAGTGCGATACCTGGTTCGGCGACCGCATCGAGCAGCATGAGGCGATCTACGACGCAAGCTGGAAGTTTGGCTGCTACGTTGATCTGATCTTCGCCGATCCCAAGGCCCGCTCCGCATTTGCCGGCCATGAAAACTTTGCCAAGCGCAGCGCCGCGCTGCTGCGGCGTGCGCCCGATCTGCCGGCCGCGGCGGAGTTCATCGTACGGCGCTGCCATTACGCTGCGGGCGCTGCCGGCGCGCACGCGCCGCCCGGCAATTCCGATGCAATCGATGGCTTTTACCTCACCTTTTATCTGTTTGGATATGGCGACAGCGAAGACTCGGCCCGCCGCCGCTGGGGCATCGCGCTGAAGGTGGTGGAGAATGGGCTGCTGCAGCTTTCGGCCAAACATCGCCGCGGCAGCGACCAGATGGCCACTCCGCCGCCCGAGACCATGCGCGCCGTGCAAGGCGCGGGCTAGCGCCGGCTACTTCATAATCTCTTTAAGAATGCACCACAGCGCAACCACGGTGAGCGCCCATAGCGCTGCGGTCGAGGCCACTTGGCGAAACTCCCGCCGGCGCGCCAGCTTTTTCCAGTAGCTGCGGCGGTGGGAACTTCTCGTCCTGCGCTCAGCATGCGGAGGTACAGGTGGGACGGGGAGTGCGCTTGACATGTCCTCTCATATAACCACGCCGTGGTGGAATTACAAGTGCAAAACGGGAGTCCGGCGGCTGCCATTGCGAAGGCCGTTCCGACTGCACCGCTTTGCTAAAATTGCAGCAGCGGGCGCGTAGCTCAAGCGGATAGAGCATCGGATTTCTAATCCGAGGGTTGCAGGTTCGAGTCCTGCCGCGCCTACCATGTTTGTAAGATGTCCTAGGCAGACAGGTCCCTCGCTTGGGCTCGAGATTTCGCCTGCGGGCTCCCGCTTCGCTCACGCCCGCAAAGCGGCTCAAGTTCGAGTCCTGCCGCGCCTACCATGTTTGTAAGATGTCGTAGGCAGACAGGTCCCTCGCTTGGGCTCGGGATTTCGCCTGCGGGCTCCCGCTTCGCTCACGCCCGCAAAGCGGCTCAAGTTCGAGTCCTGCCGCGCCTACCAGAATGTTGTCGCAGCTCTCTCTGTGAGTCCGCCTGAGGCGGAGAAAAGGTGAATGGATGCTCCCAGCCGGCAACTCCCCGTCGGCGCAGTTCGTGTTCCGTTGTGCGGGCCCCAATTGCGGGCAACTGAAAGGCGAGGCCAATCACTGGTGGCTGATGTGGCCGTCGAAGGAAGCCGACGTTGCCGTGCTCTCCATCTGCGCCTGGGACGAAGAGCTCGCGCTGCGCGAAGGGGCGGTTTGCGTCTGTGGCGAGCAGTGCGCCCAAAAACTGCAATCGATGTTCATGGCCAACATTTTGGAGCACCAGCACAGGTCCGGGTAATCTCAGCGCGTCTTTTAACCGAAAACGGGAATTACTTCCGACGTCTCTACGTTACCAAGGTGCCGTTCCCTTTCGTGCTCCGCTGCCGCACACTGGAGGCGTACTTCGAGGGACTCATGAAGCTGCCACTCAAACGCGGAGTTACTCCTTGCGTGCCCTTGCAGAACGCGGTGTTGTGCGCCGATTGCGAGTGCATCAGCGAATCGACCAACGACGGATGCGAAGTTTGCGGCGGGCGCGCCCTGGTGAACCTGGGCCGGCTGCTGGGAAGCGCTGCGCAAGCGGAAGCGCCGGCCCACGTCAGCGAGCCGCTGATGGGACGGGAACTCGAGCAGCTCGAATCGGCTCGCGTCCTGCACGTTGCGCCGCGCCGGCCGCACTAGGCGCGAGACCCCCGCTATGCTCGGGATAGCGGCTGCGGGCTCCCGCTTCGCGCTGCGCGCTCCGCTTACGCCGGCAAAGCGCCGCTATTTGATCACCAGCTTGGCAATCGTCTGCAACTGCATGTTGGACGTGCCTTCGTAAATCTTGCCGATCTTCGAATCCCGCCAGTACTTCTCCACCGGATAATCTTTGGTAAATCCGTAGCCGCCATAGATTTCGAGCGCCAGCGAGGTCACGCGCTCGGCCACCTGCGACGCGTAGAGCTTCGTCATGGCTGCTTCTTTCACGAAGTTGATGCCGGCATCTTTCATGCGCGCCGCGTTGTAGACCATCAGCCGTGCGGCTTCGATCTCGGTTGCCATTTGCGCCAGTTGGAACTGAATCGCCTGGAATTCTGAGATGGGCTTGCCGAACTGCTTGCGCTCCTGCGCGTACTTGATGGCGCATTCCCAGGCGCCGCGCGCAACGCCGATCATCTGCGCGCCGATGCCGATGCGCCCTTCGTTCAGCGTCTCGATCGCGATCTTGTATCCCTTGCCCGCTTCACCCAGCACATTGTTCTTGGGCACGCGGCAGTCTTCAAGAATCAGCTCGCAGGTGGAGCTGGCGCGAATGCCGACCTTGTCTTCCTTCTTGCCGACGGTGAAGCCGGGGAAGTCTTTCTCCACTAGAAACGCGGTGATGCCCTTGTATCCGGCGGCGGGATCGAGCGTGGCCAGCAGCACGAACAGTCCGGCTTCCTTGCCGTTCGTGATCCAGAGCTTGCGCCCGTTCAGCACGTAGTCGTTGCCTTTCAGTTCCGCCTTGGTGGCGAGCGCGAAGGCGTCCGAGCCCGAGCCGGCCTCGCTCAGCGCGTAGGCGCCGACGCACTCCGCGGCCATGCGCGGCAGGTAGCGCTTCTTCTGCTCGTCCGTTCCCCAGCGCAGCAGCGCGTTGTTGACCAGCGTATTCTGCACGTCGACGATCACGCCGGCCGAGGCGTCCACGCGCGAAAGCTCCTCAACCGCCAGAATCGCCTCGAAGAACGTGCCCGCGCCGCCGCCATACTGCTCGGGAACCTCGATGCCCATCAGGCCCAGTTGGAAAAATTCGTGGATCAGTTCCTTGTCGAAGACGCCCTTCTCGTCCATTTCCTTGGAGAGCGGGCGGACTTTTTCCTCGGCGAACTGGCGAATGTTGTCGCGAAACAGGGTTTCATCTTCCGTCAGCGCGGTGAGCGGCTGCGGCTTCTCTGGAGCGATTACTTCCGGCATATGAGTTCCTTTTGAGAGGGAATCGAACCCCAGATTCTAGCACCGGGGTCACTTGCCGGTGGTCAGTTGTCAGGTGCCCCAGGTCTCGCGGTTTTCGAGACCTGGGAGAAAGGCCACCGTGGGCGCCGTCCCTGGCGGCGCTTTGATCAGGCAGTGTCTACGCGCGCAGGAAGGGGTTTCGCGCCCGCACACTGCCGTACAGCCTGCCGTGCTCGAAGTCCTCGGAAACGAGCTCCAGAATCCCGTGGCACTCCGCGTACGCCCAGAGATGGGCGTCAAACCAGGGTAACTGATAGGCCGCGACGCCTCGCAGCGCCGTTCTTACCACCGTGGCAGTGGGGTAAAGGATGCGAAATTGATCCAGGAAGGCCTCCGTTTCGCGGGTGGCGTCGGTTGGCCCGAGGAGCGATTCGCCACCGATTCGGACCCGTGTCACCACCGCCCTGAATTCCACCAATGCCTGATGCGGGATGCGAATTGAGTCCGTGCGCAAACCTTCGCGCAACAGTTTGGTGGCGATGGCTTGCTTGTGAGGAAACCGGGGATCAAAGCGATAGACCAGAATGTTGGTGTCAATCAGCACGGCCGCGGCCATAGAGCTCCTCTCGTTTCCAGCCCCGCGTGGCCGGCCGAGGGATGGCCTTGCCGGCTTTTCTCTGGCGGCGCCGCTGCCGCTCGGTCGCGCGATCGAAGAGTTCCAGACGGTCCTCCACCGGGCGCAGCTGCTGCTCAAAGTTGTTATTTCCCGCGGGGACCACGTAGATGGCTTCCCCGGAAGCCCTCCACTGGAGTTCGTCCCCCGGCTTGATTCCGTACTGGTCGGCGATCGCTTTAGGCAGCGTCACCTGCAACTTGCTGGTAACCTTGGACATGTCCTTACTATAGCAAGGATCATATCCTTACTTAAAAGGGCGGCGGACGTCCAAACGGGTGTTGCCCCTTAGGAGGCTCGGGTTTTCTTGGCAAATCATATCCGGCGCTGGGGCGCCGGAAGCTACCAGCGCACCAATCCTTCCGGATCGTCGACCAGCACGACTTCATACTTCTCCAGCATTGGCATCAGGACGTTCTCCAGTTCGCTCTTCCAGAGTTCGCCTTCGTAGAACTTGGCTTTCATCGGTTCGCGGGAGGCGAGGTCGGGGAAGCCGCGCATGAAGAAGAAAGTGTCCGGGTCTTCGACGGAGAGGAACGGGCCGAGGATTTTCATGCCGATTTCGTCGTGCGCGGGCACCGATTTGCGGCGGAAGATGTCGAGGAACTGGGCGCGGCAGCCGGGCTTGGTTTTGTAGGTGCGCATTTCGATGATCATGGGAGTTCTCCTGCCAGCAAAAGCAGATTCCTCGCTTCGCTCGGAATGACAGTACACCGGGGTGGCTCAATATTGTGAGCCCAACAGAATCGCGCGTTGCGGGTTACCGCTTCTTTCGCCGGTAAACCAGCTTCAGCCCTTCGGCGGCCAAGGTTTTGCGGATCTGGTTGCGGGCATGGATGGACCATGGGCCGGAGGTGTCGAGGCGCACGTAGGCGCGCCAGTGGGCGAGCGCCTTGCGTGGATACCTCAGTTTCTCGTAGGCGAGCGCGAGATTGTAGTGGGCGTCGGCGTAGGTGGGGGCGAGCTGGATCGCCTGCTTGTACGCCTGGATGGCTTCCTGCAGGCGGCCGGTTTCGTCGAGCACGTTGCCGAGGTCGAAGTGCGCCAGAGCGTAGCGCGCATCGGCCGCTACTGCCTCGCGGTAATGGTTCTCAGCCTCGACGTAGTCCTGGCGGTTGTAGTAAAGCGTTCCCAGATTGATGTGAGCGGCGGCATGGCTGGGATCGAACTCCAGCGCTTTCTTGTAGGCTTCGATGGCTTCCCGCAGGGAGAGAGGATCCTCCTCGAGCGAGATGGCCTTGGCAAACCACTCGGCGGCAGTTTCGGCGGTGCGCATGGGGCGGACCTTGGCAGCCACCACCGCTCCGCGGGGAGCAAAGTCCATGACGAACTGTCCGGCGACCGGCTCGACTGCCGTGCCCTGATGGCGGAAGGCGACGCGCCGGCCGCTCATGAAGGTGCCGGTCTCGAGCAGGGGATTCTCCATGCCGGCGGCCACGCGCTGCATGGCCTCGAGCGACTCGCGAATCTTGGCCGGACGCACTTTGCGCGCGCTCAAATCGCCGATCTTTTTCAACTGCAGGAGTTGAGCGAAGGAATAGGTGTCGCAAGCGGCGATCAGCCCGGCCTTTTCCCATCCTGCCAGTTGACGCGCCGTGATCCGCAGAATCCGCAGTACGTCCGCTCGTGAGTAGCGTTCCACTGGGTGCGTGTTACCTTGCTCGTATTATGTGAGCGGTGACTATGGCTTGCAAGGCCTAAGTTTCCACAGTAGTACACAGCTTTTCCAACGTTTCACGTTTCCAGTTTCTCGTTTCACGATAGAAGGCGAGAAGTTTCTCGCTGCGAGTCTCGTTTCTCGAGCAAAAGCCGAAGCGAATCTTTCGAGAAACCAGAAACAAAAAACCAGAAACCTCCCACACCCCCGGTCTTTACGCCCTTCGGCGTTCGCAGTTAGAATCGAATCATCGCGCGGGGCCGACGTAGCTCAGTTGGTAGAGCAGTCGATTCGTAATCGACAGGTCATCGGTTCAAGTCCGATCGTCGGCTCCAGAGAAGCAGCCTTTGGCCGTTGGCACTTGGCTTCTGCGCTTCACCTTCCGGCATTTCCTCTGCGGCAATTGCAAAACGATCTCTGAGAAGGCTCTGTTTCTTGAGGCAAGGGCTAATTGCCAACTGCCAATTGCTTTGGACAAACGAAAAGGCCACCCCGGCACAGGGCAGCCTTTTCTTTAGGGAGAATAGTTCCAACGGAGGGTGAAGCCCTGACCGTCAAAACCTTTTCTGGCGGAAATCTTATGAGCCCCGAAGATGGGGTGTCAAGCGAATTTTGTATATTAACGTCCTTTGTATTCAATAAGTTACAAAGACAATCAACAACCCCGCAAAATTCACAAAGACCGGTCTAGGGCCACCTTTTTCACCTTAGTTGTCCGCTTTCAAGCACTTAGGACGACCGGCTCAGCGCGGCAGGTTGAGGCGGATGATTTCCACATCCTCCTGCCGGTCGAACCAACGGTTTGGGAAGAATCTCTGCAGCAGCACGCGAAGTCCGCCGAAGGCGAGGCCGATGCCAAGCGCGATAAGAAGCAACACACCGATCAGCGTGAACGCGGCCATGATGAGGTTGCCGATGTTGTTCTTCTTCGAGAGCGAAGTCGGCTGGTTCCAGGTGACGTCGGCGTCGTAGCTGATCGCCGCTAGCAGCGGCTGCGCTTCGCCACGCGAAACATCGCCGGTCACTACCGCAACGATGGGCCCGCTACGCTTGCCGAAGAATTCGCAAGCCTGCCCTGGGGAGCAGCCGCTGCTTTTAGTCCAGGACTCGAGGGCGCGCAGGCGCTCGCCGGCGATCTGCGGCGTGGGATAGGCGATGAGCGTCAGCGTGGCCGTTCCCTCGGAGGTGGTGTAGCGGCCCAGCACCACCTCCGGGCTGCGCTGAAAATCAATGACATCGCCCGGCAAAGGGGGATGCACAGCGGCAAAGGCAGCCGGACCAGTCACATACTTGGCGGAGTGCGCGAGGTAGCGGAAGCCATCGCGCGGCAGATATCGCGGCAGCGTCGGCAGCAGGTTCTTGTTGCCCGCGGGCTGAGGCAGGGCTGCCGAGAGGTCACGCAACTCGGCGGCGGACATGGCGGTGATGCGGTCAAAATCGGCCTCGACCAGGATGTTCCCGCGATAAAAAAGCACCTTGGTGCCGGCAGATGCCGCCAAGTCGTCGATTTTTTCGACCTGCATGCCCGCGGTCTTGTAGAAGGTGAAGGCTCCGTAGGCGCCGGTGGTGTCGCCGAAGCGCGCTGCCTTGATGGTGAGCTTGCGATCGGGGCGGGTGTAGGTGGTGAACTCAACGTCCTGAAAGCCATATTCCTTGAGCGCAGGGGCGTAGGCGGCGTCGGCGACGACGGCATCCTCGGAGATGCGGGGATTGCCCTCGATGCGCCAGCCGGAAAATTGCGCGGGAAGAAACGGCTGGGGTTGCGCGGACCAGCAGGCGGTGACGCTACAAAAGAGAATGAAAATGAAGAAGAACAGGCGTTTCATAAGCGAAGTCACAAAAGCGCTTTTGGCTCTTAGCTGTTGGCTTTTGGCCAAAAGCTAACAGCCAAGAGCCGAAAGCCTTCTCTGACAATATTAGACGATGCGGGCAGCCGAAACGCTTCTACTGCGGCCCGTCTTTAGGCATTTTAGATGCGAGCTTCAGGCCGCTGAGTCCAGAGACGTACTTGGCCACGCCACGGTAGAGGGATTCGGCGATCTGCTGGCGGTACTCGGGCGTTTCCAGCTTGCGCTCGTCGCGAGGGTTGGAAAGGAAGGAAATTTCCGCGAGGATCGACGGCATATTGGCGCCGATCAGCACGATGAACGGCGCTTTCTTGACCCCGCGGTTGCGCGTTCCCTTGCCGGCGGTCGACCACATCGACTGCTGCACGTCGGAGGCGAACTCGCGCGACTCTTCGATCTTCTCTTTGAGCGCGATCTTCTTCACCAGGTCCTGCAGCTCGTGGATCGACTTCTCCGAGACCGCGTTTTCGCGCGCCGCCACCTCGAGCGCATCCTGCGAGGAAGTGAAGTTCAGGTAGTAGGTCTCGACGCCGCGCGCCTCGGGATCGCGGCTGGAGTTGGCATGGATGGAGATGAACAGGTCCGCCTGCTCCTTGTTGGCGATGGCGGTGCGGGTTTCGAGCGGAACGAAGGTGTCGTCGTCACGCGTGTAGACCACCTCCGCTCCCATGCGGTTCTCGAGCAGCTTGCCGAAGCGCAGGGCGACGTCGAGGACCAGTTCTTTCTCGGTGTAACCGTCGGGCCCGATGGTGCCCGCGTCGTGCCCACCGTGGCCGGCGTCCACCACGATCTTGCCGATTTTAAGCCCCAGGGTGCGGATAAGCGTCTGCTCGCCGTTGGCCGTGGGCTTGGCTTCGTGGATGGCAAGGCTGGCTTGCTTGGAGCGCGCTTTCTTGTCGCGAGGGGCGCGCGGCGCGACGGCCTGATACGTAGGCGATGTGGTGGGCTTGGAGGTCGCCTTGATCTCAGTTTCGTTCAGCGTGGCCGATTCCATACTGCCGGAATCTTTGGAAGTTGCCGCAGCCGGCCAAACCGCACTGCCGGAACTCGGGACATTGGCCACGGGCTTCAATGCCGCTCGCGTCTTTGGCGCCGGCGCGTCACTACTCGCAGCGGGTGCCCCACCCTTGGCCGATTTTGCCAAGGGTGGGTCTCGGTCAAGTCTTGCCGTAGTAGCCGCCGCCCGCTTGCCGTGAATATCGATGATCAGGCGGTCAGGGTTAGGCAGGAAGAAAGCCGAATACTCGACCACTTCGTCCAGTTCCAGCACCACGCGAGTCATTCCACGCTTGAACTGGGCGACTCGAATCCGGTGCAGGAAGCCGTCTTTCACGTCGAAGCTCTTGCCCACCAGCTCGGGCGCAAGCCGCGTGTCGTACAGATCGAAGAAAATGCGGTCGGGGTCGGGAACGCGGCCGGCCTGATATTTGACCTGCTTCTCGAGATCGATGGCAACGCGCGTGTAATCCGGCGTTGACCACTGGCGAATGCCGGTCACACGGGCAAATTTCGCGGACTTGCCGGAATCGTTATCGCTGATCTGGCGCGGCTCGCCGGGCTTGTCTCTGGGAGCCGGCTTCGGGGCGTTCTTTTCGGCTTCGATCTCGCTCAGGGCATCGCGCGCATCGTCCGCCTGCTGGCTGCGGGGATAGCGCTTCAGGAAATCCTCGAACGTAGCCTTGGCGTGCTCGTTGTCTTCGAGATCTTCGCGATAAATCTGCCCGATGGTAAACAGCGCTTCTACGCGATGGCGGCTGCCGGGATACTCGCGCCGCAGAAACTCATACTGCGCGATCGCCTCCTGCGAAATCTTGGGATTGTTCAGCGCGCGTCCCATTTCGGCCAGCAGTTCGGCCACCGCGACCACGCTGGCATCCGCTTTCTTGGAAACCGGCGAGGTGTAGTAAACGCGCCGGTAGGCATCGATGACTCGCTGGTACTCACGGCGCGTGCGCTCACCGGCGGGGCGACCGTTCAAAGCCTCGCGC
>Ga0335076_10003154_pt1 | contig 16537 bp, 14 predicted proteins | sample Lox_Sample_25_FD_206717 | JGI IMG/M metagenome (GOLD analysis project Ga0335076, IMG submission 206717) | Soil microbial communities from Loxahatchee National Wildlife Refuge, Florida, United States - Lox_Sample_2.5 | ecosystem: Environmental > Terrestrial > Soil > Wetlands | place: USA... | reverse complement strand
TATCCCCTTCGGGTCGACAAGGCGTCGTCTTGGTTCCAAGAGCTTCTGAGGGTCACCGGCAATTTCCGGTACGGCTTACAGCGCATTTCAAACAAGGAGATCATCCGAGGCCTGCAAGACGTCTCGAGTACCCAATGGAGAGACTAGGGCAGAAGATGATGCGAAAGATAACGCAGGAGAACTTGAATCCAGACTCGTGTTGAACATATTCCCGATGACTGCGGATCCCATCCTTGACCGAATGCTCCGACGACTCGTCCTCGATTCAAATCCCGGGCTTCGCTGCGCGAAGGGTGGGGCAGCCGCGAGCAAGAAGAGGAAAAGCAGGTCCCTCACACCGTTTTCGAAAAGCATGAAAACGGGTTCGGGATGACAGCGGGAAAGGCATGAGCAAAAGCAAGACAGAGACGCCTGCCTTGCTTGCAGCAGGCAAGCTGCGGCAGGCAGGCCCGCCACGGTCGGCGGCCGCTACAGAGGGAAGAGGGATCCTTCGGGCGGAGAGTGCCCTCAGGATGACGAGCGAAGAGAAGAAGAAGCAAGACAAAGACGCCCGCCACGGTCGGCGGGCGCTACAGAGGGAAGAGGGATCCTTCGGGCGGAGAGCGCCCTCAGGATGACGAGCGAAGAGAAGAAGAAGCAAGACAGAGACGCCCGCCACGGTCGGCGGGCGCTACAGAGGGAAGAGGGATCCTTCGGGCAAAGGGCGCCGGGACTCAGAAGGACGGCTTGAGGCAGGCCAAGACTAAATCAGAGGTTGCGCCGCTAGGGAAGGAGTTCAAGGGGGCGCAGAAAGCGCGGCCCGACGCGAATCGCGCCGAAGTCGCGACGATCCGTGGTAAGCACGCGGTAGACTCTGCGGCGCTCGGCAAGGGCGGCCACGGTGCCATCCACCAACCCAAGAGCGAGCTCCTTGAATTTGGCATCGAATTCAAGCGCACGAACCAGATCGGAGGGCAGAGGCAGTTCGTACTCGTAGCGGGTGGATGGATCGAAAATCTCGCCGACCAGCTTGCGCATGGCTGCCCGATCGTCTCTGAGGAAATAGTCCACTTCTGCGAGCACCAGGGCGGGGACAATGACGACGCTCGCATTGACCAGTTCCGCCTGGAATTCCGGAAAGGCCGGTTTGTGCTTGGGCGAGTGGGCGAGAGCCTTGAGCACACCGCCCGTATCCACGATGATCGGGCCAGTCAATCCTCAAGATCCCGAAACAGTTCGGATTCGTCTCCCAGCTTCATATCCGTAGATTCAAACAGCAGAGTAGAGGGAGGGCGACGGCCGGTATAGTAGCGCGAGGCGACGACGCGGAGGCCCTTCCGGACGAGCTCCGAGACGGAGTGGCCCGCCGCGCGCGCGCGCTTTAGAGCGCGGACATCCTCTTCCCGCAGGCGAACCGTGGTCGAAATCATGCGCGCCATACACTCACCATACAACAAAGTGAACGAATTCGCAACGGAGCGCTAAGCAAATGAAGAAATTGCCACCCTACGCTGCGCGAAGGATGCGGCGCGCGGCCAGTCGCGAAAAGCAAGGCTGACGGCGCTATTGAGGCTTGGCGTCTTCCTTGGCGGGTTTTTCAGGAGCGGGTGCGGTTCTGCTATACATGATTTTTTTGGCGCCGCCGCCGCAGGTGCCGACGACTTTTCCCTCGGCATCCTTGTCCTTGTCCACGATTTCGAGCGAATAGGATTTGACGCCTTTGGCGTCGAGCTTCTGGGCGATTTCCGACTTCAAATCGTCACAGTTCTTTGGACCTTGCGCGTAGCTGAAGGCCGGAACAAACAACGCAACAGCGATTGTCAGCAAACCTTTCATTCTGGGATCTCCTTGACTGGGGAGTGAGGGCCCATTGCGAGGATAGCAAGACGATTTTTAGTCCGGGGCTTCGCTTACTCTTGCGGTGCCGCGTTAGATAAGGGCGGGGTTCGTTACGACAGGCAAGGTGAAGAGCACCCCACCCATCGCCAGGCGAAGGATGGGGCACTCAAGAGGCGCAGATCAGCTGCCGAGCTTGTCGAGTTCCTGCTGCGCTTTTTCCAGAATTTCGCGGACTTTCTTGACGCGATCGGGTTCGCCGCCGCCGCGCGTGGCTGCGCGCATGGCCGCTTTCATCACCTGCGCCGCGGGCTTTGCCACCGCGGAAGCTTCCGGGCCCATCCAGGGCGCCCATTCGCGAAAACCTTTGGCGCGCTCCCAGATGCGGCCGATGCCGTCTTTGTTGGCTTCGACTTCTTTCTTGCCCGCGTCCGTGATGCGATAGACGCGCTTGCCGTCCTCTTCGGACGCCTTGACAAGGCCTTCATCTTCGAGCTGCTGCAAGGTGGGATAAATCGCGCCGGCACTCGCGCGATACAACCCGCCGGAACGTTCCTCGAGATCCTTCATCAGCTGATAGCCGTGCTTGGGACCTTCGCCGAGGAGCGAAAGCAGAGCCAACCGCACTTCGCCCTGCTCGAAAAATCGCCCGGCCCAACCGCTGCCAAATTTTACGCCGGCGCCCCAACGGCCGCCCTCGCCACGATAGCCGACGAAACCCGGCCAAGCTCCCCATCCACGCCTCATCCGAGGTCCCTCCCATCCCGAACCGCAATCACCGCTGTGTGCATACGCAAAACGCATTGTATCCTCCCGGAGCGGCCAGTTGTAAGACAGGATGGCCGATCCATCGCGTACTATATCGTACGTTATACCATGCGATAGGTCGCGTGTCAAGGGCACAGGGCTTGAGGCGCGGCGCGAAAATGGGTGCAACGGGGCATGGAGAGTGATAGAAGGGTAAGGAAGCAGCAAAACAAACAACGGTGCGGATGTTTTGCGGTGATGGCCAGGAAATCCAAAACAATTTCAAGCTTTCTTGCGACGGAAGATATGCGCGCGTCCGCGCGAAGCGGCGGTTTGGAGCGAGAGAGCACGATCGAAGAGGTGGGCAATGGCGAGGAGTGAATCTACGCGGCGAAAGAACCCGACTGTTTTTGCGGCGGGCATTCTGGCTGTCGCGATGGCGGGTTTGGGAATGATGGGCGCGAGAGCGTGGGCGCAGAATCAGAATTCAACCGTGCCGGCTCCCGCGGTGCGCGTGACGGTGCGCCTGGTGCTCGCGGATGCGGTGGTGACGGACAAGGAAGGAAAAGTCGTGACCGGACTTGGGCCGCAGGATTTCACGGTACTGGAAGACGGCAAGCCACAAAAGGTGACGACATTTTCGTTCGAGCGGCCCGCGGAGATGAACAAGGCCTTGCAGAGCCGGCGAGTTCAATTGCCACCGAACGTGACCACGGACCGGCCGGAATACCGAGTGCCTTCGGGGGCGCCGGTGATCGTGTTGATTGATGCCTTGAATACGCGGGCACAGGATCAGTCCCGGGCGCGCATGGAGTTGCTGAAGTATCTCGACACCCAGCTGAAACCGGGCCAGCCGATCGCGGTGTACACACTGGGTAGTTCCCTGCGGCGGTTGCAGGATTTTACGGACGATCCAACGCTGCTTAAGGCAGCGGTACAGGGATTCAATCCAACGGAGCCGGTGGAGCAGCAGATCTCGCGGCTGGACCAGCAGATCCCTCGATTTTCCGGAGCGCTGGCAGGAAGCGGATTGAGAGGCACACAAACGAATCCGGCCATTTACCTGGAGAGAATGAGGGAGTTCATGGAGGATCAGGCGAGTGTGGGAGTGGATATGCGCGTGGGGATCACGCTGACGGCATTTCAAGCCATTGCACATGCTGTCGCGGGGCTCCCCGGCAGAAAAAGTTTGGTGTGGGTGACGGCGTCATTTCCTTTGGCGACGTACTCGCGGATCATCAAGTACAGCGCGGACGGAGACAACAGTCCGAACCGTGTGGCGTTCAATGAGCTGTACGAAGACCGGGTCCGCGAGACGGATTCGAAGCTCAGCGATGCGCAGGTCGCGGTGTATCCGGTGGATGCGCGCGGCCTCGTGGGAGAACTGCAGGGCGGAGCGGAAAACCAGGGTGTGGACGCGGGAGGACAGCTCGTCGGCGGCGCGGACTTTGCGCAGAGCCAACAGATGGCGAGCGGCGCGCTACAAGAAACGCAAGCGACGATGAAGCAGGTGGCCGGAGACACGGGAGGGAGAGTTTTTACGAATCAGAACGACTTGGATCATTCCGTGGCGCTCAGCGTGGACGATGGAGCGGCATACTATTTGCTTGGGTATACGCCGACGAGCAAGGCGGACGGAAAATTTCACAAGATCGAAGTGAAGGTGAACCGGCCGGACGTCAATGTGCGGGCGCGCGGCGGGTACTTTGCGAATCCGCTTAGCGATGATTCAAAAGCGATGAAGCAACTCGATGCGGAAGTGGCCATGGCCATGCAACTGGATTCGCCGCTGACGAGCGGAGTCACCTTTGATGCGCGGGTGGCGCCACCAGCGCCCGCAGAGAAGATGAAGGTTGGGGTGGACTTCATCATCGATCCCAGCACAGTCAGCGTGGAGGATGCCGGAGGGGGGAAGGCGCTTGCGCTGGAATTCCACGTGGCGGCGTACGGAAACGATGGCAAGCTGGCCGCGCATCGGGACGTGGCGATCAAGCCGGTGCTTAAACCGGAGCAATATGCGGCGATCCAGCAGCAGGGAATTCCCTACCATTCCGAATTGGAGCTGGGGCCGGGCACGTACAGACTGAGGATCGGCGTGGTGGACCAGCGCAGCGGAACGATCGGAACTGCGGATATACCTCTGTCGTTGCCCGGCGCGAAATAACGCGCAGCGCGCAACCAGCCGCTGGGCAAAGCCCGGGTCCTTCAGTTCGTCAGGATCAAAAGGATCGGCGCCAGAAAACCCTTCGTAAATATATCGCATCACGATATATGGCGTGTGTTGAGGATTCGCGCAGGCAAATCCGCCAATGCGGGCTTGCAAACGCGCCATGAGAAGACCATTGTGCGCCTCGCCGCTTGAGGTGCGCGTCAGAACCGGCAACGAGCGACGGTCCGGGTCCAGAGTTTTCAATCCAGAAGGAGAACTACCAAAATGCTGAGAATCAGAGGGACATTTTTTGCTGCCTTCCTCGCAGCCGGAAGCTTGATGTGCACGGCGCAGGCGGCGGCGCAGTACAGCGCCGAGGACGGAACACTCGAAATTCACGTCAAACCCAAGCAGGCTTACGTGTTTGTGGACGGGCGCGCCATACGCGACGGAAGCCAGAAGATCGAACTGGGAGCCGGCAAGCACGAAGTTGGTGTGTACAACTACGGATTTCTCGCCAAGACGCAGGAAGTTTCAATCGGAGCAGGAGAGACAACGCACTTGAGCGTGGCTTTGCAACCCACCGGCGATGAAGTGGCCGGGCCGTTTGCGGACATCGAATTCAAGGGCCATCCCCGGGCGGCGGTGCTGCTGAACGGCGATACGCCGAAATACTTCGTGGGGCACGTGGACGAATTCAACTGGGATTGGATTTGGCACCAGCGCTTGCTGGTGCATTCAGGAACCTATCACGTGGACGTAACACGGGATGGAAACACGATCTGGTCGGGGGACATCACGGCGAAAGCCGGGCAAAAGGTGATCGTGCACCTGAACGACAACGGCAGAACCGAAACGAAAGAGTGGAAGACGGGCTTGAACATGGCGGCTCAGCCGCGATTCCGCGCGGGGATCGCGAGCGCAACAGTGCCTCCGGCGCCGGTGGACGCAAGATTCATGGCGACGGCAAAAGAAGTTGGTTGCGGAGATTCCGCGGATTTGAAATGGAACACGCACGACGCGGTGGCGATCAAGATCACCAAGATGGGCGACGTGTCCGCGAAGGGCGAACGCAGCGTGAGTCCGAAGGCGAATACGACGTACGTGCTGACGGCGGTGGGGCCGGGAGGCGAATCGAAGCAAGCGGTCACGGTGGACGTGAACAAGCGGCCGGAGGCGACGCTTTCGCTGAATGAGCAGGAAGTGCATTTCCACAAAATCGGGGACAAAGTGGTTCAGCAAGGAACGACGGTGCTGGACTGGTCGGCTTCGAATGCGAATTCCGTGCTCGTGGAACCGTTCGGCAGCGAATCGTTGAGCGGGAGCCGGACGATCAAAGCCGATCCCACACAAACAACGGATGGCCCGGTGAACGAGGACGTGAAGTACTCCATGACCGCTGCGAACGCGTGCGGAGGGACGACGACAAAGACGGCAACACTGCATATCGTCGGCTCGATTGATCCGCCGCCCGCGATCAGCATCGCGAGTGTGTTCTATCCGACGAATTACCCGCTAACGAGACATCCGAAGGTTGGGCTGGTGTCCAGCGAGGAGATGAGGCTCGACAAGCTGGCCGATCATTTCCAGAACTACATGCAATACGACAAGGAAGCAAAGCTGAAGATCGTGGGGCACGCGGACATCAGGGGTTCACGGTCCTACAACCAGAAGCTGAGCGAGCGGCGGGCGGAGGAAGTGAAGGAGTTTCTGGTGGGGCGCGGCATTTCGCCGGAAATCATTGACACAGACTCAGTGGGGAAGACGCAACAACTCTCGCGCGAAAAAGTTGAGGGGCTGCTCACGAAGGAATCCCAACAACCCGATCCATGGATGTTGCGGAACAAGAGTGCGACCTGGATGGCCTTCAACCGGCGTGTGGATATCGTGCTGGAACCTTCGGGACAGGAATCCGCGCGAATTTATCCGATGTCGGCGCCGAATGCACGTCTGCTGTGGCAGAGGACCCAGCCAAGCTTGAGCGCAATGCGAAAAGCGTCGAAGACTGTATCCGGCAGTGGACAGGAATCCGCAAGCGCCGCCGGGGCCAACTGACCACCGTGCAAAGATAGCCTCTCAGGTACGCGATAAGAAAGGGGCTGCGTTTCGTACGGGAGAACGCAGCCTCACAAGAGTTCGTGGATCGTAAGCTAAAGCAAGCTCTCGATGGCCTTTGAGAGTTCGTCTTCCGAGATGGGTCCGGTGATGCGCTTGACCTGCTTGCCATCGCGGGAGATGAGAACGCTCGTGGGATAGCCCAGGAGGCCGCCGAATTTGTCGGCGACATCCTCATTCCCGATGACAATGGGATAGTCAAAGGATTGTTTCTGGCCATCCACGTCGAAGCGTTCCTTGGCCACAAACGGAGCAACGACGGATTTTCCTTCCTCGTCCATGGCCACGCCAAGCACAGTGAACCCGCGAGGGCCAAACTTTTGCTGCAATTGAATCAGATCGGGAATTTCGCCGAGACAGGGATCGCACCACGTGGCCCAAAAATTCACCAGAACGACCTTGCCTTTATAGTCGGTCAGGGTGATGTCCTTGCCGTCGAGATCTTTCAGGTTTACAGCAGGCTCCGGATTGCCTGAAGCCGCCAGGGCAGTGTGAGGGACGTCTAAATTTGGCTGACGTGTTTTTTTGTCCAGATAAAAAACAACCGCAACAAGCACGACGACGAACAGCAAAATAAGACCGGTTTTCTTCATCACGAACTCCAGAAATCAGTATAACGAGTGCGCTTGCCTGAACCAAACCTAAAGCGCTCAGTGGCCACCCGTGAGCGCGCGTTCCAGCCACAAAACCATCTTATTCAAGAAGCCGAGTTTCCCCGCAAGCCAGGTCAGGCGATTGACGAAGACCAGCCCGCCGATGAAGAGCAGGAGCGCGCCGCTGAAGATTTCGACGGCGTGCAGATGCTTTCGGAATCGTTGATAAAACTTGAGGAACTGGCCGATGCCGAGCGCGGTCAATAGGAACGGAACAGCGAGTCCCGCGGAATAAATGGCCAAGAGCAGAACGCCACGCGCAATCGTGTCGCTGGCGGCAGCCAGGGCGAGAACCGAGGCAAGAATCGGGCCAATGCAGGGAGTCCAGCCGAACGCGAAAGCGAATCCCAGCAAAAAGCCGCTCCAGATGCCGGGCTGTTTGCTGCTGCTGCGAAGATGGACGTCGCGATTGAGCCAGCGGGCGAGAGCCGGCCCAAAAAAACCGATCGCCGACAACGAAAAAAAGTGGATTGCCCCCAGACCAAAGAAAAGCACTCCATGGCGGAGCAATGAAACAACTCCGAGCGCCACGAGGATGGTGCCGAGGATGATGCCGTTGCGCGGGGTCAGTTTGGCGAGCACACCGAGAAGGTGCAGGCCGAACAGCAGGATCAATGCTCCCGCGATTGGCGCGAGCTCGCCGCGGTGTTCGCGGAGGAACGAACCGACAGCGCTTGCCGAAGCGCCGAACGAGATGAACACCACGGAAAAACCGATCACGAAGGAGAGCGCCGATGCGAAAAGGCCGCCACGCGGCTGCTGGCCCTGGCGCAATTGCTCCATGCCAATTCCAGAGAGCATCGAGATGTAGCCGGGCACAAGCGGAAGCACACAGGGCGACAGAAAGGAAACCAGTCCGGCAAGAAATGCCGCAGCGAGGGAAACGTCCGGCGTCATGAGCGAGGAGTTCCCCAAAACAGCGTGACATAAAAAAAGGCGGGCGCTGACATTGTTGTCAAAGGCTCCTTAGAAAGCTCGACTATTCTCCCACAGATTCAGGAAAAGCCTGGATGAGGCAAGGCACCTTCAACAGTACGGTGGGGAAAAGGCGACAGATGAAAGAATTGGGCTGCGTATCTTGCAAATTGCGGCACTGCCTTCTCTTGCAAAAGATTGAGCCGAAAGTAGTTGGGGGAGCCGCCATGGCACGTAACTTGCTTTCTCCCTAGTGTCGTGCAAGAGCCAGAGGAGTTTGCGCAATGACCTGGACGCCGAACAAGGTGACCGCTCTCCGCGTCGGAGTGGGCTTCGCCGCCATCAGCCTCTTCGGCCACGGTGTTTGGGCGAACCTGGGAGGGGTGGTGTTGACGGTGGCCGCTATTGCGCTGGATGCACTCGACGGCCACATCGCGCGGCGCAAGAAATTGGCGACGCCCCTGGGCTCGCAGGTGGATATTCTGGGCGACCGCATGATCGAAAATGTGTACTTCACTTATTTTGCGGTCGTGGGGATGGTTTCGTTCTGGATTCCTGTGCTTTTCTTCGCTCGCGGTGCCGCCACAGATTTTCTTCGTGGACTGGCGATGAAAAAAGGACGCTCCGGCTGGGGAGAGAACTCCATGCTGGAGACCTGGTGGGGAAAGTTGCTGGTGGGCTCGCGCTGGAGCCGCGGACTTTACGCCACGCTGAAATGTCTCTGCTTCTGTTATCTGGGTATAGAGCTGGCACTGAAGCGCGGGTCCCTCGCATTGTTCGACACACCCGCGCCAGGATTGCATGCGGCAATTCGCACCGGAGCATTGGTCCTTACGTGGACGACGGGCGTGTTTTGTATCGTGCGGGGATTGCCCGTCCTGATCGAAGGCTGGAAGTATTTCGCGGCCAGCGGCTTGCCGAGAAAATCAGCTAAGACAGCGTCTCAAGGTGCAGCATGAACGTGGAACCGGACACAAGTCGCGTCGCTGCTTTTTTTGATGTTGATGGAACGCTTTTCCCCGAACCTTCGCTGGAACGGAGATACTTCCGCTTTCTGCGCCGGAGGAAACAAATTCCGCCCGGCAACTACCTGCTTTGGCTCGTGGAGGCCTTTCGGCTCGCACCCAAAGGCTTGCTGCAAATGTTTCACGGAAACAAAGCATATTTGTCGTCCGTTCGCCACGGCGAGAAGAGCCTTTTCGCCGACTGGCAGATTGAGGTGGGAAAACTGCCGAGCTATCGCGAAGCATTCGAGCGCGCGGCATGGCATGCCCGCCAGGGACACTTGCTTGTTCTGGTGACGGGAACGCTCGAACCACTTGCGCTCCATGCCGCGTCGCTTCTCAAGGCTGCTCTTCGCCAACTGGGCTGTGAAGCGGCGGTGCATGTGTGCGCCACCCAGCTCGAAAAGCAGAACGGGCGCTGGTCGGGAAGAGTCGCGGGAGAAGCCATGTTTGGCAAAGCAAAAGCTCGCGGAATCCGACAACTCGCATCAAGCTGGCGCCTGGACCTTGCGCAGTGCAGCGCGTACGGTGATAGCGCGAACGACCGCTGGATGCTCGAAAGCGTGGGGAGGCCCTTCGCGGTGAATCCCACAAGAGGCCTGCGCCGAATCGCGCGACTGTACCATTGGCCAGTCATTGTTTGGCGCGAGAGAACTTCGCCTTGCAAGGAAAACGCGCGAAACTGCTCTTCAGGTGCCACAGGCCATAACAATGGCGCCTTCCCGGACCAAACCATCGCACCGGCGGTGCGGGAGGTCGCGGAATGAGCGCAAAAGAGAAGTTGCGGTTCGCTGCGGAACAACGAGCGGCCGGCTGCTACGCGGGAGAGGCATTGGCGGATTGTTCGAACGAAAGCGCGGTCGGCCCGGAGAAGTCTCTTGCGCTCGAAGGAAGTTTCGCGCGCCTGAGACGCGAATTAGCCCTTGCGTGGGCGGCTTGCGGCGCGTTCGAATGGATCGCGCTCGGCTATCTAGCCTTCTCGAGCGCGCTGATCACCGCCTTCGCGGAGAATCTGGCGCATCCTTTTCGGCTGATCGCTACGCAAGCCTTCGTCGCCGCGATCATCCTCGCCCTCAGCCGGATCAGTGCGCGTTCCGAAGCGCGAGCGCGCAGCGCCGGCCGGGGACTGGCAGCGCGCTTCTGGCGCTTCTGGCGGCACTGGTATCCTCATCTCTTTTTTCTCTTCTGTTTCGAAGAGCTCGCCTACCTCGTCCATCTCGTGAATCACGGCTGGAATGACACCAGGCTGATCGCCTTCGATCACTGGATGTTTGGCGTGCATCCTTCGGTCTGGCTGGAGCAATTCGCCACGCCGCTGCGCAACGACCTTTTCCAGCTCGCCTACCTGACCTATTTCGTTTATCTCCTCGTGATCGGCGGGATTCTCTACTTCCGCAAGGAGTGGCACGCATATTGGTCCGTGATGACCTATTCCGCCGTCGCCTATGTGATCGGCTATTTCATTGCCATGATGTTTCCCATCGAGAGCCCCTGGTTCGCCATGGCCGGATGGTGGCATGGACCATTGCGGGGTGGCCCGTTCACCGCGACGATTAGTTTCATCGAACACTATGGCCGCGTGCGAGGCGCCGCATTACCTTCGGAGCACGTTGCGGGCTCTATCGCGGCGCTGTGGGGAGCATGGCGGCATCGCCGGTGGCTCTTCTGGGTGATGGTTCCACTGGTCGCGGCCATGTGCGCGTCCACAATTTGGGGCCGCTACCACTACGTTGCGGACATTTTCGGAGGAATCGCGACGGGTACGATCGGCTATTTCGTTGGCAAATGGTTGATGCGGCGGCGTGGGGCAGTCGCGACCGTTAGCGAGTGATCCCAGCTATGCAAAATCCGGCGGCCAGCGTTCCTGTGCCAGCTCAGCTTCAAAGACGAAGGCCAATTCCAGCAAGACAGGTTCGTCCGTCACCGCTCCGATCAGTTGCAATCCGATGGGCAATCCTGCTTCCGAAAAACCGCAAGGAATTGTTATTGCGGGAATCCCGGCAAGGTTCGCGGGGCGATTGTTCCGAAGCAGCAGAGCCCTTGTCGAATATTCGCGCCCCAGGATTTCCACCCCCTCCTGGCCGATGCGCGGTGCGGTGATGGGTGTCGTCGGAACCGCGAGAGCATCGAGTTCAGCGCCCTCCATCGCAAGATGGATGGCTTGCAGAAATTTGTCGCGCACTTCGAGCGCGCGAAGATAAGTTGTTGCGGAAACTTTCGTGCCCGCTTGCAGACGTGTGCGCACGTCCTCGCCGTACTCCTCGATACGTGCCGGGAACCAGCCGGCCTGCCGGTGAAAATGCGTTGCCTCGGCCCACGCAATCTGATTCCCGGCGTCCTCGGTTTCTCCGAGCACCGGTATTTCGATCTCGCAAAGGGTTGCCGAGCGCTTCTGCACGTTTCGTAGAGCCATCCGAAACGCGTACTCGACTTCGAGCGAGTTATTCTCGACAAAGAACCCTTTCGGAACTCCTAGCCGGTACCGGCGTGCCTTGGTTCGCCCGGCAGGCCACAGAAGGCGTTCTCTTTTTCCCCTGGCAAATATCGGATCGAGCAAAAGCGCGGCATCCCTCACGCTTCGCGCAAGCGGGCCTACAAAATCGAGCGTGGGCGAAAGGGGAATTACGTCCGCCGCGCTCACCCGGCCGGTGCCCGGCTTGACTCCCACGACACCGCAAAGCGCGGATGGAATACGAATCGAACCGCCCGTATCCGTGCCGATGCTGCCGTGGCAGAGACCGGCGGCGACCGCTGCGGCCGATCCACCACTCGACCCTCCCGCGACACATTTGAGATTCCACGGATTGCGCACCGCCCCATAGTGCGGATTATTGCTTGTTACCCCGTAAGCGAATTCGTGCATGTTGGTTTTGCCCAGAATCACCACGCCCGCTTCCTTGAGCTGGGCAACGACTTTGGCGTCATGAAGAGGCACAAAATCTTTCAAAATCGCCGAACCCGCTGTGGTGCGCACATCCTTGGTATAAATATTGTCCTTCAGCGAAATGGGAATGCCGTGCAAGGGCCCGCGATCGCGGCGGCCCTTTCGGCCGCGCGGGGCAAAGAGCTCATTTTCCGCCTGCTTGGCTTGCTTTAGAGCGAGCTCGGGAGTGACGGTCAGAAACGCATTGAGTTGGGGATTGAGGCGCTCGATGCGGCCCAGCATGATTTTGGCGAGCTCCACGGGAGACACTTTGCGCTTGCGGAAGAGCCGGCCGATCTGTTCGATCGAGGCGAAGGCGAGATCGGCGTCGTTCATCGGTGTCATTTTATCGGCGAAAATGGGCCGATGTTCAGAGCCTCAGAAGATTTTCGTCTGGCGCCGGAGGTTTCCGAACGTGCCGATATTCGCGATGATGAAAGCCACACGAAATTGATTTTCCGTACGAACCTGGCCGAGAGCGATGCGGTGATATTCTAGAGAAAGCCCGCAGCAACTCCCATTATAGGTCACTTGGACGATCTGGTTTTGCAGCGCCTGGTTCGTGATGTCATAACTCACCCCCGCCATGGCGTTGAACCCTTTGCGGTCCAATCCGCCATAGCCGAGCAAAGCGCGAATCTGGTTCGAGAGCGGCTGAAGGATAGGATCATCCTGGAGGCGGAAGTGCGCCACGGTGGCAAAGAACTCGCTGAATGGCCTGACTTTCACCAGCGTGCCGATTGCAGTGATCTTATCCTGCTGTGGATCGTACTCAAGGATCTGTTCGGCGTCGTACCTTCCACCGGGGTTGAGCTTCAAATCGCTGACGATAGGCGACCAGTTCCGTGCGCCGAGTGCAAAGGCAAAAGGCGTGATGTCATTCAAGGCCTGGAAAACGTTGCGCTGCCCGTCAACAATGGCTCCTCCAAAGGTAGGATCGAAGTAATGCTTTTGGACGATATTCCAGCTGAGCAGTTCCACGGGCTGGTCGTCGCCGGTCTTCATGTACAGGCGCTGCGTAAAGCCGTACTCCACCTCATTTGTATCCGTAAGCGTTGCGTCGGAACCGAAGCGGATGAAACGGCTGAAATCATTGACGCCGGTAACATACCGGTAGGTGATATCAGGCTCGATGGTGTGCTTGAATCGCCGGTTGCGCTTCTCCTTATCGGTGGCAGCCTTGCCATAGAAACGCTCCAAAGAAGGAGGGCGCAGATCAACCGTGAATTCTCCGGTATTGCGGATGATGGCCTGCTCGCTGAGTGCTCCGCTCGAATCGAGCGAAGCGCCATAGCGCGTGGTTCGAAACGCTGCGGAAGTGGTGATCCCCAGCCAGGATCCGAGATGCAGCGGCACGGTCACGCGAGGCGCGAATTCGCTTCTCTGCACCACGGCCGGGGTATCCAGATTTTGATCCTGCCGGTGGACCCCGCCGTAAAAAGAATCGAAAGCAAAATAGATCGGGAGCCTCCGCCAGGGCGCTTGCTCTACGGAACCGAATTGGGCCTCCGGCAGATTCCGCAGCAACACGCGTGTTTCGGGATTGATGGTAAGGAAGTTCTCGTCATTCAGCGAAGCGAAATTCAAGCTGAAGCCTCTGAAATTATTGGCGAGAAATACCGCGCTGCGAACTTCGGAATTGATCGCATCCCCGTACGCATCCGCAAACGCAAGCCGAAAAGTTAGCGAGGACAATTGGTTGACGTCCGCAACAAAACGCCAGTTGTCCGGAAGGAGCGATTGCATCTGAAAACTTTGCTCGTGCCCACCCTGTGGCTGAAGAACTCCATTGGCATCGGGCAGCCCACGGTCGATGACTCCGTAATAACTGTAATTTAGGGAAGTGCTCTCGAAGGGGGTCGCGCGAAAATCCGCCCGCTGCGACCAGCCTCGCTTGCTCATGTATTCCGAGCCCAGAGTGGTGTCCATCCAAGATGCCGGCGCCCAGTAAAATGCATCACCCAGCAGAAAGCCCTTCAGGGAGCTGTTGCCAACGTCCGGCATGAGAAAGCCGGACTGGCGCAACCGGGATCCCGCAGGCGCCGTGGCGTACGGAAGCCAAATCAAAGGGACCCGGTAAAGGCGGAAATTTGCGTTCACGAGAGCGACGGTCTTGTTCAGCCGAATCTTGGCGTGTGAGGCATAGAATTGCCACGTCGGTTTCTGCGGATCGCAGATTGTAATCCACGCTTTCCGGACGAGATAGACCTCTTCCGAAATCCTCCGGACCTCATCTGCCTGGAAATACAGCGGATTTTGCGACACCAGCACCATCGGATTCGGCCGGCGCAGGATTTGTACCGTGCCCCGCACGTTGCGAAACGTCCCTGTGCCGGCGCTGATGTTGTAGTGCGCTTCATCCGCTTGCAGATGCTGATTTTCGTAGTCGAACACCACGTGCCCCGTCGCCGTCGCCTCGTACGTCTGGCTGTTATATTCGGCGTGGTCCGCCCGCAGCCTCGTTTGAGCGTAGTGGATGTCCACATCGCCATCCGCAATGTAGACGTCTCCTTGTCTCTTCTGGACTTTGGCGGACAAGTCCGCATAGCCGCTCTTGCCTGAAGGAAGCCGCATTTGCTGAGCCGGTCTGGCCAGGACCGTACCGAGAGGAGTTGCGAGGGAAAGGAAGATGCCCAGCCGGAGCGTATAGCGGTGCAGGTCGAAGGGAGAGTGTCTCACTCGCGCGTCCGGTCCAGAAAAGCAGAATGAAAACAGTTGGATAGCCTAGCACGCGGTCTGGGTTGCGTGGAAACCCTCGCGGCAAGGTAGGTCACCGGGGGCAGGAGGAACCGGGGCTCACCAGTCCGCGCCAAAGGGGATTTGCCGGGTTAGTCGCTTTTCTGGCGAGCCAGGGCCTTCGCTTGAACTTCTCGATACCAATCGAACGTCCGTTGGAGGCCCTCTTCAAAGACGACCGTAGGTTCGTAGCCAAGAGCTTCTCGCGCCAGAGAGATATCCGCCTGTGAATCACGGATATCCCCTTCCCGGGGCGGATCGTACTTTGCCTCGAGCGGCTTCCCGGAGATCCTTCGCAGGAGCTCCAAAGTCTGGTTCAACGTAAAGCGCCCGCCAGTTCCTACGTTAACGACCTTGCCGGAAGCCCCGGGCGCTTCGCACGCGAGCAAGTTCGCCTGAACCACGTTCTCAATGTAGGTGAAATCCCGCGACTGCTCCCCGTCCCCATAGATAATCGGCTGTGCCTCTTCCAAAAACGCGGTGCAAAAGCGCGAAAGCACTCCGGAGTAGGGCGAATTCGGATCCTGCCGCGGCCCGAACACGTTAAAGTAGCGCAGCGAAACATTCTCCAGGCCGTAGACGCGTCCAAAGGTTTGCGCATAAAGTTCGCCCACATACTTTGTTACCCCGTAAGGAGAAATGGGTTCAGGCCGCATGTTCTCCGCCTTCGGCAAAGTGGGTGTTTCACCGTAGGCCGAGGAAGAAGCCGCAAAGACCACCCGCTTCACTTTAGCGTCGCGTGCCGCCACCAGCACGTTGAGCGTTCCATCCACATTGATCCGGTTGGTTTCCAGCGGATCCTTCACAGACCTTGGAACGGATGTGCGCGCCGCAAGATGGAGGACGTAATCCGCCTCCGGCATCGCTTTGCGGACGACTTCCAGATCCGTGATGCTCCCTTTGATAAAGGAAATCTTGTTCCTCACTTCGGCGAGATTCTCCTCTTTTCCCGAGGAGAGGTCGTCCAGAACGACAACGCTATGGCCCCGGCGGATCAGTTCGTCCACCGTATTGGAACCGATAAACCCTGCCCCACCTGTTACTACAAAACGCATACGAACGCTCCTTCACTCCTGCGGCAAAAGTCGCAGCGCCCGCCGGACACCGCGTTCCCGCCGGGGGTTGCACCTCGCGTAATCATCAGCTTCGCGGAGACTTGCGCTCCGCCTTTTGATACTCTCGCTTCTTGGGGGCGCATTTGGCGCGATACCCGATCGCTCGCGCACGAATCGTATTGTACGATGAAAGTCCAGGAAGCAGGATTCCCTTGAGGGATCGCGTTTCAGAATCAACATGAGTCGTCGAATTTTCCCAATTCTCCTCGTTTTCTTCGCGATTCTTGCTGTCGCGGCTGCTCTCGCTTGGTTGCACGTTCGTAGCCAGCAGCCTGTTGTCGTCTTCACTCCGGAACCCAAAGTGTCCGCTGATGCAGCTTCGCCCCCTCCCGCAAGTTCCTCTCTTCCCGCCAAAGCGGCTTCTG
>Ga0335076_10003153_pt1 | contig 16538 bp, 15 predicted proteins | sample Lox_Sample_25_FD_206717 | JGI IMG/M metagenome (GOLD analysis project Ga0335076, IMG submission 206717) | Soil microbial communities from Loxahatchee National Wildlife Refuge, Florida, United States - Lox_Sample_2.5 | ecosystem: Environmental > Terrestrial > Soil > Wetlands | place: USA... | reverse complement strand
GGCAGGAAAGCCTCCCACCGCTCGGCCAGCACCTTGTCCCCGGCGGCCGACCCGGCCACCACCAGCCCGCACTTCAGCCCGGGGATGTTCCAGCCCTTGGACGCCGAGGTGAACGCGAACGCCCGGGACGTCATCTCGTGGTCGATGGACAGGAACGGCACGTACTCCGCGCCCGGCAGGACCAGCGGCGCGTGGATCTCGTCCACCACCAGCGCCACGTCGTGCCGCTGGCACAGGTCGGCCACGGTGTGCAGCTGCCCTGCGGTCCACACGCTGCCGGTCGGGTTGTGCGGGCTGCACAGCAGGTACGCGCCCACCCCGGGCTGGCTGAGCGCGCGGTCCAGCGCGTCCGGGTCAAGCTGGTAGCGGCCGTCCGCGTCCACGGCCAGCGGCGCCTCAACGATCCGCCGGCCGGAGAACCCGAACCGGAACCAGAATGGCGGGTACACCGGCGGGTTGATCACCACCCCGGCACCGGGTGGGGTGAGCGCCTGGATCACCTCGGCCAGCCCGGTCATCACATCCGGGATGGCGAACACCCGGGCCGGGTCGGCCGCCCAGCCCAGCCGGTCCGCGGCGAAGGCGGCGAACACCTCGCCGAGCGCGCCGATGTGCCCGTAGCCACAGTCGCCCAGGGCCAGCGCCCCGGTGACCGCGCCGATGACCGGCGGGGCCAGGTCGAAGTCCATCTCGGCCACGAAGGCGGGCAATACGTCGGGCGGGTAAGTACGCCATTTGAAGCTGCGCCGCTGCCGCAGCGTGTCCAGCGCGCAGGTCCCGAGCAGAGCATCCACCCGACGCATGCTATGCGTAGCCGCCCGGGCCGATCCATTACGCTAGCCGTGCGCTGAATGACCGGACAGCCAGGGCCATGGAAGGGTGCTGTGATGGCGGGCAAATGGTTCCGGGGCATCACCCCGCGCCGTGCCAAGTCCCCCGAGCTGAACACCAGCGTCGCGCACCCAGCCCGGGTGTACGACTACTGGCTGGGCGGCAAGGACAACTTCGCCGCCGACCGGGAAGCGGCCGAGGCGGTGATCGCGGTCCGGCCCGGCATCCTGCGCGACATCCGGGAGAACCGCAAGTTCCTCATCCGCGCGGTGCGCTGCCTGGCGGCCGAGGCCGGCATCCGGCAGTTCCTCGACCTCGGCACCGGCATCCCCACCTCGCCGAACGTGCACGAGGCGGCGCAAGAGGCCGCCCCGGCCTCGCGGGTCGTCTACGTGGACAACGACCCGATCGTGCTCGCGCACGCCCGCGCGCTGCTGACCAGTTCCGCCGAGGGCGAGACCGCCTACCTGGACGCCGACCTGCGCGATCCGGACCCGATCCTGCGCACGGCCGGGCAGACCCTGGACTTCAGCCAGCCGGTCGGCGTCATCCTGGTCGGCGTGCTGCACCTGATCTCCGACGACGAGAAACCGCAAGCGATCATCGCCCGGCTGATGGCCGAGGTGCCGTCCGGCAGCTACCTGGTGCTGACCCAGCCGGCCAGCGACGTGGACGCCGAGGCGGTCGCGGCGGGCGCGCAGCGATACAACAGCCGGGTCACCACGCCACAGACCCGGCGCAGCCACGACGAGGTGGTCCGCTTCTTCGACGGGCTGGACCTGGTCGAGCCGGGCGTGGTGCAGCCGCACCGCTGGCGGCCGGACCCGGACGGCCCGCCGCCATCCGGCGAGTCGTCCAACTGGGCCGGCGTGGCCCGCAAGCCGTGAGGCTCAGCCCAGGTCTCCGGTGAGGTAGCGGTCCACGGTCGGGCCGACCGCGGCGACCAGCGCGTCCAGGTCGGCGGCGGCCAGCGGCTCCAGCCCGAGCACATACCTGGTCAGGCCCAGGCCGACCACCTGGCTGGCCACCAGCGACGCGCGGTACCGCGGGCCGGCCGGGTCAGCCCCGGCGCCGGGGCGGGCCACCGCGGACAGCCGGCTCACGATCGCCTCGGTGACGAACTCGCGGAGCATCGTCGTCGCCTGCGTGCTGGTGCTGGCCGAGCGGATCAGCCCGACGAAGACGTCCCGGATCTCGTGCACCTCCCACGCTTGCAGCACGGTCCGCACCAGGTGCTCGCCCATGCTCTCGCCCGGGTTGGCCGGGCCGGCCGCGAGCGCCGCGCCGAGCAGTTCCCCGGGCACCACCGGCAGCCGCATGGCCGCCGCGAACAGTCGCTCTTTGGTGCCGTAGAAGTGGTGCACCAGCGCCGGGTCCACGCCGGCGTCGGCTGCGATGCCGCGGATGGTGGCGCCGTCGTAGCCGTGCTCGGCGAAGCGTTTCCGGCTGGCGGCCAGGATCGCCTCCCGGGTGCCGCTGTCCCCGGCCCGCCGCCCGGTCCGCCCGGCCGGACCAGTGACCGGCCCGGTCACCGGCTCAGGCACACGCCCAGTCCTTCCCCCATTCACTGGGCCGCCGGCAGGGTCAGCTCGAAGAAGCGTTCTTCCAGGGTGGCCGGGGCCTCGCTGACCCGGGCCGGCACGGCGCCGAGGGCCCGGGCCACCTCGGCCGGGCCGGCGCCGGGCACGCGCAGCGTGCGCCCGGCCAGCGCGGCGGGCAGGCCCGCCGCCTCCAGCGCATCCAGCGCCGCCGCCCACGACCCGGCCTCGACCACGCTGACCCGCCGGCCGCCGGTGATCTCGGCCGCCGAGCCCTCGGCCACCACCCGTCCATCCGCCATGATGACCAGCCTGCCGCACTCCTCAGCTTCGTCCAGGTAGTGGGTGGTGACCAGGACCCCGGCGCCCGCTGCCGCGGCGGCCGCGATCGTCTCCCACAGCCGGGCCCGGGCCAGCGGGTCCACCCCGGAGGTCGGCTCGTCCAGGATGAGCAGGTCCGGGTGGTGTTGCAGGGCCGCCGCGAAGGCCACCCGGCGCTGCACGCCGAGCGGCAGGTCGCCGACCAGTTCCCGGCCGTACTCGCGCACCGCCCCGGCCGGCCCCACCTCCGCCCCGTCCGCACTGGGCCGGCCGTCCGCGCCGGGCCGGCCGCCCGCGCTGGGCCCGCCGCCCGCGGCGGCCCGGCCGGTGCCGAATACGGCCGCAGTGAAGGCCAGGTTCTCCGCCGGGGTGAGGTCGTCGTACAGGCCGAGTCCCTGCGGCACGTAACCGAGACGGCGCCGGGCCGGCCGCGACGGCGGGCCGCCGAACAGCCGTACCTGGCCGGCCGAGGCCGGCAGCAGCCCGAGCAGCATCCTGATCAGGGTGGTCTTGCCCGCCCCGTTCGCGCCAAGCAGGCCGACCACCTCGCCCGGGCCGATGGCCAGGTCCACCCGGTCCACCGCGGTGAACCCGCCGAACCGGCGGCTCACCGCCACGCACTCGGCCAGCGCCCCGGGCACGCCCGGCTGCCCGCCCATCACCGCTCCCCGGCCCGGGGAGCGGTCCCGGCCAATCCCCCGGCCCGGGCCGCGGCCAGTTCCCGGCCCAGGATGCCCACCGTGACCGCATCCTGCAGATCCGGCTGGGCTGGCGGGCCCACCGCGGCGCCCCCCGGGTCCCAGATCCGCCAGCGGCCGGCCCGGCGCCAGGCATACGGCCGGTCGGCGTCCGATGGCGGCGTGTCGCTGACCCGCAGCTGGCCAGGCATGGCCGCGACGATCTGGTCCGGCGTGCCCACCGCGAGCTGGCTGCCCGCGTCCAGCACGAGCACGTGGGCGGCGCGCTCTGCCTCGTCCAGGTAGCTGGTGGCGACGACGACCGCGGCACCGTCGGCGGCCGCCCGGGCGATCAGCGACCACAGGTCGGCCCGGCTCACCGGATCCACCCCGGTGGTCGGCTCGTCCAGCACCAGCAGCGCCGGGCTGGTCAGCATGGCCGCGATCACGCCGAGCTTCTGCCGCATCCCGCCAGACAGCCGCCCGGCCAGCCGGTCCCGCGCCGCGGTCAGCCCGGCCCGGGCCAGGAAGGCCGCGCTGCGCTCCGCCGCGACCGCCGCCGGGAGCTGGTAGGCGGCGGCCCGGAAGGCCAGGTTCTCCGCCACGGTCAGGTCCGGGTAGATGCCTGAACTGGCCGGCAGGTAGCCGACGTCCCGCCGCGGCGGCCGGCGGACCGTGCCTGAGCTGGGCGCGAGTGCGCCGCCCAGGCAGCGCAGCAACGTGCTGCGGCCGGCGCCATCACCTCCCACCACCGCGCTCACCTGGCCCGGCCGGGCCTGGAACGTCACCTGGTCGAGGGCGAGACGCCGGCCGTACCGGACGGATACCCGCTCGGTGCCCCACCAGCCGGGTCCGCCAGCTGCCCCGCCCACCGGAGGCCAGTCGCCTGCCGCTCCACCGCTGCCCACCGTTCCGCCGCCGTCCACCGGAGGCCCGCCCGTCACCGGGTGCCCGCCGGGTCCGGCCCGGCGCCTGCTGCCGCGACGGCCGGCGCGGCAGCGGTCCGGCCACCGCGCCGGCCCCCCGTCCCGGCCGGCGACAGGAAGCCACGGAAGCGCAGCATGGCCAGGCTCATCACGATCAGCCCGAGCAGGGCCAGGAACAGCAGCGGCTGCCACAGCCCGCCGATCGGCTCGGCGCGCAGCATCACCCCGCGGGAGATCTCGTTGAAGTAGGTCAGCGGCAGGATGTAGGAGATCCAGCGCACCCCGGCCGCGATCGAGGTCAGCGGGAAGATCAGTCCGGACAGCAGCACCTGCGGCAGAGTGAACATGAAGGACAGCTGGATGGCCTGGCCCTGGTTCTCGGACACGCTGGAGATGAGCACGCCCAAGCCGAGCGTGACGAACAGGAACAGCAGCGCGCCCAGCCCGAACACCGCGTACGAGCCGCGGAACGGGACGCCGAACAGGGCCACCCCCACCGCCAGCACGATGGCCAGGTCCACGCAAGCCACGGCGAAGTACGGGACGATCTTGCCGAGGAACACGTCCCTTGGCTGCAGCGGCATCACCGCGAGCTGCTCCAGCGTCCCGGTCTGCCGCTCGCGAACCACGCCCAGGCTGGTGATGATGATGCCGATGAACGCCAGGACCACACCGGCCAGCCCGGGGATCATGATGTAGGACGTCTTGAGCTGGGGGTTGTACAGGATGCGGACCACCGGCGCCTGCCCGGCCGGCAGCTGCTTGCTGCGCGCGGCCAGCGCGGTCAGTGCGTCCCGCGCGGTGAACAGCTGGCTGCCGTCCACCAGCACCACCGCCCTGGCCCCGGTCACCACGGCCAGCGCCGCGCCGTTCCGGTTGTCCCGGAGCTGGTCCTGCGCCCAGGCCACGCCCTCGCCCGGCGCGCGGGCCACCACGTGGAACGGGGCCGGCAACGGCAGCTGCTGAGCTTGCCGCCCGGCCACCACGGTGGGGATGCTCTTCACGTCGAAGCTGGCCGCGTAGCCGAACACGACGAGCAGCAGCACCGGCAGCACGATCATCATGGCCAGCGTGCGGCGGTCCCGGCGCAGCTGCCGGAACTCCTTCACGATCATCGCCCACATCGCGGCACCTCCGAACCGGCCAGAAAACTCATCGCACGTTGAATTCTACGCCCGTTGAATTCCCCGTCAAGAGCGCGATGCGTCGTGGGCGGTCAGCGCGGTGCGTTTCATCAGCGCGGTACGTTGTGGCACTCATAGGTGCGAAAAGTCACCGCGCTGATAAAAGTCACCGCGCCGGTACGCGCTAGGCGTGCCTCGGCTGGGTCGCCGGAACCGGGGGCATCTGATTCGGTAGGGACATGAGCCGACCGGGAGGCAGCGCATGGCAGTGACACGGCACCGCGGTCAGTGGACCGTACAGGATCGCTGCGCGTCGCCGTATCACTACCTGCCGGTGCCGGTGCCGCCGGGCACGGCCGGGCTGCGCGTGACGCTGGACTACGACCACTCCGCGGCCATTCTGGACCTGGGCTGCTTCGGGCCGGCCGGGTTCCGTGGCTGGTCCGGCGGCGCCCGGTCGGAATTCGTCATCACCGCCGGCCAGGCCACGCCCGGCTACCTGCCCGGCGAGCTGGAGCCGGGTGAATGGCAGGTGGCGCTCGGCCTGTACCAGCTGCCGGTAGACGGAGTCAGCTACACGGTGACCGCGGAGCTGACCAGCACACCAAACCGGTTCCGCCCGGAGCCATCCGCGGCCCCGCCGGCCCCGCTCAGCGCGCGGCCGCCGCGCCGGGAACTACCCGCCCGGCCTGGCCACCGCTGGCTGGCCGGCGATCTGCACACGCACACCGTGCACTCAGACGGCGCGCTGACCGTGCCGGAACTGGCCCGGCTGGCCACGGAGCAGGGCCTGGACTTCCTCGCGGTGACCGACCACAACACGGTCAGCCACTTCGCCGAACTGGCCGGCGCGTCGGCCCGGTACGGGGTCACCCTGATCCCCGGCCAGGAGGTCACCACCGACTCCGGGCACGCCGGCGCGCTCGGCGACCTGGGCTGGGTGGACTTCCGCGAGCCGGCCGGGGCATGGCTGGCCGCGACCGAGCGCGGCGGCGGGTTGCTGTCGGTGAACCACCCGATCGGCGGGCACGTCAGCTGGCTGCATCCGATGCGGCAGAAGCCGCCGCTGGTCGAGGTGTGGCACTGGAGCTGGCTCGACCCGCGCTGGACGAACATGCTCGCCTGGTGGCTGGCCTGGGACGCGGGTGCGGTCCCGGTCGGCGGCAGCGACTGGCACCGGCCCGGCTCGGAGGCGGTCCCGGGCACCCCGACCACCTGGGTGGAATCCGCCGACGACGGGAGCGCCGCGGTACTGGCCGGGCTGCGCGACGGCCGGTGCGCCATCTCGGCCCGGCGGGACGGCCCGGTGCTGCTCCGGCTGGACGGTGAGTTCGCCGCGGTGGGCGGCGACGGCACCATCCTGGCCGGGCCGGACGGCCCGCGCGCCGTGGTGCGCGGCGATCTCGCGACGTTCCCGGCCGCCCCCGGCTGCCACCGCCTCACAGACCCGGCCGGCGGCACCGTCGCCCTCACCGCCTAATGGGGCTGTCGCCCCAGCCACGTGGCTGAATCAATCATGCGGTCCGGTGCGCATCAATGATTCGTTCACGCGGTGCCGGGCGCGCGGGGCGGCTGAGGATGCTGCCGGGCGCCCGCCGGCCCCAACCACGTGGCTGAATCAATCAAGCTGTCCGGTGCGCATGAATGATTCGTTCACGCGGTGCCGGGCGCGCGCGGGGCGGGTGGGGGTGGTGCGGGGCGGGCGACGGCGCGGGCGGATGAATGGTTTGGGTGGTTCGCTAGCGGGTCGGGCTGATCTTGAAGACTGGGAAGCCGGGGGCGATGCCGGCCAACTGCTCGTCGCTCGCGTCCTTGGTGACACCCTCGAAGAACCGGCCCACTTCCCAGCCCCACTTGCGCAGGTACTCGCGGAGCACCGGCGGCTTGTCCGCGTCGGCCAGCTCGGTGGCGGTGAACGGCTCGGTCCGGTGGCCGACCCGCAGTTCGCCCGCACCAGCGGCGCGCATGTTGCGCACCCACTGGGCCTGGCCGCGCGGCGCGATCAGGTACCGCTGCCCCTTCACGGTGAGCGGGTTGACCGGCGTGGTCCGCCACTCCCCCGACTTGCGGCCGCGCACGGCCAGCACCCGGGAACCATAGACGCTGATCCCGGCCCGGGTCAGCGCGCCGACGGTCTTGTTGAACACGCGGTCCACGCCAGTCGGGATCACGTAACGCTGCTGCGGGGTGGCGTTCATCGCATTCTCCTCTTAGTCCGGAGAGCACCGCTCTCGTCTAAGAACAGTATGCGCGTACTGGCGTTCAAAATCAAGAGCAGTGCTCTCGAATTTGACAGGCAGTCTCCAGTGCTCTAGAGATCAGCCAGCAGCGCCACCCGGGCCCGCAGGATGGCCCGGGTCGAGGCCACGCTGCTGAACTCGTCCGGCTGGCCTGGGCACTCGCCCGCGGCGATGGCGCGTTCCGCCCGGCGGCGCGCGTCGGCCGGGCTGATCATCTCGAACGTCATGCCGGGATCCGCGGCCGCCATGGCCTCGGTCCGGGCCAGCACGTCGCCGGCCTCGCCGACCCAGACGTTCTTGATGCCACCGCCGAACGAGTGGTCGAGCAGCAGCGAGACCACGTGCCGGCCGGCCGGGTACTCGAAGCTCAGCGTGACCGCTTCCTGCAGCCCCCGGTCGTCCCCGTAGCGCCAGCACTCGCGCACTTCGGGCAGGCCCAGGCCGGCCGCCCAGGCTGGGTCCGGCACCCCCTTGCCCGCCAGCCGGCCGGCCGCCTCAGCCGCTTCGGCCCGCAGTTCCGGCCAGCCCAGCGCGCTCAGCACGCGCAGGATGGCCAGCGCCTCCGGGCTGCCGCTGCGCTCCGCGGCGGGCACGATGGCCTGCGCGGCCGGGCTGCGTATCCCGCCCAGCGCGGCCAGGATGTCCGAGCCCCACAGCTCCGCTTGCAGTGGGCTGGCGATCTCGGCCAGCACCATCCGCGCCTCGGTGAGCACCGCGGCGAACGCGTCGTCCGGCGACGACCGGCCGAACACCGCGTCAAGGTCCAGGTCACCGGACATGTCTGCCGCCCGGGGCGGAAACGTATTCCAGGTCCATGCCGGGCATCCTGCCACGGCCGCTGACATGATGGGCTGGAACCGCAGGAGGTCACCCGTGCCGCCAACGCCTCGATGGGGCATCACACTGCCGCTCAGCGGCCCGCTGCCCGCGCAGCGTGACCTGGTCGCGCAACTGCCCGGCCTGGGCTATACCGACGCCTGGTCCTCGGAGGTCAACGGGACCGACGCGTTCACCCCGCTGGCGCTGGCCGCCGGGTGGGCCCCGGAGCTGCGGCTGGGCACCGCGATCGCGGGCATCTACAACCGCGGCCCGGCGCTGCTGGCGATGAACGCGGCCACCGTGGCCGCGCTCGCACCCGGCCGGTTCGTGCTCGGTATCGGGGTGTCCTCCCCGGTCGTGGTGACTGCGTGGAACGGGGTCCCGCTGGACCGGCCCTACCAGCGGGCCCGGGACACGCTGCGGTTCCTCCGCCCGGCGCTGGCCGGCCAGAAGGTCAGCATGACCGGCGACACGTTCACCGTCACCGGGTTCCGGCTGGCCAGCCCGCCCGAGCCGCCGCCCGCGCTGGCCCTGGCCGCGCTGCGCCCGCAGATGATCGCGCTGGCCGCCGAGCTGGCCGACGGGGCCATCACCAACTGGCTGGCCCCGTCCGACCTGCCCATGGTGCGGGCGGTGGCCGGCCCGGACTGCGAGCTGATCGCCCGGATCTTCGTCTGCCCGACCCCGGACGCGGACGCGGCCCGGCAGATCGGCCGCCGGCTGATCGCCGCGTACCTGACCGTGCCCGCTTACGCCGCGTTCCACGACTGGCTGGGCCGCGGCGAGCGGCTGCGCGCCATGCAGCAGGCCTGGGCGGCCGGCGACCGGAAGGGCGCGCTGGCCGCGATCGACGACAAGCTGGTGGATGAGCTGGTGGTGCACGGGGCGCCCGGCCGGTGCCGGGAGCGGGTGGCCGAGTACCAGGCGGCCGGCCTGGACACGCCGGTGATCGCGATCGTGCCCGGCCCCGGCGTGGACGAAGCGGAAGCTATCCGGCAGCTGGCCCCTCGCTAACCCGGGCTCACCACACCCCGGGCAGCTCCTCGCCGTACCAGGACTGGATCAGCTGGTGCGCGATGGACACCGGCGGCGGCAGCAGCACCTCACGCTCGGCCAGCGCGGCGCGCAGTTCGTCCCGGCTGAACCAGCGCGCCGAGCCGATCTCCTCGCCGTCCACCCGGAGGTCGAGCGGGCCGCTGGCCACCGCGCTGAAGCCGAGCATCAGGCTCTGCGGCATCGGCCACGGCTGGCTGCCCACGTACCGGACCTGGCTGACCACGATCGAGGTCTCCTCGGCCACCTCGCGGGCCACCGCCTGCTCGGCCGACTCGCCCGGCTCCACGAAACCGGCCAGGACGGACACCCGGCGCTCCGGCCAGCGGCTGTTATGGGCCAGCAGGCACCGGTCGTCCGGGTCGGTGACCAGCATGATGACCGCCGGGTCGATGCGCGGGAAGTGCTCGCTGCCGTCCGCCGGGCAGCGCCGCGCGTGCCCGGCCGCGATCGGCACCGTCGGCGTGCCGTCCCGCGGGCAGTGCGTGTGGCTGACGTGCCAGTTGGCCAGCGCCACCGCGTGCGTGAACAGCCCGGCGTCCCGGTCGCCGAGCAGCGCGGCCGCCTCGCGCAGCCCGGCCGGCCGCACCCCCGGCTGCTGCCGCTTGAGCCAGGCCGCCTGCTCGGACACGGTCTGCTGCTCGCCTTCCGGCCCGGCCGGCTCCGGGTCCGCGCCGTGCGTCTCCAGCCAGCCGGGCGGCCCGAGCACGCCGAAGTAGATCACCCCGGCGTCGTCGACGCCGAGCAGGAACTGCAGCCCCTCCGGCGCGTCGCCCGGCTCGACCAGCACCAGCCCGGCGTCCTGCTCGCCGAACCGGACCAGCGCCCGGCCCTGGTCCAGCACCAGCACCCGGGTCTGCGGGTCGGCCCACGCCGCGGCCAGCCACTCGGTGTCGCCGCGCCGCGCGCTCATCCGGTCCACCGTGCCCCGGGCCAGCACGAAGCCACCCAGCTCAGCGGAGTACTCCTGAGCCTGCTCCGCGCTCACTCTGCCTCCCGAAACGTTCGCGCCGTCCGGTAAGAAGGACCCCACCGGCCCTTCGGCCGGGCCTGACGGCCCAGCCTCGCGGGCCGGTACCGGACGGCGCTCACAGGTGCACCCCGGCCAGCTCGTCCCACAGGTAGGCGACCGCCTCCGCGCCCTTCAGCAGCAGGTCCATCTCCACCTTCTCGTTGGGCGCGTGGATCCGGTCCGCATCCAGCCCGACCGCGACGAACACCAGCGGCGCCCCCAGGATGTCGGCCAGGTCCGCTTCCGGCCCGCTGCCCCCTTCCCGGGTAAACAGCACTTCTTTGCCGAACGCCCGTGCCATCGACTGCCGTGCCGCCTGCACGGCCGGCGCGTCGATCGGGGAAAAGCACGGCCGCACCCCGGGGCCGCCGAACGTCACGCTGGCCTGGATGCCGGGCGGCGTGTGTGCGGCCACGTACTCCCGGAGCGCCGCCGCCACGTCCGCCGGGTCCTGGTTGGCGACCAGCCGGAACGTCACCTTGGCGTGCGCCTCGCGGGGCACGATGGTCTTGGCGCCGGGGCCGGTGTGCCCGCCCCACATGCCGTTGATCTCCGCGGTGGGCCGGGCCCAGATCCGCTCCAGCGTGCTGTACCCGGCCTCGCCGGCCGCCGCCTGGCTGTGCCCCGCCTCGGCCAGCCAGGACTTCTCGTCGAACGGCAGCCGGGCGAACAGCTCCCGCTCCGCGTCGCTCAGCGGGAGCACGTCGGCGTAGAACCGGGGCAGCGTGACCCGGCCGTCCGCGTCGTGCAGGCCGCCCAGCAGCGCGGCCAGCGCGTGCAGCGGGTTGGGCACGCCGCCGCCGAACGAGCCGGAGTGCAGGTCCCGGTCCGGGCCGTACACGTCGATCTCGGCGTCGACCAGGCCGCGCATCCCGGTGCACATGGACGGCACGTCCGCGGCCCACATCGTGGTGTCGGAGATCACGATCACGTCGCAGCCGAGCTGGCCGGCCCGGCGGCGCAGCAGATCAGCGAAATGCGGCGAGCCGGACTCCTCCTCCCCCTCGATGAGGAACTTCAGCGACACCGGCGGCGCCTGCCGGGCCGGGCCGGCCGCGGCCAGGCAGGCGCGCAGCCCGAGGCTGTGCAGTAGCACCTGGCCCTTGTCGTCCGAGGCGCCCCGGCCGAGCAGCTGGCCGTCCCGCTCTACCGGCTCGAACGGCGGCGAGTCCCATTCCGCCAGCGGCTCGACCGGCTGCACGTCGTGGTGCCCGTAGACCAGCACAGTGGGCGCGGCCGGGTCGGCCGCAGGCCAGTGCGCGAACACGGCGGGCGCGCCCGGCGCGCCGGCTTCGCCGGTTTCCCAGATCTGCACCACCGGGAACCCGATGCCGGACAGGTGCGCGGCCAGCCAGCCGGCCGAGGCCCGGACATCGTCACGGCGCGCCGGGTCGGCCGAGATCGACGGGATGGCCAGCCACTCCTTGAGCTGGGCGAAGAACTCCCGCGCCTGGCTGTCGATGTATTCGGCTGGTTCCATGAACGCCTGGCCTCCCCGCCGTTGCGCTACTACCACAGGTGCACGCCCGTGCCCAGCCGATGCCAGAAATCCACCTAAGGCATGACGACCCGGCTGGGCAATTCGTCGTAGCGTGGTGACACATGACGCTACCGCTGACCCGCCCGCCACGCGGCGGCGGGCGTGATACGGGGGCGCGCGGGACGCGCTGGCGATACTGGCTGCGGCGGGCCGCGACACTGGCCCGGTGCCGGGCCGCCGCGCTGTGCGCGGCGGTCGAGCATGAGTGGCCAGCCGCAGTGCTGGTCGCTTGTGCGCTGTTCGCCTGCGCGGTCGCCGCGATCAGCGCGGGCGCGCCGGAGCGGCTCTGGGGCGAACTGGCCGCCGCGTCCTACGGCCTGGCCGCGCTGGTGGCGCTGGCCGGGCGGCGCCGCGGGCTGCCGCTGGCCGTGGCGATCAGCGTGACCGGGGCCGCGCTGATCCCGCTGGCCTGGATGGCCTCGACCCGGATGGGCCAGCCCGAGGTCAGCGTGGTCATCCGGTCGGCCCATCTGTTCCTGCACCAGGGCACCCCGTACGAGCGGGCCAGCGCCCTGGCCACCGCGCACGGCCCGTACGCGTACAACCCGTACCTGCCCGCGCTGGCGTTCTTCGGGCTGCCGCACGCCTGGTTCGGCGGCGGGCTGCTCACCGACCCGCGGGTGTGGTTCGGGGTGGTGTTCCTGGCCGCGTTCGGCACCGCGCTGCGGCTGTCCGGCGTGCGGCGGCCGTGGCTGTGGGCCGTGGTGGTCACCGCCTCGCCGGTCATCGCCTACCCACTCAGCACCGGTGGCGATGACCTGCCTGTGCTGGCGCTGATCTGCCTCGGCCTGGCCCTGCTCCGGCCCGCCGCAGGATTGGCTGACACGGGGCCAGCTGACACCGGGCCGGAGGACGCGACGCCGGCCCGCACCGGCGGTCTGACCACGCAGCGGATCATTCTGGCCAGCCTGGCCCTCGGCCTGGCGTCGGCCATGAAGGCCACCGCCTGGCCCGCGCTGGCGGTGGCGGTGGCCCTGGTGGCGGCGTGCGCTGGCCGCCGGGCGGTGGCCTGGCTGGTGCTGGTCACGCTGTGCGTGCCGCTGGCGGTGGACGGCCCGGTGCTGTTCGCCCAGCCGTCCTCGGTGGTGTCCAACACGATTCTGTTCCCGCTCGGCCTGACCAAGATCCAGAGTCCGGCGGCCACCCCGCTGCCCGGCCACCTGATGGCCGAGGCCTGGTCCTGGGGGCACTACGCGGCGATCGGGCTGCTTCTGCTGTCCGGCCTGGCCATCGCGGCCTGGCTGATCGTGTCACCGCCACGGGACGAGCGGGCGGCCGGCTGGCGGCTGGTCGTCGGGGTCACCCTGATGTTCGCATTCGCCCCGGCCAGCCGGTTCGGCTACGTTGTCTACCCGCTTGGCCTGGCCGCCTGGCTGCTGCTCAGCAGCCTCCCGTCGCTGGCTGGCGGGGACGGGAGGCTGCTGAGCGTGGCCCGGGCAGGCGCAGGTGCGGCGCCGGGCCGGGGTTAGCGGCTGGCTGACACCAGTCCCGGCTGCCCGGCCGCGGGCTGCCCGGCCGCGGGCTGCCCGGCCGCGGCCTGCCCGGCCGCGGGCTGCCCGGCTGCGGCCTGCCCGGCTGCGGCCTGCCCGGCTGCGGCCTGCCCGGCTGCGGCCTGCCCGGCTGCGGGCTGCCCAGCTGCGGGCTGCCCAGCTGCGGCCTGCCGCCGGCGGCCGGCCCGGCGCGGGCGCACGTCGCCGGCCAGCAGCACGGCCACGCTGACCGCGGCCAGCAGGGCGGCCGCCGCGGCATACAGCAAGCCGGTGTGGATGCCGTCGGTGAACGCGGTGCTGGCGCTGGCCCGGAGCGGGCCGCCGGCGTGGATGGCCACGGCGAACGAGCCGCGGGCCTTGCTGGCCAGCGCGGCCGGCACGCCGGCCAGCTGCAGGTGACTGCGGTAGATGGCGGTCACGATGCTGCCCACCACGGCGATGCCGAGCGCGCCGCCGACCTCACGGCTCAGGTCGTTGAGCGCGGACCCCACGCCCTGCTGGGCGGCGGGCAGGCTCTCGGTGATGGCGGTAGTGGCCGGGGTCATCGCGGCGCCCATGCCGATGCCGAGCGGGATCAGGCCCGCCACCAGCAGCAGGTAGGGGCTGCTGGTGCCGACTCGGGAGATGATGGCCAGCCCCGCCGCGACCAGGACCAGGCCCGCGACACACACGTTGCGGGCGCCGAACCGGGCGGTCAGCCGGGGGGTGATCTTGGCGGTCGGCATCATCGCCGCGGCCAGCGGGAGCACGCACAGCGCCGCGACGAGCGGCCGGTAGCCGCGTACGCCCTGCAGGTACTGCAGCGCGATGAAGGTGAAGCCGAAGAACGCGAAGAACTGGATGAAGATGGACAGGCTGCCGGCCGACAGCCGCCGGTTGCGGAACAGCCGCGGGTCGAGCATCGGGTGCCCCGGGAGGTCGGCCGGGGCCGGTTGGCCGGGCAAGCACTGCTTGAGCTCCCAGCCGGTGAACAGGGCCAGCCCGGCCAGCCCGGCCGCCAGGCCACCCAGCGTCCGGGCCGCCAGCCAGCCTGCCTCGGGCGCCTGGATGATGCTGAACACCAGCGCGACCAGGCTCAGCATGACCAGCGACGCGCCCACCTTGTCGAGCGGCGGCGCGGCTGGGTTGGCCGACTCGGGCACGAAGCGGATCGTGCCGGCCATCGCGAGCACGGCCAGCACCACGTTGACCGCGAACGCCGACCGCCAGGAGAACACTTCGAGCAGCGCGCCGGTGCACAGCAGCCCAAGCAGCGCGCTGCCGCCCGCCACCCCGGCCCACACCGACACCGCGCGGGTGCGCTCCGCGGGCGGGAACGTGCTGGTGATGGTGGACAACGTGGCCGGCATGACCAGTGCGCCACCGACACCAAGCAGGCCGCGCAGGACGATCAGCTCGCCGGCCGAGGACGCGGTCATGGCGATCGCGGACGCCCCGCCGAAGATGGCCAGCCCTACGATCAGGGCGCGGCGGCGGCCGTACCGGTCGCCGAGGGCACCGGCCGGCAGCAGCAGCGCTGCGAAGATCAGCGAGTAGGCGTCGATGATCCATTCCAGCTGGGTCTGGCTGGCCTGGGTGCTCCGGGCCAGGCCGGGCAGGGCCACGTTGAGCGAGGCCATGGCCGCGGCGACCGCGCCGAGCGCGATGCAGACCACAACGGTGACTGCTGTGGTGTTGACCTGCCGGGTGGCTGGCCGGGAGTGGGCGATCACGATGACCTCCGGTGCGACTGAACGAGAACCACGAACCAGAACCTATAGCGAAGGAATGTTCGTTTTGTAATGCCAGCAGACCACACCTGGTCCAGCCTCGTCAAGAGCGAATATTCCTTCTTTTTGTGCTAGGGTTGCGTTCATGCCACGGATCACCGCAGAGCGCCGGGCGGCCCGGCGCGAGCAGATCCTCGACGCCGCCCGCGCCTGCCTGCAGGAATACGGCCTGGAAGCGGTGTCGATGGAGATGATCATTGCCCGGTCCGGGCTGTCCACCGGCGCCGTCTACCGCTACTTCAAGGGCAAGGACGAGGTGATGAGCGCGGCCGTAGCGGTTGGCCTGGACAGCCTCAGCCAGGCGCTCGCGCCAGTGCTCGGCAACCCGGACCCGCCGCCGCTGCCCGAGTTCGTCGGCCAGCTCATGACGGCCGGGCTGGGCTACGCGCGTCAGGACCCCGGCCTCGATCTCATGCTGGTCGCCGTGCACGGCTGGAGCCACCTGCAGACCGTGCCCGAGCTCAAGGCCATGGCGCAGGCCCGGTTCCACAGCCTGCGGGACCGGTTCGCCGCGGTGGTCAAGAAGTGGCAGGCCGCCGGGACGCTCGACCCGGCCGCCGACCCGCAGGCGACGGCCCAGCTCATCCTGTCCATCAGCCTGGGTTTCATCGCCCAGCACGCGCTGGCCGGCGACGCCGACCCGGCCGCGCACGTGGCCGCGCTGGCCGCGCTGACCCGGGCCCCGGCCCGCTGACCGGCGGCCTGGCACCCCCCGGCCGGGGCCGCGGTCGGCCCGATGCCAGGTCCCGGCCCGCGGCGGCCGCCTATGATCCAGGACATGATTGCCGCGTTTTCGATCACCCCGCTCGGTGTCGGGGAGGGAGTCGGCGGTTATGTGGCCGACGCGGTCCGGGTGGTCCGGGACAGCGGGCTGCCGAACCACACCGACGCCATGTTCACCACCGTCGAGGGTGACTGGGCCGAGGTGATGGACGTGATCAGGCGGGCGGTGGACGCCGTGGCCGCGCAGGCGCCACGGGTCAGCCTGGTGCTCAAGGCCGACCTGCGGCCGGGGGTGACCGACGGGCTGACCAGCAAGGTGGCCACGGTCGAGCGGCACTTGCAGGGCTGACGGTCAGCCCGCCGCCGGGATCTGCTCGATCAGCCCGGCCAGGCCGGCCTCGTCCAGCAGGTCGGCCGGGCGCAGCGTCAGATCCTGCCGCACGTAGTAGAACGCCGCCCGGACCTGGCCGGTGCG
>Ga0335076_10003152_pt1 | contig 16541 bp, 18 predicted proteins | sample Lox_Sample_25_FD_206717 | JGI IMG/M metagenome (GOLD analysis project Ga0335076, IMG submission 206717) | Soil microbial communities from Loxahatchee National Wildlife Refuge, Florida, United States - Lox_Sample_2.5 | ecosystem: Environmental > Terrestrial > Soil > Wetlands | place: USA... | reverse complement strand
GATCCCAAGCTTTACTTCCGCGCGCGCAACGAGCGCATCGCAGCCCGCCGCCTGACAGGCTTCTGCGCGGCACAGCTTCAGCACGTGGCGGCCAGCAGGCTCTTTGCGGAAGTCGTGATAGAAGGTAAAGACGCCAAAAACTTCGGCGCGGGACAGATTGAGCTCGGATGCGACCATCGTAATCGCAGGCTCCGGCACATAGCCGAAGGCCTCCTGCAGTGCCTGCAGGATTACAAGTGTTGCACCTTCGCGATGGCTGTGTTCGGAAATGATCTCGGCGCCGCGCGTCTCTTCCCAGGGTTCGTAAGGCGACGTCATTCGCAATTGCTCGATCGATTCAGCTATGAGCGGGATAGAGAGGAGAAGCCGGATTTACTTAAACATCAATAGAGCTGTCCCGTGCCGTGATAGGCAAACCCTATCGATAGGCTTGCAAAATCGATCGATAGACAATCGCAATGATTGCATAAGGCGCTTATCTGAAGCAGCTTCCGGCATGTTTGTGCCGGAGCGACCGTGATAAGAATGAACAAATGATCGACAAACTTGAACTTCTTCTGGCGCTGGCCAAAGAGCGGCATTTCGGGCGGGCTGCGGAAGCCTGCGGCGTGACCCAGCCGACCATGTCGACCAGCATCAAGCAGCTCGAGGAAATCCTCGGCGTGATGCTGGTGCAGCGCGGCTCGCGCTTTCAGGGCTTTACACCCGAGGGCGAGCGCGTGCTCGACTGGGCGCGGCGCATTGTCGGCGACAGCCGCGCGATGCGGCAGGAAATCAACGGGCTGAAGGACAAGCTCTCGGGCGAGATCAGGCTCGCCGCGATCCCGACCGTGCTGGGCATGGTGGCATCGTTGACGACGCCGTTTCGCGCGCGCCATCCGGACGTGCGTTTTCGCGTGACCTCCTGCACCTCCGCCGACGTGCTTGGGCTGTTGGAAAATCTCGAGGTCGATGCCGGCCTTACCTATATCGAGAATGAGCCGATCGGCAAGGTCCGCACCATCCCGCTCTACAACGAGAGCTACCGGCTTCTGACCGCGCCGGATGCGATGTTTGGCGACCGCGATCAGGTCACCTGGAAGGAGGTGGGCCAGGTGCCGCTCTGCCTGTTGACGCCGGACATGCAGAACCGCCGCATCATCGATCGCGCGCTGCGTTCGGTCGGCGCTGTGGCCACGCCGACATTGACGTCGAATTCACTGCTGGTGCTCTATACCCACGTCAAGACCGGTCGCTGGGCGAGCGTGATGCCGGCAAAGCTCGCCGAGACGCTCGGCTTGAAGGACACGGTCCGCAGCATTCCGATCGTCGATCCCGTGGTCGAGTACTCGATCGGCATGGTGATCCCGCAGCGCGACCCGATGACGCCGCTGATTGCAGCGCTGGTCAATGTCGCGCGCGAGGTGGCGCCGATCCTGCAGTCGTGAGCATGGAGCAGGGCCGTCAGGCTGCTGCCGGGATGCTCGCGTGACTGTCACGCGGGTCGCGCGGCAGCGAGACGCGGACCACCGTGCCGCAGCCGAGCCTGGAGCGAAGCTTCATCGAGCCGCCATGCAGCTGGGTGAGCGAGCGCGCGATCGCCAGTCCGAGCCCCGAGCCGTGATAGGTCTTGGTGAGTTGGCTCTCGACCTGTTCGAAGGGGCGGCCGAGCCGCTTCAAGGATTGCGGCGCGATTCCGATTCCCGTGTCGGCGATCAGGAGCACGATCCTGTCTTCCAGGAGCTGGCTGCGCACGACGATCTTGCCGCCTTCGGGCGTGAACTTCACCGCATTGGACAACAGATTGACGAGTATCTGCTTGGTCGCGCGACGGTCGCCGACCATCGAAATGCTCTGTCCGATATCCGCATCCACCATCAGTTGCTTGTCCTGCGCGCGCCCGGAGACCACGCGCAGCGATTCGGCGAGGGTCTTGGAGAGGTCGAGCGGCTCGATATCGAGCTTCATCCGCCCCGCCTCGATCTTCGACATGTCCAGGATGTCGTTGATGACTTCGAGCAAATAGTGACCGCTGGTCAGGATGTCGTGGCAATATTCCCGGTATTTCTCCGAGCCGAGAGCACCGAACATGCCGCTCTCCATGATCTCGGAAAAGCCGATGATGGCATTGAGCGGCGTGCGCAGCTCGTGGCTCATATTGGCGAGGAACTTCGACTTGGTCTGGTTGGCTTCCTCGGCGCGGACTTTCTCCTGCGAATATTTCTCGGCGAGGTCGGCAAGCTCGAGCGCCTGCCGCTCCAGCGCACTTTGCGAGCGGCGCAGGTCGTTGACGGTGGCGCGCAGGCGCAGATCGTTCTCAACCAGCTTCTGCTCGTGCTCCTTGATGCGGGTGATGTCGGTGCCGACCGAAACATAGCCGCCGTCCTTGGTGCGGCGCTCGCTGATGTGCAGCCAGCTGCCGCTGTCGAGCTGGGCTTCGAAGGTGCGCGCGCCCGGCGTTTGGGCGTTTTCGTGCAGCCGGGTGCGGATTTCCGGCATGCGGCCGACCTCGATCACGGTTTCATAGGAAGTGCCCGGGATGACCGCGGTGTCCGGCAGCTTGTGCAGCCTTTGGAAGTGCGTGTTGCAGAGCACCAGGCGGTTGCTCGCGTCCCAGAGCACGAAGGCTTCGGGGATGGTCTCGATGGCATCGCGCAGCCGCAAGTCCGCTTCCACGGTCTTTTCGGCAAGGCTCTTCTGCTCGGTGATGTCGACGGCGATGCCGATCAAATGCAGGCCGGCATCGCTCGAGCCGTGGCTCATCTCGCATCGCACCCGCAACCAGATCCAGTGCCCGTCGGTGTGTTGCATGCGGAAGGTCTGGTCGATGTGATCGATCTCGCCCGAAATCAGCTGGTCGGCAATCGCAAAGAGGTCGATGTCGTCGGATTTCACCAGCGCGTTGACCTCGCCGAAGGTGAGCAGGTCGCTGCGGCTGTCGAGCCCCAGCATGGTGAACATCGATTGCGACCAGAAAATCCTGCCCCGCGACAGATCCCAGTCCCACAATCCGCAGCGCCCGCGGTTGAGCGCGGTATCGATCCGCCCGCGCACCGCATCGTTGATGAGGTCGCCCTCGCGGGCGCGGGTCGATTGCCAGTGGAAGGCAAAGCCGAGGATCAGCACCACGAAGCCGGTGGTGGCCGAAAGCGTCACCGAGAGCGCCGAATCCGAGCCCCAGATCGGCTCGATCTTTTCCTGGATGACGACGATCCGGCCGGCGAGCGACCTGATATTGAGGGTGGTGGCGAGCGCGCGGTTGCCGTTTGCGAGCGCCAGCTCGATGATCGCCCCCTCCAGGCTCGGTGCGGCGAGCAGCTGCGCGGAGCTGACGGCGTCGAGCATGCTGTCGGTGTCGCCGCCCGCCTCGATCGGGACGCGGGCGAGGATGCGGTGGTCCGGTCCGGAGACGATGACGTGGCGTCCGGCGGCGATTCCCCACATCGGCACCAGGTCCGGCAACAGGAACTGCATGCGTTCGATATTGTAGAGCCGATCCTGCCGCGGCGAGGCGAGGCGATCGATGCGCTCGGCCAGGTAGTCGGCGAGCGCGGTGAGGTCGCGCTCGGTTGCCTTGCGCTTCTGGCGTGTCTGGTCGAGCACCTGCACGAAGGCGCCAAGGCAGATGGTGATCAGGAAGGCGATAATCAGGGTCGGCACCGCGCGCCGAAGCGCGGGCTCTGCGGTCAACAGCCTGTGGTACGCCGGCTTTGCGATCGATTGCGCCAATCCTTTAATCGAATCGGATTGGGCGCACGCATTCGTCGCATGCGCACGCGCCATGCCCTAGACCCCCATTGAAATTATTCAGCACACGGTTGGGAAAAACCCCACCCACGCTCCCGAATCATGATGATTTGAATCCAGTTTTTGCACCCTGTCGAGAGTCAACGATTCCTTAACGCAAATAAATCTTGTCCCACGCGGAATCTGTCATGCCGATTTGCGCAAGGAGGCGAGTCCGAAACGGGAACGGGGCGCGACTCCGCCGGCACGAAGCTCACGCAAAGGGCGGCTCGGCGTGACTGATGACGCGCTTCACCGTCGGAAAGGCGCGACGCAGCGCGCGCTCGATCTCGTCGACACTCTCGTGAACCTTGATCACGGTCATCGACGGTGCGGCGCGGCAATGGAAGTTCACGATCTCGCCGGCATCGGTGTCGCGCACCCGCACGTTATGGATGTCGTGGATGGCGGTATCGGCGGCAAAGCCCGAGAGCGCCGTTCTGATGGTCTCGACGCGGTCGGGCGGGGCATCGATGCCGAACGGCAATTCGGGTTCCAGGGGCTCGATATGGGTATCGACCTCGACCTCGGCGCCGAACTCGTCCCGAATGCTGCGCTCGAGGTTGTGGGCGATGTCATGGGCGGCGGTCAGCGTCATCCCGCCGTCGACCTCGAGATCGATGCCCACGATCAGCTTGCCGCCGAGATCGTGCACGGTCACATGATGAACGGCGAGGCCGGAATTGCGGGCGATCACCATGATGCGCTCGCGAACGCTCTCGTTGTCGAGCGCGACGGGGCTCGCGGTGAAGGTCAGGTCGGCATCGCCAAGCGCAGCGGTGACCGCGTCTTGCGCCTTCTGCTTGATCTCATCGACCCGGTCGATCGGGTAGGTGCGCGGCACTTTCACGATCGCGTCGATGAAATGCGTGGCGCCTACCATGCGCACCCGCACCCGTTCGACGCCGACAACGCCCGGAACGGACTGGATCGCGCTTCCAGCCTTTTCCGAGACGCCTTCGGGCGCGCGGTCGAGCAGGGTCTCCACCGTGGAACGCGCCATCCGCAGGCCCAGGGCTGCGATCATGATCGCGACCGCGATGGCGGCGGCCGAATCGCCCCACCAGAAACCGAAGCCCGCAAGCGCGAGCCCAATGATGACCGCAATCGAGCCCAGCACATCGGAGGCGAAATGCAGCGCGTCGGCTGCCAGCGCCTGGCTCTGGGTCTCATGCGCGGTGCGATGCAGGGCGCGGGCGCGCCAGAAATTGACCAATATGTCGACCAAAAGCACGGCAAACGGGATCGCCGAGATCGTCGGGGGGGCTGCGCCTTCGCGCAGGCGGCTGTAGGATTCCACCAGGATGCCGCCAGCCAGCACATAGAGCAGCGCGATCACGCCCAGCGCGGAGATGCTCTCGAACTTGCCGTGACCGTAATGATGTTCGTCGTCGGCGGGCAGGTCCGACACGCGGACCACCATCCAGGTGATGATGGTTGCGACCACGTCGACCGAAGAGTGCAGCGCTTCGGAAACCAGCGCGAGCGAGCCGATGATGATGCCGACGACGAGCTTGGCCACGGCCATGCCGGCGCTGGCAAAGACCGAGATCGCCGCGACGCGGGCCTTCTCGCTATGGGCGTGACTATTCATGGGCGTCTGCTTAGCAGCCCCTCGAGGGACAAGAAAGCGCGGCATTGCACCACGCTTTCGCGACTTATTCGCAATCGAGTCGTCCTGAATTCAAGGCAAATGACACGACTAAAGCGTCACCACGATCTTGCCGAGATGCTTGTTGGCTTCCATGTGCTCGAACGCCTTGCCGATGTCGTCGAACGAAAACACCCTGTCGATCGGCAATTGCAGCTTGCGCGATTCGACGGCGCCCCAAATGTCTTTTTTGACCTCGTCGAAGATTTCGCGGATCTCCTCGATCGAACGGGTGCGGAAGGTGACGCCGATATAGCTGATGCGGCGGGCGGCATGCAGGTCGAAATTGAATTCGGCGCGGGTGCCGCCGAGGCGGCCGACATTGACAATGCGGCCCTTGATCCTGGTCGCGGCCAGATTTTGGCTTGCGACCTTGCCGGACACCTGGTCGACGATCAGGTCGACGCCTTCGCCGTTGGTCGCTTTCAGCACCTGGTCGACCCAGCCGGCATCGGAGGAATCCACGGCAAGGTCCGCGCCAAACTCCTTCAGGCGGCTGCGGCGCATCGCATCGGTCGAGGAGCCGATCACCAGCGAGGCGCCCTTGAGCTTGGCGATCTGCATCGCCATCAACCCGACCCCGGAGCTTGCGCCCTGGATCAGCACGGTCTGGCCCGGCTGCAACGCGCCGTTGGCGACGATGGCGTTGTGCATCGTCGTCAGCGCCACGGGGAGGGTGGCGGCGTCCTCGAAATTCATGTTCGAGGGGGCGCGGAACATGCGGCCGTGGTCGGCCAGCGTATAGTCGGCGAAGGCCGCTCCGCCCGAGCCCATGATCTTGTCGCCGACCTTGACGCCTTTTGCGTCGGGGCCGAGCTCGGCCACTTCGCCGGACCATTCCATGCCGAGCACCGTGCCGATCCCGCCGGCCGCGCCGTGGACGTGGCCCTTGGTCATGCCGAGGTCGGCGCGATTGAGGCCGCAGGCCTTGACCTTCACCAGCACCTGCGTGCCCTTGGGCTGGGGCCTGGCGACCTCGGCAATGGCAGGGCCGTTCGCCCCGTAGACATAGGCTCTCATGGGAAGCATCCTTCGAATTGAGGGGATCTACTCCGCTGCCTCGCGCTGGCTGGGCGATAGCATGCCTTCAAGGCGGCTGCGGATAATTGTTTCGGCCTCGCGGACGATCCGCGAGACGAGCTCGGCGCAGCTGGGGATGTCGTGGATCAATCCCTGCACCTGGCCCGCCGACCAGATGCCCTGATCGGCGTCGCCGGTGGAATAGACCATCTTGCCGCGCGCGCCCGCCACGAGCTCGCGGACCTGGTCGAAGGTCGCGCCTTCCTTCTCCATGCTGACGACCTTGCTCGAGATCGCGTTCTTCGCCACGCGCGAAGTGTTGCGCATGGTGCGGAAGATCAGTTCGGTCTCGCGCTCGTCATTGGCGACGATGCGCTCCTTGATGAGCTGATGGATCGGGCTTTCCTGGGTAGCCATGAAGCGCGTGCCCATGTTGATGCCGTCGGCGCCGAGCGCAAGAGCGGCGACGAGACCGCGCCCGTCGCCGAATCCGCCAGACGCGATCATCGGAATTTTCACCTTGTCGGCGGCGACGGGGATCAGGATCAGTCCGGGCGTGTCGTCCTCGCCTGGATGGCCTGCGCATTCGAAGCCGTCGATCGAGATCGCGTCCACCCCCATGCGCTCCGCCGACAGCGCGTGGCGGACGCTGGTGCATTTGTGCACGATCTTGACGCCGTGCTTCTTGAACTCGGCGACGTGTTCCTGCGGCTTGTTGCCGGCGGTCTCGACGATCTTGATGCCGCTTTCGATGATGGCCTGGCGGTATTCCGCATAGGGCGGCGGCTTGATCGCAGGCAGGATGGTGAGATTGACTCCGAACGGCCTGTCGGTCATCTCACGGCAGCGCGCGATTTCCTTTCGCAGATCCTCCGGCGTCGGCTGCGTCAGCGCGGTGATGAAGCCGAGCGCGCCGGCATTGGCGACGGCAGCAACCAGCTCGGCGCGGCCGACCCATTGCATGCCGCCCTGCACGATCGGGTGCTCGACACCGACCAGTTCGGTAAATCGCGTCTTGATCATTCGGCCCTCGGCTCCCCCAACGGCGCACGCTGCGCCCTCGCTTTTTCGGGATCAGGATGGCGTCACATCAGGCAAAAGTCTACCGGGTGGAGTGACAATTCAGGCAAAGCCATCATGCAAAAGCGGTGGCTTCAATTTTCGCGCGGCGGACATCGCGCTACGGCGGGCAGGCCGTGTTGTCACGCCCGGTCCAGTTCGATTGTCAAACAGCCCGCAGCGTCATTGCGAGGAGCCAATGGGCCGCGCTTCGCGCCGTTGGCTCGCAATGAAGGCATGGGAGCCGTGCGCTCGCGTTCCCGCGGCACGACGTGTCCGGGTCTTGCGAGAGCCGCGTCCTCGAAAACGGAGGGCGCAGGGAATGCCGGGTGTTGAGCTGCACCCGCAGCCTTGTGTGCGAAGCAAAGAAGCACACAAGCAAGTCACCACAGGTAGAGCCGCAAACCACGACATTCCCTGCGCAATGGTGTTAACGGCTGCTTCGCGCTCTTCCCGGTGTCCGTGACCTCATAGTCACCGTCGCTCGCAACGATCGCTCTTTGCGAACTTAGCGCCAGCCCAGGGGCGCCAGAACCACGCGACTTGGCCGTCCGCGTCGGCATCGCACGTCAGACAATGCATCCGCGTCCATCGCATCCCGCCGCAACGTTTCGTGACGATCGCGATACGCCCCTCGTGGTGAGGCGGGACACCGATTGAGTGGCATAGTTTTCTGTAAAACGGAAGTAAAATCTTGCCGCGAGTCCGTCGGATAATCAGAACTCATTGATTGGCATCGAAAAATTAGATTTTCGGCGCGCGGTTTTCGAACCCGATCGCGCGGTCGCACGCGCGAAAAATCGGTCGGGCTGCCACTTGTCGGGCAAATCAGTGCATGGATGCGCAAGGCTGCGCTTCAGCGCTTCAGGCGTTCAGCCGGCGGATCGGATACCCCGCGGGTCGATACCTCGGTTCGAGGCGACGTAGTCGATTTCACCGCGGGTAGTGCCGATATCCATCAGCTCCCTGTTGCTTAGCTCGGACAAGGCGGCTCGCAATTTCTGGCGTTCGCGCCGCTCCTGAAGGGCTTTCCAGTATTTCCAGATGAAACTAGAGGCGTACCGTGTCGATGCGGACGTCCTTTCCAGCCTGGTTGTGCTGTAGGTCGTGCTCATTGCGGTCTCTCCCTCGGACGATGTTTTCCACCCATACAAGGGTGCCAGGGGGCGGCGGGCGCGCTTGACCGGCAGCTTACATTTTCCTCACCGGCAGCTTATTCTTCCATTTCCAGCGGGCCAAAGCGTTAGCCGGTGACCGGGACGCCCTTCATCAAAGGGATTTCGCAGCTTGCGCTATCTCTTCGAAGACTACGCATTAGATCCCGAACGTCGCGAGCTATATCGTGGCGCAAATGTCGTCTCCGTGGCGCCGCAGGTCTTCGACCTGTTGGACTACCTGATCCGCAACCGGGAGCGCGTCGTCAGCAAAGAGGATCTCATCAGCACGATTTGGAATGGGCGCAGCGTGTCGGATGCAGCGTTGACGACCCGCCTGAATGTGGCGCGGAGCGCGATTGGCGACACCGGGGAGGAACAGCGCCTCATCAAGACACTGCCACGAAAGGGATATCGTTTCATCGGCGCCGTTCGCGAAGCGAGCCAGTCTTCGGGTGTTAAAGCGCCGGATCCCGCACTCCCGCTCCCCGACCGGCCCTCAATCGCCGTTCTACCCTTTGTCAACCTGAGCTCAGAACCGGATCAGGAGTATTTCGCTGACGGGATCGTCGAGGAAATCATCACCGCACTGTCCCGTTTCAAGGCATTGTTCGTCATCGCTCGAAATTCAAGCTTCACCTACAGGGATCGCGCGGCCGACCTAAAGCAGGTAGGACGGGAGCTGGGAGTGCGGTACGTATTGGAAGGCAGCATACGCAAGTCAGCGAACCGAGTGCGCATCGCCGGCCAGCTGGTCGACACCACCACGGGCGCACATATTTGGGCGGATCGCTTCGATGCGACCTTAGAGGATATCTTCGATCTTCAGGACCAATTGTCCACGATGATCGTGGGTGCCATTTCGCCAAAACTGGAGCAAGCTGAGATCGAGCGGGCAAGGCGCAAGCCGACCGAGAGCCTTCACGCGTACGACTACTACTTGCGTGGAATGGCGAGCTTTCATCACGGGAGCAGGAAATCTCTTGTCCAAGCCCTGGAGCTGTTCAAGAAAGCAATCCAACTTGACCCTGGCTTTGCATCAGCCTGTGCGATGGCTGCATGGTGCTACTCCGTTCCTCAGCCTTGGATGGCCGGGCGCGAGGAGGCGCGCGAAGCCGAACGTCTGGCGCGGCTTGCGGCACGACTGGGCACGGATGATGCGACGGCGCTCTGTGTCGCGGGGTTTGTGCTTGCAGACATCGCCGGCGAGTTCGACACCGGCAACGCCCTGGTCAGTCGGGCTCTCGCGCTCAATCCCAACCTTGTGACCGCATGGTTCCTCGGTGGTTGGGTGCAAGTCATAAATGGCGAATCCGACGTGGCGATCGAACACTTCGCGCACGCCGAGCGCCTCAGCCCATTCGATCCATTCATCTTTGGTGTGCGCGCCGGCATTGCCCAAGCCCATTTCAACGCGGGCCGCGACGATCAGGCATTGTCCGCTGCCGAACATTGTTTGCGCGATATGCCAAATTATCCCCCGGCACTTCTCGTTGTCGCAGCAAGTAGCGCTTTTACCGGAGCCACGGATCGGGCGAGAAAGGCAATAGCGCGCATTCGTGAGCTCAGCCCGGGGCTGTGCATTGCCGAAATCAAGAAACGGATGGCGCGCCCTCGCTCGGAGCACGTTGCGAGAATGATAGACGGCCTTAGAGAGGCCGGACTGCCGGAGTGATCCGCACCTGCCTGTGCAGACGGGGTCATCGAGCGAGACGTTGTTGCTGACCCAAAAAGCGCATCACCTCTCTGGCAGCCCGGCCAAGCGCATGCCCTCGCAGACACGTTCGCGCCCGGCAAGGTAAGTCGGATTGATCCTCGGTGCGCCTTCACGGTAGCGGCGGATGGTGAACCCCGCATCAAGCGAAAGTCCGGATTGCACGGCGGCACGCGCCTCGTCCGGCGCGCCCTGCGACGCCAGGACGCCGGCTAGGAAGAAATGCGTAAAGGGAAAATTCCGGTTGGCCTCAATGCTACGCCGCAGCCACGCGACCGCTTCGGCATCGGCACCGAGCCAGAACTTGGCGATGCCCATCACCATCATCCACCGGTAAGCAAAGGTATCGCGAGGTGAGAGGCGGAACGCCTCATGGATGTGGGCCTCGGTTTCCTCAGCACGACCAAGATGAAACTTGCCGCGACCGATCCAGCCATGAGCCTTAGCCAAGTTTCGATCCAGCGCCTACGCGCGCTCGCATTCGGCAATCCCTTGGGCCGCGCGGAATGTGAAAATATATACCACGCGCCCAGATACATGTGGGCCTGCGCGTGTTGCGGAGCCATTGACAGAGCCTTGTTTAGGGCCGTCTCGGCCGTCGCGAGGGATGTGTCTCGTTCGTCGGTAAAGAAGTTAACGCCCATAGAGTAGTCAACCATGGCCGTCCCGACCAGTGCTTCGATACTACCGGGATCAAGCGCCAAGGCGCGTTCGAAAAAGCCACGCGCTTGCGTCAGGTGCTCGAGGGTCACTCCCTTGTTCAAGTGAGCGATGCCTTGGAAGTACAAATCCATTGCGTCGGGATGTACAGAGCGTTCCGCCCGTCGCGCCTCAGCTTCAATCAGTTGGGCATTTAGCGTATTCGCCAGCCGAGCGACGATTTCATCGCTAGCGCGAATTCGCGCAGACGGGATACGGCCAGAGATGCCATTTGCTGGGGTGCATGAGTCTCTTGTTGGCACCAAACGGACCAACTGGGCCGGTCTGATTATGTCCGTTCACTGGGGTAGACCGGAAGTAGTCGGCGGGGCATCAAACCGACGCTTTTGACCAAGACTGAGACATTAGCGCATTATGGTTTGATATTAGCAAGGAACGGATGGTGTCCATGCGCAGAGCCGCCGCCGTCATCGGCACCGCCATCTTCTTTGTGTTCGTGCCCTGCGTGCTGGCCGGGGTGGTCCCGTGGTGGATTTCGCGCTGGGAGTTCCAGTTGTCGTTCCTCGGAGTCGAACTCGCGCGCTTCGTCGGCGCCGTGCTGATTCTTGCCGGCGCAGCCGGGCTCGTGGATTCATTCGTGCGTTTTGCGCTGCAGGGGCTCGGCACGCCGGCGCCGATCGCCCCGCCCCAACACCTCGTCGTTACCGGCCTGTATCGCTACGTGCGCAATCCCATGTACGTTGCCCTCGTCGCCGTCATTCTGGGCCAGGCGATCCTGTTCGGCGACTGGCGTCTCATGATTTACGGCGGGCTCATGTGGCTCGCCTTCCACGCCTTTGTCCTGACGTACGAGGAGCCGGTGCTTGCTCAGAAGTTTGGGGCCGAGTACGAGGATTTTCGGGCCAACGTTCCGCGGTGGATTCCACGGTCGTCTCCATGGCGCACCGCATAAGGCCGCCAGCCCAATGGCGGAGACGGGGCGAGCGGGGACGACAGAACTCAAAACCGGCTGTCGAGACGGGTGGCGTGAAACCGCGCCGTCATCGAGCCTCAGTTGAAGGTCTGCAATCTAAGCTTCAGCGAGTTGTCCGGTTGGCGTTCGAATACGTGCGTGGCGATGCCACTGAAGGTTGCAGGCTTGCCATCCTTGTCCTTGCCATTGGCGCTCCAGTTTGCCGTGCCGTAGACGACCTTGTCATCGCCCCCCGCATCGATCACCTGAAGTTTGTGGTCCGTTACGCCGCTGGCGTGCAGCCCGGCGAAGAACTGCTCGATCGCCGCTGGACCCGACGCCACCTCGTGGGTGGGCGGTAGCAGCTTCGCGTTCGGCAGGTATGCGGCGGCAAGGGTCTTCGCGTCGCCCTTGTTAAACGCCGCATCCCATGCTGCGTAAGCCGCCACGACTTCGCTCTTGGGGTCAGCGGCAAACGACCCCACCGGAGTGGCTGTGAGCAGAAAGACAGCGAACGCCGATGCTTGAACTAAGCGCATGAAATCCTCCCTTTTTAATTTGCTAATTGTAAGCGAGTGCGACGACGCTACACCTCGGGCTCCGAACGTTGTGATCAATAATGCTCACAATGCTCGGAATATCTCGCAGCATCGACGTAGCGCGGGCGTCCAGCGCTTAACCCAGGGTCAACAACCCCGGACCTCCGAGGCTGAGGTGGAGAGCAAGTTGAGTTCTGCATGGAGCTATTCGTCTCTACGAGATTCCCGACTGCCCCTTCGTCGCTCTGGAGCAGGCGTACCCGAAACCGGCGGACTTCCGGAATTGGCACAGCGCGTCGGTTAATGCGGTGCAGCGGCATGTCCGGAGTTGGGGGGCAGAACGCATGTGATCGGCACGCTGCCAATGTGACGCCTTTGACGCCAAACCGGACATTTGGCTACTCGCCTGGGCATATTTGGCCCCTTTCAGGGTTGTTGTTGTTCTAGGCTGAAACGAAGCCAGCAGAAAATATGCACGCCGCTATTGTGGGAGGAGACGCCATGGGTGACCGGTTCGCTATCATATGTGCAGTTGTCGGGATGCTTGGGCTTACGACGGGAGGCACCGTTTCAAAAGCAGTTGCCTCTGATGTCATTGACGAGTGGGCAAACGTGAAGACGCCCGCTGCCCCCGAGATCAAGGCAGTGACCGTTGATCCAAAGACCACGGCGCTGATTATGGGCGACTTGATGAACCAAAGTTGCGCCAAGCGACCACGCTGCGTGGCCGCGCTTCCCGCGATGAAGAAGCTGCTTGGCCAAGCGCGTGCCGCGAAGGTCGCGGTCATCTACAGCACAATACCCAACACCACGGCTGCGGATATCATCTCCGAGGTTGCTCCCGCTGCCGATGAGCCGTCGGTGACGTCTGGCGTGGATAAGTTTTTCAAGACCAACCTGGACCAGATCCTGAAGGATAAGGGTATCCAAACCATCATCCTCGTCGGCACCTCAGCTGAAGGCCTCGTGACTTATACCGGCGGCGAGGCCGCACTGCGCGGGTTCAATGTTGTTGTTCCCGTAGACGGAATGGCGTCGGTGGAAGCGTTTGCGGAGCAATATGTAGCTTGGCACATGACCCACGCACCAATAATCTCGCCCAAGGTGACGCTGACGAGAACAGACATGATAAAGTTCTAGTTTCCGCTTCTGGCGCGTGTGAGAGATGCCGGAGCGATCTGATCATGTCCGGTGTTTGGGGAAGACCGGAAGTGACCAGCAGTGAGATCGCAAGGGAGCGTTGAGATGAAGACTATGGCAAAATACGTTTCTTTGGCTGGAGTGGTCCTGACACTGTCGGGCGGAAATCCTGCGCTTGCCTATTTTTGCGAGGGCGGCCAACAGCCTGTGCCTCCTGCCGTCGCGGAACGAATGGCGCTGCCTCTCTGCGGATTCGCTGCCACCAAGAGGTTTGGTCCAAACGGCTGCCAGCTCTGCGATTCCCGGAACATGTATCCGAACCCGTTTGCGACGCGCAGCGTGCCGCAACATCGCTATTACGAATTTCGATAGCTGACTGCCGGCCGTTGCCGGGGCTCCGGCTTCGGCGCTTTCGGGGCAAAGCGGATATCGACCAGCAGACCATCCCCGCCGAGTTGGTCGAAAATGACCCTCAACGGGACATTCACTGCCGGGTTAGCGGGTTCAGGGAGGGTCCCCGCTTTAGTTTCAAGGCCATCAGGAACAAATGTGCACTTTTGAACATTTCCCCACGCGGGCGACAAATCCGTGAGCGCCTGCGCAAGGGGAAGTTGTTGCCCGAACCACCCTCGGTTCTCGTCGTCGAGGACCAGTACCTCCTGCTATTTGACCTGGAGCAAGCGCTGGCCGAAGGCGGCTTTGCGGCCGAGTGTGCCTTTTCCGGCGAAGAGGCGCTCGCGCTTTTCGTGAGCGGAGGCAAAAACTACGTGGCGCTCGTCACCGACGTGAACCTGGGGCGCGGCCTGAATGGTTGGGAGGTCGCGAGGCGGATAAGGGAAAAAGAGCCCTCGTTTCCCATCATCTATATGACCGCCTATGCAGAGGATTGGGCCTTGCAGGGCGTGCCGAATAGCGTTCTGGTACCAAAACCATACGCGCCTGCGCAGTTGGTCGGCGCCCTTTCAAATCTCCTCTACATCGGAACGATACCGACGAAGTAGGGCCGCCTTGGTTGGTGTCGCCTGTCGACGTCAGTTTGAAATCAATAGTCTTCGTCGATCCTCTTTACGGTCATGGCGCACTCCACGTCGTCCGCCAGCTTCTCGAGACGCTTGGCCAATTTGGCAAACATTTTCCGCTTCGCGTTGCCCGTTGCGAGATCGCTGATCAGCCTGCTTTCAGCCGAGCTCTCGCGGAGCTTTGCCAGGCTTGCCTGATAATCCTTCATGGTACGCGTCATCCCTTGCGTAAGCTTGCGGCTTGGCGTTGGCCTCACCTCGAGTTTGGCAGGTTCCCCTCGAACGAGGACGTCGGACGAGTGCGCCATCTCGAAAAAAAGCGAGAACCTTCCAGCGAAGATCTGCTTCGGCTCGTTTCAGTCCGCATCGCCCCGACGACGAACGGTCAACAGGCGCTCGGCTTTTCCCATCTTGACTGCTGCGATTGCCTGCATCGGATTCAAACCTGAAATGGTGCGATAGATTAGACACTGTTGGGCTTGGTGCTCGATATAGGCGTCATTCTCCGCCCATCGTTGAGCCGCCTTGGAAGTACCGAACGCCTTGTAGATCGGCTCCGAGGTCAGTGTTTTGACGACAAACATCGAATCCCACACTCCGTCTGCCCGGTTGGCACCGACGATTTCTGATCCGGCGCCTCGGGTTGGGGAAAGACTCGAACACCCAGATCATCGAAGGATGAACAGCGATATATGTCTCGCGTCGTTCGACCAGAACGTCGCTGCAAGCCGGGATGGATCGAACGACTACGGAAGAGCCCGATTCGGCCGCGGCCTGCGTCTCCCATCGAGACAAAAGGGGCGGCTGATGCAGGCGAATCACTGGTCTGCATTTCAATGAGACCGCGCGGACCAGCCGGCGGTTTGAAAGGAAAAGGCGCGGGCACCGTCAGCGATTGAGCATCAGGTTCGGGGCCATGGTTGCGGAGTTGTCTGCCTGAAAGCGATTGAGCAGCACATAACAACCGAACAAGATCACTGCCAACAAGCAATATCGAGGATAGGAAGTCGTCCATCCGGACCTGTGATCGTTCATTTTTGCCGGCTCCCTTCCTGGCGAACCACCGCTCAGCTCTTTGTGGCCGTCCTTGCGAGTTCAGCTTCCACGCCGGCTGCGCACGCCCTGGCAAAGGAATAGTCCATGCTCGTGGAGGCAACGGTCTTCACGAATTCGCTGATGACGTTTTCCCTTGAATATGAGCTCGCCGCCTTGAACTTGCCGACGGCACCGTCAGCCGCCGTGAACTGCGCGACGCACATCGGGACCAAGACAGACATCCGACCGCTGCTCTCTGCCATTGCGCTCATGGTTCTGGCAGTATCGCCGGTGACCCAGCCGCCCCAGATAAATCCGATCGCGATCGTCGCGACAGCGCCGAAAGCAATGCCTTGAAGGAAGCGCGTCCGCGCCTCTCCCTGCAAAATTGCCGGAATGATACTCATCATGGTCTCCTTTGTTTGCGCACACAAGCGCGTGCGCGGCACCGCAGGCGCCGCTTGCATCAGCGCTTGGTAGAACTACCGAGCCAATGAGATTGTGCTTTCCGATGGCACTCTCGCTGCCGCTGCGAGCACAAGCGGCGATTCCGGACGTCGCCGCTTCATGGACAGCTTCAAGATGACCAACTGCCACCTGATAATCAAACGGTAGACCGTTATCCTCATGCTGTACAGCACATTCTTGGTCTCCAGTCGGAAGGTTCGCAAGCGCTACCTGTCGCTGGATGAGCCTAGACTCAGACGCGCGCCGGCAGGCGGCCAGGAACCAAAGCTTTTGCCGTGACTTGAATCCTCGTCTTTGTTGCGCCTGGGATTTGAGTTTATGAGCAGCACCCGCGCGGTCCGGTATCGCAAGCTAGCACTCGCCGC
>Ga0335076_10003151_pt1 | contig 16541 bp, 18 predicted proteins | sample Lox_Sample_25_FD_206717 | JGI IMG/M metagenome (GOLD analysis project Ga0335076, IMG submission 206717) | Soil microbial communities from Loxahatchee National Wildlife Refuge, Florida, United States - Lox_Sample_2.5 | ecosystem: Environmental > Terrestrial > Soil > Wetlands | place: USA... | reverse complement strand
TTTCACTGACGGGCGCGGTCAGATAGTCGGCCGAGAGCACGGCGAGATCGGCAAGCTTGCCTGCCTCCAGCGTGCCGCGCTTGTCGTCGTCATTGGCCATGAAGGCTGGATTGCTTGTGTACATCTCGAGCGCCTGGCGGCGAGAGGGCGCCTCAGCCTCGCCCCGTGTCTTGACCCCGCCGACGGTGGTGCCGTCGAGATACCATTGCAGCGACACGAAGGGATTGTAGGAGGAGACGCGATGCGCGTCGGTGCCGCCGGCGACCACGAGCCCGAGCTTCAGGGCGGTGGCGATCCGCGGCATCTCGCGCGCGGCCTCAGTGCCGACCTCCTGCTGCAGCTTTTCGCCGCCGAAATAGAGCCCGTCCTGCACGCCCCAGATCAGGCCGAGCGCCTGCATCCGCTTCAGATTGGGCTCCGACACATTGTAGAGATGGAGCACGGTCCAGCGCAGTTTCTGCACCGGAAAATCCTTGTTGATGTCCTCGACCAGGTCGAGCAGGTCGTGGACGGTGCGGTCCGGATTCCAGTGCAGCTGGATGCTGTAGCCCTTTGATGCCGCCCAGCGCAGCAATTCGGCAAGCCTTGCCTTGCCGTCCGCGGTGATGTCGCCGTCGGTCCAGTCGGCCCAGATCAGGATTTCGCCGGGGCCGTTGAAATGCAGCATGTCGTCCCCGAAATTTTGCGGCAGAAGCTGCGTGAGATTTTGCAGATCGGCGAGCTCGCTGCCGGGCTTTGGCGCGCAGAGGTGATAGGCGACGCGCACGGAAAGCTCCCTGTCATGCCAGAGCTTGAACACCGCCTGGTAATTGGCGGGATACATGCTGACCCCGCCGCCGTCGACAATGCCGGTAATTCCGAGCGAGTTCATCTCGCGAAAGAATCTCTTCGAGCCGTCGATCTGTTGCGCAAGCGTCGGCTTCGGAAGCTTGTCGAAGATTTTTCCGAGCGCGACGCCGCCCGCTACGATGACGCCGGTCGGCTTGTCGCCGTCCATTTGAAGCTTGCCGCCGGGTGCGACGTCGGCATCGCTCTTGATGTTGAGGCGCTCGAGCGCATCCTGTGTGAGCAGGGCCCAGTCATAGAGGTGCTGGATATAGACGGGATGGCCGCCTGAGGCTTCCGCGACCTCCTGCGGCGTCGGGCGTCGCTTCTCGATAAATTGCTCCTCGGTCCAGCCGCCGGCGACGACGATCCAGGACCCTGCTTCCTGCGCCTTCGCGGCCTTTCGAATTTTCTCCAGCGCGTCTTTCAGGCTGGGAATGCCGATCCAGTTCACCTCGGTGCCGAAGGTGAGCGCGGCGCGGATGCCGTGGATATGGCCATCGGTCAATCCGGGGATCACGGTGCGGCCGCCTAGATCGACCAGTCGCGCGCCGGCCTCGGCCAGCGTCTTCATCTCGGCGGAGGAGCCGGTCGCGAGCACGCGGCCACGGCCGATCGCAATCGCCTCGCGGACGGAAAAATCCTTGTCCACCGTGACCACCTTGGCATTGAACAGCACGGTGTCGGCGCTCTCGGCGGCAGCGGCATTCATGGAAGCGGCCAGCGCGAGGCTTGCGAGAAGAACTGCGAGGTCGAAGCGGGGCATTCGGGGTTTCCTTCCTTGGCAGGCGGCAGGCTGCTTTCGCGCTTTCTTGGGCAGTGTTTTGCCATCGCAGGCTGCGGCAGGCAAATTGTTCGAACGAAAATCTCCGCGCGTCCGTCTAACGACGATGCGGGCCGATGGGGCGTACGACCATAGCGGCCCCAGAGCCTGCAGTCGCCGAGCGACTGATCCGGAGGATTTTCCATGTCCGAACAGAAACCGGCGCCGGCCAGTCGGATGCCCGACGCCCGCTATTTCCAGATCGGCGCGCTTTCGAGCCTGCTTCTGATCAACTTCTGGCGGATCGATTTCGGCGCCAATCCGTTCGCGAGCGCGGTCGCCATCGGATCGACCCTCATCACCCAGCTCGCCTGCGCGCGCCTGTTTGGCGGGCCGGTCGACCTGCGTTCGCCGTTGATCACGGGGCTTTCGCTCAGCCTGTTGCTGCGCGCCGACGCGCTCTGGCTTCATGCGGCGGCGGGCGCGATTGCGATTTCCTCGAAATTCGTCCTGCGGGTCAACGGCAAGCACATCTTCAATCCGGCGGGCCTTGCGATCGTCATTCTCCTCTTGACCAGAGCAGGCGTGTGGATCTCGCCGGGCCAGTGGGGGGCCGATGTCTGGTTCGCGGCGCTCGTCGCCTGCTTTGCGATCCTGGTGCTGTCGGCGGCGCGTCGCGCCGACATCGCGATCTTCTTTCTCGTCTCTCACGCCGCGCTGCTGTCGGCGCGCGCGCTCTGGCTCGGCGATCCGCTCGCGATTCCCCTGCATCAGCTCGAAAGCGGCTCGCTGCTGATTTTCGCCTTCTTCATGATCTCCGATCCGCGCACCTCGCCGGATTCCGCGCTTGGGCGCTTCCTGTTCGCCTTCGCGGTCGCGTGTCTTGCGCATTACATGGCCTTCTTCATGCAGATGCGGCCGGCGCTCTATTTCGCGCTCATCCTGCTCTCGCCCGCGACATTTCTCATCGACCGCCTGATCCCGGCACAACCCTTCACCTGGCGCGATCGCGCCCCGCAAGGAGCTTTACGATGACACCCAGCCTGACGCATGTCCTGAAGACCTCGGTTGCGACGCTCGCAATCGCCGCGAATCTCATGGTCGCGCCGGCCAATGCGTTCTGCGGCTTCTATGTCGCGCAGGCCGATTCAAAACTGTTCAACAGCTCCTCGAAGGTCGTGCTGGCGCGCGATGGCGACCAGACCGCCATCACCATGGCGAGCGATTTCGAGGGCGACGCAAAGGAATTCGCCGTCGTGGTGCCGGTGCCGACCTTCATCGAGCGCAAGCAGATCGGCGTGGTCGACCCCAAGACCATCGATCACATCGATCGCTACACCGCGCCGCGGCTGGTCGAATACAGCGATGTCGATCCCTGCCGCCCGCCGGTGCCGGCGGAGTTCGCCGCCACTGCGGCCCGGCAACCAAGGCTCTCCGAGCCAGATGCGGCACGGGCTCGAAGCTATGGCGTCACCATCGAGGCGAGCTACGATGTCGCCGAATATGATGTCCTGATCCTGTCGGCGAGGGAAAGCGACGGCCTCGTCAACTGGCTGGTCGACAATCATTACCGGATTCCGGAAGGTGCGGAGAGCGTGCTTGGCAGCTATATCAAGCAACAGATGCGTTTCTTCGTCGCCAAGGTGAACGTCGAACGCATGAACGCGATCGGCAATCGCTATTTGCGGCCGCTCCAGGTGCGTTACAAGAGCGCAAAATTCATGGTGCCGTTGCGGCTCGGCACGGTGAATGCCAGGGGACCGCAGGACCTCATCGTCTTCGCGCTGTCCAGATACGGCCGGATCGAGAGCACGAATTATCGCACGGTCAAGATTCCGTCGGATGTCGATATACCCCTCTATGTCAAGGACGAGTTCGGCCCGTTCTACAAGGCGATGTTCGAGCGCGCGGTCTCGCGCGAGAACATGCATGCGGTATTTGTCGAATATGCCTGGGACATGGGTTGGTGCGATCCCTGCGCCGCCGAGCCCCTGAGCAGCAAGGAGCTGGTCGAGCTTGGCGCGCGTTGGATCGGTCGTGACGATCCGGGCGCATTCCGCAGCGGTCGTTACGGCGGTGGCTCCAACGCCTTCGTCACGCGGTTGCACGTGCGCTATGACGCAACGAGCTTTCCCGAGGACATCGTGCTGATGGAAACGATGGATCGCGCCAATTTTCAGGGCCGCTATGTGCAGCGCCATCCCTGGAAGGGGACAGCGAGTTGCGAAGCAGCGACCGCCTATCGCAACGAGCTGCCTCTGCGCTTCGCGCGGGAGGCTCGCAATCTCGAGGACCTGACCGGCTGGTCGCACAGCGACGTCGCCGCGCGCATGGAGGCGACCGGCCAGACGCTCGAGGTGAAGTAGGGCCCTGGCTCGTCATTGCGAGGAGCGAAGCGACGAAGCATTCCAGAGTCGTTCCGCGGAGACGCTGGATTGCTTCGCTGAACCTTGTCATCGGGCGCGGATTCGCGCGACCCGTTGGCTTGCAATGACGAAACGGGACTATTTCTCATACGACGAAATCTCGATCAGGCTGCCGTCGGGATCTCGGCAATAGACCGACAAGAGCGTGCCGCGAGCGCCCTGCCTCCTGGACGGGCCTTCCTCGATCTGCACGCCGTTCGCCTTCAGATGCGCGACCACTTCTTCCGGAGTGCTTGTCGTCAGGAAGCACAGGTCGTCGCTGCCGGCGGCGACCTCGTCGCCGGTGAACCACTCGATCTTGTCGGCATCTTTCGGCCGCACGTTGATCTTCTGGTTGCCGAACACCAGCGAGGTGCGCTTGCTCTTGCCTTCGCCCGGATCGAACACGCGGATCTCCATGCCCAGGATCTTGGCGTACCATTCGGCCGAGCGCGCCACATCGCTGACGTTGATCACGATGTGATCGATTGCGTTGACCTTGACCGCCATGGCATGTCCTTTCGTCGTAGCGCTCTGGCGCCGGGCCCACTTTCCGCCTTGTCCCCGGCTTGTTACAACGCACGTCCTTGTCAGTTCAAGAACAACGAACCGGGAGAGACAGAAGATGTTTTCACGCCGCGCCGCAATCGGAATGATGGCCACAGGCCTGTCGAGCCTCGTGACGCGCGGGGCCTTTGCGGCGGACTATCCGGCGCGGCCGATCCGATTCCTGGTCGGCTATCCCCCGGGCGGTGCTACCGACATCATTGCCCGCCTGATCGGCCAGCGGCTGTCGGAAAAGCTTGGCCAGCAATTCGTGATCGAGAACAAGCCCGGCGCGGGCAACAATATCGGCACCGAGGCTGCGGTGAATGCGGAAGCGGACGGCTACACCATTCTGCTGGTCAACCCCGCGAACTACATCAACACCACGCTCTATGCGAACCTGAAGTTCAATTTTGTCCGCGATATCGCAGCGGTCGCGTCGTTCAACCGCGTGCCGAACGTGATGACGGTCAACAAGGACGTGCCGGCCAGGACGGTGGCCGAGTTCATCGACTATGTGAAGAAGAATCCCGGCAAGATCAACATGGCTTCATCCGGCAACGGCACGTCGGTGCATCTGTCCGGCGAGATGTTCATGGCGATGACCGGCTGCCAGATGCAGCACGTGCCCTACCGGGGTGCTGCGCCCGCGATCACCGATCTGCTCGGCGGCCAGGTGCAGGTGATCTTTGACAACATGCCCTCGATCATCCAGCACATCCGTTCCGGCGCCCTGTGCGCGCTCGGGGTGACGACCGCCGAGCGCTCGGCGCAGCTGCCCGACGTGCAGGCAATCGGCGAGACCGTGCCGGGCTATGAGGCGAGCGCGCTGTTCGGCATGGGCGCGCCGAGCAACACACCGAAGCAGATCGTCGGCAAGCTCAATGCCGAGGTCAACGCGGTGCTGGCGGAGCCGGACATGAAGCAGCGCCTGGTCGAGCTTGGCGGGGCGCCCCTGATCCAGACGCCGGAAGAGTTCGGCGACAACATCAAGGCCGAAACCGCGAAGTGGAAAAAGGTGGTCGAATTCGCCGGCCTCAAGGTGGAGTGATCGTAAGGGCGGGGCTATCCCGGCAAACTGCTGCAACCCGAGTGGCGCGCCGCGCTGGCCGCAATTTCCCGTGCGCCGCTGGAAAAGCTCGAAGCGTCGGAGAAACGGCCTGCTACCGCTTCGCCTCCGCCGGCTCCTTGACGGTGCAGGTGATCAGGAGCGTAAAGGCACGTGCGTTGTTGGCGATCTCGGGGGTCTTGAGTTCGCTGGAGGCAGACGCGATCTCATAGCCCACGACGCTATTGTCGAGGAAGTCGCGGATCGCGCCGGTCTTGATCGCAAAGTTGATGTTTTCGGGAATGCTGCCGGTGGCGCGCGCGACCCGGAAAGCATTGAGCTTGGCCGCCACCACGCCGACGATGAGCCCGCTGGTATCGAGCAGCGGGCCGCCGGAATTGCCGGGTTGGATCGCAGCGCTGATCTGCAGCATCCGCGTGTCGTTCATCGTGCCGGAGAGCGAGCTCACGATGCCGGTGGTCACCGTGAAATCCGAGCTCAAGAGGCCATGGAAGGGATAACCGATCGCGACCACGGAATCCCCCGAATGAATGGCGCGATCGCGGATTTTCGCAAAATCCTTGAAGGTGTCCGACGGTCCCTGCAGCACGGCGAGGTCGTTGGTCTCGTCGCTCGAGACGACCCGCAGCGGCGTCGGAGCCTGGCCGCCGAGATTGCCCTTGATGTCGGTGCAGCCGCTGATGACATGGTGATTGGTGAGGATGTGGCCGCCGGCCGAGATCACAAAGCCGGTGCCGCTGGAGGTTGAGGCCTTTGCAGATTTCGGTGCGGCGCCCGGCGTGTCCGCCGGCTTGGCGGCAACTGGCTTCGGCGCGCTGAAATCGCCGGCCGCGTTCAAGCCCTCGGCTTTGATTTTGCTGACGCAACTGGCAATCATGCTCAGCAACGGCCCGTTCGATGCCAGGCTGAACTGAAGCGTGGTCTTGCCCGCGACGGCAACCATCAGGCTCGCCTTTTGAAACGTGCGCGCGACGTTCGGCGGCAGGATCGCCGTCAGCATGATGTCGGACGTCGCATTTGCAAACAGTCTCGCCTCGGACTGTCCGTCAAAGGTCACGTCGATCGGGTAGGTCTCGCCCTTGCTCAACTTGAACGCCGGGCTCGCGAAGCCGAGCAGCCAGCTGTTGGCGGCATTCTGGCCCACGACAAGGATGACGCCGTTCTGGTAACTCGACGTTGCCCCGCAATGCGAGAATGCTCCGGTCTTGTCGTCGCTGAACGCGCCGCCCATCCATGTGCCGATCCTGATCGAGCCGAAGGGGCCCGCGGCATGCGCGGCAACAACCATCATCGCCTGAGCAACAGCGCAGGCGACCAGAAACTTCCTCACCATGTGACGATGACCCTCCCAACCCCGAGACCATCCATTCTATGTATCCCGGGATCAGGAAAGCAACCGGAGGTCGTTGCACGGGTTTTCGGTTGCGCGGCGGTGCTGTCCGCGCTGCGGCGGAAATGTTCAAGATTTTCAACGCGTTTACCTTCAAGACGGAGCCGGGCCTGAAGCCGGCTTGAATTCCGCTTTCATTCCCGTATACTTTGTATCGCAAAGTGAAATGACGCGGACGAGCAGATGGCAATGCGCGATCTCGACAAGGCGTTGGCGGACATCATCGCCATTCGCAGCCAATTGGCCGCCGGCACCGCGTTTCGCGGCTATGGGCCCGCGACGATCGCGGCAACGAGCGGTGTGGCGCTGATCACAGCGCTCCTGCAACATCTCTTCCTCGTCAATCCCGCGCAGAATCCGCTCGCCTTCTTCTTTGGCTGGGCTGCTGCCGCTGCATTGTCGGGGGCGATGATCTGGATCGAGATGGTGGCGCGCACGCGGCGGCATCATTTGGGTCTTGCGGATGCGATGCTGTATCAGGCGGTCGAGCAGTTCCTGCCTTGCGCCATCGCCGGCGTGCTGCTTGCGGTCGTGCTCTGGAAATTCGCGCCGGAGACGCTGTGGCTGTTGCCCGGGCTTTCGCAGGTGCTGACCTCGCTTGGCGTGTTCGCCTCGGTCCGATCGCTGCCGCGCTCGGTGGCATTCGCCGGTGGCTGGTACTTTGTCGCGGGCTTCGTCGTGCTCCTGCTCGCAAGCCAGAGCCACGCCTTGTCGCCCTGGACCATGGGGCTGCCGTTCGTGATCGGCCAGGCCTTGATGGCCACGATCATCTACTTTGCGTCCGGAGAGACCGATGTCGAAGACTGATGCCAATCACGCGCCGTATGCCTATGACGGGCTCGACCGCGTCATCCATGAGAAGGCGCGGCTCGGCATGCTGACGTCGCTGATGGCGCATCCGAGGGGACTGGCCTTCGCCGACCTCAAGCAACTCTGCGGCCTGACCGACGGCAATCTCAGCCGCCATCTGCAGGTGCTGCAGGAAGCGGGCCTGGTCGAGGTGACCAAAGGCTACGAAGGCAACCGCCCGCACACCAGCTGTCGCCTCACCAGGGCCGGGCGGCGCCGCTTTCTCGATTATCTCGCCGTGCTGGAAGGCCTGGTGCGCGATGCCGCCAAGGCCGCCGGCAAGGAGGGCCCGCCGCTGGCGCGGCTCGGTATCCTGTCGACCTGATCGGCCCCCTTTTTTGCAATGGAGCTTTGCGATGCAAAGTAATCTCTCCCCCAAACCGGCATCGTCGCTACGCGACAGGCTTCATGTCGGAATCATCATGGACGGCAATGGACGCTGGGCAAAGCGGCGCGGACTTTCCCGCCTGCGGGGGCACGAAGCCGGCATCGAGGCGCTTCGCCGCATCGTCGAGGCCGCGCCGGACCAGGGCGTGGGAACGCTGACGCTCTATGCCTTCTCATCCGACAATTGGCGTCGGCCAAAGGCGGAGGTCGCAGGCCTCATGGCGCTGCTCAAATATTACCTCGCCAATGAGGTCGAGGCGCTGTTCAAGAACGGCGTTCGCCTCACCGTGATCGGCCGCCGCGACCGTCTGCCTGACGGCATCGCAGCCGCAATCGGCGATGCCGAGGCCGCGACCCTCTCCGGCAGCGCGCTGCATCTGCGCATCGCGGTCGATTATTCCGCGCGCGACGCGATCCTTGCTGCGGCGACCCGGCTCGCGAACCAGGGTGCGCCGAGCCGCGAAAAATTTTCCGAGCTTGTCACCGGCGAAGCGGACCTGCGCGACGTCGACCTCATCATCCGCACCAGCGGCGAGAAGCGGCTCTCCGACTTCCTGCTCTGGGAGGCGGCCTATGCCGAGCTGCATTTCACCGAGCGGATGTGGCCGGATTTCGATGCCGACGATCTTGCGGAGGCACTCGGCTCGTTTCATCGCCGCGAGCGCCGCTTCGGCGGCCTCGACTCGCTGCCGCTCGAGCCTGCTCCGAGCTTTTGAACGGCGGTTGAACGTTCAAAGATGCGCATCCTGCTCGTCAACGTGCCGCATCCCGCGATCGGCAGCCGGATCCCCGACGACCACTTGCCGCCGCTCGGCCTGCTTGCGATCGGCGGGCCGCTGATCGACGACGGCCACATCGTCCGGCTGATCGATGGCGAGTTTGGTCCGATGTCGACGCAAGCGATCGTGGCCGAGGCATGTAGTTTTGTGCCCGATGCCGTGCTGTTCGGACATTCCGGCTCGACCTCCGGCCATCCTGTCATCGCCGCGGTCGCGCGGGCGATCAAGATAGAGATGCCACATGCGCTGATCGTCTATGGCGGCGTGTTCCCGACCTATCACTGGCGCGAAATCCTGGCTCAGGAACCTTATGTGACGGCGATCGTGCGCGGGGAAGGCGAGGAGACCGCGCGGCGCCTGATGCGCGCGCTCGAATATGGCCACGATCTCGCAGGCCTCGCGGGCATCGCCTATCGCGTCGCAAAGGGCCCGGTCGCGACCAGGCCTGCGCCGGTCATCCACGACCTCGATGCCTATCGCGTCGGCTGGGAATTGATCGATCACGTGCGCTACAGTTATTGGGGCGGCCTGCGCGCGGTGGTCGTGCAGTTCTCGCGCGGCTGCCCGCATCTGTGCAACTATTGCGGCCAGCGCGGCTTTTGGACGCGCTGGCGTCATCGTGATCCAGTGCGTTTCGCCAAGGAGCTGGCACGGCTCAATCGCGAGCATGGCGTCAAGGTGATCAATTTCGCCGACGAGAATCCGACAGTCTCGAAGAAGGCATGGCGCGCGTTCCTGGAGACGCTGATTGCCGAAAATGTCGACCTGATCCTGGTGGGATCGACGCGGGCCGACGACATCGTGCGCGATGCCGATATCCTGCATCTCTACAAGAAGGCGGGATGGGACCGTTTCCTGCTCGGTTTGGAATCGACCGACGCGCAGACGCTCGAGCTGATCCGCAAGGGGGCCGCGACCGCGACCGATCGCGAGGCGATCCGCCTGATGCGCCGGCATGGCATCTTGTCGATGGCGACCTGGGTGGTCGGCTTCGAGGAGGAGACAGACCGCGACTATTGGCGCGGCTTGCGGCAGCTTCTGTCCTACGACCCCGACCAGATCCAGATGCTCTATGTCACGCCCCACCGCTGGACACCCTATTTCAGGCTCGCGGCCGAACGCCGCGTGATACAGCCGGACCGGAGGCGCTGGGACTACAAGCACCAGGTGCTGGCGACGCGGCACATGGCTCCCTGGCGGGTGCTGGTCTGGTTCAAGTTCACCGAGATGGTGCTGCAGTGCCGGCCGCGCGCGATCTGGCGTACCTATTTCCAGCGCGACGCCCGGCTGCGTCACGCCATGCGATGGTACGCGCAGATGGGCCGGCGGGTGTGGCCCTATGAAATCCTGAATTTCTTGCGCGACCGTCTCGTGAGGAACGGGCCGACGGTCGCAGCCTTCTGGGGCGGGCCCCAGGATGGCGAGGAAGAATCAATGTCGGCTACGCGCGCGGAACGCCGGGTCGGCTCCCGCGAAGCCGCCTGAGCACTTCAACGCGCTTCAGTGGGACATCAGGACCGGCACGGTCATTGTGCGCAGCATCTCGCGTGTGACGCCGCCCAAAATTCCTTCCTGCAGGCGCGAGTGGCCATAGGCCCCCATCACCAGCATGTCCAGGTTCTCGTCGGCCGCGAGAGACAGGATCGAGGGCTGGATCTCCGTGCGCGACGCCGGCAGGTCGACAAGCTTGATCGGCAGCCCGACACGCGCCAGATGCTTTGCGAGCTTTTCCGGCGATGCGTCCGCCGGCACGCTCTCGGCGCTATTGATGGAGAGCGCGTAGAGCACATCGGCCTGGGCCAGAAAAGGCTTGGCATCCCTGAGCGCGCGGGCGGCAAGCCGGCTTCCATCCCAGCAGATGCCGATGCGCTTGGGCCTGAAGCTGCCGCGGAAAATGTGGGGCACGAACAGGACCGGGCCGCCGGCCTGCAGCATGATTTCCGCCGCGATCGTGTTGTCAAAGGTCTGCACCTCAGGATCCGGCTGGGAGACGACCGCAAGGTCGTAAAGCCGTGCAGCGGCGGCGATCGCGGCCGCGGCATCCCCCGGCAGATCGGCGCGCGAATGGCATTCGTAGGAGATGCCGGCATGACGGGCTTCTGTCTCGAAGACCGAAAGCGCGGTCCTGGCGCGCTCGGTTGCCTTCTCCTGTTCCATTTCAAATACGGCGGCAACGGCAGCAGCCGCACTTCCGTCCATGACATAGGCGGTGCTGGACGACACATAGCCGATCGCGAGGGCATCGAGATGCGCGCCAAAACCCTGGGCCAGGGAAATCGAGGCATCGATCGCAGGCCGCATCGAACGCTCGGTCGGGATGTGTACCAAGATGTCCTTGATCATGTCGGTCTCCCTCGAGAATGCCTGAACATCATCGCGGGCTCTCGAGCGCACGGCCTTGACCTGCATCAAGAGCCGGATACATCCCCTGACTGGAAGTGAGGGGGTTCAAGCGGCGAGGACCGAAAGCAACAATCTCAAAGCAATCCAGCCGACGACGACCAGCAGCAGGGCTGCGAGCAGCAGGCTTTCGTGCCACGGCACGCCGCCGCGGCGGACTCCCGGCTCAGGGCCGATCCCCCTGAACCATAATCGCAGATCGAAGGGTGCGAGACGCATCGCAAGCTCCCTTTCAGGTTAGTTATTCTCGCGCCGCGCAGCCGATTCGCGTTGATGTGGATCAATCAGCCGCTCCGCACTTGCCAGTTCTCGTCGATTGACCTCCATCAATCTCTGACCGGCTTCTCGCTCTATGGTGAAATTTCTGGAGCGTTCGTGGAGCAATGAGATGACCGGCTTGAAAATCCCGCATAACGCCTTCGTCTTCGTGGGCGATGGCCGCAAGGCCTTGTTCCTGAGGAATGAAGGAGACGAGAAGTTCCCGAACCTGAAGACCGAAAGTGTGTTCCAGGACGACAATCCGGCGACGCATGAGCAGGGAAGCGAGCGGCCCGGGCGCCTCAGCAAGGCGCTGGACTCGGGTCAGCGCAGCGCGGTCGAGGCGGTCGACTGGCACCATATCGAGGAGCACCGGTTTGCCAGAAAGGTCGCGGCGGCCATGGAGGAGGTGGTGCGGGCGAGGCGGGTCCCCGCCCTTGTCATCGTCGCGCCACCCAAAACGCTCGCCGATTTGCGCAATGCGTTTCACGCCGACGTCCGGGCGCGCGTCATCGCCGAAATCAACAAGGACCTGACCAAGCACCCGGTCGGGGAGATCGAAAAGCACCTGACCGCGGCCTGACGGCGGTGAAACGCATGCCGTGCTGTCCGAATTCGCCAAAATGCCGCAATTCGCCGCGCGTTTTTGCATCCCACCGGGCTCGCCGCCCATAATTCGCCGCAGTTCGATCCGCATGATCCTGTTGGCTTTTTCCCGACTTGGGGATTCGTGTTCGGGATGCCGCTTGGGGATTGAATGCATCACGGCAGCATGATCGCTGATGCGCGTGGCAGGCGTCGTCGCCGATTGGCGGGGCCGGCCGCAGCAGTCTTTGCCGCGCTTGCGGCAGCGTGCTTTACGGCCGCTTGGTTCGATGATCCCGGCCTGTCGATCTCTGCGGCGACCGCCTCGACGGACGCGCCCGTGTCGCGAATAGAGCAATCCTTTTTCGACCTGCGGTTTTCTGTCCATCAGGCCAGGCGGCCAGCCGCCGGTTCGGACCCCAATCTTCAACTCGCCAGCGTCATCTTTGCCCAAAAGCCCACCTATGAGGGCTTCAGCAGTGCAGCTCCGGATGAGCGGGCTGAGGCGAAGCCGGCGGAGGTTGAGGCCAAACCAGCGGAGACGGTCGCGCCGGCGATCCCACTCCCCCGGTCGCGGCCCTCGGACGTAAGCCTTGCCGCCCGCGACCAAAAGGCTCCCGCAAGCGACAGTGAGACCGCTCATCCCGACGACCCGACGCTTCTCCAGAAGCTGTCAGGGATGTTTCGATATCGCCTGACGCTGGCCTCGCTGACGCCAACTGACGGGATTTTTGCCAGCGCCCCGGATCTCGCCGCGCTCGGATATGACGGCCAGACCGCCGTGTACGATATCACGGCCCACACGGTGTATTTGCCGAATGGCTCCAAGCTCGAGGCTCATTCCGGCCTGGGCGACAGCAGGGACGACCCTCGCCACGTGAGCGAGCGGGCGGTAGGCGCGACGCCGCCGGCCGTCTACGAGCTCAAGCCGCGCGAGCAGTTGTTCCATGGCGTGCAGGCTCTGCGGATGCAGCCCGTGGAAGGCAGCGCGCTCGGCCGCACCGGCCTCCTGGTTCACAGTTACATGCTCGGTCCCGACGGGGACTCGAATGGTTGCGTATCAATCAGGGACTACGACCGATTCCTGGCCGCCTATCAGAAGGGCGACTTCAGGCGTCTTGCGGTCGTCACGAATCTCGCTGGACCGGCACGACAGTCCTCTTTCCAGTCTGCAAACGGGGGGACTTAAGCTCCGGCGGGAGCGGTATTTTGTAAGTTGGAGGCCTGACAATGCCCAAGTCGGGACTTGCGTTCATATTTGCGGGGCTTTTCCTGCTTTCCGGTTGCATGCAGGCGACGCTCGCGCCGTCGTCCGATGTGAGCATGACATCGAGGGACCGGCAATTGCTCGCCCATCCGCCTTATGCGCAGGCGGCGATCCCGGAGCAATATCAGCGGCACATCGTCGACTTCCAGCGGAAAGAGCGGCCGGGCACGATCCTGGTCGATACCGACTCGCGTTATCTCTATTACGTTTTGCCTCAAGGCAAGGCGATCCGCTACGGCGTAACGGTGGGCGAGGAGGCGATGGCCTGGTCCGGCGTCGCAACCGTCGGCCGCATGACCGAGTGGCCGGATTGGATCCCGACGCCGGAGATCCAGGCGCGGCTCGGCCCTTATCCGGCGCGCGTTCCCGGAGGTCCGGCCAATCCGCTGGGCGCGCGGGCGCTCTATCTCTACGAGGGCGGCAAGGACACGCTGTATCGCATCCATGGCACCAACCAGCCGGAGTATATCGGCCGCGCGATCTCGTCCGGCTGCATCCGCATGACCAATGGCGACATCATCGATTTGTTCGGTCGCGTGAAGATGGGCACGACGGTCGTCGTGCTGCCGCCGGGACGGAGCGTGTAGACGGTCTGGAAACTATCCCGCCTTTCGTTTGAGCCCGCTAACGATTTGGAAAATCGCCTGGCCCAAAGTCGCAAACGACCAAGGGACAGGGGAAGCTCATGTACACGAACAGGGACATCGTTCTGCAGAACGTGCGCCGCTACCGCGCAATCGCTTCATTGTATCGTCAGACCGCGGCGTTTCGCCCGCTGCAAAAATGGACGCTGCTCGACCAGGCCGAGGAATGGGAGCATCGTGCGGTCGTTGAGCTCGAAGCCTATTTCGACGCGAACGACGAGGCGACCTGCCGTCCGCAGCCGCAACGCGCCGGCCGCGCCGAGATGCGATGGGACATGGTTGCCGCCGCGTAAAGGTTTGCGACGGTCTGCGCTGTCCTGCGCGACGATCGTCTTGCTCCGTGCGCGTGCACGGCCACTACTCGGTTTCAATGTCTTCGAGCCTGATCCTACGTTCCGCGCGCAAACTATTTCGCGCCTGTTCGATACGACGCAGGAACCGTGGGGCATGTTCGAGTCGGTACTCGAACCAGTCCTCTTCCGATTCGAAGCCGATCAGCACGCCTGCAGGTTTACCGTGGCGCGTGATGACGATCTCCTGCGTCTCTGCTTCCCGCAGGAAGCAAGGGTTACGCTGCGGGTTTGGCTTCGCGCGCTGGCGCTATCTTGCGCAGCGCGGCACCGAGTGCGTCCTCGGCTCGCTCAAGATCATACTGGGTCTGGATGCCCATCCAGAACGCCGCCGAGGTGCCGAAATATCGGCCGAGCCGCAGAGCGGTGTCAGCGGTCACCGGAGTCTGCTCATTGGCCAGCCGCTCAATTCTCGTGCGCGGCACGCCGACTGCACGAGCTACCGCGTAAGGAGAAAGGTTCAGCGGGCGCAGGAATTCCTCGCGCAGAACCTCGCCGGGATGAACAGGGGGAAGCTTCTTGGCCATGACTGCGCGCCTTTCAATGATAGTCCACAATCTCGACTTGTTCCGGCCCCTGATCGCTCCACCGGAATACGATCCGCCACTGATCGTTTATTCGGATCGAATGCTTGCCGGCGAGGTCCCCTCGCAAAGCTTCCAGTTGCCTGGCGACGCCACGAGATCGCCAAGCATCGTGGCGTTGTTCAGTTGCACCAATTTTCGGCGGGCGACCTTGGCAACGTCCGTCGGAAACCCCTTTGGAACGCGCCGCTGCTGGAAAATCAGCGCCGCGAGCGCACCCTGGAAGCTTCGGATCATCGGGAAATGGTATCATGCCGCGATACCAAATGCAACCGACCCTCTGAATGCAGCGGGCGGCGGGGCAGGGATGGTCCTATCCTTATCCCGCAACAGTCCCTGGTGCCCGCAGGAGTGCTTTCGTCCTAATAAGTGAACGCAGGCGCGCGCATCAGGTGGTCGTTGATTGCCGTGACGCCGGAGATGTTTTCGGCCGCCACGGTGATCGCCTGCCGCTCTTTTTCGGACTCGACAAAGCCCCAGAGGTCGACGACCCCGGCTTTGACCGTGACGTTCAGCCTGTGCACGTGAGACCAGGGTTGCTTCTTCAACTCGTCCATCAGCTTGTTTCGGATCGTGGCATCGGAAGGGCTGATTTCGAGCTTGGGCCGGGCGCTTGCAATGGCCTGAATGATGTTGGCGCGGCTGACAATGCCAACCAGATCGCCGCCCTGGCTTACGATCGGAACGCGCTTGATGTGCTCCTCCTCGAAGATATCGGCAATTTCAACCAGCGGCGTGTCGGGATCGGCCGTTCTGACGTCGCGTGTCATGACGTCCTTGACCTTCGCCGCGTGGGACTTGACGTAATCATCCTCGAGGGCGAAGTCGCCCGAAATAAGGGACAGCCACCAGGACACAGGCCGTTCGGTTCCGGCTTCTGTGCGATGCAGCAGATCGGCTTCCGTGATGATGCCGACGAGCTTTCCGGCGCCATCGAGCACGGGAACGGCGCTGATGCGCTTCTCGACCAGGAGCTTTGCGACATCGCGAACGGTCTCGTTCTCACCCACGGTGACGACAGGAGAAACCATCACATCTCGTGCTTTCATAGCGGCCTCCCTTGGCTAACGGATGACGTCCTTGATATTTTGTTCCTCTCGAAGTGCGATTGATCCGCGTCAAGCGTTGATCTGGATCAGCCGCCCTTTTCCGGGGTAGAGCGATCGTAATTCTGCACTTCCGGTAGGCCGGCCATGGAAAAGAGCTTCGAGGCAACGCAGCACAGTCTAAGGTTCGAGACGAACCCTGCGGCACGCGCAATTCGGCATGCTTGATGCATTTCGGCACATGCAGGGGGACTTGCTCGGGTCCCTAGGCTATGGACCGCTCGAGATCCCCTATCGCGCCATCGCAGCGCTGCGCTCGAAACGCGAAGATCGTCCATTGCAGTTGATAACCGATCGTGGGGCCGCTGCATCGCAGGCCCCACGATCTGCAGTC
>Ga0335076_10003150_pt1 | contig 16542 bp, 15 predicted proteins | sample Lox_Sample_25_FD_206717 | JGI IMG/M metagenome (GOLD analysis project Ga0335076, IMG submission 206717) | Soil microbial communities from Loxahatchee National Wildlife Refuge, Florida, United States - Lox_Sample_2.5 | ecosystem: Environmental > Terrestrial > Soil > Wetlands | place: USA... | reverse complement strand
GACAGGCACTGGGTGATGGCGGGCAGCCCCTGCACGGTGGCGGGGATCTTGATGAACAGGTTGGGCCGGTCGACCAGCCACCACAGCGCCCTGGCCTCGGCGATCGTCTTGGCGGTGTCCCGGGCGAGCCGGGGATCGACCTCGATGGAGACCCGGCCGTCGAGGCCGTTCGTCTCGTCGTACGCCGGGTGCAGCACGTCGCAGGCCCAGCGGATGTCGTAGGTCGTGATCGACCGGGCCGCCTCGTCGACGGCCACGCCGCGCACCGCGAGGTCGGCGATCTGTCCCTCGTACGCCGAGCCGCTGGAGATCGCCTTCGCGAAGATCGTGGGGTTGGATGTCACGCCGCGCACGTGCATGTTCCGCATGAGGTCCTCGAGATTGCCCGTTGACAGGCGCTCCCGGCTGATGTCGTCGAGCCATACCGAGACGCCGGCCTCGGTCAGCTGGGCGAGTGTGTCGCTCTGGCGCGAATTCATGACCCTTGCTCCTTGCGCTAGTCGCCGGCGCGGGCGCTCTGCCTGGCCAGGCTGATCCGGGCGGCGTCGGCCACCCGCTGGGCGGTAATCCCGAACTCGGCGTACAGGGTCTGGTAGGCCGCCGATGCGCCGAAATGCTCGAGGCTGACGCATTCGCCGAGATCACCGGCGAAGGCGCGCCAGCCGAGGGCGATGCCAGCTTCAACGCACACCCGGGCCCTGATTCCTGGTGGGAGTACTTCCTCTTGATATGAAGCATCTTGCTCGGAGAACCATTCCACGCACGGCATCGAGACGACGCGCGCGGACGTGCCGTCCCGGTGCAGCATCTCCCGCGCCTCCAGGGCGAGCTGGACCTCACTGCCGCTGGCGATCAGCACGACATCGGGCCGCCCTCCAGCGCCGTCGGCCAGCACGTACCCGCCGCGTGCCGTGCCATCGGCGCTGGCCAGGCCGCCCCCGGGTGAGCGGTCGAGCACCGGTACGGCCTGGCGGGTCAGGCACAGCCCGGCCGGGTGATCTGCTCGCTGCAGGATCGTCCGCCACGCGACCACGGTCTCGTTCGCGTCCGCGGGACGGACGACGTCCAGGCCGGGTATGGCGCGCAGCGCCCAGAGATGCTCGACCGGCTGGTGCGTGGGCCCGTCCTCGCCGAGCCCGATCGAGTCGTGAGTCCAGACGTAGGTGACCGGCAGGCGCATCAGCGCTGCGAGCCGGACGGCCGGGCGCATGTAGTCGCTGAAGACCAGGAACGTTCCGCCGTAGGGCCGGGTCAGGCCGTGCAGCGCGATGCCGTTGGCGATCGCGCCCATCGCGTGCTCCCTGATGCCGAAGTGCAGGGTCCGGCCGCATGGGTTTCCCGGGTACAGGCGGGTCTGGTGCACCTCGGGGATGAACGAGGGCTCGCCCTCCATCGTGGTGTCGTTGCTGCCGGCCAGGTCGGCGGAGCCGCCCCAGAGCTCGGGAAGCAGGCCGGCGAGCGCGGTCAGGACCTTGCCCGACGCCCTCCTCGTGGCGAGGCCCTTGGCATCCGCGGGGAACGAGGGCAGCGCGGCCGCCCAGCAACTGCCGTCCGGACAGCCGACCAAGCAGCGCCCGGCCCTTCGGGTTTCGGGCCGCCCACGCCGTGAACGACTCCTGCCAGGCGGCACGGGCCTGCTTGCCGCGGTCGCCGACCTGGCGGGCATGGATAACGGCCCCGTCCTCGACCGGGAACGTCACCGCCGGGTCGAAGCCGAGTATCCGCTTGGTGGCCGCGACCTCCTCAGCGCCGAGCGCCGAGCCGTGCGCCTCCCCGGTGTTCTGCTTGTGCGGGGCCGGCCAGCCGATGATCGTGCGCAGCGAGATCAGCGACGGCGCCTCGCGGTGATCGCGGGCCCGGATCAGCGCCCGGTACAGCGCCGGGACGTCCTCGGCGTAACCGGCCGGCTGGCGCCAATTCAGCCGCTGTACGTGCCATCCGTAGGCCTCATACCTGGCGCAGACGTCCTCGGACTTGGCGATCGCCGTGTCATCCTCGATCGAGATGCTGTTGTCGTCGTAGAGCACGATGAGGTTGCCGAGCTGCTGGTGGCCGGCGATCGACGACGCCTCGTGGCTTATGCCCTCCTCGATGTCGCCGTCGGACGCGAACGCGTAGATGTGGTGATCGAACGGGCTGGCGCCCGGAGCCGCGTCCGGGTCGAGCAGGCCGCGCTCCCGGCGCGCCGCCATGGCCATGCCGACCGCGTTGGCCAGGCCCTGACCGAGTGGGCCGGTGGTGGTCTCGACTCCGGGGGTCAGCCCGTGTTCCGGGTGGCCGGGAGTGAGGCTGCCCCAGGTCCGGTAGGCCTTCAGGTCGTCCAGCGTCAGCCCGTACCCGGAGAGGTAGAGCTGAATGTAGAGGGTCAGGCTGGAGTGCCCGCAGGAAAGCACGAACCGGTCCCGGCCCTGCCAGCAAGGGTCGGCCGGATCGTGCCGCAGGACATGCTGAAAAAGCACGTACGCGGCGGGGGCCAGGCTCATGGCGGTGCCGGGGTGGCCCGAGCCGGCCTGCTGGACCGCGTCCATCGCCAGGACCCTGACCAGGTCGACGGCCCTGGCGTCGGTTTCGGACCAGTCGAGCGCCACATCCTCGGGCTGGCTGCTCACCGCGGCATGGTCTCCTAATAAGAGTGGGCAGGGATACCAGAACGACCCTATCTCGCGGGGCGCCGGCGGCAATCTGCCCGTGCGTTAACCGCGGGGTGAAGTCCAGCCGGCCTGCGCTGCTCTTTCACTGCTGCCGGTGCCTCGCGTCGAGCGAGGCAGCGAGCGCGTCGGCGACCAGGTTGAACGCGATGACCGTGAGCATGATCGCGAATCCGGCCGGATAGACCTCCCACCAGTAGCCATCGAGGAGGAACGTCGTGCCCTGGGACAGCATCCCGCCCCAGGTCGCGGCGGGCGGCGGCAGCCCGAAACCGAGGAAGCTCAGCGTCGCCAGCAGGATGATGGCGTCGGCCACCTGGAAGGTGGCGCTGACCACGATCACACCGGAGGCGTTCGGGATCAGGTGCCGCGCCACCACGCGCAACCTGCGGCCGCCCATCACGCTGACGGCCTCGATGAACTCGCGGGTGCGCAGCGTCAGCGTCTCCCCGCGCACCAGGCGGGCCGGCCCGAGCCAGGACAGCAGCGACAGCACCAGGACCAGCAGTCCGATCGTGGGCCGCAGCACCGACGACAGGAAGATCAGCACGAAGATCGCCGGGATGGCGAGCGCGATGTCCACGACCCGCATCATGACGGCGTCGGCCAGGCCTCCGGCGAAGCCGGAAATGGCGCCCCAGACCACGCCGAGCGCGGTCGCGAGCAGCGCCACCGCGAACCCGATCTCCAGCGTGCTCTGCCCGCCGACCAGCAGCCGGCCGAGGACGTCGAAGCCGTTGCCGTCGGTGCCGAGGGGGCGGCCCGGGCCCGGCGGCAGGTTGGTGAGCTGGATGTTCGCGTGCACCTGATCGGTGTGGTACACGAGCGGGCCGGCGAAGCAGCAAAGCGTGAGGAACGCGATCAAGGCCAGGCCGGCCAGGCCCAGGCGGTGGCCGGCGAAAGCCCGCGGTACCCGGCTCCAGCCCGGCCGCGCCGCGCGGCCGCCCGGCACCGGTCGGCCCGGGCCGGACGGCTCCGGCCGGGACAGGCCGCGGACGCGGGGACGGTCGGCGGCCCGCAGCGCGTCACTCATACCGGATCCTGGGGTCGAGAACGGCATACGCCAGGTCGGCGGACAGGTTGCCGAGCACGGTGATCACCCCGACGAGCACGGTGATGCCGAGCTCGACCGGGTAATCCGCGTTGACCGCCGCGGTGTAGTACGTGAGTCCCAATCCGGGGACGTTGTACACATACTCGACAATCAGGCCGCTGGTGAGCACGGCCGGGAACGACAGTCCGACCAGCGTGGTGACGGAGATCAGCGAGTTGCGCAGGACATGCCGGCTCAGCACGAGCCGCGCGGGCAGCCCCTTGGCCCGGGCCACCCGCACGTAGTCCTCGGCCAGGGTGGCGATGGCCGCGGCCCGCATGTACCGGCTGAACAGCGCGACGTTGACCAGAGTGAGGGTCGCCGCGGGCAGGACCAGTGCCCGGGGGCTGGCCAGCAGCCCGCCGATCGCGGCCGCCTGCGGCGCCTCGGCCGGGAACGCGTGCAGGCCGATGGACAGGCCCGCGATCAGCAGGAGCGCCAGCCAGTAGGAGGGCATCGAGTAGAGCGCGAAGGCGGCGGAGGTGGCGACATGGTCGATGGCCCGGTTACGGTGCACCGCCTGGGCCATGCCGAGCGGAACCGCGATCAGCAGGGCCAGCGCCAGCGCCGCGCCCACCAGCACAAGGTCGTTCGGCAGCTGGTGCAGCACCAGGGAATCGACGCTCTGGTTGAGCCGGTAGGAGTAGCCGAGGTCGCCCGCGGCCAGCCGGCCGATGAAGGCCGCGTACTGCTCGGCGAGCGGGTGATCGAGACCGTTGGCGCGATTGAACGCGGCGATCTCACCCGGGCTGGCCCGGGCACCGAGGATCGCGTGCGCCAGGCTGCCCGGGATGAGGTGCTCGAGCAGGAAGGTCACCAGGGTCACCCCGAGCACCACGATCACCGCCTGGCCGAGCCGGCGCAGGACGAACCCGGTCATGTCAGCCCGCGGCCTTCGTGAAATACCACTCCTCCGGGTTGATGAAGCCGTAGGCGTTCGGCACCACGCCGCGCAGGTTCGACTGGACGGTGATCAGGGTGCCCGGGCTCGGCTGCCAGAAGTCCGGCAGCTGCAGCCTGACCTCGTCCGCGTATGCATTCAGGGCGGCCTGGGCCCGGTTCAGCGGGGCCCGCGTGGTCGCGGCGATCAGGTTGTCGACGGCCGGGTTCGAGTAGTTGTTCACGTTCCCCAGCGCCCCGGTCTGGAAGATCTCGTCGCCGGTCGGGTAGTGATCGGGCTGGAACAGCCAGGCGGTGCCGTAGTTCCCGAGCTCCCAGTTGCAGGCGGGCGACGACGGGGCACAGGACAGGATCGTCGCGGTGACCGTGGCCGCCGTCTGTTCGTTCAGCGAGATCTCGATGCCGGCCTGCTTCGCGTCCGACTGCAGGTCGACCATGGAGCTGTCGGTGTACGGCAGGCCGCTGGGGTACATCAGCGTGAACGTGAGCGGCTGGCCGGCCTTGATGCCCGCGCCGCACTCCGAGGTGCCGGTGCCGGGCCTCGCGCAGGTGCTGACCCCGTTCGGAACGATCTTCCAGCCGTGCGCGGCCAGCAGGGCGCGGGCGGCGGGCACGCTGAACGGGTACGGGTTCACCGACGCACTGGAGTTCGCGTACGGGTTCGGCGGGCTGGCCGGAACGGGGCTGTAGGTGGGCACGCCCAAACCGTTGTAGTACGCGTGGATCCAGCCCGTCTGGTCGATCAGGTGCTGGAAGGCCTGGCGGAAGTAGAGCTGCCGCAAGATCGGCCCGACCTTCGGGTTGCTGAAGTTCGGCTCGATGTAGTCGAAGCCGAACGGGTAGTTCCTGATCAGCTGGTAACCCTGGGCGCGCAGGGCCGGCTGCTGCGGCAGGTCGTTGGCGGGCACGTAGCCGACCGAGATCTGCTGCCCCGAACTGCCCGGGCCGCCGGCCGCCTGGCCCGCCCGCAGCACTGAGAACTCGGCCGTCGACGACGTGAACGGCAGCTCGACGAACCGGGCCAGGCGCGGTTTCTGCGGGCCCGAGTAGCTCGGGTTGGGCACGAAGGTGGCCATGCCGTCGCTGGTGAGGGCGGCAAGCTTCCACGGGCCGTCCACGATCGACCAGATCGGGCTCGCGGCGTACCCGGCCATCCGGGTGGCCTGGCCGTTCAGGAAGTCGTAGACGGCCTTCGCGCCCGCCGGGCTGGTATCGGGCAGGTTGGCCTCGGTCGTTGCCGGGGCCGGGCTGCTCAGCGCGGTCCGGTCCCAGGCGATCGGCAGGGGCGTGATCTGCGACAGCTCGTTGTAGGTGAACCAGAACGGGTTGTAGCTGGCGTTCAGCCGGAGCTGCACGGTGGTCGGATTGACCGCGCGCCAGGAGACGACGTTGTCGGGGAAGCCGCCGGGCACGTAGTTGGCCCAGTCGGCCTTGTTGGCCTTGAGCAGGTTGATCCAGAACCCGACATCGCGGGCGCTGAGGGTTTCCCCGTCGGACCACACGTAGTGCTTGAGCGTGATCGTGACGACCCGGTTGCCGTCGCTGTAAACGGGAGCGTTCCCGAGCGAGAGCCCGTAGTTGACCGATGTCCGGCCGCGGTCGCCGTACCAGTAGAGCGGCAGGTAGAGCAGGGTCTGGAAGTCGCTGGTGTTGGTGACGGTGAAGTACTGCCCGGAGACCAGCGGGAAGATGTAGGTCGGCGGGGTCAGCGGCTGCTCGGCGAAGTACGCGGTCCCGCCGCGCACCGGCGGGCCGGCCGCCGAGCGGGGCGGCGGCCCGCCGCCCCCGGCGCAGGCCGCGAGGCCCAGGGCGGCGGCGCAGGCGAGCGCGAGCGCGCCGAGCGCGATGCGATGGTGTCCGAGCCTGGCGGCCTTCATGGCAGCAGCCTCCCTACGCCGGCATTACCCGGTCAGGTTCAAACGGTCGGTGGCGCGCAGGCCATGCGGCCAGCCACCCTCTCAGCCCGGTCAGCCCGAGCTCCCGTGTGGTTTCCGGTTATGGTACCGCGACGACGCCTGCTGGCGCCGCGCCCGTACCGGGGACGACAAGGTCGAACGACGAGGGCGTCCGGGTCAGCTCGAAATAGGCCCGCTCGGCGATCAGCCAGTCGTCGTCCCATTCATCGGGCGCCACCCGCAGGCGTAGCCGGCGCATCCGCTCGGGTTCCGGGGTGTCGACGAACACCGACCGGTCGACCAGGTCGGAAAGCTCCGGCGCGGCCGAGAACACCCCCTCGACCAGGATCACCTCGCGTGGCTCCACGCTGACCGTGCCGTCCAGGCCGCTGCCCCGCTCCCAGTCGAACCGGCGGAAGCGCGCGGTGCGCCCGGCTCTCAGCGCCACGAGGGCCTCGGCACGGAGCCTGCGCCAGTCGTAGTAGCCGGCCAGGCCGGGCGGCGGAGGCGGGCCGGAGGAATCACGGAAGAAGTCATCCGTGCGGACCAGCGCGGCGCCCGTCGCCGCGGCGACCGCGTCCGCGAGGGTGGACTTGCCGGCGGCGCCGTGCCCGTCGATGGCCACGACCAGGGGTCCGGGGACACCGGGGAGGCCGGCCCGCCACTTGGCGACCGCGCCGGTCACCCGTGCCGCGCTACCGCCTCGGGGCATCGGCCGGCTGCGGCTCGGCCGGCTGCGGCTCTACCGGCTGGGCGGCGGCGGGCGCCGCGTCCGTGCCGCCCGCCGCGGGTTCCGGCACCACGTCGCGCGCCGTCCGGTCGGCCGGCGGCGCCGCCACACGGCCGCGGTCGCGGAGCGCGAACACCAGCAGCAGCGCCGTGATCCAGATCAGCACCGCCCCGGTCACGTGCACCCAGACCAGCCCGGCGGGCAGCCCGCTGAAGTACTGCGCGTAGCCGATCACGCCCTGGGCCCCGATCAGCCCCAGCAGCACCCAGCCCAGCCTGACCGCGGGCCGCGGGGCCCCGGCCAGCCTCAGGCCAAGCACCAGCGCGATGACCAGGCCGCCCAGCAGCCAGCCGATGTCCGCGTGCAGCTGGGTGACGCCGGACAGCGGCAGGTGGAAGCGGGGTATCCGGCCCGCGCCCGCCAGCGGCCCGGTTCCGGTGACCACGGTGCCGGCGGCGAGCATGAGTCCGAGCACCCCGACCGCTCCGGCCGCGAGCAACCGCACCTCGCGCGCGACCAGCGGCCGGGCCCGGGCGGTGCCCTCGCCACACCGGACGTACAGCGCGACCGTGGCCGCCACCAGCGCCATCGACAGCAGGAAGTGAATGCTGACCCAGACCGGGTCCAGCTTGGTCAGCACCACGATCCCGCCCAGCACGGCCTGGGCTACGATCCCGGCCGGCTGGGCCAGGGCCAGCCAGACCAGGTCCTTGCGGCGGCGCGGACCGTCCGGGCGGTACTGCCAGGCGGCCACGCAGACCAGGATGGCGACCACGAAGATGGCGACGGTCACCAGCCGGTTCCCGAACTCGATCCAGCGGTGGATCAGCGGGTCGCCGGTGTCCCCGCCGGCCACGATGCTGGTGGCCGTGCACCGGGGCCAGTCCGGGCAGCCGAGCCCGGACTCGCTGAGCCGCACCCCGGCGCCGGTCATCACGATCCCGCCGGAGGCGACCACCCCGGCCAGGGCGATCCGGCGCATCGCGGCGGTCGACGGCGCGAGCACCGCGTCGGCCAGCCGACGGTAGGCGAGGTTGCCAGGCACGGACTTCATCGTAGAAGTGTCCCGCACCTGCATGGGCCGGGCCAGCCCGGGGACGGCTTCCGGGAAGCGGCTTCCGCTACTCCCAGCGGAAGAACCGGGCGGCGAGCGCGATCCCGGCCACGCCCCAGACGACGAGGACCAGCAGGTCGCGGCCGGGCAACCCGCTGCCGTGCTGCAGCACCGAGCGCAGCCCGTCCGACAGCGCGCCGGACGGGAGCAGCTTCAGCAGCGGCTGCGCGCCGGCCGGGAACTTGGTCAGCGGGAACAGGACGCCGCCGATCCCGAGCAGCACCAGGTAGGCCAGGTTCGCCGCGGCCAGCGTGGCTTCCGCCCGCAACGTTCCGGCCAGCAGCAGGCCCAGGCCGCTGAACGCCGCGGTCGCGGCGACCATCAGCAGCACCGACCAGGCGACCGCGGCCGGCCCGCCGCGCGGGCTCCAGCCGAGGGCCAGCGCCACCACCACGATCAGCGCCGACTGCAGCACCTCGACGGCCAGCACGGTGAGCGTCTTGGCGGCGATCAGCCCGCGGCGCGCCAGCGGCGTCGCGCCCAGCCGCTTGAGTACCCCGTAACGGCGCTCGAACCCGGTGGCGATCGCCTGGCTCGTGAAAGCGGTCGAGAGCACGGCCAGCGCCAGGATGCCCGGGGCCAGGAAGTCGATCCGCGGGCCGGGCCCGTAGCTGACCAGGTTCTCCTGGCTGAACGCGGCCAGCAGCAGCACCGGGATGATCACGGTCAGGACGAGCTGCTCGCCGTTGCGCAGCAGGGTCCGCAGCTCGAGGCCGGCCTGGGCGCCGATCATCCGGGCCGACGGCGCCGCCCCGGGTGCGGGGGCCGGCCAGTCCTGCGTGGCTTCGGTCACGATCGCAGCTCCCGCCCGGTCAGCTCGAGGAACACATCCTCCAGCGTCCGGTTCTCGATCCGCAGGTTCTGCGCCAGCACGCCGTGCTCGGCGCACCAGGCGGTCACCGCGGCGAGCAGCCGGGGATCCACCCGGTCGTGCACCTCGACCACGTAATACCCGGCCGGCGATTCCTTCGCCGCGCTGCCCGGTGGCAGCGCGGCGACCAGGCTGTCGGTATCCAGGCCGGTCTCGGCCCGGAACCTGAGCTGGCCCGCGGTGCCGGTGAGCTCGGCCGGGGTTCCCCCCGCGACCAGCTCGCCGTGGTCGACGACCGCCACCCGGTCGGCGAGGCGCTCGGCCTCTTCCATGTAATGCGTGGTCAGAATCACCCCGGCACCCGCCGCGCGCAGTCCGCTGATCAGGTTCCAGGTGGCGTGCCTGGCCTGCGGGTCGAGGCCGGCGGTGGGCTCATCGAGGAACACCAGCTCGGGCCGGCCGATCACCGCGGCCGCCAGTGACAGCCGCTGCTGCTGGCCGCCGGACAGCCGCCGGAACGGGGTGCGGGCGCAACCGCTCAGCCCGAGCCGGTCGAGCAGCACCGCCGGGTCGATCGGGTTGGCGTGAAAGCGGGCCATCACCCGCAGGTACTCCCCGGCCCTGGCCGCGGTGGGGATCCCGCCGGACTGCAGCATCACTCCGACCCTCGGCCGGAGCTGGCCCGCGTCGCGCACCGGGTCCAGGCCGAGCACGCGCACCGTGCCCTCGTCCGGCCGCCGGTAGCCCTCGCAGATCTCGATCGTGGTGGTCTTGCCGGCGCCGTTCGGCCCGAGGATCGCTGTGACCTGCGACCGCTCCGCCCGCAGCGACAGGCCGGCCACCGCGACGGTGCGCCCGTAGTGCTTGACCAGGCCGGTGATTTCGACGGCCGGAGCGGAACACACGCACGCGAGTCTACGGGTATCGGGCGGCCCCGGAGCCGCGGCCGCCATCCCGGCGCCACCCCCAAGGGATATCAGGGCCGCCGGGCGACGCCGCAGTGGAGCCAGCGCGCGTCGTCGGTGTCGGCGCGCCCGGGATCCTCGGCGCCCCGCAGCCCAACGTGCGTCAGCTCGGGCGCGGCACCCGCGTACGGCGGCACCAGCTCCAGCCCAGCGCGCTCCGGCCTGTCGTCGGCGGTGAGATGCGACAGGGCCAGGTAACTGCCAGCGGCCGTCGCGCCGACGTAGGCGGCGACCAGGCCCGATGGATCCGACTCATCGGCCACGAAGTACCCCGCGTGGGCCGCCCGGCCCCGATGTCGATGAACTGGCGTAATCCCTGGGCCGCCAGCCACCGGGCCGCGCGCCGGTGGAACGCGCGGTTGGCCAGGGCCGAGCCGCTGACCTCGGGTACCACGGCCCGGAGCCGCTGGCCTAGCTCCCGGTCGGCCTCGACGTTGTTGCTGCCGCCGAGAAAGTAGTCGTACAGCCGGGCCGGGGTCGGCCGCGTCGGATCCACTCCCGGCGGGACATCCTGAGCTGCGGGCACGGCGCATAGTCTCCCAAGTCGGGCGCGACCCTTCGCCGTTTCCGGCCCGGACGGGCCGGTAGCATGCGCTCGTGGCTGGCCCTGATGTCGTCCCCCGGCGGGCCGGCCGGGTGCTCCCCATCGACGCCACCGGCCGGGTGCTGCTGCTGTGCGGGATTGACCCGGCCGACCCCGCGCAGCCGTTCTGGTTCACGGTCGGCGGAGGCGTCGACCCCGGCGAGACCCTGGCCGAGTGCGCCGCGCGCGAGCTGCGCGAGGAAGCGGGCATCGTTGCCGACGCGGCGGCGCTCGGCGATCCGGTCTGGCACCGCACGGTCGAGTTCGGCTTCAACGGCACCCGCTACCGCCAGGACGAGGAGTACTTCGTGCTCCGCGTCGGCTCGCGCACGGTGTCGCTGGACGGCATGGACGAGTGGGAGAAGCAGACCGTGACCGGCTACCGCTGGATGAGCGCGGCCGAGCTGGAGTCCCTGGCCGAACCCTTCGGCCCCCCGGAACTGCCCGGCCTTCTGCGCGACCTGGCTTAGGCCGGCTCCGCCGGCGCCGTCAGGCGGGGGCGGTCAGGCGGGGGCGGGGGCCGCGAAGCGGTCCCGCGCGGCGGCGACCAGCGCCCGGAACAGGCTCGGGTCGTCGCCCGCTTCTGGGTGCCACTGGATGGCCAGCACGAACGGGCTCTCGCCCGCGTCGAGCTCGAACGCCTCGATGATGCCGTCCGCCGTCCACGCGGTCGCGGTCAGTCCCGAGCCCAGCCGGTCGACGGCCTGGTGGTGGTGCGTCGGCACGTCGGCCTCGTCGCCGTCCAGGATCCCGCCCAGCCGGCTGCCGGGCGTGATCCGCACCGGGTGCGAGCCGAACGCACCGGGCAGCGGAGCGTGCCCGTCGTGGCCGACCACGGCGGGCAGGTGCTGGTGCAGGCTGCCGCCGCGAGCCACGTTGATGACCTGCATCCCGCGGCAGATCCCCAGCACCGGAAGCCGCCGGGCCAGGGCGGCGTCGAACAGCGCGAGCTCGGCGGTGTCGCGCTCAGCGCGGACGCTGCGGGTTTCCGCAGCGGGCGGTGCGCCGTAGCGGGCCGGGTCGATGTCCCCGCCGCCGGACAGCACCACTGCGTCGAGCCGATCGAGCGCCTCCTCGATGTCCGGAACCGGCGGGAGCAGCACCGGGATCCCGCCCGCCGCCGACACGCGATCGGCATAGCGCCGGGGCAGCACCATGGCCTGGGCTTCCCAGACTCCCCAGCGCGCGAGCTCGCAATAGGCGCTGATCCCGATCATCGGGGCCGCGCCTGCGTCCCCGTCCCACTTCAACGTCACCATCGAAGAACCTCCCCGTCCCGGCCGCTCACAAGGGTGTCACATACGCGCCGGAGATCCCGCCGTCGACCAGGAATTCCGACGCGGTGATAAACGACGCGTCGTCGCTGGCGAGGAATGCTACCGCCGCGGCGATCTCCTCCGGCTCGGCGAACCGGCCGAACGGGATGTGCACCAGCCGCCGGGCGGCGCGCTCCGGGTCGTTGGCGTACAGCTCGCGCAGCAGCGGCGTGTTCACCGGGCCCGGGCACAGCGCGTTGACCCGGATGCCCTCCCGGGCGAACTGCACGCCGAGCTCGCGGGTCATGGCCAGCACCCCGCCCTTGGACGCGGTATAGGAGATCTGCGAGGTCGCCGCGCCCAGCACGGCCACGAACGACGCGGTGTTGATGATCGAGCCCTTGCCCTGCCGCCGCATATACGGGATCACGTGCTTGCAGCACAGGTAGACGGAGGTCAGGTTGACCTCCTGAACCCGGCGCCACACGTCGAGGTCCGTCGACAGGATCGAGTCGTCATCCGGCGGGGAAATACCCGCATTATTGAACGCGACGTCCACCCGCCCGTGCCGGCCCGCCACCCACTCGTACAGCCGCTGTACATCGTCCTCATTGGACACGTCGGCCGCGATGAACGTGCCGCCCGTTTGCTCCGCGGCCGCCTTGCCTGCCGCCTCGTCGATGTCAACGGCCACGACCGTTGCCCCCTCGGCGGCCAGCCTGCGCGCGCTGGCCAGGCCTATCCCGCTGCCTGCTCCGGTGATGACCGCGACCCGGTCCTGGAACCGCTGCATGGCTGGCCTCTCTATGTTGCTCACGCTCACTCGTAGCTCACATTCATCCGGTATTTCCCGCTCGCTCACTCGGTGGCGATGAAGACGTTCTTGGTCTCGGTGAACGCGTCCGGCGCGTCGGGCCCGAGCTCCCGGCCCAGGCCGGACTGCTTGAAGCCGCCAAATGGCGTCCAGTAGCGCACACTGGAGTGCGAGTTCACCGACAGGTTCCCGCTCTCCACCGCGCGGGCGACCCGGATCGCCCGGCCCACGTTCGAGGTCCAGATCGACCCGGAGAGGCCGTAGGGCGTGTCGTTGGCAATCGCGATCGCCTCGGCCTCGTCCTCGACCGGCGTGACCGTGACCACCGGCCCGAACACCTCTTCGGTGTAGGCCGGGTCGTTCGCCCCGACCGGGGCGAGCACGGTCGGCGGGAACCAGTAACCAGGCCCGTCCGGCGCGCTGCCGCGGAACGCGACGGGCGCCCCATCCGGCACGTAGGACGCGACGTGCCGCCGGTGCGCCGCCGAGATCAGCGGTCCCATCTCGGTGCCCGCCTGAGCCGGGTCGCCGACCGCCACGCCCTTGACCGCGGGCTCGAAGAGCTCCATGAAGCGGTCGAGCACCGAGCGCTGGACCAGGATCCGGGACCGGGCACAGCAGTCCTGGCCGGCGTTGTCGAACACCGCGTACGGCGCGGTCGCGGCGGCACGCTCCAGGTCCGCGTCGGCCAGCACGATGTTCGCGCTCTTGCCGCCAAGCTCTAGCGTGAGCCGCTTGATCTGGCGCGCGCAGCCCGCCATGATCTCGCGGCCCACCTCGGTGGACCCGGTGAAGACGATCTTGCGCACTGCCGGGTGGTCAACCAGCCGCTGGCCCACCACGCTGCCCTTGCCCGGCATCACCTGGAACACCCCGTCCGGCAGCCCGGCCTCCGCGGCGAGCTCGCCGATCCTGATCGCGGTGAGCGGGGTCAGCTCGGCCGGCTTGGCGATCACCGTATTGCCGGCGGCCAGCGCGGGCGCCATGCCCCAGGCCAGGATCGGCATCGGGAAGTTCCAGGGCACGATGAGGCCGACCACGCCCACCGGCTCGTGGAAGGTCACGTTCAGCCCGCCGGGCACCGGGATCTGCTGGCCGATCAGCCGTTCCGGCGCTGCCGAGTAGTACAGCAGCACGTCCCGGACGTGCCCGGCCTCCCAGCGGGCCTGGCCGATCGGGTGCCCGGACCCGGCCACCTCCAGGTCGGCCAGCTCGTCGACGTGCGCGTCGACCGCGGCCGCGAAGCGGCGCAGCATTCCCGCTCGCTCCCCGGGCGCCACGGCCCGCCAGCGCTCCTGCGCCGCGACCGCGCGGGTGATCGCGGCGTCGGCGTCGGCCGCGGCCGGCTGAGTCACCGTGGTGACCGGCAGCTCGGTGGCCGGGTTCAGCACCGTGAACTCGGACATGCGTGAACTCCCTCCATCCTCGGGGTACGGGCGGGTCCGCGGCGGGCGGCGCTAGAGGCGCTCGAAACAACGCCGCAGCTCCCAGTCGGTCACCGCGGCGTCGTACGCGGCGAGCTCGACGCGGGCGTAGTTGGCGTAGTGGTCCACGACCTCCGCGCCGAAGGCCTGGCGGGCCAGGTCGCTCTTGCCCCACAGCTCGAGCGCGTCGCGCAGCGTGTGCGGGACCCGCTCGGCGGTGTCGAGGTAGGCGTTGCCCTCGACGGCGGGCTCCAAAGGCAGCTCGTTGTCGATACCGTGCAGGCCGGCCGCGATCATCGCGGCGACGGCCAGGTACGGGTTCACGTCGCCGCCGGGCACCCGGTTCTCGGTCCTGAGCGAGGAGCCGTGCCCGACCAGGCGCAGCGCGCAGGTCCGGTTGTCCGGGCCCCAGCGGACCGAGGTCGGCGCGAAGCTCCCCGGCACGTACCGCTTGTAGGAATTGATGTTGGGCGCGTAGCAGAGGGTGAGCTCCCGCATCGCGGCGAGCTGGCCAGCCAGGAACTGCTCGCCCAGCCGGGACAGGCCGTGCGGGCCGTCGCCCGCCATGACCGGGGAGCCGCCGCTCTCGCGGAGCGACAGGTGAATGTGGCACGAGTTGCCCTCGCGGGCATTGGGCTTGGCCATGAACGTGATGCTGGCCCCGTCCTGGGCCGCGATCTCCTTGGCGCCGGTCTTATAGATCGAGTGGTTGTCGCAGGTGGTGACGGCGTCGTCGTAGCGGAACGCGATCTCGTGCTGGCCGAGGTTGCATTCGCCCTTGGCCGACTCGACGTACAGCCCGGCGCCAGCCATCTCGTTCCTGATCCGGCGCAGCAGCGGCTCGATCCTGGAGGTGCCCAGGATCGAGTAGTCGACGTTGTACTGGTTGGCCGGGACCAGGTCGCGGTAGCCCTTGGCCGCGGCCTGCTCGTAGGAGTCGCTGTAGACGACGAACTCCAGCTCCGTGCCGACCATCGCGGTCCACCCGCGCTCGGCGAGCCGCCGCACCTGAGCCTTGAGTATCTGCCGTGGCGACGCCAGCACCGGCGCATCGTCCAGCCAGGTCAGGTCGGCGATGACCAGGGCCGTGCCCTCGTGCCACGGGATGCGGCGCAGCGTTGCCATGTCCGGCACCAGTACGAAGTCGCCGTAGCCGCGGTCCCAGGACGACATCGCGTACCCGTCCACGGTGTTCATCTCCACGTCCACCGCGAGCAGGTAGTTGCAGCCCTCGGAGTAGCGCTCGGCCACCTCGTCCAGGAAGAACTCGGCCGACAGCCGCTTGCCCTGCAGGCGGCCCTGCATGTCGGTGAAGGCCAGCACGACCGTGTCCATCCTGCCCTCGCTGGCCTCCACCCGCAGCTGCTCCAGGGTCAGCATCCCGCGCTGGCGGCGCTGCGGCCCGTGACCTCGGTACTTCGGCGGCATTGACATCCCATCAGGTTAGGCGCGCGGCGGGCGGCCGTCCGGGCAGCTCAGGCGGACAGCTCCCGCTCGATGGCCGCCAGCTCCTCCGGCGTGCCCTGCACCTTCGGCCCGGTGAACCAGTTCCGCGCGGACACCAGCCAGTAGATGCCGGCGAAGCCGAGCACCACGACCACGGCGATCACGGTGTAGTTGAAGTCGGCCCAGGTGATCGGGCTCGCAGTGGGCAGCATGAACAGGATCGTGATCAAGACAACCCAGATCACCGCGATCGTGCCGATCAGGTAACTCCACGGGCCGAGGCTCCACGGGCCGCGCTGGAAGCTGGAGCCCTGCCGCAGCCGCAGGTACGTCGGGATCACATACGCGATGTACAGCCCGATGACCGCGATCGAGGTGACGGCGGCGTAGGCGGCGCTGTTCCACAGGTACGGCAGGCCGAGGATCAGCGCGCCGGCCGCCGCCAGCCAGATCGCGTTGGTTGGCGTCCTCGTCCGCTTGTTCACCTGGTGCCAGACGCCCGAGCCGGGCAACGCGCCGTCACGGGAGAACGCGTAGATCATCCGCGAGTTCGCGGTCACCGAGGACATCCCGCAGAACAGCTGGGCGCCGATCGCGATCAGCAGCAGCAGCTTCGCGCCGGTGTCGCCGATCGCGGTGGCGAAGATCTGGGCCGGCGGCACCAGCGCGCCGGTGTAGTCAGCGTAGTGCGCCTTCTGGATCGCGAACGTGATCCCGACCAGCAGCAGCCAGCCGGCGAACAGCGACACGAGGATCGACATCACGATGCCGCGCGGGCCGCTGCGCGCGGCGTTGTGAGTTTCCTCGGTCATGTGCGCCGATGCGTCGTACCCGGTGAACGTGTACTGCGCGAGCAGCAGGCC
>Ga0335076_10003149_pt1 | contig 16544 bp, 12 predicted proteins | sample Lox_Sample_25_FD_206717 | JGI IMG/M metagenome (GOLD analysis project Ga0335076, IMG submission 206717) | Soil microbial communities from Loxahatchee National Wildlife Refuge, Florida, United States - Lox_Sample_2.5 | ecosystem: Environmental > Terrestrial > Soil > Wetlands | place: USA... | reverse complement strand
CGAACTGACGCGCGCTTTCCCGGCCTTCAGCACTGGCGCGCCTTATTCGAAGGCAAAGATGCGGTTCCAGTCGTTTTTCATGCTGATCACGATCCAGCCCTTCGCCTTCGCTTCATCGTACAGCGCCTGAGTGAACGTGCCCACCTTGCTGTTCGGCAGGCCCTGCGCCGGGCCGTAGGCATACTCGCGCTTCGCGTCGTCGTGAAGCACCAGCATCATCAGCCGCGCGCCATCGCCTGCGCCGGTGTACTCCAGCATCTGACGATCGCCATCCGAGTTGCCGAATGCCGCATGCGGCCGGCGCCCGATCATGAGGTGAATACCTTCCGGCTTGCCCGCTTTGTCGTCGTTCAGCAGGAGTCTGGGCTCCTTGGTGAGGATGGGTTTGCCGGTTTTGTCGTACCCGTACTTCGTCCCGCCTGCAGTGCCCACGACTTGTTCGGGCGGGATCCCGTACACCCGCTCGGCGTACACGCGCACGAAATCCTGCCCGCCGCCGGTGACGATGTAGGTCTTGTAGCCGTTGTCGCGCAGGTAGTGCATCACCTCGAGCATCGGCTGATATATGAGCTCGGTGTAGAGGCGGTCGAACCGCGGATGCTTGGCGGTGGTGGTCCAGTTTGCAACTTGCACTTGGAACTCGTCTACGGTCATGCCGGTGAGTGTGGCAGCCAGGATCTTCATCAGATCCTTGAACGAGAGCCTCGCCATCGCCTCCCGGTTTCCGGACATCACGGTCTTGAACGGTTCGACCTTCGCGAGCTCCGGCTTCGCTTTGACGAGCGCGGGAACGCGCTCCAAGCAGTACATCACCTGCGAGTACATCGGCTGCTCGACCCATAGCGTCCCGTCCTGGTCGAACGTGGCAATGCGCTCCGCTGGCGGCACGAACTTCATGCTCGATTGGTCAGTGGTGGCTTGTACGAATGCAACGATAGCCTGCTTGGCGGGCCCGTCGTTCCAGGATGGTAATGGATCCGTTTGGGCATGGACTTCAAGGCCCAAACACAGCAAAGCGCCGAGCGCAAAAGCTACCGCTCGGCTCGATCGAAAGAGAACTGTGGCGGATTTCATAGAGGTCCCGATGCTCGTCAAAGGTTAGATGCTGTCCGAACAGAACGGGCGCGCCGCAATGACGCACCCGCTGTCGTGCGTGTATCGCATTCGACGACTACTCGCCCGCGTGGCTCGCCGACTGGGCTTTCCTCACCGCTTCGATGATCTGACTCAAGTTGTAGGACTCGGGAGCTTGCAGCGGCGGGTACGGAAGGTAAGACTCCAGCTGCTGCAACCAAAGCTGCTGACCGATTGGCAGCATGTTCCAGTCGTACTGAAAAGCGGTCATCGGCGCGCCCAGCGCACCACCAAGGCTCATGGCCGACTTCTGCTCGATGCCGACCGCCTGCTCGAAGGGGTCGCGCTTGATGTTCTGAACCAGCGTGAAATGGAACGGAATGAGGGGCAGGATCCAGCCCGCCGGACCCGGCTGCGACATGTTGTAATACATCTTCCAGTTCTTGTAGCGGACCGCCGACGGCGTGGCGCCGGAATAGTAGAAGAAATAGTCGCGCGCCGATTTGTCGGTTTTGCCCTCGAGGTAATCGCTCTGATCGAAGCCGTCGAGCGTGGTCTTGACGATGCCTGGATACTTGCCGGCCTCGATCTGCTTCTTCAACCCGTCGCCCTTGGGGCCGCCTGCGATGTCCACGAGCGTCGGCAACCAGTCGAGCGCGGCGAAGAGCTGATTGAGCACCGTGCCGGGCTTGATGTGTCCAGGCCAGCGCACGACGCAAGGCGCGCGGTAGCCGCCCTCCCAGGCCTCGCCCTTCTGGCCCTTGAAGGGCGTGACGCCGCCATCAGGGAAAGAAATCGCTTCGGCGCCGTTATCGGTGGTGAAGACAATGATCGTGTTGTCGAGCTGGCCCATGTCCTCCAGCTTCTTCAGGACGACGCCGATGTTGTCGTCCATTTGCTTCATGCCGGCTTCGTTGACGCCCCAATCCTTGCCGCCCTTGACTCCGAGCATGGCTTCATACTTGGGCGACAGTACGGTCACAACGTGCATGCGAGCCGGGTTGTACCAGACGAAGAAGGGCTTGCTGGTCTTCTTCGGGTCGTTGCGGTCAAGAAAATCGACGACCTTGGCCGAGATCTCCTCGTCCACGGTCCTGGAGCGATCCAGTGTGAGCGGCCCCTCGTCCTTGCAAGTCTGGTTCTTCTCAGTGCCGTCGGAGGACTTGCACCAGATGACCGGGCGCGGGGGCATCAGGCAGAGGTGCGTTTTCTGGTCCACCGCGCCGGGGACCTCTGGAAGCCCGGGGACCGGCGTGTTCTTGCATGGTGGGGCCACCAGCTGTGTGGTCGGAGTACTGTTGATGTCAGGGAAGCTCACGCCCTGCATCGCGTCCAGGTGGTACAGGTAGCCCCAGTATTCCTGGAAGCCGTGGGCAGTTGGCAGAGACGCCGTGTGGTCGCCCAGGTGATTCTTGCCGAACTCGCCAGTGGTGTAGCCCAGATCGATCAGGAATTTGGCGAGCGCCGGGGTGCCCGGTCGCAAGTAGGAGGGACTCCCGGGGAGTTGCGGTGGAATCATGCCGGTGCGCAGCGGATACATGCCGGTAAAGAAGGCATTGCGTCCGGAGGTGCAGCTCTGCATGGCGACGTAGTCCATGAAGATCGCGCCCTCTCGCCCGATGCGATCGATGTTGGGCGTTTCTCCCACCATCAGACCACGGTGATAGATGCTGGGCTGCATCCAGCCGATGTCATCCCCCATGATGAAGAGGATGTTGGGTTTGTCCGCGGCCCACACTTTCCCCGCGACCGCCAGCATGGCCAGGGCGACAAAGGCCAGCAATCCACTGCCAAACAGCGTTCTTTTCCGATCTCTCATGCGCAGCTCCTTCGGCCTCGTTTCGGTGCGGTCTGGGATTCGCCAGAGGCTCGGTGGCAAACTGGACCCGATTGTATTGCAGACGTGACATCCGCTGTATCCACTGCATCACAGCGGCGATTGTTTCCAAGGGGTATCGTGCGTGATATTTGACTTGGTCGAATGGCCAAGACGCCTCGGCGAAGATATCACAAGCGATCAGGGCCCGCATCGCGCTCGCTGCTCCGCGATTCGCTGACGCGGTCGTCGTTGTCGTCACTGTGTTGGCGATTTTTCTTTGTATTCTCTTCGTCCAGCTGTAATCTCGCCGCAGCCTCGCATCGCCGATTGCGCGAGCGTGTGTGTTTCATGAATCTTTTGTTGCCGTAGCGTGGCCCGTGCGAGGACTAGCGCCTTGGATGTATGCTATCGACCTTGAACGCATGCGCGAGCGGTCACAATGCATGCGAGAGGTGGGAGGAGTTTGTTTCCACGCGCGGGCTCGTCAACCGTAGCAGCGCGTGGTGTCTGGTAAAAATCAACTAACAATGGAGACCGACAATGTACAAAGTACTCTTTGCAATGCTCGCTGTCGCCTCGCTCATCGGTTGCGCCGAAACCCGGAAAGTCATGGGGGAGGACGTCAAGAAGACGGATCTGCACGCCTGCCCGGCGACAGGGACCGCCATCGGCGACGTCCCGTCCTGCGGAAAGGTGTGGAAGATTGCATCGGGCTACGGGCAGCTGTCGCCTGAGGGCGATCTGGAGGTCGAAGTGAAAGGCCTGGTCCTGAACGACACTTCCACCGGCGATTCAAACGGGACACCCGATGGAGTAGATGGTGTCGCGGCAGCGGTCGTGTGCCACGGCGTGAGCGGAATGAAAGTGGGCGCGCAGACGGACGTCGTGCCGTTGAGCAAGACCGGGGACGCGACAATCAAAGGAAAAGTCTCTGTCCCCGCCGATTGCATGTCGCCTGTCATCGTTGTCCGCGAGCGTTATGAAGGCAAGGTGAAAGGTTGGCTTGCCGCGACCGGCATGTAATCGCCGATCAGCTTTCTGCGCTTTTACGCGTCACCGGGGCCGGCCTGACGAACGCAGGCCTGGCCCCTTTTTTGGACTTCCCGCCCCGACGACGCGCGCGCAAGCGAGGTGCCGACGTTTCGGCCGGCCAGGCTTTCATAGATGTCTATCGATCAACTGCCAGCTCGCTCGTGCGCAGCTGAATCAGGAGACCAACCATGTACAAAGTACTTGTTGCCACGCTCATCATGATCGGCCTCGTCGGCTGCGCCGAGATACAGAAGATGACGCATGAGAAGGAAATTGAAGGAAACCTCGTGGCCTGCCCGGCCAACAACACTTCGATCGGCGACGTTCCCTCCTGCGGGAAGGTCTGGAAGTTGGGGTGGGGCTATGCCGAGCTGAAGGACAACGGAAATATCGAGGCAGAGGTTAAGGGTCTCGTGCTCAACGACGCTTCCACCGGCGCGGCCAACGGGACGCCGGACGGTGTCGACGGCGTCGCCGCTGCCGTGATCTGCCACACGCCGAGCGGCGCCGCGGTAGCCGCACAGACCGACGTGGTAGCCCTCAGCAAGGAAGGTGACGCGAAGGTCAAGGCGCACGTCAACCTGCCGAGCTGCATCGCGCCGGTGATCGTCCTGCGCGAGCGGTACGAAGGCAAGGTCGGCGGCTGGCTCGCAGCGACTGGAATGTAGTCGTGCTCTTTTCGTCGGGCGCTCCCGGGTTTTCCGGGAGCGCTCGTTGGCGAATCGCAGTCGGGCTCGCTCAAAACACCATCTGGAGCCGCGCCTGGAATATGTACAGGTTTCCAGGCGACGGGCCTCCGCTGACGGTTGTGTAGCCGGTGTTGAACTGCCAGCGTAGGTAGCGATTCCAGTACCAGTTCACCCCAAGCATGGCGATGCTCATCCTGCCGCCATTCACGTCCCCGGAATCGAGGTCGAGGTGAGAATAGCGCGCCGCCACCTCCCACGCCCCCCAGGTCGGATGCTTCAGCTCGAATTCGCGCTTGGGTAGCAGCACCGAGTCCACCACGCCTTTTTGTCTGTTGTATCCGCGCTGCTCGCCGGTGAGAAACCAGCCGGCCGACGCATACCAGCCCCAGAAGTTGCTCGTTTGAGTCTCGGAGCCGGTGAGCCTCGTGCCGGATGCTTCGGCGGTCAATGTAAAGGGTCCATCCATGTAGATGGCCTCCAGGCCCAGCAGACCGGCGCGGTCCGCTTCGACCTCTCCCGTGTCGACGAGATAGGGCGCGATAAAACTCTCGGGCCGAGAGCGGAACTCGAACTGCGAGCCCTTGGCGAATTGCTCGCCCACGCTGATGCCGAGATGCAGAAGCTCCACGCCGTCTTTGCCGCGATCCACGTAGATCGGCAACCCGGTGACCCGAACCACCGGGTACAACAACGTCTGCGTTACGGTACCGCCGTCCAGTCCTGGATCCGAGCCGATGGAATAGACCCCGACAGACGTGTGGATGCGCTGGTCTTCGAAGGTGCGGTCCGTCTCCACGCCCAGGCGTTTGCCGGGCGAGAAGGCGAGCGACATCGACGAGGCCTCCATGAAGGTGAGAGCGGAGAATGCGTAGATGTTCTCCAGGGTTTGCGGCACGGTTTCGTAGCCAGCTTGAATGTTGTGCACGTAGTCGATGCCTTGCCACCGCAGCCAACCCGAGGTCATATAGAAACTGCTGCTGACCGTGCCGAACTCGAGCGAGTAGAGCGTGGGATCCGGACCGCGCCCAAAGTGCCCATCGGTATACAAACGAAACGTCCGCACATCGAATCCCCCTGGAATCTGCGGATCGCGATCGGAACTGTAATAGGCGGCCCCATCCAACGAAAGCTTCAGGCCGGCGCGCCCGGAGACGCTGATCTCCTCTCCGATCGTCCGTTCGCCGCCCGTGAATGGAACGGGTACCGTGATCGGCTGATAGAACTGGTAGAGCAGGTACTGATCCCACCACATGCGAAACAGATCTTCTTTCTTCTTCTCCGCGGCGGTCGGCGGAGTCGATTGCGCCGCTTGCTCCGCGGCCGGCTTGCCGGACACGACAGGTTCCTGCGCAGCCGGGACAGGGCCTTTTTCAAAGCGCTGTATGCGGTCGCGCGGGACGGTCACCCTGCCGAGGGTGGCGGACTCGAACACCACCGACGCGGCGTCTTCGGAGACGATCTCGCCGATAAGCTTTTCACCCGATGTCAGTTCCAGCGTGTCGGCGAAACATCGGGTCGCGAACACCACCAATGCGGCGCAGAGCCAAACCCTCATGCGCGAACAAAGGAGTGTGGGGGAAACGCAGCCGGCGATGCTTTCATGGCGAAGTCGAAGTTACCACGGCTGTTGGCGGAGGGCATCGTGCCGCCGGCACGGGGCGTACTCGGTCATGAGTAGGGCGGATAACACAACATAGAATCCAGGAACCCTGGATCGCGCGCCATCCTCGCCGGATGCCAATTCCTGCCAGCGCTATTCCCGATGGATGAAAGCGCGGTGCACGTAGAATTGCACCGGAGTTGCGGCGATGAGCGTGTTGCCCGACCTGTCCACTACCGAAGCCTGCAGCAGATGCTGGACATTGGCTACCGCTGCGCTCTCCCATTCTTCTTGAGTGATGTCGAACTGCAGCGAATATCTCAACGTGGGCAACTGCGTCCCGTCCAGCGACACGCTGATTGCGTTGCCGCCTTGCAGCGAGGGCGTGAGGCCGATGCTGACCGCGAACTGCCCGGTATTGCTGTGTATGGTGCCCCCGTTTTCGGGAGAAAGGATAGTGAACGCCGTATACGCGGAAGGGGTAGGCTGTGTGTCCTGCTGTGACGGCGGGGTGTTGGTATCGATGACATTAGGTGGCCCCAGATCCATCGGCTTTCCGCCTGGGCAGGGGGTGTCGGAAAATACCGGTCCGTCTTGCCCTGGGCACTGATATACCGCTTGCGCAAATGCGGGGGTGGAGGACAGCAAAAACAGCGCTGATAGTACAAATCGGGTCATGGCAAGGCCTCTTTGTGTTGGGGATGGGGTTGCCGCCTGCCATCCCTATCGGGCATTGTAGCGTGTGAATGTGCCGCGAGGCTGACACACACATGCCCGTTCCAGTGGCGGAAAAAACCGCCGTGCGAGATGAGAGGAGACCCTGTTGAGCAAGAGCCGGCGGCGGAAGCAGTCGCATACTTCTGGCGACCGCACGAACAAAACAAGCGTAACGCCCCCGATCGCCCCCCCTCGCGCAGTGCCCGCGAGCGCCGCGTCTCGCGACCGGCGCCGGCTTGCATGGTGGGTTTCGGGCGTGCTCGTTGCGGTTCTGCTTTTGGGCGCGGGATCGATCTGGTACGCACGACAGCAGCGCTCAGCCGACTTTGCTTCAGGCGTAGCAGCGAGCTACGTCGGCGCAGCCGCATGCGGCCAATGCCATGCCACGGAGCACAAGCAATGGTCGGGCTCCCAGCACGATCAGGCTATGCAGCACGTCGACGACAAGACCGTACTCGGCAATTTCGACGGAACGCATTTTACGCATTCGGGCATCACTTCCACTTTCTTCCGCCGCGACGGCAAATTCTTCATCAACACCGATGGTGCGGACGGGAAGCTCGCGGATTTCGAGATCAAGTTCACCTTCGGCGTCTACCCGCTGCAACAGTATCTGGTCGAATTTCCGGACGGGCGGCTGCAAGCGCTGTCCATCGCGTGGGACACCCGGACGCGCGCGGAGGGCGGGCAGCGCTGGTTCCATCTTTACCCCGATGAGCGCATCGACCATCGCGATGTGCTGCATTGGACGCGTTCGAGTCAGAACTGGAACCACATGTGCGCCGAGTGCCATTCGACCCATGTGCAGAAGAACTACGACATGGCCACTGACAGCTTCCACACGACGTATGCCGAGATCAACGTCGGCTGCGAAGCGTGTCATGGGCCGGGTTCGCTGCACATCGCGTGGGCGCAGCGCAAGAAGGTCTGGGGCGGGCGAGACGACGCGGCCAAGGGTTTGACGGTAAGCCTCGACGAGCGTGCGGGGGCGAGCTGGATCCTCGATGCGGAGAGCGGCAACTCGAGGCGCAGCACGCCCCGCACGACGGACAAGGAAATCGAGACCTGCGCCCTGTGCCATTCCCGGCGCGGGAATATCCATCAACCTTTCCGCAACGGCGACCCGTTGCTGGATTCGCAGCTGCCTGCCGTCCTGACCGAGGGCCTGTTCTACGCCGACGGCCAGATGCAGGACGAGGTCTACAACTGGGCTCCCTTTCTGCAGAGCAAGATGTACCACCAGGGCGTTACCTGCAGCGATTGCCACAATCCGCACACGCTGAAACTGCGTGCGGAGGGCAATGCAGTCTGCACGCAATGCCATCAGGCCCAGAAATACGACGCGCTGGCGCATCATCACCATCAGCCGGGCACGCCGGGCGCGCAATGCGCGGCGTGCCACATGCCGACGCGAACCTACATGGTCATCGATCAGCGTCATGACCACAGCATGCGTATCCCGCGTCCCGACCTGACCATGAAGCTGGGTACGCCCAACGCGTGCGGCGAGTGCCATGGCGAAAGCGGCCCGGAATGGGCTGCGCAGTGGGTCGAGAATTGGTACGGCCCTCAACGCAAAGGTTTCCAGACCTACGCCGACACATTGCAGGCAGCCCGCCGCGGCTCTGCTGACGCGCCGCGTCGACTGCGCGCGCTGATCGAGGACAGCGCCGTGCCGAATATCGCTCGCGCCACGGCGTTCGTCGAGCTCGGGCGCTCCAGTGCCGAGGATATGCAGGAAGTCGTGCGTGGCGGCCTCGGCCACTCCGACCCGCTGATCCGTGTCAGCGCGTTGGGCGCGCTGAATGGTACGGATGCCGCCACCCGCATCAGCCTGGCGGCACCATTGTTGCGCGATCCGGTGCGCGCGGTCCGCCTGGAGGCCGCGAGCTTGCTCGCCGGCGTTTCTCCCGGGCAGCTGGATGCATCTCAACGAGAGGCTCTCGACCGTGCATTGAAGGAATATGTGGAGACCCAGCACCTCAACGCTGATCGTACCGACGGTCGCCTCAACCTCGGACTGCTCTACGCACGCCAGCATCGCGTCGAGGAGGCCGAGGCGGAGTTTCGGGCCGCGATGCGCATCGAGCCGCAGTATGTCCCTGCTTACGTGAACCTGGCGGACCTGTATCGCGAACAGGGCAAGGAAGCCGATGCGGAGAAGGTGCTGCGGGAGGGGCTGCGACAAGTCCCCGACAATGCCGAGTTGCACCATGCGCTCGGGCTTGCGCTTGTGCGACAGAAGCGGCTCTCCGATGCGGTCTCGGAGCTGCGCAAAGCTGCGACGCTCGCGCCCGATTCGGCGCGTTTCGCCTATGTGTTCGGAGTCGCTCTGCATTCAAGCGGGAAGGGCGACGCGGCGTTCCACGAGCTGGAGCAGGCGCTCAAACACCACCCGGGTGATCGCGATATCCTGTTTGCCCTGGCGAGCTTCTCACGCGATGCCGGACGCGCCGCGCAGGCCCGCGACTATGCCAATCGTTTGCTGGCGCTCGTGCCCCAGGATCAGGATGCGCGTGCTCTGCTGAAGTCTCTTCCGGGCGAATAGCATCGAACGGCAATTCGCAGGAACCCGGAGCGCCTTTGTCATCCGCCGGTAAGCCGCGATGCAGGAGTGTTTGCTAAGCTACGATCCGAGAACGCAGGGCTTGCAACCTGCGCGTCACAAACTACAAAGGAGACCAACATGACTCACCGTTTTCCTGGCAGGTTAGCGCTGTTGACGTGTGCCGCGTTGGCTCTGCTGATGCTCCGGCCCGCCTGGGCCGATTCGCCGAAGAAGCTTACCCCGGCCGAAGATGCGGATGAGCATGTCGTGATGGCCGAAAAGACATTCCAGAACTTTCTGGCCGACCCCGGTCAGGACTATTTTCGGAAGGCCCTCGGCAAAGCCCAGGGTGTCCTGATCATTCCGGCGTCGGCGCGCATTGGTTTCATATTCAGCGGCGCGGGTGGCCGCGGCGTCCTCGTGGCCCGCGACGAATCGGGCAAATGGATCGGGCCCGCCTTCTACACGCTCAGCTACGCCAGCGTCGGCCTGCAGATCGGCGTCCAGATCTCCGAGGTGATCATCCTGGTCATGAATCAAACCGCCGTGAACTCTCTGATATCTTCGAGTGTGCGCGGGGGAGTGGACGCCACTTTCGCGGCGGGCCCGGTCGGCGTCGGGACGCAGACCTCTTTCCAAGGCGACTTCATCGCCCTGTATCGGTCGAAAGTCCTGTATGGGGGTCTTAACGTGGACGGTACGATACTCAGCGCCAACGACGCGTGGAACACGGGCTACTACGGCAAGCCCACCACCTCGGTGGATATTCTTGTACGCCACGAAGTCAGCAATCCGAAGGCCGCAGGACTTCTGAACGCCGTGTCGGACGCTGCTGCGCAAGCGGCAGAGCATCAGGTTCCCACCGAGCCGAAGGCGGAGAAGAAGTGAGCGACGCGCTCCCTGCATGCCTATCGCGACGCTGGTAGAAGCCTCGCTTGCCTACGGGCATGTGCCGTTGCTCGATCGCGTCGCGCTCAGCATCGACGCGGGCGAGAAGGTCGCCCTGATCGGCCGCAACGGCACGGGCAAGAGCAGTCTGCTCAAACTGCTGGCGGGTGTTGCAGCACCCGACGACGGCCAGGTCTGGCGTCAGCCCGGGCTACGCGTGTCATGGGTCGCGCAGGAGCCTGAGCTTGGTTCGGGCCGGTCGGTATTCGAGGCTGCAGCCGACGGACTCGGGGAAGCGCGAGATCTGTTGTCCAAGTACGAGACTGCCGTCCATGCGGTCGAGGCTGGAGATGCCAACGCGTTGGCAAACCTGGAGCAGCTCAGCACGCGGCTGGACGCGATGGACGGATGGCGCTTGAAGTCGCGCGTGGACGGCGTGCTGACGCGACTGGGTCTGGTTGCCGAAACCCCAGTGAACGCTCTTTCCGGCGGGCAGCGCAAACGGTTGGCCTTGGCGCGCGCGCTCGTGGCCGAGCCCGAGTTGCTGCTCCTCGACGAGCCGACCAATCACCTCGATGTGACCTCGATCGAATGGTTGGAGGAGTTGCTGCGCAGCTTTGCCGGCGCGCTTCTGTTTGTCACCCATGACCGCGTCTTCCTCGATCGGGTCGCCGATCGTATCGTCGAGCTCGACCGCGGACGCCTCACGGATTTTCCCGGGAGCTTCGCCGCCTACCGCAGCCGCAAGGAGCAGCAGCTCGCGGAGGAATCGATGCAGCAGGAAAAATTCGACCGCGTGCTCGCGCAGGAGGAGGCTTGGATCCGCCGTGGCGTAGAGGCGCGGCGCACGCGCGATGAAGGTCGCGTGCGTCGGCTCGAGCAGCTGCGACGAGAACGCGCGGCGCGGCGCGAGCGTATCGGCAATGTGGAACTGGCAGTCGACGAGGGGGAACGATCGGGAAAGCTGGTCGCGGAGTTGACGCACGTCACGAAGGCGTTCGACCGCAAGACCGTCGTGCGGGATCTCTCCTGCCGGATCCTGCGCGGAGACAAGGTCGGCCTGATCGGGCCCAATGCAGCGGGAAAGACCACGCTCATCCGACTGATCCTCGGCGACCTCGCACCGGATTCGGGGCGGGTGCGCCTGGGAACGAAACTCTCGATCGCTTACTTCGACCAGTTTCGCGCTCAGCTGGACGATGAGATGAGTGTAATGGACACAGTCGGTCAAGGCTCCGACTACATCGAGGTCGGGGGCGCGCGTAAGCATGTGATGAGCTATCTCGGTGAATTCCTGTTCCCTCCAGAGCGCGTGCGCTCGCCAGTGAAGTCTCTGTCCGGAGGGGAGCGCAATCGGCTTCTTCTCGCGCGACTGTTCTCCAAAAGCGCGAATGTGCTGGTATTGGACGAACCGACCAACGATCTCGACCTGGAGAGCCTGGAGCTGCTGGAAGGGCTTCTGCAGGAATACGCGGGAACGGTGTTGCTGGTGAGCCATGATCGCGCCTTTCTCGACAACGTCGTGACGCAGGTCATCGCGTACGATGGGGATGGACGCTGGGTCGAGAACCCGGGTGGCTATCAGGAATGGGCGCGCGTGCTGTCTGCGCGGACCTCACGAGCCGCTGCCGCAGACTCACTTGACGCATCGAGGCGCGCGGAGCCACCACGCGCTGCCCGACAGGTGCGCCTCAGCTACAAGGACGCGCAAGAGCTCGAGCAGCTGCCGGCCCGCATCGAGGCGCTCGAGCGTGAGCAGGCCGAGCTGACGCAGCGGCTGGCAGATCCCGATTGGTATCGCTCGGATCCAGATGGCGTGAAGAAAGCTGCTGCGCGCCACGCTGAGCTCGAAGGGGTGCTGCTGGAGTTGCTCGAACGCTGGGAGCGGCTCGAGACAAGACGCCGAGAGGCTTCCAGCCGGATCGATCGATGAGGAGTCGGGCGTGAAGCTTGATGCTGGTGAGGTGCTGCGCAGTCTGGCGATGCTCGTTCTGGCAGTGCCCGCGGTGGCTGCGGAGCCGGGCATCGGTGAGCGACTACTGGAAGGCAAGCGACCTGCGCTCACGGTGGTGATATCCATCGACCAGTTTCGCGCTGATTATCTGCCGCGCTTCGCCGATCTGTTCCTGCCCGCGCGCCAGACGGACGGCAAGATCGGTGGCTTCCGATATCTGATGAGCGCAGGCAGCTGGTTCGTCAACGCACGCTATCCGTACTTTCCGACTTTCACATGCGTCGGCCATGCGGCGATGATGAGTGGTGCCGAGCCCTATGTAAGCGGTATTGTCAGCAACCGCTGGTGGGATCGGGAGACGCGAGCGGACGTCTATTGCGTGGACGACGATCGTTATCGAGTAGTGGGTGCAGTTTCCGGGAGCAGGGCCAAGCCTATGGGCCCGCGCCATCTGCGCAGCACGACCGTGGGTGATGAGCTCAAGCTTGCCACCAATGGCGCGGCGAAGGTGGTCACGCTGGCGTTGAAAGACCGTGCGGCGATTCTCATGGGCGGGCACGCGCAGGACGTGAGCATCTGGTTCGATGAGGTCGGTGGCCGTTGGATCAGCAGCACGGCGTTTGCCCGCGACGGCAAGCTGCCAGCGTGGGTGGAAGCGCTCAACGCGGAGGCCATCCCCGACCGGACGTTGGATACGAGTTGGACCGCTTCGGTCTCGGACGCAGGCCTGGCGCGCGCGATTCCGCCGCCGCTGAAAGAGGAGCAAACGCACGGCTTCGGTACTCGCTTCCCGCATCGGGTGGGCGGGGAAAAGACGGCATCCAACTACTTCTTGTTCAGTCTGACGCCATCGGCCAACGCGTTCGTATTCGAGACGGCGCGCCGCGCCGTCGTGGCGGAGAAGCTGGGGCAGCGCCGAGCCCCCGATCTGCTGGCTGTGAACCTCTCCACGAACGACTACGTGGGTCACGTGTTCGGTCCCTACAGCCCCGAGGTCGTGGACCTCACCGTTCAGACCGATCGCGAGCTCGCCGGCTTCCTCGGTTTCCTCGAGCAGGCCATCCCGGGCGGTCTCGCCGAAGTCGTCATCGTGCTGACTTCGGACCACGGCGTTGCTCCGATTCCCGAAGACCTGCAGGCGCGTGACATCTCCGGCGGCCGCGTCGCGGTGAACGAGATCCTCGGTGCCGCCGAGCAGGCGCTGAGCGCGGTATTCGGAGGCGGTCCCTGGGTAGGCAGCGCCGCCGACGGCAGGCCAGTCGGCGCCTTCGTCGATCCCAATCTCTACTTGTCGCAAGCTGCAATCGATCAAGCGCTCGGGAGTGGACGTGCGGTCTCTCGCGAACAGATCGAGTCCGTTGCAGCGCGTGCGGTAGCTGCGCTCCCCGGTGTCTACGCTGCCTATACTCGGAGCCAGCTGGAGCAAGGCGCGCTGCCGGACACTGAAGCTGCGCATCGCGTTGCGCGTGGGTTCCATCCGCGGGTTGGCGGAGACGTCGTCGTGGTGGCTGCGCCCGGCTTCTATCCTGGGATCGGCGGTGCCAACACGTCGCATGGATCGCCATGGGCTTATGACGTCAGCGTGCCGATCCTGATGGCGGGCCCGGGCATCCGCTCCGGCATATGGTTCGATCCGGTTTCCCCCACCAGTATCGCGCCCACGCTTTCGCTGCTCCTCGGGATTTCCGCGCCGAGCGGCAGCGATGGCACAATACTCGAGCAGGCGCTGCTCAAGAAGCGGTGAACTGCCGTGAGAGACCGCGATTCGTGAAGGGCCGTGAAGGCCTCGTGAGAAACCGTGAAGTGCAGTAACGGGCGGTGCCTCGTGAAACCACGGCTACTGTCTTCGCGGCCTCTTGCGAGTCACGGCCTCTCAGGCAGTTGACGGCCTTTTGACGAGCCACGGCGCTTCACGAATCACGACCCTTAAGGAGAGATTGTCGATCATGTCCAAATACGCGATCTATCCCAGCCTCCGCGACCGAGTGGTATTCGTGTCCGGTGGAGGCTCCGGCATCGGCGCCGGCATCGTCGAGCACTTCGTAGCCCAAGCTTCACGCGTTGCGTTCGTCGACATCGACGACAAGGCGAGCAAAGCATTGCTCGAGCAACTCGCAAAGACAGGCCAGCAGGCTCCGCTCTACATCCATTGCGATCTGCGCGATATCGACGCGCTCCGAGCAGCCATCGCCCGTGTGCAGAAGTCCCTGGGCGATATCTCGGTGCTCGTGAACAACGCAGCACGCGACGATCGCCATCGCATCGAAGAGGTGACGGTCGAATACTGGGACGAGCGCCTCGCGGTGAATCTGCGGCACCAGTTCTTCGCCGCCCAGGCCGTGGTCGACCAGATGAAGCGGCTGGGGGGCGGCTCGATCATCAACTTCGGCTCCATCAGCTGGATGTCATCCACTGGCGGCATGCCCGCATACACGACCAGCAAATCCGGCGTGAGTGGCCTCACGCGCGGGCTGGCACGTGACCTCGGACCTTTCAACATCCGCGTCAACACCGTCTCGCCGGGCTGGGTGATGACGGAGCGGCAGAAGGCGCTGTGGGTTACGCCCGATGGCGAACGCAGATTGGACGAAGCGCAATGCCTTCCGGGTCGCCTGCTGCCGGAAGATCTCGCCCGCATGGTTCTGTTCCTGGCTGCCGACGACAGTCGCATGTGCACGGCGCAGAACTTCATCGTGGATGCGGGATGGGTGTGAAGCACCAGGAGTCAGGCGTCAGGAGTCAGGGATCAGGAACTGCAGGGAAGCTCCAATTCAGCGACGCGTGGGAGGCAAACTGAAAATCACCGCCATCAAAACGCTGATCTGCAACGCGCAGATGCGCAACTGGGTGTTCGTGCGCGTGGAGACCGATCAGCCGGGACTGTATGGCTGGGGCGAAGCCACGTTGGAGTGGAAGACGCGCGCAGTAGTCGGCGCCGTACAGGACCTCGAGCCTCTGCTGCTGGGCCGCGATCCGCGCGACATCGAGCAGGCCGTCCGCGTTTTGACCAAACATTCCTTCTGGCGTCTGGGCGTCATCGGCAACACGGCGATCAGCGGCATCGAGATGGCGCTCTGGGACATCTGGGGCAAAGAGCTGAACGTGCCGGTGTGGCGCCTGCTGGGCGGCAAGACGCGCGACAAGGTCAAGATCTACACCCACCTCGGCTTCGGCGATATGACCATGGTCTACGAGAGCATGGACCGCACCGCCGTAGTAGAGCGCGCGCTGCAAGTCACCTCACGCGGTTATCGCGCCCTCAAGGTCGTGTTCATTCCTTACACTCACTACACGGCCTCGCCCAAGCAGATCGATCACGTGGCCACGATGATGCAAGGATTGCGCGAGGCGGTCGGCGGCGAGATCGAGATCATGATCGACTTCCACGGACGCTGCGCTTCCAGCAGTGTCGCTGTGCAGTACATCGATGCGCTTGCGCCGGCGCGCCCACTATTCGTCGAGGAGCCGATTCAACCCGGCGATGCCCTGGCCATGAGGCAGATCAGCGACAAGTCGCGAGTGCCGATCGCGACCGGCGAGCGGCTGGTCGATCGTAAAGAATTCGATGATCTGTTCCGCCTCCGAGCGATCAACATCGCGCAGCCGGATCTCTGTCACGTTGGGGGCTTCAGCGAGGCGCGCAAGATCGCGGCGATGGCCGATACCGCGGGCATAGGTATCGCGCCGCATAACCCGCTCGGACCGCTTGCCGGTGTGGCGGCTCTGCACTTCGATATCGCAACGCCGAACTTCGTAATACAGGAAGAGATGTCGGGGGCGGTGCCCTGGTACCACGAGATCGTGGATGGTCCGATAGTCGCCCGCGAGGGACACTGGCTCGTGCCGGACCGGCCGGGTCTGGGTGTGGAGGTCAACGAGGCGGTTGCTGCGAAACATCCGTTTCAGCGGGAGATCCAGGCCGCCACCCAGGCCATTCTGGGCGACGGCACGATCGTGGACTGGTAGTCAGTGTCCTGCCCCGCCAATTCGCGGCCGAAAACCCGACGAGAATCGGCGTCGCGCGGTGTTGCGAATCCTCGCCGTGGGGCCCGCCACTGCCGAAGATTCGCGCCTAGCGTGACACCGATTTCGCGGGGTTTCCCATGGATCGCAGTCTGCCATCCGCCTGAGGGCGCGCGCTTCTGCTCTCCGCTAGGGTCTTCCCACGACTCGACGGGACAGGATACCGATCCGGCCGGATCGCCCGGTAATGCCTTGAAAAA
>Ga0335076_10003148_pt1 | contig 16551 bp, 16 predicted proteins | sample Lox_Sample_25_FD_206717 | JGI IMG/M metagenome (GOLD analysis project Ga0335076, IMG submission 206717) | Soil microbial communities from Loxahatchee National Wildlife Refuge, Florida, United States - Lox_Sample_2.5 | ecosystem: Environmental > Terrestrial > Soil > Wetlands | place: USA... | reverse complement strand
ATTGTCGCTTTATGCATGCTCGCGGTGCCGCGGAATGAGCCAGGGACGCATACCCACCTCGGTGCCGCCGTTTACGCCCGCTACTACTATTAGTCGTCGGTTGAGGGTCGCTGGCGATCGCGCTTGTGCGCGGCCTGGCGTCGCTTGCTGGCGAGCCGGCGGTGCACCGAGGCCGCCGTAGGACGGGTCGGCTGCCGGTGGCGGGGCGTGGCGAGCGCCTGGGTCAGGCGCCGGCGCAGCCGCTCGAGCGCGAGTTCGCGGTTGCGGGCCTGGCTGCGCGCGTCCTGGGCGACCGCGGTTACGCGCGGGCCCGCGCGCGCGATCACGCGCCGCTTCTGCTCGTCGGTCAGTGCCGAGGACGCCTCGACGTCGAAGATCGCCTCGACCCGCGACGCGGTGACGTTCGCGTGCTGACCGCCCGGACCGGATGAGCGCGAGGTTCGCAGCGCGATCTCGCGCAAAGGCAACTTGACGTCACGCCCGAGTGACATCGGATCGTCCATGTCCTGTACCTTCCCAGGTCGTAAGGCCGTCCGACTGACCGGGCGGCGCCAAGCAGGTGCAGGCTCCGGGGTGTGTGCGGCGCATCCTCCGCGGTAGCAGCACTTCAAGCGGAGGAGCACTCCACATGCCAACTGGCACAGTCAAATGGTTCAGCGACGAGAAGGGGTTCGGCTTCATCACCCCCGATGACGGCGGTCGCGACCTGTTCGTACATCACTCGAGCATCACCGCCGACGGCTACCGCTCGCTGGCCGAGGGCAGCAAGGTCTCCTATGAGGAGGAGGCCGCGCCGAAGGGCCCCAAGGCCGTCAACGTAAATAAGTTGTAGGGGCCTCGCTCCGCTCGGGGGCGGCCGCCGAAGGCGTACCAACCACCCGTTTGGGGGTCTTGAGCACCAACGGCGAAACTTCGTCCCGCATCGGGCGTACTATGGGGTAGGCGGTTGACCTTGGGCGCACTCAGATGACTAAGATGGTCGAGGAACGCGAACGAGTAGTAGTTCGCTTCGCGGGCGACTCGGGCGACGGCATGCAGCTGGCGGGCAGCCGGTTCACGGATGCGACCGCGATGGTGGGCAACGATCTCGCGACGCTGCCGAACTTCCCGGCCGAGATCCGGGCGCCCGCGGGCACGCTCGCGGGCGTGTCGGCGTTCCAGATCCATTTCGCCTCGCGGGACATCCTGACCCCAGGCGATAAGCCGAACGTGCTGGTGGCGATGAACCCGGCGGCTTTGAAGGCGAACCTCGCCGAGCTCGATCGCGGCGGGACGGTGATCGTCAACGAGGACGCGTTCACCAAGCGCAATCTCGAGAAGGCCGGGTATGACTCGAATCCGCTCGAGGACGGGTCGCTGACCGCGTTCCGGGTGCACCGGATTCCGATGACGTCGTTGACGGTGGCGGCGGTGGAGGGGGTCGAGGACGCCTCGACCCGCGACGCGGGGCGGGCGAAGAACCTGTTCGCGCTGGGGGTGCTGTCGTGGTTGTACGGCCGCCCGACGGACGTGACCAAGAAGTGGATCGAGGGGAAGTTCGCCAAGCGCCCGGCGGTGTTGCTGGCCAACCTGGCTGCGTTCAACGCCGGTTGGTCTTTTGGCGAAACGACCGAGCTGCTCGACGTGCAGTACAAGGTCAAGCCGGCGACCGATGTCCCGCCGGGGACCTACCGGAATGTGAACGGCACGACCGCGCTGTCTTTGGGGCTGATCGCGGCGAGCGCCCGTAGCGGGTTGCCACTGTTGTTGGCGAGCTATCCGATCACGCCGGCGTCGGAGTTGTTGCACGAGCTCTCGCGCCACGCGAGCCTCGGTGTGAAGACGGTCCAGGCCGAGGACGAGATCGCCGCGGCGGGGATGGCGTTGGGCGCGGCGTTCGGCGGTCGCCTCGGCGTGACCGCGACGAGCGGGCCCGGGATGGACTTGAAGGCCGAGACGATCGGTCTGGCGGCCGCGCTTGAGCTGCCGATGATCGTGATCGATGTGCAGCGCGCGGGTCCGTCGACGGGGATGCCGACCAAGACCGAGCAGTCGGATCTGTTGATGGCGGTGCACGGACGCCACGGCGAGTCGCCGTTGCCGGTGATCGCACCGTCCACGCCGGGCGGCTGCTTTGACGCGGCGTTCGAGGCGGTGCAGATCGCGATCCGCTACCGAACGCCGGTGATCCTGCTCGCGGACACGTTCCTGGCTTCCTCCTCGGAGCCGTGGCGCGTGCCGGTCGTGGCCGACCTTGAGTCGATCGACCCGGCGTTCGCGGTGGCCGAGGAAGGCGTGGAGTTCATGCCCTACGCCCGCGACGAGCTTCTGGCGCGCCCGTGGGCGATCCCGGGGACGCCGGGGCTGGCGCACCGGATCGGGGGGCTGGAGAAGGCCGACGTGACCGGCAACATCTCCTACGACGCGGCCAACCACGCGCGGATGACCGAGCTGCGGGCCGAGAAGATCGACGGGATCGCGCGAGACATCCCGCCGCTGACCGTCGACTCTGAGCCCGGCGCGACGCTGCTGGTACTCGGTTGGGGTTCGACCGAGGGCGCGATCCGCGCCGGCGTGCGCCGTGCGCGCGAGGCCGGTCATGTGGTCGCCAGCGCGCACCTGCGCCACCTGCACCCGTTCCCGGAGAACACGGGCGACGTGCTGCGCTCGTTCGACCGCGTGCTCGTCCCCGAGATGAACACCGGCCAGCTCGCGCAGCTGCTGCGTGCCAAGTACCTGGTCGACGTCGAGTCGTTCTGCAAGGTGCAGGGGCAGCCGCTGTTCGCCTCCGAGGTCGAAGAGCAGATCGTGGAGCGGCAATGAGCGCGGCCACCACCAACGGTCACGGCGATGGGAACGGCGCGTCGGCGACGCTGACGAAGGCCGACTTCCAGTCAGATCAAGAGACCCGCTGGTGCCCGGGGTGCGGCGACTACGCGGTGCTCTCAGCGGTGCAGCAGTTCATGCCCGAGCTCGGGATTCCGCCCGAGAAGATCGTGTTCATCACCGGCATTGGGTGCGCCGGGCGGTTCGCGTACTACATGAACACGTACGGGATGCACGGCATCCACGGCCGCGCGCCGGCGCTCGCCACCGGGCTCGCCTCCACGCGTGAGGACCTGTCGATCTGGATCGTGACCGGCGACGGCGATTCGCTGTCGATCGGCGGCAACCATCTGATCCATGCGCTGCGCCGGAACGTCCCGATCAAGATCCTGCTGTTCAACAACCAGATCTACGGACTGACCAAGGGCCAGGCATCACCGACGTCCGAGGTAGGAAAGGTCACGAAGTCGACCCCGTTCGGCGTCGCCGACCATCCGTTCAACCCGGTGTCGCTCGCGTTGGGCGCCGAGGCGGCGTTTGTCGCCAGGACGATCGATCGGGACCGCCGGCACCTGACCGAGGTGCTGCGCGCCGCCGCGACCCACGATGGCGCGGCGCTGGTCGAGATCTACCAGAACTGCCCGGTGTTCAACGACGGCGCGTTCTCGGCGTTGACCGAGAAGGACACCAAGGACGCGAACCAGATCCGGCTCGAGGCCGGTAAGCCGATCCGCTTCGGCGCCGAGAACGAACGCGGCGTCGCCCGCGCGGCCGACGGACATCTGGCGATCGTCGAAGTCGGCGACGTCGGCGAGGACGCGCTGATCGTGCACGACCCGTCGCGTCTTGACCCGGGGCTCGCGTTCTCGCTCGCCCGCCTCGCGGACAACCCGACCGTGCCGACCCCGATAGGGATCTTCCGCCAGGTCGACCGCCACGTTTTCGGACGCGGCGGCCCGGCCCGCACGACCCCCGCCACCGACGTCGAGCTCGCGGACCTGCTGCTCGGCTCGGACAGCTGGACCGTCGGCTAGCTCACTCGCGCTCGCTACGCTCGATATGTGAACGTAGAGCTGCTGTGGTGGGAGGGATGTCCCTCGACCGACGGGGCGTTGACGGCCGTGCGCGAGGCGCTGACCGACGTCGGACTCGACGGCGTCGAGGTCCACATGCGGGAGATCAAGGACGACGGCGAAGCCGCGGAGACCGGATTCGTCGGGTCGCCGACGATCCTGATCGACGGCGTCGACCTTGTCCCGGCCGCCGCAGATGAGCCGATCGGCCTGAGCTGCCGCGTATATCGCCGGCGCGACGGCCGAGTGAGCCCGATTCCCGATCCAGACGATCTGCGCGAGGCGCTCCGAGCGGCCGCCGAGCGCGCGGAGGTGAAGCGATGAGCCTGACGATTGGTGAGGTGGGGCCCGATTTCTCCCTGCTCGACACCGAGGGCAGGAAGTGGTCCATGGCCGAGTACGACGGCGCTCCGGCAACCGTCGTGGTGTTCACGTGCAACCACTGCCCGTACGCGCTCGCCTGGCACGACCGGCTTGTTCAGGTGGCAAGGGACTACGCGGCGCGTGGAGTGCGCGTGCTCGCGGTGAACGCCAACGACGCCGACCGTTATCCGCGCGACTCGTTTGAGGCGATGAAGGAGCGCGTCGCCAAGGAGGACTGGCCGATGCCGTATCTCCACGACGCCACCCAGGAGGTGGCGCGGGAGTATGGCGCCAAGGTGACGCCGGACGTGTTCGTGCTCGACGCCGAAGGGCGGCTGCGCTATCGCGGCGCGCCCGACTCGGACTACGGCAACCCGGGGGAGCGGGCGGAGTGGCTGCGAGAGGCCCTCGATGCGGTCCTGTCCGGGTCGATCCTGCAGCGGCCCGAGACGAGGCCGGTGGGGTGCTCGATCAAGTGGAAAGCGTGATGGCGGACTACACGCCGCAGCGGGTAGCCGAGCTGATCGCGGGAAACGAGGACATCCAGCTGATCGACGTTCGCCAGCCCGAGGAGCACGATGCGGGCAGGATCGCCGGCGACCGCCTGGTCGTTCTGTCTGACCTCGCCGGCGCGGTCGACTCGATCGACCGCGAACGGCCGGTTGTGTTCTACTGCCGGAGCGGCGCGCGCTCGGCGATGGCCACCGAGGCGTTCCGCGGCGCCGGGTTCGACGCCCACAACATGGCCGGCGGACTGCTCGACTGGCACGCGGCCGGGTTGCCGCTCGAGCCGGCCGACGGCTACGTGGCGTAGCGAGCCGAGGCGTCACTCCGATCTGAGGACGTCGGCCACCGGTCGGCGCGCGCCGATGCGGGCGGGGATCGCGGTCAGCACGGCAACCGCGATCAGCGTGCCAGGGATCACCGCGAGCAGCCACAGGACGGGCGGACTGGCCTCGCTGACGTGCCCGCCGGCGAGCTGGTAGAGCGCGAGGCCGAGCGGAATCCCGAGGCAGGCCGCGAGCAGCGCCGGCATCAGCTGCGAGGAAGTCAGGCCGGCGGTGATCTGGCGGGGGGTCGCGCCGAGCGCGCGCGCCAGCGCGGTCGGCCGCTGGGCGTCGATGACGGTTGCCCAGGTGGTGAAGATCGCGTTGATCGCGGCGAGAACGATCAAGATCGCGCTGAGGAGGAACACGAGGTGGGTCACGCGGTCGGCCACCGAGCTCGCGCCGATGACTCCGGACGCCACGTCATGCCGATCGTGCACGTCGACGTTGTGCTCGAGCGTCAACGCCGCGACGACCATCGTCACCGCGATCGTCATGCTGGCCACGGTCAGGAGCGACCGCCGGACGCGCCGGGCCACGAGCCGGACCGCAAGCAGCAGCGGCACCGGCAGCCGCGCCGAGAACGCGATCAGCACCGGCCGGCGTCGGGGAGGGTGGACGGGATCGTTCAGGGCTCGGGTCGTGCTCGTGCGAGCGCCGCGGATCGCCGGGACGATCGTCGCGCACCCCGCCACCAGCATCGCCACGATCACGACCTCAGCCACCAAGGTGACCGTGAGCGGCGGGGTCGGGGCGCTGCCGAGCAGGCCGTTGCCGAGGTTCGTCAGCACGGGCGTGACTACCTGACCCGCGATCACGCCGACGGCGGTCGCGGCGAGCGCGAGCACGAGGTTCTCGGCCAGCAGCACGGTCGCGACCAGGAGCGGCGTCGCCCCGACCGCCTTGAGCAGGCCGACGCGCCGGGTCTGCTCGGCCATCCGGCTCCCGACCACAACCGCGATGCTCGCGATCGCCAACAGCGCCAGCAGCGTCGAGACGATCAGCAGCACCTTCTGATCGACCGACACGACCTTGAAGTCGCTCTGCCGGATGTCCTGCCAGGAGGTCATGAACGACGTCACGTCGTTGTTCGTGTCGTTGCCGAAGGCGTATGCGGCGTTGCCGTTCTCGAACGCCTGTGGGGAAGACGGATCGGCCAGCCTCACGTTCAGCACGTAGCCGAGCGGCTGCATCCTGGTCGCGAGCGCGCCGGCGTCATCGCGCGTCAGCCAGATGACGCCCGGAGTGCTCACGGGGTAGAAGCACTGGGCGGTGCTGACCGCGATCCCGGCGACTCGGAACCGCCGGCCGTTCAGGTGGATCGTGTCGCCGACGGCGAGGCCGAGCGCGTCGGCGAAACCGCGCTCGATCACGGCGCCGCCGGGGCTGACCCACTTCCCCGCGGTGACCGCCGGCCGGTCGATCGCCGCGGGCCGAGCATCCCGTCCCTGGGCCTGCACCGGAACGTCAATGCCGCCGGCCGTGAGTCGGGCGGACGCGACTGGATAGGGTCCGGACGTGCTCGCGACGCCCCGGGCGTGGACGAGCGGCGCGAAGTCCCGTGCGACCTCGGGCGACGGGCCCGGCGGGGGCACGACCTCGGCCACGATGTCAGGACCTCGCGTCGCGGCGCGGGTCCGCGCGAATGGGCTGTCGGTGACCTTGTGCAGGGTCAGGCCGATCGTCAGCGTCGTGGTGGTCGTGACGATCATCAGCAACAGCAGCGCCGACTGGGTGCGGCGACGCTTGATATCGCCGACGACGAGCCGAGAGACGAGCAGGAGCCGTCCCACCGCGGTCAGCCCTTGAGGCCGGCCATTTCGGTGAGGCTGCGGGCCGAGCCGCCGGTCAGCCTGGTCTCGTCGACGAACCTCCCGTCGCGCATCGAGATCAGCCGGTCGGCCGTTGCCGCGATCCGCTCGTCGTGGGTGACGACGACGAGCGTCTGCCCGTCCGCGTGCAGCTGCTCGAACAGCCGGAGCACCTCGGTCGTCGCCGAGCTGTCGAGGTTCCCGGTTGGCTCGTCGGCGAGGACGACCGCCGGCCCGTTCGCGAGGGCGCGAGCGATCGCGACGCGCTGGCGCTGCCCGCCCGACAGCGCCGAGGGCAGGTGCTCGGCACGGTCTTCGAGCCCGACCTGTTCGAGCAGCTGGGCGGCGCGCTCCCGGGCCTTCCGGGGCGAGACGCCGGACAGGAGCGCGGGAAGCTCCACGTTCTCGAGCGCGGTCAGCTCATCGACAAGGTGGAAGGCCTGGAAGACGAACCCGAGCGCACGGCGCCGCAGCCGCGCCAGCCCGGTCTCCGGCATCTGCTCGATCCGGTGCTGGGCCAGCTCCAGCGTGCCCGCCGTGGGCCGCTCGAGCCCGCCGAGCAGATACAGCAGCGTCGACTTCCCGCACCCGCTCGGGCCGACGATCGCCACCGACTCGCCGGGGGCGACCTCGAGGCTCACGTCGTTCACGGCGCGGACCAGCGCCGCTCCCCTGCCGTATTCCTTGCGCAGCCCGCGCGCGGACAGGACCGGTTGCCGTGAGTTCATTTTTGCTCCTTCGCCGAGTTCCAGTAGCGCGCGCAGGCCTCGAGCCAGCGCAGATCCGCCTGCAGCCTGAGCACGACGCCCTCGAGCAGCAGTGCCGACACCGACCCCTCGGGCTCGGCCAGCGCCGCACGCTGGGCCTGACCCAGCCCGACCAGCAGCTCGCGGCGCTGGCGGTCGGCGATCCCGACCGGGTCGGCCAGCCCCGCTGCGGCGGCGGCCACGAGCTTCAAATGGAACTCCGCCGGCGCCGGCTTAGGCCAACTCGTGTCCTCGAGCCACTGCGCCACCCGCTTGCGGCCGGCCGGCGTCAGCTCGTACACCTTTCGATCCGGACGGTCCGTCTGCCCGACTCGTCGCGAGCGCAGCAGCCCCGCCTTCTCGAGCCGGCCCAGCGTGACGTACACCTGCCCGTCGTTCAGCGCCTCCGCGAGTGGCCCGAGCGCCAGCGCGAGGCGTGCGCGCAGCTGGTAGCCGTGCGAGGCCTCGCCCGCGAGCAGCGCCAGCAGGACCTCACGGACGACGCCCAGCTGGTAGCCGCCCCGCGGCTCTCGAACTGGAAGCTGGGAGGGCTGCGGCATCGCGCGATAGATAACGGTTAGCTACCCGCCAAAATAACCGTTAGCCAGGAGGGTGTCAAGGCGCCCGTTGCAAGATTTCGGCCGCGCTAAAGGACTCCCCGTTCAGAGCCCGATACGAGTCATGTGACATTTGTCGGGCGGGTCGTGTAGTGTGCCGCGCCGACATAGAAGCCCAGCCGAGTTCCCGGTTGCTACGGCGCCGGGAAGCGGGGAACCCGATGGAGCCGAGAGGCTCCGGGGGGCGAATCGCCGGACCTCCGGCGTAGCGCACTCTTTCAGCGCGAGCCCGACAGCTAACCCCGTAGGCGCAAGAAAGAGAAGGGGTTGTACTTGTCGAGCCTGGATTTTCATCGCGTCGCCCGTAGGGCGGGTGCGTCTGCGCTCATTGCGACGGCGATATTCGCCGGCGCATCGGCCAGCGCGGCCACCCCAAAGCCCCAGCCCGCGTCCGGCGGCGCGGCGATGGCGGCCACAGTCAAGACCGCGGGCACGCTGACGAGGCCGAGCACGGCGAAGCAGCTCGGCTGGCGCTTGTTGCGGTCGGGGCTCCACGGCAACGACGTGACGATCCTCCAGGGCTACCTCACGATCGCCGGTTATCCGACGTCGGTCGACGGCCAATTCGGCCCGGCGACGGCGGCGAGCGTGGCCGCGTTCAAGACGGCTCACAACATGGCCCCCGCCAATGGGGTCGCCGGCGCGGCGTTCGACAAGGCACTCGAGGCGGCGATCAGCACCTACGAGAGCGACATACCCACCGGGACGACGACGATCAACGCGGACGGAACCGCCACCGCGCCGGCCGGCGCGCCCGCCGCGGTCCAGGCGGCGATTGCCTCGGCCAACCAGATCATCGACACCTCGTACTGCGTCGGCGGCGGCCATGGTCAGTGGAATTCGAGTTGCTACGACTGCTCAGGGTCGGTCAGCTATGTGCTCCATGGCGCCGGACTGCTGTCCTCGTCGGAGGACTCCACGGGGCTCGAGTCCTACGGCCAGGCCGGCCCCGGGAAGTGGATCACGATCTACTCCGATCCCAGCCACGCCTTCATCGTGATCGGCGGGCGAGCCTTCGACACGGCCGACTACGGCGGCCCCAACATTCCATCGGGTACCGGGCCACGCTGGCGCTCGAACCCGCTCGGGAATCTCGCCGACGGCGGCGACTACGTAGTTCGCCACCCGCCCGGCTTGTAGGAGGAGGGTTGGCAGGGGCATCCGGCGCCGGCCGTCGGATGCCCTGCTCCTCGCTTGGCTGACGGCGGTCGGCCGGGTCCCGGTGTGCTCGCGGAGCGGCGCGTGGTCGCCCACGACCTAACGCCCGTCGCTCTGTCGTAGCATGGGTAGTGCTATGAGGGTTCGAGCGCGATCGAGCAGCCGGTGAGCCCGGAGACGGGATGAACCCCAACCCGCCCACACCCCGCCGCATCCTGCTGTCGGCGCTCGGCGCGCTGACCGTCGGTCTGGGCGCCGTGAGCCTGATCGCCGGGTTCAGCGACTCTCCGCCGGTCCGCCTCCTCCAGGGGATCGCCGTGTTCGGCGCCGGCGCGGTGATCGTCGGCGGCGCCGTCGTGCTGGTCATGATCCGCTTGGCCAACTGGCACGACCCGGAGTCCGAGATCGACTTCGAGGCGCTTGTCCTCCGCACCGAGCGGCTCGCGGCCGAAGGGTCGTGGGGCGAGGACGAGGGCGACGAGGAAGACGACGACGATGATCTGTTCGATCCGTACAACGAGGACGACTTCAGGGCCCTCGTGCGCGGCGCCATCGACGATCTGCCGCTCGAGTTCCACCGTGCGCTCGAGCACGTAGCGGTCGTCGTCTCCGACAGCGGCCGGCGCCAGCGCGCCTACGGCCTCTACCAGGGCGACACGATCGCCCAGGACTATTTCCACGACCGGATCGTGATCTTCCGCGACACGCTGCTGCGCGACTTCGGCCACGATCCCGACCTGCTGAGGGCCCAGGTCACCCGCACGCTTCGCCACGAGCTCGCCCACCACCTCGGGTGGGATGAGAAGGGCGTGCGCGGACTCGGGCTATAGGCGCGCCGCGGCGGCCGGCGCCGTCTGGAGGTTGGTCACAGGTCCACACTCGAGCGGCTGAGCTAGCGCCTATACGACCTGGCGGCCCGATTGCGACAGCCAGCCGCCTTCGGCGAGCGCGATGCTCAGCGAGGTCGGCTTGCCCACGAAGTACCCCTGCGCGTAGTCGACCTGGTGCTTCTGGAGCAGTTCGATCGTCTCCGCGTCGGCGACCGACTCGGCGACGGTCTTGATCCCGAGCGCCTGGGACACGCCGACGATCGCCTTGACCATGTGCTCGTCGACCTCGCTGCGGGGCAGGTTCTGGATGAACTCGCCGTCGAGCTTCACGTAGCTCACCGGGAGGTGTTTGAGGTAGTAGAAGGACCCGAAGCCCGTGCCGAAGTCATCGAGCGCGAGGCTGCAGCCGAGGTCGGTGAGGCCGCGGGCGAACTCGGTGGCCTCCGGCATGTTGGCGATCGCGGCCGTCTCGGTGACCTCGAAGATCAGCTTGGTCGGATCAACCGACGAGCGCTCGAGCTCGCGCTCGATCATCCGCAGCAGTTCCGGGTCGCCGACCACGGACTCGCCGCTGAGATTGATCCCGACCTGCGGGATCGGGCCCATCGACTCGGCGATCAGCTGGATCGCCCGCGCCACCACCCAGCGGTCGATCGCGTGGATCAAACCGAACCGCTCGGCGGCCGGCAGGAACGCGCCCGGCGCGATCAGCTTGCCCCGCTCGCCCTTCATGCGTAGCAGCAGCTCCCCGTGCTTGATCTGACCGGTGGCGAGCTCGAGGATCGGCTGTAGGTGCAGCACGAAGCGGTCGCGGTCGAGCGCGTCCTGGATGCGCTGGGACCAGGTCAGCTTCGCCATCGCCCGGGCCTTGCGCGCCTCGGGCGCCGTGTAGACGACGACCCGGTCGCGGCCCGAGGTCTTGGCCGCGTACATCGCGAGATCGGCGTTGACCAGCACCTCGCCGGCGGTGGCGTCGTCCGACTCGAACGCGGTCACGCCGATGCTGGCGCTGATCCGGAACGGCCGGCCGCCGTAGCTCGCCGGGCTGTTGCGGATCTCGGCGAGCAGGTCCTCGGCGGCGGCTCGCGCCTCGTCGACGCCTACCGCCGATAGCAGCACCGCGAACTCGTCGCCGCCGAGCCGGGCCACGACGTCCGTCGAGCGGAACCGGTGGCCGAGCACCCGGGCGACCTGGACGAGCACGGCGTCGCCGGCGGCGTGGCCGGCGGAGTCGTTGATCCCTTTGAAGTTGTCGATGTCGATGCTGAGCACCGCGCTGTGAGAGGCGTAGCGCCCGGCCCGCGCGAGCTCCCGCTTGAGCTGCTCGTCGAAGCGGCGGCGGTTGAGCAGGCCGGTGAGCTGGTCGTTGTCGGCCATGTGCCGTAGCCGCTCCTCGTAGCGCACGCGCTCGGTGGTGTCCCGGGCGATGATCGCGGTCGAGACGATCCTGCCGTTCGCGTCGGTCACCGGAGAGACCGTGAGCGACACCGCGATCACCGTTCCGTCCTTCCGAACGCCCTCGGTCTCGAAGTTGTCGATCGACTCGCCCGACAGCAACGTCTCGAGGATCCTCTGCTGCTCTCCGGCGCGTTGCGCGGGCTCGATCAATGCGATCTGCTGCCCGATTGCCTCCCGCGCCGCGTAGCCGTACAGCTGCTCGGCGCCGTGGTTCCAGCTCGTGATCGTGCCGTCGGAGGACTTGGTCACGATCGCGTCACGGGTCGATTGGACGACGTAGCTGAGGAGGTCGCGCGCGGACCGGGCTGCGGCTTCGTCAGTGACATCCTGCATCGTCCCGACGGCCTTCACCGGTCCGCCCTTCGCCTCGACAGCCGCCTCGCCGCGGGCGCGAACGACTCGCTCAACGCCGTCGAACCGCGTGACGCGGAACTCGAGGTTCAGCGGCTCCTTTTCGCGCTGGGTTCCATCGAACGACTTCTCGACCAGCTCGCGGTCCTCCGGATGGACGCGCTCGAGCACGAGCGCGCGCGTCAGCTCGAGCTCTCGGGGCGTGGCGAAGATCCGGCGCAGGCCCGCGGAGTAGTGACCCTCGCCGGAGTCGAGCTCGAGCTCGAAGCTGCCGGTGTCGGCCGCCTGCTCGGCCTCGGTCAGCAAACGCTCGCTCCGGGCCCGCTCCTCGGCGCGGGCGAGCGCCTCGAGGATCAGCGGGCCGGCCTCGGTCAGCGACTGGGATCGCTCGAGCGCCTCGGTAACCGCGCGCTCGAGGTCAAGCCACTCGCCGTCCCCGTGACGTCGTTTGGGGCGCGGGTGCATCACGACTATTCTGGCGATGTCCCCGCAGGGGCTGGGGGTCGCCGATCACCACCCTGCATGGTGAACGCCAACTGCGTACTCCCTTCCTGGATGGCGTCAGTTTACCCCTGCAAAAGGCCGCAGAAGCGCCGGTCGAACAGATGTTTAGAGAGGGTTTGCCAGCGCTGGGATCAGCGCGGCGGCATCCGCAGAGCACCGTCGAGTCGGATGACCTCGCCGTTGAGCATCTCGTTCTCGACGATGTGCGCGACGAGCGCTCCGAACTCCTCCGGGCGCCCGAGACGGGAAGGGAACGGGACGGCCTGGCCGAGCGCCTCGCGAGTGTCGGCCGAGAGCCCGGCGAGCAACGGCGTGTCGAACGTGCCCGGCGCGATCGCGCACACGCGGACCCCGACGGACGCGAGGTCGCGGGCCGCCGGCAGGGTCATGCCGACGATCGCGCCCTTTGACGCCGAGTAGGCGATCTGCCCGATCTGTCCGTCGAACGCGGCGATCGACGCGGTGTTGACGCACACGCCGCGCTCGCCCGACTCGGTCGGCTCGGTCTCGATCATGGCCGCGGCGGCGAGCCTCATCACGTTGAACGTGCCGATCAGGTTGACGCGGATGACGGTCTCGAACGGCTCGAGCGCGTGCGGTCCGCGCTTGCCGGCGACTCGGGCGGCCGAGCCGCCGATCCCGGCGCAGCAGACGGCGATCCGCAGCGGAACCGGCTGCCCGGTGGCAGCATGGACGGCCCCCTGCACCGCCCCTTCGTCGGTGACGTCGGTGGGGACGAACGTGGCCCGCTCGCCGAGTTCGTCGGCGAGTGCGCCTCCGCGGTCGTCGTTCATATCCGCGATCACCACGTGGGCACCGCGGGCGTGCAGCCGGCGCGCGGCGGCCGCGCCGAGACCGGAGGCGCCGCCGGCGACGAGCGCGCCGTTTCCATCGATCCGCATGCGCGGAACCCTAGCTATGCAGCGCCGGCGCCCTCATGCCCGGGCGGCCAGCGACAGCGCGAACAGCTCGTCCGGGTCGGTGTACCACGTGTCGAGCTCGAGGCCGGCGGCGCGGAAATCCGCCTCCACGCGCGCGCGAGTGAACTTCGCGCTGATCTCGGTTCGCAGCTCCTCGCCGGCGGCGAAGTCGACCCGCAGACCGAGGTCCCCCACCAGCACGGTGCACGGCCGCCGCGAGCGCAGGCGCATCTCGACCCACTCGTGCCTGCGATCGAAGAACGCGATGTGGTCGAATCCGTCGGGCGAGAAGTCGGCATCGAGCTCCCGGTTGACCACGTGCAGCACGTTGCGGTTGAACTCGGCCGTGACGCCCTCAGCGTCGTCATAGGCGGCTTCGATCACCGCCGGATCCTTGACCAGGTCGGTGCCGAGCAGGAGCCGGTCCTGGGGGCCGAGCAGCCGGCCGATCTCACGCAGCAGGCGCCGGCGTGTGCCGGGGAGGAAGTTTCCGATCGTGCCGCCGAGCAGCGCCACGATCCGCGGCGTTCCGTCGGGTTCGGGAATGTGGGCGAGATGCCGCTCGAAGTCGCCGATGACGCCGTGAACCTCGAGCTCGTCGAACTCCTCGACGAGCTCCTCGGCCGCTGACTCGAGCGCGCTCTCGGACACATCGAGGGGGACGTAGCGGCGCAACGTTCCCGCCCTCGCCATCGCGCCCAGGAGGATTCGCGCCTTATCGGCCGATCCGGAGCCGAGTTCGACCAGTTCGCCGGCGCGTGTCCGCCGCACGATCCCGTCCGCGCGCGCGAGCAGGATCGCCCGCTCCGCCCGCGTGGGGTAGTACTCGGGGAGCTCGCAGATCCGGTCGAACAGCTCCGATCCGCGGGCGTCATAGAAGTGCTTGGGCGGAATCTCCTTGAACGGCCGGGTCAGGCCGTCGAGGACGTCGTTGGCGAGCGAGCGCTCGTCGGCCTCCGACAGGAACGACTCGATCCTAATGTCCCCGGTCCCTGTGAGCGGCCTCAAGAGGCGTCCCTCGCGATCCGGAAGCCCGAGAAGATCTGGCGCCGCTGGGGGTAGTCCCAGTTGCGGAACGTGGAGGTGGCGACGCGGGTGCGGGTCGCCCACGATCCGCCACGGAGCACCCGGTAATGGGTACCGAAGAACACCTCCGAGTACTCCTTGTACGGGTGCGCGACGAACCCGGAGTAACCATCGAACAGGCTGCCCGTCCACTCCCATACGTCGCCGATCATTCCGAGGCAGCCGTAGGGTGAACTGCCCTGCGGGTAGGCGTCCACGGGCGCGGTCCCACAACCGCGATGGTCGAGGTTGGCGTGCTGGTCGGCCACCGGGCGTCGGTTGCCCCACGGGTACCGCCGGGCCACCCCGTTGTCCTCGTCCCAGGTCGCCGCCTTCTCCCACTCCACTTCGGTCGGGAGGCGGGCACCGTGCGCGCGAGCGAAGGCGTCGGCCTCGAACCAGGACACGTGAACGACCGGCCGGTCCGGGTGGAGTGGCTCGAGCCCGCCGAGCCGCCACTCGGCATCCAGCTCTTCCGTCCACGCGCCGGGTCTGGTGATGTCGTACTCCTGCTTCCATGCCCACCCCTCGTCGGACCACCACTCGCGACGCTGGTAACCGCCGCCTTCGACGAACGTCAGGTAGCTCGCGTTGGTGACAGGGGTGCGACCGATCAGATAGCCGCGCACGTCCGTGCGGTGGCGCGGGCGCTCGTTGTCGTAGGCGAACCCGTCCGGAGTCGCGCCGATCGTGCACTCACCCGCGGCAATCTCGACCATGTCCAACCCGGTGGCGGGAGGGCGCCGGAAATCTGGCATTGGGCGCCGTCCGGCGAGCTCGTAGCCGTCGAGGCGCGCCAGCATCAGCGTCTGGATCATCGTCTCGTCGTGCTGATGCTCGTGGCGAAGCACCATCTCGTGCAGGAGGCCGTCGTCGATGCCGCGCTCGTCGATCACCTCCAGCGTGCGCGCGCGAACCTCCTCCATGTACTCGCGCGCCTGAGCCGGTCCAAGCAACGGAAGGTCACCCCTCACCGCGCGCGGTGTCTCGAACGCGTCGTACATCGCGGCCAGGTCTTCGCGCAGCAGCGGACGTTCGCCATAGCGGTGCACGAGCCACAGGTCCTCGTAAGCGGCGATGTGCGCGAGGTCCCAGGCGAGCGGACTCATCAGCGGGGAGTGGACACGCTCGAGATCGTCGTCCGACACAGACGCGATCAACGCGAATGTCCGCCGGCGCGCCTCCTGCAGCGCCGCGACGATCCGCGTCGCAGTCGGGGTCGCCGTGGCTGCGATCGAGCCGGTCACTGTGAACCATTGTAGGCACGTGCTTCATTAACTTCGGGCGAATTCGAGTGACTATGTAAAAGTAACTCGCGGTTAACCGGTTCACTAGAGAGGTGAACCGGTTAAAGATTTAAGGTGAAACGGTTCAGTGAACCGTGTAGCGCAGGTAGAGAGAGCTATCGCTTTCGATTGCCCACTCGAGCGTGAGCTTGCGCAGCTCCGCGAGAGCCTGCCCTCGGGTGATCCCCGGGGCCATCCCACCCCCGGCCAGCTTGGGCGCCAGCGACAGGAACAGCTCGTCGACGAGGTTCTCCTGAAGGAGGGCTCCGAACAGCGTCGGGCCGCCCTCGCACAGGACCGAGCGGACATCGAATGCCGACCGCAGCCGCCGCATCATCGTCGTCAGCGTGAACTCGCCGGGATCGAGCTGGACCACCTCCACGTGGGCGGCCAGCGTCGACGCGTCGAGCGCCGCCGGCGTGAACACGGCGACCCGAGCCGCGGGCTCGGAGAACAGGGGGATGTCGGTCGGGATGCCCCCGCGGGAGAAGATGCAGGCGAGCGGCTCGGGGCTCAGCCCGGAGGCGGCGCGCCGCCGGCGGCGCTCGGCGTCGCGGACGAGCCTCCCGTAGCGCTCGGCTCGCAGCGTTCCGGTGCCGACCAGGATCGCGTCGACGTGCTCGCGCAACCCGTGGAACATCTGCCGGTCGCCCGGATCGCTCAGCCCTCGCGAGACCCCCCGGAAGGCCGCGCGCCCATCGGCGCTCGAGATGAAGTTCACGATCAGGTATGGCCGC
>Ga0335076_10003147_pt1 | contig 16552 bp, 15 predicted proteins | sample Lox_Sample_25_FD_206717 | JGI IMG/M metagenome (GOLD analysis project Ga0335076, IMG submission 206717) | Soil microbial communities from Loxahatchee National Wildlife Refuge, Florida, United States - Lox_Sample_2.5 | ecosystem: Environmental > Terrestrial > Soil > Wetlands | place: USA... | reverse complement strand
TCCTAACCTGATATGATTGATTCAATAATTAACAGGAATTCCTCCAATGATTCTAAAAAATTCCCCGGTTCGCTACTACAATTCTTAACATGCAAAGGTTGTTCTTTGAGCAGCCTTTTTTGTTTAGCAGCCGTGAGCTCCAGGAGCCTATATCCGTATTCAATTAATTTTTATATCGCTGGAATGTTCGCGCGCAGTTCTGGTGCTTTATAACTTGATTAATACACCTGTTGATATTGCAAGGCCAATGCTCAACAAAGTTCCAATTACCAGGTACTCTGTTTTTATCTCCTGTCGATCTTTCTCGTTAAAACGAATAATACCTTTTGCGGCAACTAATAATCCAATGGCGGAATATTGATTATATAGTACAAATACCAAAATGATGATCCGTTCGATTATACCGATCCATTTGCCTGCATTGGACAGATTTTCCTCATCAGATATTTGGTCTCTCCATTTTTCTGTAATCATACCAATTATGATGCTCGCAGGGGTGGTTAAGAAAACAAAGGCCATAGCAATTTTCCAGATATTTATTTGAGTATTAAATTGGTGAATCGTACTTTTTACGTCCGACCATTGAATAAATAAGAAATACCAGCATCCTAAAATTACCAGTAAATGCATCGATTGATCAATTAAAAAATAGCTTATGGCAGGCTTTTGATATGATTTCCAAACATCAATCAGCACATGAGTTATGAAAATAATTACAGCAATCAGCCAATACTGCCATCCGATAATCGTCCAGGCAAAAAGGGCTGTGACCAGTCCATGAAGATATAGTTTCCACGACGCAAAGTGTTTCTTATTCCGATCATCTATCCAGGATTTCGGCTGTAAGATGAAATCAGTTATGAGATGAGCCAAAATCAATTTTGTCAACCAAATGGATTGAATAATCATATTAAATGCGTTATTAATTTTTCATATTGATCCATCAATCTCTCTATCAATTCCCACTTACCCGACACAACAAATTGATTGATGGTGCTTTTTGATTTCCTGAGTTTTTCTGATATTGCCTGCTGTGTTTCTTGTTTAAGTAGTTCAAAAATTACTTCGGCCTGTTTGCTTGTCATTTCCTTAAAGATTGCATTGATGTGATCAGCAAGAATCTCTAAGCCCGTATTGACTACGGGATGGAGGGTATGAATGGAAAGTCTGACGTCGGTTTTTACCATTTCGTCAAAATTACGCCCGGACAGGACGAATGCTTCTCCTTTTGCTTTGCCAAGTGTTCTGACAGGAGATAAGACACGGCCAATACCTATACTGATTCTTACATCAAAGTCAGCGGGATCACCTTCTCGCTTCATACTGATGGCAGCGGTGCGGCATTGAAGCGATACTCGTAAAGCCTCTTTCGGTTCATTTATGTATACCTGGAAGCTGTCTCCTCTGTAAAATTCAAATTTGGATGGAGCAAATAGCCGTTCAAGTCGTTTTGTGAGCTCCTTTTCTCGTGTCTTGTCGAGCCATGTCGAGTTTACGATATCTCCTGTAAGTACTGCGTGCACAGCCATGTTCGACAGTTTTTTTTAAATATACGAACTTTTTTTGAATTCGTATATTTATACGAATTTATATATAATTCGTTAAATTGTGCGAATAATTTAATTATTCGTACATATATACGAATCGTGGGGATTTAGAGGATGGTAAGCAGCTATTGGAGAAGAATTAGCAACCTGCCTTCATTTGACCAACGGATCAAGAATCCGGTTGAGTTCTCCCGCCAGCCTGATGCCGGCCTGATCGATCCGTTGACGTACAAGCCCAATATATTGGTTGTAATACTTTTCATCCAATTCTTTGTTTTCAGGAAGCTTGTCATATATCTGGTTGCAGTAATGATTGGATTCATAACACCAGGTGATAATGGAATCGCTTTGCCATTTACGTATGTCCTCCGGAGTTGCAATATCCCAATCCGTGGCAAGCTGAACTGAAGTCAGGCCTGTCTTTTCAATCAGTTTCGAATCCCAGAGCATATGCAGGTTTGTCTTCTCTCCATAAAAAGAGCAGCTCACCAGGTTGCCACCCATATCAATCAGCCGGCCAATATGCAGGGGCTGGTGTAAATCGCCAACCAGATGTACAATCCATTTCAGTGCGAATACTCGAACAGCTTTCGGCTTTGTTGAATCCCCAAGCTCTTTTTCCCAATGCTGAAGTGCTTTATATACATTGGAGTTAGTCTGGCTGTCGACGCTTGCCTTAAACTGTTCAAAATTTTCGTTAGGAGGCACATCCATAAAATGAAATGGGGCCATATAATTAAAAAAACTGTCTGCCCTCAATTCGTCGGGATAGGTGCTGATGTCAGCGAGTGTTTCTTTGCAAAGCAAATCTGCAAGCGCTTTTTGGGTTCCGGGACGAAGATGTGACATAGCGATATATCCTACAGTCTGATGCCCGATTCTGCCCCAGGAAATCAGAAAAAGGCAAGCTGCAAATAACAGAAAGCCGGTGAATGTTTTTGTCATACAGGAAGAGTTATATGCGAAAATAGAATTTTATTGAGCTTAAATTTTCATCCTCTTCGAGTTGCCGACAATGTAGTTGTATATTTATGCAAACTATATCAAATGAAAGCATTTCTTGGAATGGGTCTGCTGGGTTCCAATTTCGTAAGAGCGATGTGTAGAAAAAATGAAATGGTGCAGGTTTGGAATCGTACCTATTCAAAAGCAGCTGAACTTGCGAGCGAAGGAGCAAAACCTTTCGAAGATGTAAGAGACGCAGTAAAAAATGCAGATGTTATTCACGTGACATTGAAGGATGATAATTCTGTAAACGAAGTGTTACAAAATGCAAAGTCTGCGATAAAACCCGGTGCAATTATCATCGATCACACCACTACGTCGGTTGCGGGTGCAATTGAACGGACTACATCATGGGCAGCACTTGGAATTATATATCAGCACGCCCCGGTTTTTATGGGCCCGGCCAATGCGCTCGAAGGTTCAGGATACATGCTGGTATCAGGTGACCAGCAAATTATAAGTCAATTGGAAAATCAGTTATCAGTGATGACCGGAAAGCTGATCAATTTTGGAGCTGAAACCGGAAAAGCCGCCGCAATGAAACTGATAGGAAATTGCTTTCTCGTTGGTTTTACTGCATCCTTAGGAGACTCGCTCGCACTGGCTAAATCATTGAATACGCCTGTTGCAGACGTCGATAAACTTTTTACTTCCTGGAATCCTGCGGCTTCACTCACGGCAAGAATAAATAGAATTTCCCAGGACGATTTTTCAAAGCCATCCTGGGAGCTGAATATGGCAAGAAAAGATACCGGTCTTTTTTTAAAAGCAGCTGAAAATGCAGCAATCCAACTGCATGTTATTCCTCCTATTGCCCAGGTAATGGATACATGGATCAGGAGGGGATGCGGCTCGCAGGACTGGACAATCATTTCTAAGACTGAACCTGTCAGCAAATAACTTCAATCAATCGAATTCGCTTCTTACCAATGGGTATAAGGATAGATTTTCAGATTATGGAACTCCCCGTTGGTGACAGTCACGACGATGACATGGGCAGTATCGGTGTGGTTTGATATAGTACCGTTGAAAATGCCATCCGCCAAATTATCATGGATACTTGTCACTACGAGGACTGCCCGATCAGTAGCAGGGTCAGTATATAAGTTTGCCGGACTAAAGGGACTCAGGAATGTGCTAAACGTTAGGTATATTGGAGAAGCTGGTGGAGTTTGGTAGGTTGTCTGCGAAAACTGGACACCTGTGGTGAAGGCCATAAACTCATTTCCTTTTCCATCCTCGGCTTCCACGTAAAAATTCAGCACTCCACCACTTGAAGTATCCCAGGTAACCCTGGATCCGGACTGAGAGCTGAAAGGTTGTGTCAGGTCGCCATTCATTGTAAAGGTTGAGTCCCCGGCTTTAAATGTAAATGTCGCAGGACCGGAGGAATTGTTGCTGCTCGAGTTGCTTTTTGAACAACTCATGAAGATGCAGAACAAAATAAATGGGATCATGATGTTCAAAAGAGTTATTTTTTTCATGTAGCGGATTTTTTTACATTTCAATTATAGTTTTTTTGCGCCATAGATGAAAGAATAATGGGATTTTTTTTGAGAAATTGATTCAGCACATACGGTTCATTGGTGAAGAGATCCTCTTAGTAAATAAAAACTCTTACTATTAGGCATAACCGAAGTCGTTCAAGAGGCAGAAGAATTCTCTTTGAAATCTTCCTTTGCCAGGCAGAGGGGAAATTTGTTGATATTGATGAGCCTAAAAATAAGAAAGCCCTCTGTGGAAACAGAAGGCCATCTAACGATTGCTTGCCATATGAAAGATCTTTCAAGACATATTAACCAATAAGCGACTTAAGATTTTAAAAATTATATTAAAATAAATTATATCTTTTTAGGTGACAGCTATTTCAACAAAAATACAGAAAAGATAGAATCTTGAATAATATTTTTCATCTATTTTATACAAAATATAAACATTCAATAATTTTTTAATTTGTGGATTCTGCGTATGCATGTTTAACAGGTTTGGATTGATAAGCTTCTAATGCTTTTTCCAGGCAATCCATGGCTTCATTTAAGGCATCAGTGTTAAGCACATATGCAAGCCTTACCTCGTTTTTGCCCAGGCCTTTCGTTCCATAAAAACCAGTGGCCGGAGCAAGCATTACGGTTTGATTCTGATATGAAAAAGATTCCAGTAGCCATTGGCAAAAAAGATCTGAATCATCAATCGGAAGCCGGGCAATAGCATAAAAGGCACCCCCCGGATTCGGGCAAAATACACCGGGCATGGCATTGAGGCGTTTCACAAGTAAATTTCTTCTTTTCAAATACTCTGCTCTGGTTATATCAAAATAATCATCCGGAAGATCTACTGCTGCTTCACCCAATATCTGGGCGAATGAAGGCGGACTCAGCCTGGCCTGCGCAAATTTCAACACCGTGTCCAGCACTTCCTGATTTCTTGTGATCAGTGCGCCAATACGTCCACCGCAGGCGCTGTATCTTTTCGAAATGGTATCCATCAGCACCACGTTGTCATCGATTCCTGCCAGCTGCATCGCACCTGTATGTTTTCCTTCATAACAAAACTCACGGTAAGCCTCATCCGAAAAGAGATAGAGCTGATGTTTCGCCACGATCTGCTTCAGCGTTTCCATTTCTTCCCGGCTGTATAAATAGCCGGTCGGATTGTTCGGATTGCAAATCAGGATCGCTTTTGTTTTCGGTCCTATGGCTTTTTCAAATTCTTCAATCGGCGGAAGCGCAAATCCATTTTCAATATTAGAGGTGACTGGTTTTACGGTTATTCCTGCTGCAACAGCAAATCCATTGTAGTTTGCGTAGAATGGTTCAGGTATGATGACTTCGTCGCCTGCATCGAGACAACTCATTAAACCAAACAGAATAGCTTCCGATCCACCGGTGGTTACGATAATTTGTCGGTAATCAATATTTATCCCTGCTTTCTTATAATAGCCAACCAGTTTTCTCCGGTAGCTTTCATTCCCGGCACTATGACTGTATTCGAGAATTTTAAAATCAGAATGCCTGACTGCATCCAATGCGGCTTTGGGTGTTTCGATATCAGGTTGGCCAATATTCAAATGATATACGTGAATACCTTTTTTCTTTGCTGCTTCTGCATAAGGAACCAGCTTTCTTATCGGTGAGGGAGGCATCTGCTGTCCCCGGTTACTAATGGTTAACATCCTGCAAAATTAAAGAAACAACGGGCAAAGACAAGTAGCCGAAAACACCCGATTTGATTCTTAAAAAAAAATCCCCTTTCGTGCAAGGGGATGATAAAGTTGAGTAACGTTGAATTAATGAGAACCTGATTTACCAGATTTGCCTGCTTTTTCAGCTTCATATTTCGTATATGCATCAGCAGTTAAGACTTCACCTGAAATTCTTAATTGCAGGGGCAGGTCAATACCGGCAACCTTGATGGTAATTGTTTTGTTGAAAGGACCGGGAGCAGCTGCATTGAATCCAGCAGTGATTTTGTCTGTCTTTCCCTGGCCGATGGCGCCTTCCGGTTTTATCGGAGTTGTACATCCACAGGATGGAGTGGCAGATTCTATCACGATGGGAGCATCACTGATATTTGTAAAAGCAAAATTATGTGTGACAGGAACGTTCTGTTTAATCTTACCAAAATCAAAATTCATTTCCTGGAACTTGACCACGTCTTCTGCTTTTTTTTGCTGGGCGAATATACCAGCAGAAAGAATTAAAACACCTGCTAATAGGAATACCCTTTTCATACTTATTGGTTTGTTTGTTTTAAAAAATGAACAGATGCATTCTCCGGCGCTGAACTCGCCGGCAGTTTATACACTTCACCTGTAATCGTCAAAGTTTTTGTCTGGGTCCCATTGTAAAAAATGGTCACCGCTTTATTGAAAGTTCCTTCCGCAAAGGCATTATAGCCGACTTTAATATTCGCACTACTACCTGGTGCGATCGCATCCCTGCTCCATTCCGGCGTAGTGCAGCCACAGGAAGCCTGCACATTATCGAGTTTCAGTGGATCTTTTCCCGTATTTACGATTTCGAAAGTATAAGTAGCCGGACGACCCTGTGGTATTTTACCAAAATTATGGCTGGTTTCTTTTAAGACCAGTACATCCGGTTTGGCAATTTGAGCAAGGGAAGTATTGGTCGGATTAACAGTGGTGGTTTGTGCTCCGCATATCCCGGCGACCAGGACCGTAAAACTTGTTATTATTAGTTTCTTTTTCATAGTTTGCATGAGAATCTGCCCTAAAATTACATAGTAAACGCCACCTTTACCAATAAATTTTAAATGGTTTTTATTTTTTGATAAATGGGGTTGGCCGGGGCATCAACGGATAAAACTAATTTTGCCATATGGAAAATCTTTCTCCAAACGAAACATTGGCATTGGAAAAACTATCGTTCGAAAAATTCAGGGAAGAAGTCCTTAGGGATTATCGTACGGCCTGCGAAAGCCGGGAGGTCAGCCTGTTGGGACGCAAAGAAGTGCTTACCGGCAAAGCAAAATTCGGAATTTTTGGAGACGGAAAGGAAGTACCACAGGTTGCACTGGCAAAATTTTTTAAGCCCGGTGATTTTTATGCGGGATATTATCGCGATCAGACCCTTGCTTTTGCCACGGGCATTGCTACTATAGAAGAATTTTTTGCCCAGCTTTATGCTGATCCGGATATAAACAATGACCCACACAGTGCGGGTCGTCAGATGAATTCGCATTTTGCATCGCTTTTTATTGACGAGCAGGGAGAATTCGTGGATCTGGTCAACAGGAAGAATTTTACTGCAGGATTAGCGCCCACTGCGGCACATATGCCAAGGGCGCTTGGACTCGCCTTTGCTTCCAAAGTTTTCAGAGAAGTAAAAGAGCTGGGTGAGCTAAAACAATTTTCCAATAACGGCGGCGAGATTTGTTTTTGTTCGATCGGGGATGCATCAACCAGTGAAGGACATTTTTGGGAAACCATGAATGCGGCCGGTGTCTTGCAGATCCCGCTGGCTGTTTTTGTTTGGGATGACGGATATGGAATTTCAGTTCCCACCAAATATCAAACCACCAAAGGATCCATTTCTGAAGCCATCAAGGGTTTTCAGAAAAGAGAGGGAACCAACGGGATTGATATCTATAAAATTAAAGGATGGGATTATGCCGGCATGTGTGAATTATTTGAAGCGGCTATTCAAAAAATACGCCTGACGCATATTCCGGCTTTGTTTCATGTCGAAGAAGTTACCCAGCCGCAGGGGCATTCTACTTCGGGTAGCCATGAACGATATAAATCGCCGGAACGGCTTGAATGGGAAAGAAACTGGGATGGAATTAAAAAGATGAAAGAATGGATTGTTGACAATGCACTCGCCAGTGAAGAAGAACTGGATGACATTGAATCGGAATCCAAAGATTTTGTCAGGGAATGCAAGATGCAGGCCTGGGAAAAATATGAAGCGCCTATCAAAGCGCAGGTGAATGCTACAGTCGGCCTGATTCATGAGGCAGGGATTACCGAAACAGATCAAAAAGAAGAGCTTGAAAAACTTTCAGCAGAATTATCGGCGAATCGGGAACCTAACCGGCGGGATGTCATGCGCACCCTTCACCAGGCACTGCTGCTTATGAATCATGACAAGAGCAGGACACCGGCAGAAAGTTATTATAATCAATTGTTGAAGGAAAATAAATCGATTTACAATTCTCATTTATATCATGAAGGGGCAAAAAAAATTTCTCGGATCCCGGAAATAAAACCAGAGTATGATGAAGATGCTCCGCAGATTAACGGGTATGAAATCCTGAACAGGTATTTTGATGAATTGTTTTCGAGCAATGAGAAGGTGATTGCTTTTGGTGAAGATGTCGGACAAATAGGAGATGTGAACCAGGGATTTGCCGGATTGCAGGCTAAATACGGATCAGGCCGGATTTTTGACACGGGCATTCGTGAACTGACCATCATCGGCCAGGGTATCGGACTTGCTATGCGTGGACTTCGTCCGATCGCGGAGATTCAATACATCGATTATTTATTGTACGCTTTGCAACCCTTAAGTGATGACCTGGCTTCATTGCAATACAGAACAGCCGGCAGACAATCAGCTCCGTTGATTGTACGTACACGCGGACATCGCCTGGAAGGCATCTGGCATAGTGGATCGCCCATGGGAGCAATTGTTCATTCTCTCAGGGGATTACACATCTGCGTTCCCAGAAATATGGTACAGGCCGTGGGAATGTACAATACCCTGCTTCTCGGTGCTGATCCTGCGCTTGTTGTTGAGTGCCTTAACGGATACCGCCTGAAGGAAAAACTCCCTGCTCATTTATTAGGGTATACAGTACCGTTAGGCACACCCGAAATTATACGGGAAGGAGAAGACGTTACAGTGGTTTCCTATGGTTCAACGCTTCGCATTGTGCAGGAAGCAGCAGAAATACTGGAGTCGAAGGGAATCGGCTGCGAGATTATCGATGTACAGACCCTGTTGCCTTTTGATATCCATCATAGCATATTGGAGTCGTTAAAAAAAACAAACCGGATCGTATTTATCGATGAAGATGTTCCCGGTGGCGCGGCAGGCTATATGTTCAATAAGGTTATGGAAGAACAGGGTGGCTACCGCTGGCTGGATGTGGCACCCAGAACGATCACCGCAAAAGCCCATCGGCCTGCTTACGCCAGCGATGGCGATTATTTCAGCAAACCCAATGCAGAAGAAATGATCGACGTGATTATGGAGATGATGAGGGAATAGGCGATGAGGCAATTTCCAACTTGAATATTGTATATTGATTATTGAGTGTTCATGCTCAGTAAATAATCAATATTCAACACTCAATATTCAAGTCAATTGTGCTCTTTAATGTCGATTGCTCATTGCAGATTATGAAACACCTTCTGGACGTCATCATCCTGCTCTAGTTTATCAACCAGTTTCAATACTTCCTGTGCCTGGTTTTCGGGCAGATTAATTGTATTGGCAGGGATCCATTCCACTTCAGCGCTAATAGGAACAATATATTTTGCTTCAAGTGCTTTCTGCATATTTCCAAAATCACTGAAAGCCGTCCGCAGAATCAATACCGGTTCATTATTCTCACCCATCCCTTCTCCCATTTCCTCCAAACCATGATCTATCAGCTCGAGTTCCAGGTCATCCTGGTTAATGCCTTCCGGTTTCAATTTAAATACGCCCATTTTTTTGAATTGAAAACTGACACTTCCGCTGGTGCCCAGGCTGCCATTGCCTTTGGTGAAATGTGATCTGATATTGGCAACAGTGCGTGTAGGGTTATCGGTCGCGGTTTCTACAAGGAGAGCGATTCCGTGGGGAGCATATCCTTCATACAAAATTTCTTCATAATTATCCATTTCTTTGCCCATCGCTCTTTTGATGGCGGCTTCCACACGGTCTTTGGGCATGTTTACGCTTTTGGCATTCTGAAAGCAACGACGCAGCGCAGGATTGGTATTCGGATCGGGACCGCCGGCTTTCACGGCAATAGCTATTTCTTTCCCAATTCGCGTAAACTGCTTCGCCATCCGGTCCCACCTGGCAAACATCGTGGCCTTGCGTACTTCAAAAATTCTTCCCATTGTAATTGTAAGATTTTTGATAAATAGAATCTGATCATTTGTGATCAAGGGATTGCAAATTTACAGCATCCTTTTTTACAAAAAGAAAACCGCCCGAAGGCGGTCAAAAGTTTTTTTAGTCAAAATCAGAACTTTTGGGAATAATGTCTCCCGGTCTTCCAAGTTTGCTTTTCTTCTTACCATAACCAAAGTAAATAATCAACCCTACCAACATCCATCCGAATGCACTGAGCTGCGTAGTGCCGGGCAAACCAACAATCATGGCCAGGCAAACAATCATTCCCAGGATAGGCACCAACGGCACCAGCGGTGTTTTAAATGGACGTACCAATGCCGGATCTTTTTTTCGCAATATCATTACGCCCAGGCAAACCAAAACAAATGCAAACAGGGTCCCTATCGAAGTCAGATCACCGGCAATATTGGAAGGAAGGAAAGCAGCAAATAATCCAACAAAAACAAAAAGTATCATGTTGCTTTTATAGGGCGTTCTGAATTTTGGATGAAGGTCTGAAAATACTTTGGGCAGCAATCCGTCTGTCGACATCGTATAAAATACTCTTGATTGGCCGAGAAGCATGACAAGAATTACCGACGAAAATCCAAGCAGAATCGCAATTGTGACAAGTGTGGCGAGCCATCCATAACCAATCATGTAATGGTCGATAGCATAAGCGACCGATGCTTCTTTACCTGCTTTTATAAAATCTGTATAGGGAGCAACGCCTGTGAGCACATATGAAAACAGGATATATAAAATAGTACAGATAACCAAAGAACCTAAAATACCAATCGGCATATCTTTTTTAGGATTTTTTGATTCCTGTGCTGCAGTGGAAACTGCATCGAAACCGATAAAAGCAAAAAATACAATTCCTGCTCCGGTCAGGATACCTCCCCATCCGTGATGAAAAAAAGGAGCATAGGAATAGAAAGAACCATCAGGTTCAGCAGCCGGTGGTGCATCAGCAGGAATTACATAAGGGGTATGGTAGGATGGATTGATGAACTTCCACCCAATCACAATAAACACCAGTACAATAGCTACTTTGACTATTACAATGATGGCATTGACGGTTGCGGATTCGCTTGTGCCTTTTATGAGCAATAATGACAATAATAGTAAAATAAAAAGAGCAGGCAGGTTAATAATGCCATGATGAAGGACACCACTTAATTTAATTGTTTCCAGCGGTGAATGGCACCACTCAAAGGGAATTGATTGTCCCAATAATCGATTTGCATATTCGCTCCAGCTGATGGAAACAGTTGCTGCACCCAAAGCATATTCGAGTATCAGTGCCCACCCTATAATCCAGGCCACCAGTTCACCCATGGTAGCATAAGCATATGTATAAGCGCTTCCGGCAATAGGAATGATTGAAGCAAATTCAGCATAACACAATCCGGCGAATGCGCAACCCACTGCAGCAATGATAAAGGAAATTGTTACGGCAGGACCCGCATGCTGTCCCGCCGCTGCAGCTGTTCTTACAAAAAGCCCGGCCCCAATAATTGCTCCGATCCCAAGTGCAACAAGGCTTCCGACTCCTAGTGTTCTTTTTAGACCTTTTTCAGTATCAGCCGCCTGTTTTAATAAAATCGAGATTGATTTTTTCCGGAACAAACTCATAAAAGTTAGATTGATTTAGAGTGAATTCATTTAACCTCGTAAAGTAAACAAATATTTATTATTCATTTCAATTCTTTTGGAAGGGCATATTTTAGGGACAAAGTTTTGTCAAGTCAATATTTTTTGATTTTTTGCACTTTATTCCCACTTCAATGAAAAAAATTAGCCTCACCGGGTGGATTCTGATTGCTATGTTAGCGGGTATTGTCACCGGTATGCTTGTTCATTACGAAGCACCGGCAGATTGGATTGAACATTTTTCCCCGAATATTTCAATCATTACTGATATTTTTTTGCGGCTGATCAAAATGATCATCGCGCCATTGGTTTTTTCGACGCTTGTCGTGGGCATTGCCAAACTCGGTGATATCAAAGCGGTGGGCAGGATCGGGGGCAAGACCCTGCTTTGGTTCCTGTCAGCATCTCTTTTGTCGTTGACCTTTGGGTTAGTTGTCATGAATCTCACACAACTTGGACAAAACCTTCATTTGCCTGGTTCTGATGCCAAGTCAGGAATTGAGGCATCTTCGATTTCCTTTAAAAATTTTATTACACATGTCTTTCCAAGCAGCGTGGTAGAGGCAATGGCGACTAATGAAATATTACAGATTGTTGTTTTTTCAGTCTTTTTTGGCATAGCCACTGCAGCTATTGGGGAAAAAGGGAAAATAGTCATCAAAGCATTGGATGCAATTTCGCAGGTCATATTGAAAATGACGGGCTATGTGATGAAACTGGCGCCATTAGCTGCATTCTCTGCTATTTCGGCTATCCTTGCTGTTAAGGGTCCGGAAATTTTAATGACCTATGGAAAATTTATTCTGGTTTTTTATCTGAGCATTTTAGGCCTTTGGGTCTTGTTGATTCTTGCAGCCTCCTTCTTTATAGGAAAAAGATCCATTGAACTGATGGGAAAAATAAAGGATGTTACATTGTTAGCATTCAGTACAGCGAGTTCAGAGGCGGCCTTTCCGAAGCTTATTGTTGAATTGGAAAAATTTGGATGCCCGGACAAGATTGTGAGTTTTGTCTTGCCCCTTGGATATTCATTTAATCTTGATGGCAGCATGTTATACATGACTTTTGCGTCGCTTTTTATTGCCGAAGCCTATGGCGTGAATATGACAGTAGGCCAACAAATATCGATGCTCCTTGTTTTGATGCTGACCAGTAAGGGAATTGCGGGTGTGCCCCGCGCCGCACTGGTAGTGATTGCTGGAACATTGTCGGTTTTTAATATTCCACAACAAGGACTTTTGTTATTGCTAGGAATTGACCAGATATTGGATATGGCACGCAGTGCAACGAATGTTGTTGGAAATAGCATGGCCACAGCAGTAATCTGCAAAATGGAAAAAGTGCTTGGTCCGGCTGAAGAAGTGACCAAAGTGATCGCTGATACGCCACTTGTATATGAGCCGGTTCAAAAAACATAAAATGAATGTTGCCGTTATTGAAATTTATTGTGTAGAAAAAATGATGGGTTTATTCTAACAGATTGTATTGAAAACAAATTTGGCATTTGAAATGATTATGTTATCCTGTCCTATGATTTTAGTAAACGAATAAGTAGTTTTTATGATCGGTTTAATGGCGATTACTTTCAGAGATTTATTGAATCCGGAATTTTACATTAACAATGGAGGCCTGTGGGTATTGTTATTTATTGTATTTGCTGAAACAGGTTTAATGGTTGGCTTTTTTCTCCCCGGCGACAGTCTCTTATTTGTTGCCGGTATCTACAGTCAGAAACTGGTGGGTACGATCATTTCCGGAGGAACCGGCAGTGATTTTGCAGATCTTTTTATTCTTTTCTTGTTGATATCTGTCTGCGGTATGCTGGGCAATATGGCGGGCTATTGGTTTGGAAATAAAAGCGGCCCCTTCCTGTTTCACAGGAAAGATAGTTTCCTTTTCAAAAAAAGACACTTGTATGATGCCAAGGCTTTCTATGATAAACACGGCGGACAAGCCATAGTTTTTGCAAGGTTCCTGCCCATTATAAGAACCTTCGCTCCGATTGTCGCGGGCATAGTACAAATGGACAGAAAGAAATTCCTTTATTATAATGTAATAGGTTGTGCGGCCTGGGTATTTACCATGCTGGTTGCCGGACATTATCTCGATAAATTCTTTCTTAAAAAATTTGGGTTCGACCTGAAAAAGCACCTGGAGATAATCGTTATCATCATTGTGCTGATTACAACCCTGCCAGTCCTTTATAAATTATTCTTTGGCAAAAGGGCTACTCATCAGGATGCTAACTTGCCTGAAAAAAAGTAAATGAGTATGGAACATCAAAAAACATCACTCTTCAATCTGACCGTTATTGTTTCAGGCCTCGGATACTTTGTCGATATCTATGATCTGCTTTTATTTGGAATTATCCGGGTAAAAAGTCTCACTTCCCTGGGACTGGATTCGATCGCAGTCAGAGACATTGGTGAAAACCTCATAAGTATCCAGATGTTTGGTCTTTTAATCGGAGGCATCATATGGGGAATAATGGGAGATAAAAGAGGAAGAATAAGTGTGCTCTTTGGTTCTATCATCTTATACTCCCTGGCAAATATTGCGAATGGCTTTGTGCAGACAGTTAATCAATATGCATTGGTTCGATTTATTGCAGGAGTAGGACTTGCAGGTGAACTGGGTGCAGGGATTACGCTGGTAAGCGAGTTATTGTCTAAAGAAAAAAGAGGCCTGGGTACTTCCCTGGTAGCTGGTATCGGGATTACGGGAGCAGTTGCTGCTTATTTTATCTCAAAAGAATTTGAGTGGAGGACTTGTTATTTTATTGGCGGAGGACTGGGATTGATTTTGTTGGTGCTCCGCATTTCCGTTTTTGAATCCGGCATGTACAAGAAAGTGAAGGAAATGGATGTCAGCCGGGGAAATTTTCTCATGTTCTTTAATAATGGAAAAAGATTTAAGAAATATATACTCTGCATTCTCATCGGGTTGCCGACCTGGTACGTAATAGGCATATTGGTGACATTTTCTAAGGAATTCGGAAAAGAATTCGGAATCAAAGAAACCATTGATTCCGGGAAAGCGATAATGTATGCTTATGCAGCCATTTCGATTGCGAATGTATTAATCGGTTTATTGAGCCAATGGCTCAAAAGCAGAAAAAAAGCATTATATATTTTTTATTTAATAAACATTTTATTCGGCGTCCTTTATTTCCTGCAGAATGAGAACAGTTCGGATACAACGATGTACTGGCTCATTGCAGGACTGGGCTTCAGCACGGGTTATTGGGCAATCTTTGTGACGATGGCAGCCGAACAGTTTGGAACCAATCTCAGGGCAACAGCCGCCATTACTGCGCCCAATATGGTGCGAGGTGCTTTGCCGCTCACTATTCTTTTGTTTAAATGGCTGCGCGTGTCGAATGGTTATATAAAAGGAGGATGGCTCACCGGGCTGATCATCATGGGTATCACATTGATCGCAGCCATCCTGACTGAAGAAACATTTGGGAAAGACCTGAATTATGTAGAGGTATAACAGGAAACTGTGGACATGTAGAAAACAGTGCGTCATGCTTTCTTGCTTTCATATTATCTTTACCAACTTTGGTTTTTCCGACCTTTAATCATATTTGATGAAATTTCTTGTCATCCGGTTCTCATCGATCGGCGATATCGTGCTAACAACACCAGTTGTCCGTTGTTTAAAAAAACAGGTTGCTACGGCGGAGATACATTATCTCACAAAATCTAATTACAGTCCTGTTGTAAGTGCCAATCCATATATTGATAAAACTCATTACCTCGAAAAAAGTCTCCAGGAACTTATTCCGGAATTAAAGCTTGAAGATTTTGATTACGTAATCGATCTTCATAACAATATGCGTTCATTCAAGGTAAAAGAAGCCTTGGGTAAGAAATTTTTCTCTGTAAATAAGCTGAACGTAGAAAAATGGTTGTACACCAGCTTTAAGTTGAACATGCTTCCGCATATTCATATAGTTGACAGGTATATGAAAACGGTTGAACCATTTGGAGTGAAAAATGATAACATGGGACTGGATTATTTTATTGGTGAAGAAGACCGCATTAAGGAAAGCGATATTCCCACTTCACACCAGGCGGGCTATATTGGAATTGTTATCGGAGCTGCATTGAATACGAAGAAATATCCAATGCAAAAGATCAAAAGACTTTGTGAGATGCTTGATCACCCGATCATTTTACTGGGAGGACTGGAAGATGCTGACGAAGGAGAAAGAATAGCTGCGGTAGATAATATCAAAGTGTATAATGCCTGCGGTAAATTTAATTTGAATGAGTCGGCCGACCTTGTTCGAAGAGCAAAACTGATTATTACCAATGACACCGGCCTGATGCATATTGCCGCAGCTTTTAAAAGGCCGGCAATTTCTCTCTGGGGAAATACAGTGCCTGAATTTGGGATGTATCCTTATTATGGCGATAATTTTTTACATCATTACGCAGCTAATGGATCAGGAATGACACTGCCTTATGATATTTTTGAAGTCAGAAATTTACGTTGCAGACCCTGTTCTAAAATCGGCTACGATAAATGCCCCAGGGGCCATTTCAAATGCATGGAGATGATCGAACCGAAAACAATCATTGAGAAAATCAATCAGAGGTTGAAGAATGGTAAAGCTATTTGACGTGCTGGCCTGTCCAGTTTCCGTCTTTGTCAAAAAAATTGTAGCCAAAGATCGAATCAAAGCATAAATATTTTCCTGTCCATTCTCCTTTTATATCAAAATAATTGTAGATCCCGTTTCCTGCTTTCACAAAAAAACCTGTCCAC
>Ga0335076_10003146_pt1 | contig 16553 bp, 4 predicted proteins | sample Lox_Sample_25_FD_206717 | JGI IMG/M metagenome (GOLD analysis project Ga0335076, IMG submission 206717) | Soil microbial communities from Loxahatchee National Wildlife Refuge, Florida, United States - Lox_Sample_2.5 | ecosystem: Environmental > Terrestrial > Soil > Wetlands | place: USA: Florida... | reverse complement strand
GGTTCTTTGACATGCCCCTGGTGCGGGTGCCGGTGGACGGCCAGTACCGCGCCGACGTGGGCGCGATGGCCGCGGCCGTGACCGAGCGGACGGCCGTGCTGGTGGGTTCGGCGCCGACGTTCCCGCATGGTGCGATCGACCCGATCCCGGAGATCGCGGCGCTCGCCCTCGATCGCGGGGTGGGCTGTCACGTCGATGCCTGCCTCGGCGGCTTCATCCTGCCGTGGGCCGAGAAGCTGGGCTATCCCGTTCCCGCATACGATTTCAGGCTGCCCGGGGTGACCTCAATGTCCGCGGATACGCACAAGTATGGATACGCGGCCAAGGGTACGTCGGTCGTGCTCTACCGGGGTAAGGAGCTGCGCCAGTTCCAGTACTACACGGTGACCGACTGGCCGGGCGGGCTTTACCTGTCGCCCACGCTGGCCGGCAGCCGGCCCGGCGCGTTGTCTGCCGCGTGCTGGGCAGCGATGGTCTCGATCGGGGAGGATGGCTATCTCGAAGCGGTGCGCCGGATCCTTTCGACGGGCGCGCAGATCAGGGACGGGGTGGCGGCCATCCCGGGCCTCCGGGTGCTCGGCGAGCCATTGTGGGTTACCGCGTTCGCCGCCGATGAGGGCCTGGATGTGTACCAGGTCATGGAGAACATGAGCCACCGCGGATGGAGCCTCAACGGCCTGCAGCTGCCGCCCGCCGTGCATCTCGCGGTGACGCTCCGGCATACGCTGCCGGGAGTTGCCGGCCGCTTCCTCGCCGACCTGGCCGGCTCCGTCGAGGAAGTCCGGGCCAACCCCGGGATCAGCAGCGGCATGGCCCCGATCTACGGCATGGCGGCTAGCCTGCCCGCGGCGGTCGTGCACCAGCTGCTCGCTGGTTACCTCGACATGCTGTATGAGGTGTGATCGTGGCGCACCACATCCTGGCCATTGATCTCGGCACGTCGGCGCTGAAGGTTGCGCTGGTCAGCACCGCAGGTGAGGTGGTGGGGTCGGAGCAGGAGACGAGCCCGGTCATATTGCTCCCCGGCGGCGGCGCTGAGCAGGACCCGATGGGCTGGTGGGACCTGATCACCAGGGCGTCGTCTCGGCTGATGGCACGCTCGGTCGTGCCGCCGGACTCGGTCGTGGCAGTTTCATGCACCGCCCAGTGGTCGGGGACAGTGCCCGTCGGCGAGGACTGCCAGCCGATCCGCAACGCGATCATCTGGATGGACTCACGCGGCGCGCCGTACGCGCGGCGCATCGCCAGCGGTCCGGTGAAGATTCAGGGGTACGGGGTAGACAAGCTCGCGCGCTGGATCCATACCACGGCTGGCATACCCACGCAAAGCGGTAAGGATCCGATCGCGCACATTCTGTGGCTCAAGCAGGCAGAACCCGAAAACTACCGACGCACGCGGATATTCCTTGAGCCGAAAGACTGGCTCAACCTCCATCTGACCGGGCGCGCCGCAGCGTCGTTCGACTCGATCGCCTTGCACTGGGTCACCGACAACCGGCACCTGGGCCAGATCCGGTATGACCCTGCCTTGCTCCGGCTGGCTGGTCTGGATCGAGCGCAGCTGCCAGACCTGCTGGCAGCGACGGACATTCTCGGCCCGCTCACCGAATCGCGGGCCAGCGACCTCGGCGTCCCGGCCGGCGTCCCGGTCGTCGTCGGCACGCCTGATGTGCACTCGGCCGCAATCGGGGCCGGGGCCACCCGGAACTATCAGGCGCATCTGTACGTCGGGACATCTTCGTGGCTGACCTGCCACGTTCCATTCAAGAAGACTGACCTGCTGCACAACATCGCCTCATTGCCAGCACCGATACCGGGCCGGTATTTCGTCGCCGACGAGCAGGAGACGGCAGGCGCCGCGCTGACCTTCCTGCGCGACAGGGTGCTGTTCGGCGCTGACGCACCGGACTCGGTTTACCAGCAGTTCGACCGGATGGCCCAGCTGGCCAGGCCCGGTAGCGGAGGAGTGATCTTCACGCCGTGGCTGAACGGCGAACGCACGCCGGTGGAAGACCGGTTCGCGCGCGGGGGATTCCATAACCTGTCGCTGTCAGCCAGCCGCGATGACCTGGTGCGGGCTGCCTTCGAAGGAGTAGCGCTGAACTCGCGCTGGCTGCTTCAGACTGTTGAGCGCTTCACCCGTCACCGGCTGGAACCGATCCGGTTCATCGGCGGCGGTGCCCGTTCGGAGGTGTGGTGCCAGATCTTCGCCGACGTGCTCGGCCGTTCTATCGAGCAGGTCGCTGATCCGGTAAACGCAAATGCCCGGGGAGCAGGCCTGCTGGCGGCTGTTGCCCTGGGCGAGCTGACCTTCGACCAGGTCCCCGGCCGGGTCCGGGTGAGCCGTACCTACAGGCCAGACCCCGCGCTGAAGCAGCTGTACGACAATCTGTTCCGGGAGTTCGTCGGGCTCTACCGGCGCAACCACCGCGCGTTCGCGCGGCTCAACCGCGGGATCGACGCCGACTGACGCCGCGCCTGCGCAGGGGTGAATGCAGGTCACTCGAACGCATGCGCTCGGCATGCCCGCAGTTCGACGGTCACGCCCATGGGCTTGATGGTGGTCTTAGAATCGTCGAACTCCCCATCGCCCGGACGCCTCCGAGGAGCGCATGCCACTCGTCCGGCGTGAACCGAAGGACGGGACCGCGGGTCTCCCTGTGGTACCAGGTCGTCACCACGAACAGGCCAGGGAGGTCATCGAGTCGGCGGTGCGATCGGCGCGCTCGCCGTGCGGCTCGGCACCATCGCGACCCGCCGCGCCCGGCGGGCGTCATCCCGATCTGGGCGGGCCGTACGCGGTCCGTGCCTGCGGCGTTGCCACGGCCTATTGCCCGAGACCAGCTAGTTTTTGGTGCCCGGTGGTGGATTGCTGGACTTTGTCGGGATCGCTCATTTCCGGATAGCGGGGTGACCACATTGCCGTTCGCACGGCGGCCTCAATGTCATGGCAGGGATCAGCGCGTGCTACTCCGCTCTCGAACGCCTCGCGCGCTACCGCGACGGCAACTGCCTGGCATACCTGGCGCAGGTCGGCAATCGGCGGATACAGGGCGCCTGCTGTGAGCCGCTCGGCAGTCACGAGATCGGCCAGCGTGGTCGCCGCAACGAGGAACATGCGGTCAGTGATCTCATTGGCCTTCGAGACGATGGCGGCCAGGCCGATGCCGGGGAAGATGAAGACATTGTTCGCCTGGCCGACTACCTGCGTCCGGTCCCCGGTCCGCACCGGATCGAAAGGGCTTCCGGTCGCGACGAGGGCCCGCCCGCCGGTCCACCGCAGCACGTCGGCTGGCGTGGCCTCTGAGTTGGCCGTCGGGTTGGATAGCGGCATTACCAACGGCAGGGGCGCTCGCGCTGCCATCTCCCTAATGGCAGCCTCGGTGAAAGCACCCGGCGTGGCGCTCGTCCCGATTAGGACCGTCGGGGCTAGGTGACGCACTACGTGCTCTAGGTCATGCTGGCTTCCGGGCCCGAAGCCCAGGCAAGCAAGCTCGTGCGCCGGAAGAGCGAACGGGCGCTTGTCGTCATCCAGGTGATCTCGGCTTTCGAACACCAGGCCGCGCGAGTCGAGCATCACCAAGGAGCGGCGGATCTCGGCCGTGCTCGCGCCCTCCGCCCGCATGATCGCTTCTATCAGCCTCGCGATGCCGATGCCCGCGGCACCCGCCCCGAGGAGCGCGATCCGCTGCTGGCTCATCAGCTCGCCGCGAAGTCGCAGCGAAGCAAACAGCCCGGCCACGACCACTGCGGCCGTGCCCTGAATGTCATCGTTGAAGCTCGCAATGCGGTGGCGGTACCGGTCGAGCAGCCGGATGGCGTTGTGCTGCTTGAAGTCCTCCCACTGCAGGATGGCATCGGGGCAGGTCTGGACGACTGCTGTCACGAAGGCCTCGATGAAGTCGTCGTATGCTGCTCCGCGCAGCCTGCGCCCCGGGTAGCCCAGGTAGAGCGGATCGGCGAGCAACTCGGGGTTATCGGTACCGCAGTCCAGCGAAACCGGCAGCGTCAGGCTCGGATGCACGCCGGCGCCTGCTGAGTACAGCGCGAGCTTGCCGACCGGAATGCCCATGCCGCCTGCCCCCTGGTCGCCCAGACCGAGGATTCGCTCATTGTCAGTGGCGACGATCAGGCGTACATCGGGCTGGCCAGAATTGCGCAGCAGCTCCGGGATGCGGTCGACATCGCCCGGAGTGATCCATAGGCCGCGAGGACGGCGCAGGATGTGGCAGAACCGCCGGCACGCCTCGCCCACCGTCGGCGTATAGACGATCGGCGCGAGCTCCTCAAGGTGGTCGACGAGCAGCCGATGAAACAGGGTCTCGTTCCTGTCCTGCAGCGCCGCTAGGCCGATGTACTTCTCAAGATCAGTTGATTTGGACCGCAGATGCTCCAGCTCGAGCGTGACCTGCTGGTCGATGGTGGCCGTCCGCCAGGGAAGCAGACCGCGCAGTCCAAATGCCGCGCGCTCGTCCGCGGTGAATGCCGAGTCCTTGTTGACCAGCGGCTGCCTGAGGATCTCCTCGCCATGGCTCACAGAGCCCAGTACACCGCAGCCAGCTTGGGCGGGGCATGGCCGAAAGTCCCGAAGGCGATGGAGCTGTCGCGCTTTGATCCCCGCGGCGCGCTGTCCGGTGACGAACTCGCCGCCGAGCACATCAGCGGGATGCGATGGTGGCGGCACCGGGACATCGCCGAATACAGCGGAACCGACCTGTTCTCACCCCGTGACATCGCCACGCCGCTCGCGGCGCTGATCGCCGGTGACGCGGGCGCCTGCATCGCGTGCGCGCCGGCAGGCTCCCCGGTTGGCAAGGACAGAACGACACCCGCCCCGGCAATCGGCCGGGGCAGGTGTCATCCAGCGGCAGGACGACGTGCGGCCCGTCGCGCTAGCTGCGCACCACCCAGGACTGGCGGGTGTTGTCCGTGAGCGCGCTGACGCTCGCCTGTGAGCCCAGCGGCGGCCCGTACAGCGCCTCGACCGTGCCGTTCTGGTTCGTCCAGTACGGCGAGAGAAGGTAGGCGCACGAGCTGCCGCAGGCGTTGTCGAGGATGTACACGTCCCGGTCCGGCGCGGTGCCGACCCCCTCGGTGTTGACGCTCGTGCTCGGGTAGGTCGCGGCGGCCGGCTGCCCGCTGAGACTGGTGAACGTCAGATTGATCAGCTGGTCGCCCAGGTACGCCGCGTCGAACGTGGTGTTCTTGAAGGGGCACGTAGCCGTTACCCTGGTGCACCCGTAGTCGCCGCCGTAGCCGAACAGGGCCAGGTTCTGGGAGGTGTTGCCCGAGCTGAAGGTGGCCATGTCCACGGCGTGGCCGGCCGCGCTGCTGGTCGCTTGCAGGCACGGCCCGTCCAGGTCGCACAGAGCCTGGAACGGGTTCTTCGGCTTGGCCGCGGCGACGTCGGCGACCTCGGTCGACCAGAACGAAGGCAGGGCGCTGTAGTTCGGTGGCTCGGCCTCGTCGTCGACGTACACGTTGCCGATCCCGTCCCTGGCGACATCGCTCACGTCGGTGCCCACTCCGCCTGCCGTGCCCACGCTGACCGTTGCGGCGAAGTCGCGCGCCGGGTAGCTCGCCATCCAGGACGGGAACGTGGCTGTCTGGACCGCGGTCTCGGTCCCCTCGAACACCTGCAGGACGTTGGCCGCGCTCATGTAGCACGACATCGACGAGTTGACCGCGCCAGGGTTGATCTCGACCGGGCCGTTGCTGGTGGCGCTCTTCACGTAGTTGTACAGCGGCAGGTAGTAGCTCGACTCCAGCGCGCATGTCGTCGCGCCCTCGTCGAACATGAAGCCGATGTTCTTGCCCCACCAGCCAACCGCATCGGACACCTCGGATTCGACCGTCGCCAGGGTGTACGTCGGACCTGCCCCGCTGCCGGTGTCGCCGTAGTCCGTGGCGATGTAGATCAGCGGCGTGATCCCGGCGCTCTGCAGGTTAGTGATCAGCGTGGCCCAGGCGGACGGCGGCTCCTCGTCCCACGGGATCGACGGGTTGGGGTAGTCGCAGCCGCCGGAGCCGCTGCCGTCGGCCGCGCAGATGTCCAGGATCGCGCCGCTCACTGTCGGCGCGGCGGACTCGATCTGACTCCAGCCCGAGTCCGTCGGCTGGGTGTACAGCGTCGTGATGATGTGCTCGGACGACGTCGGCACGCCCGCCGAGGCGCTCGTCGCCGGCAGCAGCAGCAGCACCAGGCCGGCCGCCGCGCTTGCTGCCAGGGCAATTCTCGGAATCCGCCTTCGCATTGTCCCTCCATCGATTAGCAACTTTGGACAGATTTAAAGCGTGACCGCGATCACAGATGCCACTCGAACCAGGGATCTACCTGGGTGTTGGTGTTTTCATAATGGCCCTCCGCCGGCGGCATTCCCAGGCCGATACTTTCCTGGACGCCGTGAACAGGGCCGTCATTGCTGGGGCCCCAGAAATAATCTCCACCCACGCCTGCGCTGGCCCCGATCTGCTGGAACGGGCCGGCCATGTCGGTAATCTGAGGCGCGTCTGAGGCGAAAATCCCGACGCTCGAGCCCAATGAGGGGTTAGCCACGCCCGACTCAACCCATGAATGCGTCTCGCCGAACTCAAACTTGTGAGTTTGCTGGTCGTACGACGCCGCAACGCACGTAGACGACCCTTCTACAACGAGGTATGCCGCCGCCCCGAGGAGGCCAACACAAACGCCCACTGTCTTAGACGGAATGACATCGAGGATGCTGTTGAAGATGGTCCGGATGTGCAGGCCGCCGCCGCTTTTCAGCAAGCTGGCTGGGTTGCAGGCGCCTGGATCGAGTGCGCTGATCCGGCCGAGCTGGCAGGCCGGCAGGCCGGAACCGGCGGACGCCTGGCGGGGAGTGACGGCGCGGGGAGTCCGGGGCACTACCCGGACCGGTGGCGGTGCGATCGGGAAGTCGTGGATGAAGGGCAGGTACCGGTACGGCGACGGCGGATCGGTGCGGCCGCCGCCTCCGCTTCCGCTTCCGCCGAAGTTCGGGTTCTGGCCGCTGCCTCCGCATTGCTTCACCCAGTCATCTGCCCTGTTGCACGGGGTGCCGCCGGAGCCGGGTCCGACCTGGTACTGGCCGGTCGGATCGGAATCGGTGGACGGGTCGTCGCCGGCGTAGGCGTAGGCGTCGAGGTCCTGCGGGTCGTAGGAGTTGACGAGCGGATCTGGATTGACGAACGAGGACGTGGCCGAGTTGTACTCGCGGGCGCCGAGGTTGACCAGGCCGGTGCCGGGGTCGGTGCTGCCGCCGACGAATCCCCTGCTGCCCGGCCAGAATGAGGGCGCGGTGCCGATCGAATTGCCGTACGGGTCGTAGTAGCGACGAGTGACCGCAAGCGTCGAGGCGTTGATCGCCAGGTCATCGGTGCCCTGCTGGTCGCCGGTCAGGTAGTACACAGTGCCGGAAGTGCGGGCCGCGACCGTGACGCCGCCGATCGAGTAGTAGCGAGTGCCGGTAACACCGGATGTGTTCTGCACCAGCTGCTCGTCCGGAAGATACAGGGTGGTGCTGCCGGGGTCGGTCTGCAGCAGCAGGTTCCCGCCGGCGTCGTAGACGTACGAGGTGGTGCCGGGGCTCGGGCCGCCGGTGCTGGTGACCGAGCCGAGCTGGCCTGCGTCGTTCCAGTTCAGGGTCTGGGAGTCGGACGCCGCGGTGATGCCGGTGGTGTCGCCGTCGGCGGCGTAGGCATAGCTGGTCGTCGACGTCCCGGACGGCCCGGATGCCTGCCGAGACGTGATCGCGTGCGGCCGGGCGGATCCGGCTGCCGGGTAGGTACTGGTGATGGCGGTGGCGGTACCAGCGGCGGGGGTCGAGGTTTCTGCGGTCAGGTCGTTCTCGTTGTTGTAGGTGTACTGCTCCCAGTACGGGGCGGCGCCGCCGGCCTCGGCGGACTGCGACGGCCCGGGCTTACAGCTCGCGCTGCCCTGTGACCAGGCCTGGGTGAGCCGGCCGAGGTAGTCGTAGTCGAAGCACTGCACCTGCGCCGGGCCGCCGGACGGCGTGTCGGCCGCTGCGGTGATCAGGCCGTCGTTGTCGTAGCCGTAGCTGGTGTCATCGACCGTCACCGGGCTGGTTCCGGTCTGCACCTCGGCGCTGCTGAGCCGGTTGGTGGCCAGGCTGTAGCTGTTGAGCAGGTAGGCCGGCTCTGTGGTGGTGCCGAACGTGTACTCCTGCGGCTGGCCTAGCTCGGTGTAGGACAGCGAGGCCACGTAGTCGAACTGCGGCGAGGATGCCTCGAGGCTGACTGGCTCGTTGGCGGTGTTGTAGCCGATGTCGACGGTCTCGGCGGGCAGCCCGCCGGCCGCGGTGTCGGCGTAGGAGTCCTCCAGGTCGGCGTAGGCGCTGTAGTAGTCCGACTGCTTGTACGTGCCGGACAGCGGTCCGGCCGATATCGACACCTCGGTGCCGGAAGGCAGTCCGTACGGGTTGTACCCGGTGACCGCGGTCGTGTAGGTGGTGCCGCCGGTCCCGCCCGCGCCGTAAGCAGAAGAGGAGGTCAGCTGCCCCCTGGCCAGGGTGTCGTAGGTCCACGACGCAAGCTCGTCGGTGCCGGTCTCGCCCGCGCCGCCGGTCGTGTCGTACTCGGCGATCTTGCGGTCGTCCTTGTCGAAGGCGTAGCTGATCGTCTTGCCGCGCGCGTCGGTCACCGACAGGAGGTTGCCGTCCGCGTCGTAGCTGCTGGTGCTCGTCCCGGCGTCGGGATCGGCCTGCGAGGTCTGGTCGCCGGCCAGGTTGTAGCTGTACGACCACCGGTTGCCGGCGCCGTCGGTGATGGATGCGAGCTGCTGAGCCGGAGTGTAGGTATAGCCGTTCTGGTCCCAGCCCGAGGACCCTGTCTGCGACCCCGATCCGGGGGGCGGCGGGCTGGCTGGCGGGGCGGCGGAATGGTACTGGTAGATGTAGCTGGTCAGGCCGTCACCATCGGTGTATGTCGTCTTCGCGGTGCCGCCGAGGGGCGGCGTGACGGTGGTGAAGTCGCCGCCGTAGCTGGTGTCGGTCTCCCACTGCTCGCTGGCGTCACTGTAGAGAATCTGCCGCGTGACCCGGCCGTCGCCGTCGTACACGTAGCCGGTCTGCGACGGCACCTCGTCATCGGGCGCGGGGTCGAGCGTGCCCGAGGGCGCGCCGGTGGTGTAGTACGGATCCGACACCACCGTCTGCCAGCCGTCGGAGTTGTAGTAGGTGTCGGTGATCTCCCGGCCGCCGTCGGGCGTCTCCGCCTGGGTCTCGGCCTGACGGCCCAGCGAGTCGTAGAGCGTCTCTGCGGGCAGGTAGGTGCCGGAATCGTTGATCGTGCTGGTCGACACCACCGACGGCCCGGTATCGGACACATCGTAGCTGAACGTCTTGTCGGCCGGCCCGCTGGTGGAATGGCCCGGCGTCCACACCGCGGTCAGCCGGCCGAGCGCGTCGTAGGCCTCGGTGGTCACCCGGCCGGCCGGGTTGGTCACGGTCAGGGCCACGTCGCGGACGGGGTCGTAGCTGGTCGTGGTGACCAGGCCCATCGGATCGGTCACCGTTTCCGAGGTCGGTTCCGCCCCGGTCGCAGGCGCATAGGCGGTAGTGGTGGTGTTCCCGTCGGCGTCGGTCGCCGTCAGTACCCGGCCGTACTCGTCATACGTGTTCTTCGACTCGGCGGTGAACAGTTCCGTCGACCCGCTGTAGGACGTGGCCTTCTGCGTCATGGTCACGTTGCCGGCCGACGGCGCAGCGCCCAGGGTGGTAGACCCGTCGTAGTAGTCCCTGGTATCGGACACCAGTTCCGCCTGGGTTGGGGTTCCGCTGACTGGGCAGCTGGCAGGCGGGACGGCGGTCACGATCACCTCGCCCGGCAGGTCGAGCAGGTTAGCCGAGGTGTTCGCCGCGTAGGTGGTCTGGGTGCAGGTGTCCTCGCTCGCATCGCCCGCCACGCCGTTGTCGGAGAGGTCGGGCGCGCTGGCTTCCGAGATCACCCGGCCCTGTGCGTCGTGGGCGTCGGTAACCTGGGACTCGCGGTAACCGCCGGAGGCGAGTGCGGTGAACGTCAGAGTCTGCGCCGTTCCCGTCATGAAAGCCTGCAGGCTGGGCAGTGGCGACGGCTGTGACTGTGTCGCGGTGACCGCCGACGTCCACGGCTTGGTCACGGTGTCGGACACGACGGCCCCGCCTGCCCCGTCGTAGCTGGTGTGCTCGAAGGTCAGGCCGGCGAACTGGTCGGAGTCGGTCGCGGTGATACTGCCGACCGTGCTCGTAAGCGAGGCCGACGAGGTAGCTCCGCCAGACTGGTAGTCGCCGTTCATGCCCTGGAAGTAGGTGTCGGTCAGCTGCGTCACCGGATCCGGCGACGTGCCCGTCTTCGTCGTGACGGACCTGAACCCCCGCCACTGATCCCAGGTCCGCAGGTTCGACCGGGTCAGCGTGTCATCGTTGTAGTGCCAGGCTGCGCCCGCGTAGGCGTAGCTGGTGATCACCGGCGTGGTTCCGCCCACGGTATTGGCCTGGGTCACGCTGCTGACCACGTACTTGTTGAACCAGTCCTCGACCGGGCTGCTCGCCCCCGGCGGAGTCCAGTAGTCCGCGTAGCACAGCGTCGTGTCGGCGTCCGGGGCCGGGAAGCTGCCCGATGTGCACGACGACGGCGGGGTGTCGTAGCTCACGGTCGTGACCCCGCCGGTCTCGCTGGTGATCGACGACAGCCGGAACCGGTCGATGATCGAGTAGCCGTCGCTCAGGTCGGTGGAGGTCTCCACCCGGTTCGGCAGGGAGATCCCGGCGAACTTGACCGGCGGCAGCCCGATGGCGGTGCCGTCCTCGCCGGTGCGGGTGATCGACTCCAGCCACATCGGCGGCTCGGCCGAGCCGTCACCGGTCGCCGGGTAATCCTGTGCGAGCGCCCAGGAATCCGCCGGCTCCAGCGCGGAGCCCTTGAGCGTTTGCGTCGCGATCGTGGCGAGCCGGTACCTGACCCAGAACGTGGGCGAGATCACGTCGCATGTCGTTCCCGAAGAACAAGACAGATCGCTAGGAACGTCGCTGCGGCCAGTCGCGGACGTGAACAGGACCTCGGCCGCCGGGGTAACCCCGTACACGCGGCCGGCCCGCAGCCCGTACTCGATCTTCGATGGCGCGCCGCCCTGCGTATACGAGGCAGTCGCGGTGGTCCCGTTGTCGGCGGCGTAGTAGTTGGTCTCGGTATTGTAGAAGTAGGCCATCGCGTCACCCTCGGAATCGGTGACGTAGTCCAGGTTCCACCGCCAGGCCTGCTGGCAGTGCGAGCTGGCAAACGTGGCGTTGTAGCACGGCTGGCCGGATGCCGTCGCGTACACCGGCACCGTCCAAGCGCTGTTGGTGATCGAATCCCCGGAGGCGTATCCCGGCAGCTCGTTCAGGCCGAAGTAGTAGCTGGTCCCGTCCGGGTCGGTGACGACCCAGTAGTCGTCGTCGTGGGTTCCGTTGCTCCCGGACCCGGTCTCGTAGGTGATCTTGTCGCCGTTGTCGGCCTCGGCGTGCCAGCCGTTGGCCGGGTCATCGACGAGGGTCGTGGTGGCACCGCCCAGCGAGAGGGTGGTCGTGTCGTCGCTGCTCCAGCACAGGTCCCCGGTCTTCGTCGCGCCCGCCGGGTTCTGCTCGCAGGACTGGTAATCCCGCTCGATGAATCCCGGCTCGTAGTCCCAGCCGTCGCCGATCCAGGAGGCCTGGTCGTTTGTCGACGAGGTGAGCCCGTCGACCGCCTGCGAGTTGTAGTTCAGGCTGACCTGCGGGGCCAGGCCGCCGGGCACCGGCGGGGCGTTGAGTGCGTAGGCGTAGGTGAACGCGCCGCTCGACCCGCCCTCGCTCCACGTTCCCGCCTCCGAGAGCGGCGTCGCGGCGTAGCTGCCGGCCGACCCCGACGGTGACGTTGTCGCCGCCATCACGACCGTCTGCGGTCCCCGGCTCGGCGCAGCCACCCCGGACCCGGATGCCGGGCGCGCTCCGGCGGCCGGCAGGCTGATGTCCGCTCCCAGCCGGTAGTCGTGCACATCGTCGGCCGAGGCCAGCGCTGTCTGCCGGCGGCACGACGGCACGCGAGGGGTGGTCAGCGCGCACGCGGGCAGCTCGACCAGATGCAGCCGGCTGGCGTAGTCACCGCCGTCGGCTAGTGCGAACGACCGGTAGTCCAGGCTCACGTGCAGATCGGCCGGGCCAGCGCTGCCGCCCGATCCGGTCACGCTGAAGACCACTCCGCTGACCCCGGCAGCCGCGGCGGCCTGCCGCGACGACATGGCCACCCTGACACGCCCGGGCGCCGCGGCAGCTGCCGGCCCGCCTCGCGCCGCCATGACTGGTTTCACCCACACCGGCAGTGACCCGGCCCGCGCCGAACGCGGCACCACCGTGGCGGTGCCCGCCGACGGCCAGCTCACCCTCGGCGCGTGCCAGGCGCGCATCTTCGGCACCTGTACCCGATGCGAGGGCATTGTCCGCACCGGCACAGGCCTGGTGGCCGGCACGGCACGAGGCCGGGCTGGCGAGACGTTCGAGGCCGGCGGAGGCGCGGCCATCGCTGCCAGTGCGGGCACGAGGACCGCGGCCAAGCCGCCGGCGGCGGCGCGCCGCCACAGGCGCCGGGTCCGGCCGGACGGCGTCGGCTTCCACATCATGTGCGTGGCCCTTCAGTGCGGCAGCGGTGGCGGCGGTCGGCGGGAAGTTCGGGACACGCGCGCCCGGGCGGCGGTTACCGCGCGCCCGGGCGCGTCGTGGGTCAGGTCGGCGGCGCCGGATCGCTGTCCGGCGCCAGGCTGCAGCCGCTCGCGAGCACTGCCGGGGCGAGCCGCGCATATCCGCCGGATGCCCCCAGGGTGAGATTCACGTCGTCGGCGGTGCCGTCCCCGGCCGCCAGTGCTTCCGGGCTCGCGCCGTTGCTGACCGCGGCGTCGAGCGAGGCCGGGCAGTTGGGAGCGCCGCCGCCGCCGTCGACGAACCCGTCGACGTCTAGCCGGCCGGAGTCGGTCGCCGACGAACACGAGTCGCCGACAGCGGAGTCCGAGTAGCCCCCGCACGGAGTCAGGTCACCGGTGATCACGTTGATGCCGAACGCGGTGAGCTGGTTCTCCAGCACGGTGTAGGCGTTCTCGAGGTTCTGCTGCACGGCTGTCGACCCGGCCTGGAGCAGGACGTCCTCCAGCCCCTGGTCGAGAATGACGGTGCCGGCATCTGGCTCGGACAGGACGTCTCTGTCCAGCCGTGCCAGCAGGCTGACCCCGCCGATGCCGCCCCCGTCCGCGAGCACCTGACTGGTCTCGACCCCGGCGTCGACGACGCCATAGCCGGCCGCGAGACCCTGCGAGGCAAACTGGCCTGCCAGGCGCTGGCTCGGAGAGTTCAGCGTGTCGGAGGCCGGCGATGCCGACCAGCCGTCGATCACGTTGTTGCCGGCGACGACGACGGTCGGGTCGCCCGGGCTCGGTCCTGCCGGCAGCGTCTCCTGCGGCGTCGTGATGTCCACGCCGGTCAGCAACGGGACCCCGCCGATCCATGTCGAGCCGGTGCCGGTGAACGGCGTACCGGTCGTGTCCTCGGTCTCGTTCGGCGTGGACCGGGCAGCGAACCAGGCGAGCGCGCCGTCGCCTACCGCGTTCTCCGGCACGACAGGCAGCGTGGCGTTCTCGATCCACAAACTGATCAGCAGGCTGTGCCCGCTGGTGACCGCGAACGGCAGGGCCAGCGGGTCGGAGTAGACGTCGCCGCCGACCGGGACCGTCACCGATCCCGAGCCGCCGAAGGTCAGGGCGGACGGCGCCTGATCCGGTATCGGCCCGCCGAAGTCGTCGGCGATGGTCGCCGCGCCGATCACCAGCGGCCCGGTACCGTCTTCGGACAGGAAGCCGGGGTCCGACAGCCTGATCCGCACGTCAGCACCGGCCGGAGCGCTGATGTTCGGCGACGCGGCGACCCTGACAGTCATGTCGCCCAGCGTGTAGCCCGACGGCGGGCCGAACGCGTCCTCGATCGGCGACTCAAACGCGCCAGTCCACGCCTGGCCGGCCGGGGCGGCGGGCACGGCCCCGCCGTGCTCCGGCGTGGCCGTAGTCGTGTTGCGTACCGCCAGCCCGAAGATGTGCAGTGCCTCCTGCGAGGTTGTCACGCCGGTGACCGACGCGCCGACATCGGGCAGGGTCACGGACGTCACGTCACACCCGGGGTCGAGCGGCACTGCGAAGGCGAAGATCTTGGGGTTGTCGGCGCGCTGGGTATCGGGATCATCCCGGTCCGGCATGACCAGGGCGGCGATGTCCGATGGGCCGGTCACCCAGTTCGGAACCGTCAGGGTGTAGGACACCTGGCTGCCGGCGATGCAGCCGGCTGCATAGTCGATCGTCCCGGTCGCCGGCTCGCACGAGGTGGTGGCGTCGAACGCAGCCTGCCCGCTGCAGCCGGCGCCGGACACCACGACCCCGCCCATCACCGCCGGCGCCGTGACGTCGCCGCCCAGCGCGGTCCCGGGCTGCCCGGTGGCCACGCCGGGCACGACCGCTGGCCCGTTGCTCGACGTCGCCAGGAACACCAGCGCGCTGCCCTGGGCGCCAGCCGCGCCGGCCCCGAGCGTCTGATTCGCTGCCAGCAGGTTGTCCGGTCCGCTTCCGGCGGTGCCGAAGTCCGGCAGCGTGAACGTCGCGCCGTCTACCGTGACCGTCTTGCCCGCATCCCAGCCGGCAGCCGTCAGCTGTGCCTCGTCGAACGCGTCGCCGTTCCCGTCACCGTTCGCGGTTCCGGGCGACCCGGCCTCGGTGGAGATCATCGTGTTGTCGTAGCTCGCCTTCGCTGCCAGCGCGGCGGCAAGGTTCGCCTGCAAGCTCGATCCGGCGGAGTACGAGACGTTCGGGTCGCCCGCGCCGCTGAACGTCGACGTGGTGCCCGCTGCCGCGCCGTTGGTCATGCCCGAGTCGTTGCCGGCCGTGTCGACCTCGTAGACCCAGACGTCGTGCGGCCCAGGCGCGGTGACCGGGATCGTCAGCGTGGCCTTGCCGCCGCTGATCTCGGTGCAGTCGGACGTGGCTGCCGTGGTAGTGCACGTCTGGCTGGCCGGAATGGTGCCGGTCGTGGGCGGCGTCTGGTCCGCCGCCCAGACGAACTTGCTGGCCGTATCTCCGGCGGACTGGGTGACGGTGAAGCTGATCCGCGTGCCGACCGCCTGGTTGGCTGTCTGGCTGAAGTTCGCGGTCAGCGCCGGCGCGTCCGGGTCGGTCGGATAGACCGCGAAGTAGCACGTGCTCGACCACGCCGACGAGTACGGACCGTACTTCGTGCCGCCCACCGTGCCGCTGCCCGTCTCGGCCTGCGCCTGCCACGCGATGACGGTGCCGTTCGGCATCTTAGCTGTGTAGGAGGCCGGCAGCTGCCAGGCCGACTCGCCACCGGACACACTGCCGATCGCGCCGCTGACCGTGGTCGCCGCCGACGAGGTGGAGTAATTCCAGTACTTGATGTTCGCCTGGACCGCGGCGCCATCGGGATCGCTATAGCTGGCCAGCAGGTACGGGCCGGTGATCGAGTCGGTCTTGCCCATCCGCGGCGGGTTGGCCGGGCTCGTGTCGCAGTCCAGGCTGCCGGTGCCGCCGCTGGTCGCGGCCTCCTCCAGGCTCGACGGCGTGTTCGGTGTCTCGGTGTAGACAACCTGGATATCCGGATTGTCGGTGAACTGCTTATGATCGTCCTCGTTCGTGTTGCCGATCTCCCACAGCCGCAGCGTGAAGGCCGTGGGCGCGCCCGTGATCGTCTCGAAGTCCGGCTTCAGGTTGAAGCCGGCCGCGACCGTCTTACTGGTGTTCTCGACCGTGTTGCAGCTGCCAGGGTCCGGTCCGACGGTGTCGGTCGCATTCACGTTCCGACCGGTCAGGGCTGGGCCGGGCCAGCCAGTGGTCTTGCTGATCGGGCCGATCCAGCTCGCCGTCACCGCAGCCGACGACGTGCAGTCGGAGGTGTAGACCTCGGTGGTCTGGAAGGACGCCGAGATCAGCACTGAATGCGAGCCGAAGGTGCCGGACGGGATTCCCACCTCGTACAGCGCATAGTCGGTGTCGTTGTAGCCGCAGTCGCTCTGCTCGAAATTGTCATACCCGACCGGAGAATCCTTGTAGGAGGACGAGTCGTAGTGCGAACTCGGGCAGTCGGACTGCGCCGGGTCGTAGGCCATCTCCTTGGCGGTACCGGTGATCGTGGTAAACGCCGGGTCGATGAAGACCGGGAACCGGGTCGACGGTGAGCTGAGCATCCGCTCGTCCGGGGTCAGGTAAAGGTGCCGCCCGTCCGCGGACACCCGGGTAGCGAAGGCAGCCAGCCTCGCCCCGCCCGCCGGGCTAGTCGCCGTCGATGCGGGGCCGGCTCCCGGCGGGGCCAGGCCGGCGCCGACGGCGCCCGCCGCCGCTGCCGCGCTGCGAAGTCGCGCCCCCTGGTCCGGCGGCAGCGACGAGGAGTCCCACATCCGCGGCTGATCCGCGACATACGCGCCGCGCCCGCGCGTCATCGTTGCGACAAGGCTGCCACCCGCTGACTGACGCAGCCCGGTCGTTCCGGACGCAGCCA
>Ga0335076_10003145_pt1 | contig 16554 bp, 21 predicted proteins | sample Lox_Sample_25_FD_206717 | JGI IMG/M metagenome (GOLD analysis project Ga0335076, IMG submission 206717) | Soil microbial communities from Loxahatchee National Wildlife Refuge, Florida, United States - Lox_Sample_2.5 | ecosystem: Environmental > Terrestrial > Soil > Wetlands | place: USA... | reverse complement strand
CAGCGTGAGCGTCCAGCGCGATGGCTCGAGAAAGGCGGAACGGACACGTAGATCATGGTATATAATTGTGTATTCCCCTCATCTAGCTCGCCACTGTAAAGCAAGCGTGTATCAATGTTTCCATATGTCTTCCATTTGTAGACACTCTCGAGCCATCTCAACCTGCGCAATCACGGTCAACATGCGTTCAAAAATGACATACCTTACCTGTTCGTCCGTCTTGACCACCAAGGTTTTGACTCCGCTCCCCTCAGAAATCTCAATAACGTCTTCGCCTGAACTTCCAACACTATCATTTTTCGCCTTATCCATACCAATGCCCAAACATGAGACCTGAGCACAAACTGCCTCGCGGAATTCTTTCCCCTTCTCTCCAATCCCACCTGCGAACACAAGGGCGTCCACATTGCCTCCCAATTTGACCCAGTAGGTGCCGATGTATCCTACCACTCTGTCGACGAAGATATCCACTGCCAAGCAAGCCATCTCATCCCCTTGTGTCGCCCTTTTCGTGATTGCACCAAAGTCCGTGGTCCCAGTTAAAGCTTTCCATCCGGACTTTTTGTTGAGAATTTCTTCAGCCTCGGTGATATGCATCTTTGCTGTGGATGCGGACGATAACTTTGCCGCGTTCGAGGTGTAATGGAAGATTAGCGAGGGATCGAGACTCCCGGATCTTGTCGCTCCTGGAAGACCTTCGAGAGGTGTCAGACCCATCCTATGAATTAGCACTATAATAGGTACGATAGACAGTACGTCGTGTCAACCGATTTTCCGTTTCGAATTGCGCAAGCGGATGCACCGGAGCCTAGGTGTAATGCGATGATCGATATCTCCCCGACAGGCTGTTCGTTAGAGTTGAATATCCGAGAACTTGCCTTTCTCAGAAACGACGCGACCGCCTTCGTAATATATGCATAACTCAACCCATGAAATCCATACTTCCGAATGCCCTTGACCTCTGCAACTTTGGGATCGATGGGGTACATCCACCGTTTCCTCTCCAGGGACATGTGAAAGCTCGAATCGAAGAAAGCGACATTCTGGACTCCGGGTAGTTGCTCCAGACAAGATCGCACGATCAACAGAGCCGCATAGTTATGTCTACATAAGCAGGCTTGCAGAGAGGCTATACAATGGAGCCAAATCGCTCAATGCATCGAGGTGGTGAAGTTCGTCTGGGGTGATGACAAGTGGCTTCGGCTCAGATCCCCCGTGCACGATCCGGTGACACACCACACTCACCCGTTTCAAGTCCAGCACCTGTTTCTCATCCTTGCGGCCTTTGCCTGAGGTAAGGAATGCGATGAAGTACTTGAAAGCCTCGTCGTGATTGGATGTGTCGACATTACTAGCCTTGGAGGATTCGGTCTCCTTGTTTGTTGCCGGATCGTACAGGGAGTATGAGAATTGGGAGGGCGGGGCTGTGAGGCCGGAGACGGCCGCAGTGACGATCAGAGAGACATCGTCTTTGGACGTTTGCTTGTAGACAGAGTATTTGACGGAGGACGAGCCTGCGTTGACGGACAGGAGGACGGCCGCCATCGGGTTGTTTGGTGTTGCGCAACCAACGCGTGCTCATCGCACTGTCGTCATTGGCTGGAAAGCAAGCAGCGATCTGTGAGATCCAGCGGCAATTTGGACAGTTCAGGGAAAAGTCAAATCTGTCTGCCCCGTTATACGAGCCACATCATTGACTTAGGGACTACGTGTTCTTCTTGGAAACTGCCAAAACAACCTCCTTCACCTCGTCTATATTCATCTGCGTCAACGCATCCTTGCTCAAGCGAGCATCAATCCTCAATTGTTTCATCAGATCCCCCAAGGCCTTCCCATTTGCACCTGTCCATTCCATAACCCGACGGGCATTCAACTTTTCCTTTGCATCCTTGTCCCTGGCCCATTCAAACAAAACCTTTTCAAATTCCGCCCGTTTTCCAAAGTAATCCACTGCTTGTTCAAACACCGCCTTTTGCTCTTCCTCTGCGGGTTCATAGGCTTCATCCTCCCCGCGAGCCCAGAAGGCGATCCACATGGGCCTGTCGTCCTGTAATCTCTTTTCAAGTTTTCCTTTTGCTTTTACTCCGACTTGTCTTCCATTAATTGTGACTCCTTCGATCCACTCAAATACTTCTGTCTTGGTATTGAAGCCTTCTTGATACCTCTGCCAATCAAGGCCCAAGAACGTCCCGATTCGGTTTATGTCTAAACTCAACACAAATGGCCTGCCCGACTGGGGCATCTCAACCCAGAGTCCCCGAGACGCACTCAGCCTCAACTTCCAAGCTTTGATGATACTCGACACAATCATCCCCATGTCCCCATACGAATGCATCCAGAAATCGATATCCCAAATTTCCTCGCGCTCAACAACATGAATATCGACCTGGAAAATCTCGTCTTCAAGGATGACCGCGATATTCGACGTGCCAGCGGTGTAGTTCAAGCGTTTGCAGCGGTTCCCGAGGGCATTGGTGCAGAGCTGCAATAGGGCGTCGTGGGGCGTGAGGTTGAGAGGCTTGGAAACCATAATATCGAGGTCGCCGTGGGAGAGTTTTTCGGGGCCCTCAGGAGGGACAGCGACATTGCAAAAGTAGAGGCGGACGAGTGGGAGAACCAACTCCGAGAGGGCTCTGTATTGCGCCGGCGTCATCCGCGAGGTCACGAAGCCATGGTTCTTGGTGTTGAACGCGCTTCCGCCCATGACTAATGTTCGGTTGTGGAGGAGTCGGTCAGGGGCGGACGGCTGGGGGGTATTTAAATGCAGCCGGTGCGTAGAGGTGAGTCATCATATGAGTCTTGTTTGCATTTGATGTCGGCGTCGCCAGTCGTTGTGGCGCGGATGTGTTGTGATGGCAGTAACGGTCCGTGCGCAAATTCTCATCCTACGATTTAAGTTGCAAGTGCGGAGGACCATTATCCTTCATGTGATGTGCGGCCACTGTGGGATGAGAGCAAGAATGTCGCATTGAACTCTAAGCACTGTTTGTAATCTCAACATCGATAACAACAAAGATCTAAAACAGCAGCAAAGTTATCAATAAAGGTATTTCCCCCAGACCCTCCAAATCCTGGTAACAGTACGGAACTGCTGTTCAACACCCAACTGCACATTCTCCAAATCCGCCAAATCCTGCATAAACTCCCCCCTCACACCTCTAGGCAGCAACACTGCCAATTCCCGGGCAACAAAACACTCACAAAGCAGCAACCCACGATCCCGAAACCTCAACTTGTTACCCTGCCTCGGATCATGCAGCACCAAAATCCGCTCGATGTTCCGCAACGTCTTCACGAGGTCGGACTTTGCTACGCCCTGACGTAGCCCGCGACGACGGGATGGGAGACTGGATAAATAGCGCAAGGTAGTGTAGAGGATGATGAGGGATGGTGTGACGCCGACAAAGGCAAAGACGAGTTGTTGAGATTTGAGGAGGCGATCGATTCCGGAAAGGGCGAATTCGACGTCGACTTTGGTTTTTTGCACTTGGATCAGGAGGGTCTGGATTAGGGTGCCTGTCAACGCGGATTTGAAAGGGGTTTGCAGGTCTGCTTCATAGGCTCGTAACACGGGAGATAGGTCTCCCTCCCTGACTCCCCTCGCCACAATCTCCAGGGCATCTGGCGCTCCTCCCGCATTCGCGTGATATTCCAAGGGAATGTACTGCGGATTCTTGGCGGCGAATTCGACGACCATACGTTCGAGAGAGTCCATGTCCGATTTGAGACTTTGTCGGCCCATCAAGGCGATTTGATTCACATCGTCATGACGGATTGTAGAAATAATATCTGTGAGGGGGACAACGACCCAATTTCGCCAGAAGTCGACGATGGTGGTGGCCGTGTCTCGGGCCCAAGTGGTAAGTTCAACGCGTTTATTGGCGAGGATGCGGAGGATTGTGGAGCCACTGAGTAACAACGTTACAGCAGCGGGCCAGTAGCGTACCAACCAAAATGGGCGGCCGTAGATGGCAGAAAGGGAGCCTGAATAGATTCGTTGGTTGGGGATGATGTTTTGAGCTAAATTGAGGAGATTAGTGCTGACAACTGCAGTATCCATTGTCGGCGCCGAAGAGCGTAATCTACGCAAATCTCCACGTCAGAATACCTTCGTTTCCGAGGTTAAGAACCTTCATCAGACTCGATAGAGTCAGATTGCACATCCGTATTCAAAAGCCATTCCATAGTCGACTTCATCACATCAACTCCCCTAACAACGTGCTCCTTCCAACCATTCTCCAGTGCAAATTCAACTCCCTCAGAAACAAGGACGCCCAATCCCGTCGCCTGCAACTCCCGCAATGCTCGCAGCCGCTGGAGATTTGTTTCAATTTCATGACGACAGAGCGAATCCAGCGAGGTATCGATGGCCACGAGTGGGGCGGGCAATCTCGTGGGGAAAGCAATTCGGCGGAAGAGATTGCGGTCGAGGAAAGTTGCGCGGAGGGTTCCGAAGGTGAAGAGGGTGTGGGGGTTTCGTAGGCGTGCGTGGGTGGTTTGATAGGCTGCTTTTGTGAATAGGAAGAGGCGATGGGGGGCAGCTAGAGTCAACTCTGAGGTCGGCGGGTGTTTGGGGTTACTCTGAATAAGAAAGAGAAAGCGCCACGTCGGATTAGACAGTACATCATCCCAGTAAAAGATATCCTGTGCCAATGGCAATGTCTGTTCGAATAATTGTTCAAGAAGACAGCCGTATACGTCAAGCGTACATCTAGCGAGAAACAGCCACTGGAGCTCGGTTGCGTAGACACCTTTCACAACAATCTCCACATTCTCTAACGACTCCTGCTGCTTGGCCTGGTTCACCTCGATGATGAGCCGTGCTATTTGTTCGAGGGATGGGGCAGCGTGTGTTGGGACAGAGAGAATTGCGAGGGAGGCCCGGAGTTTGGTGATGTATGGGGACGACAGGACGGACAGGCTGTCGCTATGGGGCTCAATGGATTGGAGGGCAGAGGCAGTGAGGTGGGAGAGCTGCGCTTTGAGAGCATTGAGTTTGTCTGTGGCAACAGTCATCTTTGGCGCTGTCGTGACCGGCCGACTAGCAACGAGAATGGCATGTCATGACGAGCGTGCCATAAGAATCGCCGTCGTCGATCGAGGCATCTTCGCATCGGGGCGCGGCGCAGGTCATCTCGAACAACATTTAGCAGATAATTATTCACCAGACGAATAAGTCAATTCCACAGACAAGGCAACCCTTCCGAGATATTCTCGTGAGATCCGAGGCTAAAGTGTGTGACGTGTCCGTTTGGTCGTTTATCGAGAAGTCTCGAGATTCCTTGGCTTCTCAATAGGCGGGAAGGCATGTCATGAGCCCACCGATACACAATTTTAAACGGAAATTTCAGTACTTGCCGTTCTTCATCCGAGGTTGCTCCCTTCATTTCTGAACTAAAGATCGTTCGTCGCTTGCCAAAGTTCCCGGTAATCCCTAAATATATATATATGGATATATGAACAAGCAAAATCCCCAAATACCCCCCATCGAATATCCTCCGATGGTCCAAATGCTCCCTAATAAACTTTTGCCAACTCCCACTGCAAATTGTCACTATACAAGATTTGAAACCGGATCAACATATGGACCAAGGTGAGGGGCAGGTGCAGCCCATCTCGATCCGGGCGAAGGACTCTCAATCTTCAACTGGAATTCTCTGGCCCAGTCTGCCTGGTTACCTTGTTTCCGATGCGTCGCCTTCAGTATCTCAACGACATCCATGAGCGAGGCAAACCCTGTCTCCTGCGCAATCGCCGCTAATGTCCTCGTACAATATTCAAATTCTTGAGGGTATGCATCCTCCTGGAAGGTAAACCCAGCCGTGATAATCGCCATGCAATTATCCACAGGTCTCAGCACCATGTCATTTCGCTGACGAGGAGGGTCCCCATACAGCGTCACGAAATACCGACAAATATCGACGGCGTATTGAAAGCGTGTGCGCGAAATAGGACCCGGTCGCGGATCCCCGATTAACGAAAGGTAAATCCCAATCATGAAATGGCGGATCAACAGCGTGGCAAAAAGGTGATTGGGGATCTGTACGGAAGGGTAATGGAGGAAACTGATGGGGGTCGAGTGCATTAAACTGGGGTTGATGGTGTTATCGGGTGGAAGGGAAAGTGTTTCAATCATAAACTGATTGATGATGGGCCGTCGTGTCCAACTCTGATGTTCCTCGATTAATTCGTGGACTTGCAAGGATCGATTGATGATATCGACGCCGTCTTCGTTGAGTCTGTGCGAGAGATGGCCGGCTCGGTTCATGAGATCATCAAGGGCAAAGGAAGCCAGGGCCCAGTTTATCCCGTTGGGGATCGACTTGTTGATTATCTGTAAGATCCACTCGATCTGGGTGCGCTCTTGAGATGTGTCGTTCATGGGAAAGATGGGGGGCCCCTGTCCGTGATCGTAAAACGCGACGTGATATTCCATTCGAATTGCCATACGCCATAAAATCATAACCAAAGCATAACTGTCCGTGCTAAATGTTGAGGTACCGGATGTGACTCTGACCGTCCGTCGTTGTTCATAGAATTGGATGAGTTGCGAAAAGCCCTGAAGATGTCGTCTGGAGCCCTTGTAATCAGCGCTCAGAGTGCTCAGTAGGGCAAGCAAGAAAACAGAGGCGATGAGCCCTTCATCCACGATTTCAAGGGAGATAGCCTCATTAACTCGTGATAAGGCCTTTTGGAGGTATAAGAGCCCCCTTACCGGAGGGATGTCTGATCGGCGGTCGGAAAGGTGTGAAGAGATGGCCAATATTGCTTGGAACAAGGGACTGCTCTCTAGCGATAGTGCCAATATGTCGCTGCAGATGGAGGGGAATAGTTCTGTGAAGGGCAGTAGAGCAGAAACTTCTCGTAGAAAGAAGGCAACGTATATACTCTCGTCGGGGGACGTGGAAGGTTGCGGTGTGACATTTAGTGAAGCGGGGTCCACGGTATCGCCCGGTATGGAAATCGAGCGATTCCTGGATGGGCCAGGGGATGAAGAAGTGCTCTGTGGTATAGACGGGCCGACGTTAAAGATGGAAAGGGGTTCGAAGAGGGGCGGTATGAAATCGGGCCTCGCCGAGCTGCTGCTTGACGCATCTGCGATGGGGTAGGGAGTTGGTTGTGGTCGGGAAGGCACTCGACTAGATCTCTGCCGGCGTGATTTTGGAGGACTCCTTCGGGGCGGGATTGACATGGCTGGGGAAGAATGGCTTCTCTCAAACGGATATGACACTGCGGTGTCTAGATTGACCGAGCTTGATGATGGCAAGGCAGGGACGGAGAGATTTAGATTCGGAGAAGTCCTGGGTGTCGAGCTTGAAGGTTCCACTAGCCTGGGTAACGGCGTAATGATTTGGCGCATTCGACCTGCACGCGTATTAGCAATCTGCTATGAATCCAATTTCTCTGAGGTGCATACGATTGGGCTGTTGCGTTCCATCATACGTCTGTATTCGAATCAGTCCATCCATGTCATACTTCCAATGGTGAGTTTACATTGTTTAGCCATGGGAAAACATACCTGGCAGGCCTTCCTATCACGAACGCAATTTTCGCATGCAGGCTTTTCTGCTCAAATAAGCTTTCTGATCTCTTGCTATACAATGCGGAATTTGAAAGTACCTTCGCTGCATTTTCTTTTACTCGCTCTGTGTTCTAGTAAGTGTTTGCAGGAGGAGACTAAGGGATACCTGCATGCGGTACAACCGCGATGAGATTTTGGTTTTCTGCTCTGTTTGGGGGGCATGAAGATGATGGGCGGCTGACCGTTGGTGCAAAGGGGTGCTTTTCCCATGAGTGGGGGTAAATATAATTGCGTAAAATAATCTGATTTCGGAATGGGCACGGCTCCGCTACAGCTGAGCTTATTTATAATTTCCGCGCTCCTGGTAACCTTCGACTGGAAATTTATAGCGACGTCCCGAAAGGTGCCAAAATTCGCTGGTCTCGTAAGATGAGTCCAGGCTTGGAATAGCGAGGTTGGCGATGTTGGGTGGTGGTGACCGAGGATGGGTGGCAGGGTGGGCAGTGGGAGGAGGAGATGTGCGGCGGGGGAAAGGCAGGGGCTGCGGTTATAAGATGTTTATCGAAGTGCGTAAACCCCACCTCTGGCGGTACAAGAAAAGGGCAACAACGACAAAAAAGAAGAAAATTACGAAGTCAGCTGATGCAAATAGAATGCTCCGGCTCAAAGTCGAGCACAAAAGTCATGAAGAGGCTGTGGAGAGTTGGTGTTAAATTTGAGATTATTGTTGCGCCTCCATTGCGATAATGATGGTGCCACAACTCTGAATGACTGGGCAAAAATAATTACTAGAGGTTGCCGGGTGGCTTTGGCTGCGGTTGTCCCTCAAGGGGGGAGACCGGGGAGAAGTCAGGGATAGCATCCAGGTCCACCCGACGGAAATAAGATTCAAAGGTATGAGTCTTGTTGGAGATCCAGGGCAGCTTGACTCACAGAGCGCGTCATACTAATGAATCCCTCACTTTTGATAGGATGCCTCTATCACCACTTGAGGCCCGGAGATCTGTGTCTGAAAAGTATAGAAAAAAAAAAACGACAGGCTGCATTCATCGATGATTCATCTTTCGCTTGTTCGGTTACAGAAACGCTTCCCCGACTCCTTTAGCAAACTGCCTCATCCGCAATTTTAATTTCATTACGTGCCCGCAATAATTATTGCTGCAGGCATTCGGTCCCGCTTCTAGTATCATGCGCAATCAAATGCGGATGTCGATCACACGGAAACTACACTCAGCATAAACGTGTGACCGGCCCATCAAGACGAAAAAGGTGGGGGCCTCAAAGTGATAAAGTGGCGCCGTTCAGATCATCTAGCGACTGCATTCATTCCCGCATAAGGACACACCCAACCAATTTCACTCCCGCCTGCGAAGATTGTAAGTTATGGTCGCAGGCTGTCACGAGCTTCTGCCCGGAGAATAATGTCTATGTGAGGCTTCTGGATTCGGATAAGCAATCTGGATCTCCACGGCTCGCCACTGGCAGGTGGTGCCTTCGTTCCCGCTGAATAACCCAAGTTACAAAGCTGCGCAAACTTTCCAACGTCTTCAGTTTGTCATTGCTTTGAAGGGTCGGGGGTTGGCGCAACCAATGACAAGCATCCCGGACAGGGGAATCGATGAATAACAACGAATTCTATGGTAGAACGCCCTACAACTCACGCTATTCGAAACCTGGTAGCAACTCTAGGCTACGGCCTCCGTCGTGCTTAGCCATTCCAGTTCCCTTTTCTCAAGGGCAGAACGGAAAATGTCACTGCCGCACCTCGGCAGTTTTGCCGATCACCGGGTTGACTGTGACTTTGATTCTAAAAAAAGTATTCCCCGCCTCCTCAAAACCAAACAATCGACTTTGCCCCTAACTATCAAGAATAGCACCAGTTTACATCCCGAAAGCAATCCCAGTTCCATAAAAAAAGCGAAAAAGAAAAACGAAATCGATAGCAAACGACCGAAAAAGCAAACCGCAAGTTCGCAATAGCATTAGCGAAATGAGGAGAGCTCACTGGCTCTTCTTCCTCTCCCAACTTTTGACAAGAATTTCCCGTCCATTGACCACGGAATTCTCAAGCCCCCCATCCACCGCCCAAAACCCAATGGGACCCGCCTCCTCCACCCGCTCCCTCTTCTCCGTCCGCAAAACTTCCGCCCCACCACCAGACCCCAAATTCGCCAAATATCGTCTCCGAATAGTATACTCCTCTCTCTGCGTGTCAATCTCCCCCGTCGTCCTCACCCGAGCTGAGAGTGCGGCCAAAAGCGTGTCAACCACCCAATACCCATGTTCCGCCACCAGCACCACAATCAGCAAATGCAGCGCAAGTTTTTGGTCGCAGACAAGGTGGAAATCCCCATTTCCAAAAAGGAAGACGAGGGTCGAGGTTGTGAGACAGGCTAGCCAGGAGAGGAAGGAGAGATTAGAGAGCCAGGGGCCGATCGAGTCTGCTCTCTGCGGGACAGGACGACGGAAGGTCATGCAAATTTTTGCGGCGTCGGAACGGAGTTCGAGCCAATTGTTTAGGACTGCGCAGACAGGGGTGATGGGCCAAATCACCGACCAAAGCGCCACATATCCGAACTATCATAAGCGCCAAACATACAGGGCTGGTGAATTGGGGTGCATGCGTGTTTCGAAGGGGGGGGGTACCTGGACGACCATTTCAGCGTAGTCGGCGTAAAGGTCATATTCTGGAAGTTCACTTTCCTCCCTCACCCGTTCAAGGTAATGTTTCTCCTCCTCTCGATCACTAGCACCGAGATCTTTGTCATCTGCAGATGTCATCCTTCGTGCTTGGGTAAACACCTTCCTGGTGACATAAGGCAGAAAGTTCTCCATGGCGAAGCCGACAATTTGAGCTGTCACGGCAAAGTAAATGAGTTGCCTCTTGAGGCGGAACGAGTTTATCGAGAAGGTTGTTGCGGCCTTCGTTTCCGCTGCAGATTTGGGCAGCGCGCCTGTGAAGAAATCGAGTTTGGGGACAATATACTTTCCAAAAGGGACTAACCGTCAGCCCCTGAAGCAATGTGGTTGGAGACCGTAAACATAGGCTGTAAGGAAGAGGCTCATATAGCTTGTAAAGAAATTGAGGACGAATATTTTATGGGTCATGGCACTTTCGTATGCCTGATCTGTTCGATGATTCTCGTAGTTCGTCAGAGATCTCGAAATGCGTGTATAAATCCCCGAAAAAGTGGGGATCAAAGTCGAAAAAAGGACAGTAGGAGTAAACACCTGCCCCATCAGCTTCCAGAAGATTAAGGGAGCTGGTACCAGGAATTGTTTGAATGGACCAGAGTACACTTCGCTCATAAATACCTCGACGGCAAATATCATGGTCAGCACTGCAACAAGTCCCATCCCCGCAGCAAGCGCAAACGGGATTTGGAAGCTTTGACGCAAGAGTCTTTTCCACCTACAAATCAACACAATGTAAGGGGCGGGAACTACAATGGAAACCATCCACGTCTCTCCCCAGTGACAGGGTCGGTGCGTTCCCCTTCAGTGACATACGCAGCCCGCCTTTGCTCCACAAGCTTCGTAAAACCCTTTGTCCCCCATCGAACAGCCAAATCCCGTTCCCTCCTCTGCCATGAATGTTTATACGCCAATGTCCAGACAATCAGACTGACCGCATAAATTGGGTTATAAGCCGGCAAGAGAAAATTGGACAAGAAACCAAGCACGGAGATAGGGATGAGCGACAGGAAATAGTGTTGTGTAAAAGCAAAGTAAAAGGCGACTTTTTCTCCGAAATGGTCTTTGACGGTATCCAACTCGGCGTCCGTAACAGTCCATTTGCGAGACCAAGATTGAACCCATTCCTAATGTCATCCAAGAGTTAGGTCAGTTGATACTCGATTGAATTTGGAATCGTGAAGAGGAAAGATCGAGTCAACGTAATTCCACCTATCGAGACCAGGTGTAATCCCCGCTCCCCCCTCCCGTTCAGGAGATGTAATCAAGCAATGTACGACCCTCAATCGCTCTGCGTCTGTAAGTTGTTCGCCCTCCAACGCCGCTTTCGTCTCGTCATCCGGTGCAGAGAGTCGAACGCCATGAAGCCAGTCATTAACTCTGTCCGTCAGCCCCCAGTATCTTGATCACAGACGATGGGAACGAACCTTGAATTGTAGGCTTCGCTTTTCGCCGTTGCAAGGGGGCATCGAACGAAGACGAGGACAGTGCCCCGGCCGCCTGGACGAGTTTCGACTTCGAGACCGACGCGGTCGAGGTAGCGTATGAGGCGTTCTAGTTGTTCGGATGCCTGGGGTGCGTTCTGGGTTGGCGCCCGGAAGAGGATGATGTAGTCTGCTTTGACCGGGTCGGCTAACTGCATTGCATTAGTGTGATTGCAAAGAAGACGTGGAGGTACGTCGACAGGGGCCTCCGCTGGAGGACGGACAGCGATGTTGACGGCTTCGGCCATTGTGAAAGGAATATTCCTGGAGAAGTAAAATGCAAGTTTGGGACGGCTATAGGGGAGATGATGATGAGCGGAGTTCTGAGAGGTCCGAAGGGGTTGTATGGGACGGCTGATGACGTCGACCGTGCCGCTGTTGAAGGGAACCCTGGATTTGCGCTTTGTGGCTGGAGATCCGTAATCTCCACACATGTCAAATTACACTGCATCTAGATATGTCGATTCTTCGACAATATTCTATTATTGAAGGCATCTAGACTAGTATGCCCACATATTCAGCTCTCGGGTATCGCAAAGCAAGTTCTGGCCACTGTACAAAGAATCTATCCGCCAAATAAATCAAGATCTTCCCGGATAAAGATAATGCCGTAACCCGCGCAAAGGATTCAATGTAGATGATCCGGACATACTTTATCCCAAAGAACTAGGAGTTAGAAATGACATGCTGGGGTGGGCTCTGAGGCCGTACTCTGGGTATCAGCGCGGCAAGACAGATAATGACGCACGTTCCAGGTCCGTTACATAGTACCTACCCGAATCAGCCACAAGAATTTGACAGATGTTTATACGGCGTCGGGATTCACGCTGATGGCTTTTAGACTCCCAATGAGACATTGCAGGGACGAAAATGGGGATGTCAGCCAGGATTGCCCTACTTTTCTCGCTCGCGGAACTCTCAAAATGGTAAACGGCTAAGGTCGGCATAGCAACAGAGACGGTAGCTTTACATTATTCTCTGTTTCATCCGCTCCTTTCTTGGCTTCAAAGCTCCGCGCTTTCCCCTCACTTAGGGTATCCCCGCTGCTGACGACGTATGTTCGCTGTTTATACCGCTTGGTGAAATCCAGCGGTTCCAGGAGCCGCAACATTTCCGTGGTGTGGCCTCCTGAACCGAGGACGATGAGGAGTTTGGCAGACGATCTTGGCGGAGGACGCGGTTGAGATCGGATGCATGGTAGGATCCAGAGGAGGCGAAGAAGGAAGAGGACGGCAACGCAGACAATGAAGGCGATCGCTGCGCGAACGGCCAGTGTCACCGATTGTTCAGGAACCATTGTATGCTCCAGGTAGTTCCATAGAAATTAGGGGAAAGCAAACGAACCGGCCGGTTTGAGGGCAGGACGGAATCAACGTAACGGCAGAGGCTCAGACATTCGCGGTCGAAAAGACGTCGCCGATAAGAAACCTAACCCTGGTCGCCCCCCTGATTAGGGTTCGTTTGTTTACATCTCCGCGAAGATTTTCGGAAACGACAGCAACCAACTCCCCCCAAAATCAAAGTGATGGAACGACCATCCGCGCTATCCACCCGTTCACCCAACAGACCAAATCCCCACTCGTCTTCGTCAATCCTCAAACGAACCCTAAAAACCCCTGCGACAATCCGAAAAACAAATAGCACGACCACGATTGCTACATCCGTAGCCAGCACGCTCAAGTCCTCGTCGCCCGGGAAATCCCCGACGCGAGAATGGGCAAGTATGAATGTCTATGACACAGCCAAAACACCCAGACCACGTCCAATTTCCATGGCTGAAACGAGCTGCAAGGTAATCCCGCCTCTGTAACGGTATAGAAATGGGATTGCTCATTCTGCTGCGGTAGACTGTCCGAGCGAATCCGCCCAACACGATTCAACGGGTACAACAAATGTTTAACATTCCGTCACAAGATCCCCTTGAAACACCCATCCGTCCACCACCACAACCCCAACACCCAAACAACGACCTCCTGATATCTTTTGAAACCCCCTTCCAAAACTCCTCTACAAAACCTATTCCATCCGCAACAGCTCGTCCCCGCTCCCTCCTCGACCTGGACCTCGACGATCTCCTCACCGCGCCCACCCCACACCAATCCCTTCCCAACAAAACCGACGCAAAGCTCGCCTCTCAAATATCCGCAGCCCTCGAATCCGAGCGCGAGAAATGGATCAAAGAGGCCGAGGTCCGACATATGGCGGACCTAGAAGCGCTCGCTGCCGATTTACACTCGCAATATCGGGAGAAGCATACACGCAAGGTGGAAGCGTTGAAGGTGACGTATAAACGGCAGTATGAGAAGAAGATTTCGGGATTGGAGGAACGGATTAGGGAGCTGGAGGGGGTTGTTGAGGGATTGCGGGAGGAATTGGAGAGGGAGAAAAGGGAGAAGAGGGAGTTGATTGAGATGAGTGAGGAGTTGATGAGGTTGACGTCTGGTGGGGATTAAACGACCAGGCGATCACAAAGAGAGGGTTTGCGTCCCCGTCGCTACGCGGGGAATTGGTTCTTTGCAGAGCATCATGGTTCATTGGGCATACGTGATTTCAATTCGAATACATATTAATGGGGTTGCGTTTGCCGCTACTGGGGTTTTGACGGCTGTTGCTCATAACCGCGGAATATCCGGGGAAATCCGCGGGCAACTTCTTTCCGTTACGGATTAAACTTCTCAACAATCCAATCAAATCTCTTTGAAATATAGACGTTCTCGTGATCTGATCTTTGCCGATCAAACGAAAGCCTGGACCATGGCGCATGGGCAAAAATGACCCGTATTCTTGTGCTACCTGACAGTCGCAATAAAGTATTATCGGAGCGATAGACGATATGTTCTCGGGCACCTGAACCTCCCGGGTGCAATCCTGCATTTCGAAGTCTGTGACATTGTTCCTTGATCCTTGTAGGCTCATCCCAGTATCGTTGCGGCGGATTGTGTTGATCCATCATTGCGGAACAACGAAAGCGCTAACAAAACAGTGCTTATCGCGTAGCCTGCGATCATGTATCCCTGTCGAGACATTATACAGCATATCGGCTTACCACGTGGACACGGACTATGTCGGATGCACCTCATTTGAATTTTCGAATTTTTCAAGAAGATTCCGAATTCCGCTCGTGATTGAAATTTGTTAAGCTTTTATCTGTTTAGTGGATGGCGCTAATACGTCTATCTTCAGCTCGTTTTAGTCTGGTCCCGGAATTCCCTATCGGCACACCCAGCAAATGACGGATCTCGAATTTGAGGTTTGCGGCGGTTAATTATGCCAGTTTGCGTGGGGGCTGCAGCGCTCGGCAACACAAAACAAGAAAACGGAAAGGCAAGCGAGCGCAACGGTGGAGCGTCGATCTACTCGTTGCTGCGAAAAAGCAAAAGGTTAAATGCAAGAACGGGATGTAATTGGGTCCCTCGGAAAAGAATGAGGGAAACGAAGAATTTAAGGTAGCAACTTGATTTGGAGGCGGTTTCAAGGGGGAGGTGGCCACAATTACACCCCGTTAACGTCATGTTGAATCAAATTCGCGAGTTGTAAATTAAAATTTGGGCCCCGCGGTTATGACACTATGATTAAGAATTGATTATTACGATGAGAAAGGAAGCCAGATGCGGATTTCAGATGAACCAATCAGCATCGTATCGGATATTTACTACGAGATCGAAGATTCGGGATTGTGAGCGGTTTCTTTAAATTTTGATCGTATCAGCTGCGGTATTTACGGGACCCCGCAGTTTGATTTGCGGCGGTGGGGCAAATGGCCACACGTGTTCGATAGATAATTACCACGCTATCGGCCGCTGCAGAACGGGGCCGCCCCGACGGTGATCCTAGCGAACCATTGAAATATATTAATATATATATATATATCCTTTGATTGGGATTAGAGCGAAACAGAATATATAACTCGGTAGTAAACCCCCCTGTTGTTTTGAGGTCGACGGGGGAAGCGGAAGTAAGACAAGTAAGGGTGAGGCTTCGGGATACGGGCAACCAAGGACTGTTCGCCGTATGACAAAGTTTTCAGAGTAATGGGTAATGTATATGTGGATGGCTTTAGAGGTAAAAGTTGACGGCTGGTCGCTGTCACCCAAAAGTTTCTCCGTGGTTCCTTTTGTTGCTCGATGACTGCTTTTTCCATCCGTGATGAGGTGGGAAATGCGTTTCTGTCACACACAAAAAAAAAGAACATGCTACCCGGTCGCTTTAAAATTAATGCTTTAATAATAAGGCGTAATTGTGTGCGCGTCATTGATTTATGACCGCTTAAATCGGAGTGTTGGATTTAGAATTTGAAATTCTCTGCGGACGCTGGGCCATACTGGAAGGCGAAGGTAAAGGGTTCGTTTATCCGCATGAAATTATCCACGCAACCACAAATTACAATAGCACAGGTCTGCGGCAAAGGCCATCATCCGCTCTCGAGCCCAGCTCACCGCCATACGAATAATTATAATACGCACAAAATAGCCTACATTATATAAAGAGTTCAACCACACTCTCGCTTGCCTCCCCTCCTCCGAACCACACCCCCGCAGTTTATCGAATCCACTGCGTTCCGCAACACCTCAATCCCCCTACGCACAGGCTTTCCCGGCGTCTCGCAACCCCCTCGCCTGCGATCTGCCCAAATCCACTCGTCCCCCCATCATCTCCACAAACACCACTGCAGGGGCTGGGCCAAACACCCCCCAGCCAGCCGCCGACCTTAGGAGGTCAGCGCACCAATAATACTGCCGCCAAGTTGAAGTCAACCGGAAGCACCCCCTCATAACACCGGTGTTCAGGGCATCGGCCCAGTTCACTATGCCGCCCTTGCGGCCGCGGGGCGCGGCGCCGCGCGGGGTGGGGGGC
>Ga0335076_10003144_pt1 | contig 16556 bp, 14 predicted proteins | sample Lox_Sample_25_FD_206717 | JGI IMG/M metagenome (GOLD analysis project Ga0335076, IMG submission 206717) | Soil microbial communities from Loxahatchee National Wildlife Refuge, Florida, United States - Lox_Sample_2.5 | ecosystem: Environmental > Terrestrial > Soil > Wetlands | place: USA... | reverse complement strand
TGAGCTTGGTCGGGTTGGAGTCCAGGTCCACCATGTTCCCGGCCTCCTTGGCGGCCGAGGTCCCGGTGTTCATGGCCACGCCGACGTCGGCCTGGGCCAGCGCCGGGGCGTCGTTGGTGCCGTCGCCGGTCATCGCGACCAGCTTGCCGCCCTCCTGCTCCTTCTTGATCAGCGCCATCTTGTCCTCCGGCGTCGCCTCGGCCAGGAAGTCGTCCACCCCGGACTCGTCGGCGATGGCCTTGGCCGTGAGCGGGTTGTCGCCGGTGATCATGACGGTCTTGATGCCCATCTTGCGCATCTCGGCGAACCGCTCGGCGATGCCCTCCTTGACGATGTCCTTCAGGTGGATCACGCCGAGCGCCCGGGCCGGCCCGCTGGCGGGCTTCTCGGCCACGACCAGCGGGGTACCGCCGGCCGCCGAGATCCCGTCGACGAGCGGTCCCAGGTCGGCCGGCACGGTGCCGCCGTTGTCGCGGATCCACTGCTGGACCGCGCTGGAGGCGCCCTTGCGCACCCGGCGCCCGTCGGACTTCGGGTCCAGGTCGACGCCGCTCATCCTGGTCTGCGCGCTGAACTCGATGAACTCCGCGCCGGCCAGTTCGCCCTCGTGCCGCTCGCGCAGGCCGTACTGGTTCTTGGCCAGCACCACGATCGAACGGCCCTCTGGCGTGTAGTCGGCCATCGAGGACAGCTGGGCCGCGTCCGCGACCTCGGCCGCGGTGGCCCCGCCGACCGGGAGGAACTCGCTGGCCTGCCGGTTCCCGATGGTGATCGTGCCGGTCTTGTCCAGCAGCAGGGTGTTCACGTCGCCGGCCGCCTCCACCGCGCGGCCGGACATGGCCAGCACGTTGCGCTGCACCAGCCGGTCCATGCCGGCGATGCCGATGGCGGACAGCAGCGCGCCGATCGTGGTCGGGATCAGCGCCACCAGCAGCGCGACCAGGATCACCAGCGTCTGCGGCGCCTTGGAGTAGTACGCCATTGGCTGCAGCGTGATGACCGCGAGCATGAAGATGATGGTCAGCGAGGCGAGCAGGATGTTCAGCGCGATCTCGTTCGGCGTCTTCTGCCGCTTGGCCCCCTCGACCAGGGCGATCATCCGGTCGATGAAGGTTTCGCCGGGCTTGGAGGTGATCTTCACCACGATCCGGTCGGACAGCACGGTGGTGCCGCCGGTGACCGCGGACCGGTCGCCGCCGGACTCCCGGATGACCGGCGCCGACTCGCCGGTAATGGCCGACTCGTCCACCGAGGCGACGCCCTCGACCACGTCCCCGTCGCCGGGGATGACCTGGCCCGCCTCGACGACTACGTAGTCGCCGAGCTGCAGCGCCGTGCCGGCCACGGATTCCTCCCGCAGCGCCGACGCCGCCATCCCGGCCTGCCAGTTGGTCAGGCGGCGCGCCATCGTCTCGCGCTTGGCCTTGCGCAGCGTGTCGGCCTGCGCCTTGCCGCGCCCCTCGGCCACCGCCTCGGCCAGGTTGGCGAACACCACGGTCAGCCACAGCCAGACGATGATGGTCCAGTTGAACACCGACGGCGAGCGGATCCCGGTGTACAAGCACAGCAGGGCGCCGACCTCGACCACGAACATGACCGGGTTCTTGATCTGGACCCGCGGGTCCAGCTTCTTGAACGCGTCCGGGGTCGACCGCCACAGCATCTTCGGGTCGAGCAGGCCGCCACCGACCCGGCGCTGTTCGGCCTTCCTGGGGGTTACCGGAGCCGGGGCCCCAGGGCTCTGCGTTGTCACAGACATCTCAGTGAAGTCCTTCTGCGAACACGCCCAGCGCGAGCGCGGGGAAGTAGGTCAGGCCGACGAGGATGAGGATCACGCCAACGAGCATGCCGACGAACAGCGGTGTTCTGGTATCCAGCGTCCCGGCGCTGGCCGGCGTCGGCTTCTGCCTGGCCAGCGACCCGGCCAGGCCGAGGGCGAAGATCTCCGGCGCGAACCGGCCGAGCAGCATCGTGATGCCGCCGGTGATCTGGTACCAGGTGGCCGCGGTGCCCAGCCCGGCGAAGGCCGACCCGTTGTTGTTGGCCTGGGAGGCGAACGCGTACATGATCTCGGTCAGCCCGTGCGGGCCGGGGTTGAAGATCGCGGCCTGGCCCTGTTTGGTGCCGATCGACAGCCCGGCCATGGTCAGGATGACCACCGGCAGCGTCAGGAAGTACAGCGAGGCGTACTTCATCTCGGCGGGCCGGATCTTCTTGCCGATGTACTCCGGCGTCCGGCCGACCATCAGCCCGGCCACGAACACCGTGACGGTGGCCAGGATCAAGATGCCGTACATGCCGGCTCCGATCCCGCCGGGCGCGATCTCGCCGAGCGCGATGTCCATCAGCGCGATGCCGCCGCCGAACGGCGTCAGCGAATCATGGAAGCAGTTCACCGATCCGGTCGACGTCACCGTGGTCGACACGGCGAATACCGAGCAGCCGGGCTGGCCGAACCTGGTCTCCACGCCCTCCGTCGCGCCGTGCGCGAGCTGCGCTGCGGTCCCCGCGGTCCCCAGGTGAGTCTCGAAGAAGCTGACCCCGCCGACCGCGCACGCCCAGATGATCACCATGACGGCGACCAGCGCGTAACCCTGCTTGTTGTCGCCGACTATCTTGCCGAACGCGCGCGGCGTGGCGAACGGGATCAGCAGCAGCATGAAGATAATGAAGATGTTCGTGAACGGATTCGGGTTCTCGAACGGATGGGCCGCATTGGTGTTGAACCAGCCGCCGCCGTTGTTACCCAGGTCCTTGATGGATTCCTGCGACGCCACCGTGCCGCCGGGGATCGTCTGGTGGCCGCCGGCCAGCGTGGTGATGGTGTGGTAGTTCGCGAGGTTCTCGATCGCCCCGCCGGCCACCAGGACCAGGCAGCCGATGACCGCTAGCGGCAGGAGCAGCCGGATCACGCCGCGGGTGACGTCCACCCAGAAGTTGCCCAGCCGGTCGGTCCGGGACCGGGTGAAGCCGCGGATCATCGCGATCGCGACGGCCAGGCCGACCGCGGCCGACATGAACTGCTGCACCATCAGCCCGGCCATCTGGGTCAGGTAGCCCATGGTGGCTTCGCCGGCGTAGTTCTGCCAGTTGGTGTTCGTAACGAACGAGGCCGCGGTGTTCCACGCCGTGTCCGGCGTGACGTTCGCCATCCCGACCGACCAGAACAGCCAGTGCTGGGTCCGCTCGATCAGGTACACGAACAGCACGGCGACCAGCGAGAACGCCAGGATGGAGCGCACGTAGACGCTCCACCGCATGTCCGCGTCCGGGTCGATCCCGCACAGCTTGTAGATGCCGCGCTCGACCCGCCAGTGGTTCTTGTCGGTGTAGATGCGCGCAATGTAGTTACCGAGCGGTATGTAGCACGCTGCCAGCGCGGCGAAGAGCAGCGCGAACTGCAGCCAGCCTGCGGCTGTGCTGTTCATCAGAACCTCTCAGGAAGGACGAGGGCCACGAACAAGTAGACCGTCAGCAAGATGCCGCCGATCAGGCCGATCCAGTTCTCAGCGCTCAAAGCGCTCGACCCCCTTCAGGATGAGAAGGAGCACGGCGAAGACGACGATCGTCAGGCCGACATAGAACAGGTCCCACACGGTGACTCCTAGCGATGTGCCGCGGGTGGTGAAGCTCGCCTGGCGTTGATCCATGCCTCAGGCACGGCTAAGTTAGCGTTCACCAATCACCTGGTAGTAGTGCCCTTGCATGACCCATGCAGCTGCTATCGGGTTCCTAACGGAACCCATGCGGCCCGGCCTGGGCGGTCGGCGGTGAGGCACGCCGAATTGACCCCCTGGCGGCCTGCGCATTACCTGGCTACGCGTCCGGGGCGTTGGGTATGAGCGCGTGCCGCCGGTGCCAGGAGCGCAGTCCGTGGGTCATCTCGTCCATCAGCGCGGAGGGCGGCACGGCCAGTACCGGGCAGCGCGCGTGCGCCAGGCAGTAGCGGCTCACCGAGCGGTGCATGACCCGGCCGAGCCCGGCGCGCCGGCCGGTCCCGATGATGAGCAGGTCGTCCGGTTGGCCGGCGATGTCGACCAGTACCGGGCCGGTGTCGCCCCGGGCCACCTGTGGCTCGAGGCACAGGTCGGCGGGCACCCCGCCCAGGCCGGCGTCGAAAGCCGCCCACAGCCGCTCGGTGGCCTCCTCCCGCCAGATCTTCCGTAGGTAAGGCGAGGAATGCCGGCGTTCGGCCAGATCGCCCCCCGGGGGAACCCAGGCGATGACGGGCAGCAGCGGCACGTCCCGCTGCCTGGCCTCGTCCGCCGCGTACCGCAGCGCCTGCAGGCTCCCTAGAGACCCATGCACGCCAACGATGATCCGACGCACCGTGGGCACGGTAACTCGCCTCCCGACTCACACCGGGCGCCATTGTCCGGGCGGGCGCCCCGTGACCGCTTACCCATCCATATAACCTCTATCGGGCCGCGGGGCGCCATTTCCGAACGGCTTGCTCACGGCCGCCGGGGAAAGCACGCACCCCGCTCACCTCGTCACCCGATATATGCGTCGACCTGGAGAACCGTGGTGCCGGCCACCGGCCACCGGCCACCGGCCGCCGTCCCGCCCGGGCCAGGCCACCCGGTCCAGCGAAGTCAGCCCGGCCCCGCCCGCACGCCCAGCTCGTCGATCCGGGCCAGCATCTCGGCCGGGTCGGCGTAGACCCGGTACGCCCCGGCCCGCTCCAGTTCCTCCCGGCCGTACCCGCCGGACAACAGCCCGACCCCAGCCCCGCTCCGCGCCAGCCCCGCCCCAGCCCGTCACGTGGTCGGCCATTCTCAGGCGCCGGCGACCGCTACCACCCCCTGGCTGGTGCCCAGGTAGGCGTGACTGCCGGTCATCGACAGCGAGGCGAAGTGCGGCAGCGAGGTGCCCAGGCTCACCGAGTTCCTGGTCGCTCCGGTCGCCGGGTCGAGTTCGTACAGCGTGCCCCCGGCGTAATCGGTGACCCACACCGCCCCGCCGCCGACGACCGGGGAGCCGGCCGCGCTGGCCGGACCGCGCCACAGCACCCGGATCTGGTCGCCCGCCGTGCTGATCGCGGCCATCCCGCCCTGCGCGCATGGTTCGTACACGGTGCTGCCCTGGACCGCTGCGCCGCCGTAGGCGGCGCAGACGGAGGCCTGCGCGATCTGCCCGCCGACGCCGCCCGGATGGGCCGCGCTGATCAGGTAGGCGGTGCCGCTCTTGCCGTCCGCGAGCAGCCTGCCGCCGGCCAGCAGGGCGGGCTGGGTGGAGCCGAGGTCGAGGTCGCCGCGGCTGTCGGCGTACCAGCTGGCCGGCGCGAAGATGCCGACCTGCCGCAGGGTGGGGGACAGCTCGGTCACCGAGTCGCTGCCGTCGAACTTGGTGCTGGTCACCGAGCCGTTGCCGACGCTGACGAACAGGGTGCCGTCCGGGCCGATGACCGGTCCGGCCGGGCCCCAGATGGCGCCCTCGCGGGAGGTGGGCACCAGGTAAGACAGCAGCGGGCCATTGCCGGCGAGCGGGACGCCCACCACCGATCCGCGGTACGGCCCGCAGTCGCCGTACAGCCCGCCGAACGCCACGTACACCCGCCCGTCCTCGATCGCCAGCCCGGGCCGCTGCTGGTCGTATCTCGGCTGGCCGTCCGGAGTCGGGATGTCGCGTTCCACCTCGACGGCGCCCCGGCTGACCGAGACGCCGACCAGCACGTGGTGGTATCCGGAGGTCTCCGCCACGGCGTAGACCAGGCCGTTGCCCGCGTCGTAGACCGGTGTGCCGGTGATGCCGAGCGGATCGATGTCGCCACAGGGCAGGTCGGCCAGCGGTACCGGGGTGCCGACGTGGGTGCGCCAGACCACCTGGCCGGTCGACTGGTCGAGTGCGTAGATGGAGTCGCTCTCGGTCGCCGCGATCAGCAGGCTGCCGACCAGCAGCGGCTGGCCGTACACCGCGCCGTCGAGGTTCGCCCGCCAGCTGACGCTCAGCGTCCCGGCCGCGGCCGCGCCGGCGGCGACGTCGCTGCGGGCGAAGTCGCGCCCGTAGGTGGGCCAGGCCGCGGCGGGATGCCCGGCGCCGGGAGCCGGGGTCAGCGTCCTGGCCGGCGGTGGCTCGGTCGACGTCCCGCCTCCGGACGAACCTCCGCAGCCCGCCGCCGCGGCCAGTAGGCCGCCGGTGAGAGCCGCTGCCGCCAGCCTGGCCGTCCGCGCGCGCCGCGTTCGCATGTCCCCAGTCTCCTCCGTCCTGGCCGCCGCCGGTCGAGGTCCCGGTTCCCTCCCCGCCCCCGCCGGTTACCACCGGTTCGGGATGGCATCATTGACAGGATGCCTGAAAGTAACCGGGGGCCCGGAATAGACGCCTTCGTGGCGATCGGTGACAGCTTCACCGAGGGGCTCAACGATCCAGAGCCCGGCGGTGACGGGTTCCTGGGCTGGGCCGACCGGGTGGCCGGTGCGCTGTCCGCGCGGCGGTCCGGATTCCGGTACGCCAACCTGGCCATCCGCGGGAAACTGCTCGGCCAGGTCGTCGCCGAGCAGCTGCCGCGGGCCGTCGAACTGGCCCCCGACCTGGTCAGCGTGGCCGCGGGCGGAAACGACATCCTGCGCGGGGCTGACGTGGACGCGCTCGCTGCCGCGTTCGAGCTGGCCGTAGCTGAGCTGCAGGCGGCGGGCTGCCGGGTGCTCATCTTCACCGGCTTCGATCCGCGCATGTTCCCGGTGATCCGGCTGCTCCGCGGCCGGATCGCCGCCTACGACATGCACCTGCGCGGCATCGCCGACTGCTACGGGTGCGACCTAGTGGACCTGTGGTCCATGCGGGTGCTCAAGGACGCCCGCGCCTGGAGCCCGGACCGGCTGCACCTCACCACCGAAGGCCACCGGCGGGTCGCCCTGCGCACCTGCGAGGTCCTGGGCATCCCGGTCACCGAGGACTGGCGGGTACCGCTGGCGCCCGCCCCGCGCCCCTCCGGCCCGCCGGGCCGCGCCCGGTGGCTAGCCGCGCGCCGCCAGGACGCCCGCTGGGCCAGGGAATACGCGGGCCCGTGGGTGCGCCGCCGACTGCGCGGCGCGTCCAGCGGCGACGGCCTGCCGCCCAAGCGTCCCGACCTCCTCCCGGTCTGAACGGCACGGGGCGGGTCAGCCGGTGAGGGCGGCCAGGACCTCTTCCAGGCGGGTCAGGGCGGCGCTGATCCAGGGGAGCGAGCACGGGTCGGCCGAATTGAGCGCGGCGTCGCGCTCGGCGTCGCTCTCGCCGTAGAGCATGGAGGTCGCCACCCGCAGCCGGAACCGCCCGCTCTCCTCGCCGAACGCGCTGCCCGGCAGCACCCCGACACCGTAGGTGTGCAAGAGCACCGCAGCCAGTCTCTCGTCGCTGGTGACGCCGTGCCGCCCGAGCAGCACGTCCGCGACCGGCGAGAAATCCGGGTACAGGTAGAACGCCGCCTGCGGCGCGGGCACGGCGGCGCCCGCGGCGGCGAACCTGCGCCCGATCGCGCGGGCCACGCAGCCGTGCAGGCGGCGGCTGAGCGCGACCCGCTCCGCCAGCTCCGGCGGCTCGCTGAAGGCGAGCGCGGCCGCCTGCTGCACCGGCCCGGCCGGCGCGGACCAGATCTCGCTGCCGATCCCGAGCAGCCGGGCCCGCAGCTCGCGCCCGGGCCCGCCCTCGGGCAGCCGGGCCACGCCGAGGCGCCAGCCGCCCAGCGCGAGGTTTTTGCTGAGCCCGGTGGTGATCACGGTTCGCTCCGGGGCGATGGCGGCGGGGCTGGTGAACGGCGCGTCGGCCTGGTGGACCAGGTCCCGGTAGATCTCATCCGAGATGACGATCAGGTCGTGCGCCTCGGCGACCGAGCACACGGCGCGCACGGCCGCGGGCGGGGCCAGCCGCCCGGTCGGGTTGTCCGGCAGCGTGACGATGACCGAGCGGACCTGGCGGCCGGCCGCCCGGGCCGCAGACACGACGCGGGCCAGTTCCCCGGCGTCGGGCACGCCGGCCGCGCCGGGGACGAAGTGTGCCGCCCGGCCGGCCAGGCTCGCCTGCGCGGCGTAGCTGACCCAGCTCGGCCGGGTCACGGCCACATCGCCGCCGATGGCGGTGATCAGGCCGAACAACAGCGCCTTGCTGCCCGGCCCGCAGATCACCGCCCCCGCGTTGGTGGGCAGGCCGCGCCGGGCCCAGTAGCAGGCGGCCGCCTCGCGCAGGGCGGCGTGGCCGGCCACCGGGCCGTAGGAGTTGAAGCCGGAGGCCCGGGCCAGCGCGGCGCACAGCATCCGGTGCGCGGGCAGGCCCGCCTCGCCGAACGCCAGTGGCAGCACGGGCTGGCCGCGGCGGCGCCTGGTGTCCATGGTCTCGTTGGCGGCCAGCGTCGCGGAGACGGGGATCGTCGCGGCGTCCAGGCGGCCGTGGCCGGCCGGAGCCGGGGACGCGGCGCCCTGGTGGCCGTGGCCGGCCGGCGACGGGGGAGCGGGGGAACGGGGGTGCGAGGGCGGGAGGGACGGCGGCGTGACGGTGAGAGCCACTGGGGCTGGCACTTCCTAGCTGCGCGATCGGTGAATATGACGGTCATCGTCGAAGGGAATGGTCGAAGGGGACCGGAACGGGATAAATCCCGCGGACTGCGCGACCCTGCGCACCCTGACAGTTTGCCCGCCCCCAAACCATAAGCACAAGCGCTGATATCTATTGCTGAGACTAAGATTCTCTTATGCTCGATCTGCACCGGCTCCGCTTGCTCAGGGAATTCGCCGCCCGCGGCAGCATCGCCCGCACGGCCGCGGTTCTGGGCTACACGCCGTCCGCGGTGTCGCAGCAACTCGCCGCGCTCGAGCGGGAGGCGGGCACCGCGCTGCTCGACCGGTCCGCGCGCCGCGCCGAGCTGACCGACGCGGGCCGGCGCCTGGCCGGTCACGCCGAGCGCATCCTGGCCATGGTCGAGGAGGCCGAGACCGACCTGTCCACCCGGGCGCAGGAGCCGGCCGGCCGGGTGGTGGCGACCGCGTTCCCGTCCGCGGCTGTCGCGTTCGCGCCCGCGCTCGCCCGCAGCCTGCGCGCCCACCCCCGGCTGACGCTGGTGCTGCGGCAGACGCCAGCCCGCGAGGGCCTGCGGCAGGTGCGTTCCGGCGAGGTGGACGTGGCCATCGTGGACGACTGGACCGGCCGCCTGACCGAGGAGATCGGGCTGGGCGGATCGATCCTGACCTGCTACCACCTGATCAGGGACCAGCTCGTGCTCGTGCTGCCGCGGGCCGACCCGGCGCCCGGCCCGGACGGGCCCGTCGACCTGCGCGCGCTGCGGCACGAGCCGTGGCTGGCCGCGCCGGCCGGCGAGCCGTCCCGGCAGGCCACCGACCGGCTGCTGGCGGCGGTCGGCGTGGCGCCGCCGGTGCTGTCAGAGTTCGAGGGCATGTCCACGATCGTCAACCTGGTCGTCCGCGGCATCGGCATCGCCATCCTGCCCCGGCTGGCCGTCGCCGCGGCCGAGCGCCGGGTCACGGTCCGGGACCTGCCGCCCGGCCTCGACCTGGCCAGGGACGTGCACGCGGTGGCCCGCACCGCGAGCGTCCGCCGTCCCTCGGTGGCGGTGATCGTGACCGCGCTGCGGGCGGCGGCCAGGCCGTTGCAGGCCCGCTGACCTAAGCTGGCCGGATGGATCTTCGGCTCGACGGCGCGGCGCTGACCGCCCAGCTCGTGGACACCCCGTCGGTCAGCGGCGAGGAAGGCCCGCTGACCGACGCCATCGAGGCCGCGCTACGCCCGGTGCCGCACCTGACCGTGCACCGGGACGGCCACGCGATCGTGGCCCGCACCACTCTCGGGCGGCCGGAGCGGGTGATCCTGGCCGGGCACACCGACACCGTGCCGGTAGCGGGCAACCTGCCGTCGCGCCTCGTGGGCTCCCGGCTGTACGGCTGCGGGACCACGGACATGAAGGCCGGCCTGGCCGTGCAGCTCCGGCTGGCGGCCGGCCTGACCTCGCCCGGCCGGGACGTCAGCTACGTCTTCTACGACTGCGAGGAGGTCGCGGCCGACCGCAACGGGCTGCTCCGGCTGAGCCGCAACCGCCCGGACCTGCTGGCCGGCGACTTCGCTGTGCTGATGGAGCCGAGTTCGGCCGAGATCGAGGGCGGGTGCCAGGGGACGCTGCGCGCCGAGGTCGCCGTGCCGGGGCAGCGGGCGCACACCGCGCGGTCCTGGATGGGCCGCAACGCCATCCACGAGGCCGGCCCGGTCCTGGACGTGCTGCGCGGGTACGCGCCCCGGGAGCCGGACGTGGACGGCCTGCGCTATCACGAGGGCCTGAACGCCGTCGGCATCCGCGGCGGCGTGGCCGGCAACGTGGTGCCAGACGAGTGCGTGGTCACCGTCAACTACCGGTTCGCGCCGGACCTTACCGGGGAGCAGGCGGCCGGCTTCGTTCGGTCCCTGTTCTCGTCCTGGCCGGTCACGATCCTGGACGTGGCCGACGGTGCCCGGCCCGGCCTCGGCCAGCCCGCCGCGGCCGGGTTCGTCGCGGCGGTCGGCGGGACGCCCCGGGCCAAGCTCGGCTGGACCGACGTGGCCCGGTTCGCCGCCCTCGGCATCCCCGCGGTCAACTACGGGCCAGGCATCTCGGAGATCGCGCACACGGCCGGCGAGTACGTGGAGACCGCGAAGATCGCCGAGTGCGAGGCCCGCCTCCGGGCCTGGCTGGGCGCCTGAGGCGTCAGCGGGCCGGGCCCGGCCCCATCAGCATCCGGGTCGTGTGCTGCACGCCGTCCAGGCTCACCCAGATAACGGAAATCACGGTATTCGGGTGGTACCTGGCGGTGACACTGGTCAGCGAGCCGGGCGTGGTGATCGGCTGCCCGCCGACCGAGGTGATCACGTCGCCGGGCATCATGCCCGCCGAGTCGGCGGCCGTGCCGCACAGGACGCCGAGGACGAGCGCGCCCGCGGCGATCGGGGCGACCCGCCCGGGCACGCTGCCCTGCTGGTTGGTGGTCTGGCAGGACGAGCCGGTCCCGCCGGCCGCCTGGCCGCCGGCCGCCTGGCCCGCGTCGGCGGCCTGCTGCTGCGGGCTCGGGCTGCTGCTCGTCGCGACCTCGACGCCGAGGAAGCCGGGCAGGCCGATGGACACGGTGCTGCTCGGCTGGCCCGACGCGATCTGGCTGGCGATCGCCAGGGCGCTGTTGCTCGGGATGGCGAAGCCGAGCTCGCCGCCCGACCCGACCTGGCTGGAGGTGGCCGTGTTGGCCGCGGTGATCATGCCGATGACCTGGCCGGCGTTGTTCGCGAGCGCGCCGCCGGAGTCGCCCTGCTGGATCCGGGCGTTGGTCTGCAACATGTGGTTCAGGTCCTCGGTACTGCCCGAGCCCTCGTCGCTGGCCTGGATCGAGCGGTTGACCGCGTTGATGATGCCCGGGGTCGGCGTCGCCCCGCCGCGTCCCTCGGCGTTGCCCAGCGCGAGCACCGGGGTGCCCAAGGTGACCTGGGACGAGTTGCCGAAGCTCTCGGTGGGCAGGCCGGACGCGCCCTGCAGCCGCAGCAGCGCCACGTCGTCGGTGACGTCGTAGCCGACGACCTGGGCCGGGTAGGACGAGGCCGCGCCTGGGCCCGGGTCGACCAGGCTGACGTTCACCCTCGTGGCCCCGTCGATCACGTGGTTGTTGGTCAGCACCAGCCCCGACGAGGAGATGATCATCCCGGTGCCCTCGGCCGTCTCGCCGCTGTACTTGAGCGACGAGGTGATGTCGACCAGGCCCGGCCGCACCTTCCTGGCCACCGCGGCCCGGTTGAGGGTGGCCGAGGAGGCGCCGCTGCCCGCGGCGTTGTCGTTCGGCCCGGGGACGTCGTTCGACGAGATCCCGGCCGACGGCGCGGCGGAGCCGTGCCGGTTGACCGCGACGGTCACCCCGGCGCCGATGCCCGCGGCGAGCGCGGCGACGGCGACGTAGACTCCGAACCGCCGGCCGCGGCGCGGGCGGCCCGGATCGGGCGCCGCCCACCCGTAGCCGGGCTGGGTGTCGTAGCCGGGCTGGCCGTCGGCGCGCGGAGCCCGCGGGTCGGCGTAGTCGGGCGGCCGCGGCCAGCCGCCTTCGCCATCGCTGTCGTTCTCTCGCATCTTCCTCGCCCTCGACCAGACCAGGGTACGTCGCGACCGGCGATGCGCGTGGTCCATGACCTGTCACGGTCGGCATCGCACCGGACCCGCGGCTCGTCAGCCCCCCGGACCCGCGGCTCGTCAGCCCGCCGGACCCGCGGCTCGTCAGCCCGCCGGACCCGCGACGAGCGTCACCGTCGCGGTATGCCGGCTGCCGCCCGGGCTGACCCAGGCCAGCGGGGTCTTGCTGTCCGGCAGGCAGCGGCCGAGGATGGCGTTCAGCGAGCCGGGCGTGGTGACCGCCCGCCCCCCCGCCGAGGTGACGACGTCCCCGGCGGACAGGCCGGCCGCGGCGGCCGGCGTCCCGCACAGGACCCCGTCCACCAGCGCGCCGGACCTGGCCGGCGCGATGCTGGCCGGGCTGGCCGCCGTGGTGCCGTCGACGCAGCCGGTGCCGCTGCCCCCGGCGGTGCCGGTCTGGCGGGTTTCCTGGCTGGCCTGCCGGCGGGGATCGGCGCTGGCGCTGGCGGGCAGGAGCACGCCGAGGGAGGCCGGCAGGCCGATCTGGACGCGCGCGCCCGGCCGGCCGGCCGCGATCAGCCTGGCGATGGGCAGCGCCTGGCCGATCGGGATGGCGTAGCCGGAATAGACCGCGTCCCCGCCGGCCGCCGTGTCGATCCCGATCACCTGGCCCGCGGCGTCGGCCAGCGGGCCGCCGGAGTCACCGGGCCGGATGTCGGCACTGGTCTGCAGCATGCCGTGCAGGATCTCGGTCAGCCCGGAACTCTGGTCGCTGGCCACGATCGTGCGGGCCAGGCTGCTGATCACCCCGGGCGCGACCGTCGGCGAACCGCCCTGCCCGGCCTCGTTGCCGATGGCCAGGACGGGCGTGCCCACCCGCACCCGCGACGAGTCGCCGATCGCGACCGCCGCGAGGCCGGTCACCCCGCGCAGCTGGAGCAGCGCGATGTCGTCGGCCACGTCGTAGCCGAGGACCCGCGCCGGGTAGCTCTTGCCGGACGTCACCGGCGTGACCGTGACGCTGGTGGCGCCGTCGATGACGTGGTTGTTGGTCAGCACCAGGCCGGCCGCCGCGTCGATGACGAAGCCGGTGCCCTCCGCCGTCTCCTGCAGGTACTGCAGGTCGGCGGTCACGTCCACGACTCCCGGCTCGACCGCGTCGTAGACGGCCTCGTCGTTCAGCGCGCCGGGCCTGGCGGCGCGCGGCGTCCCGGTGCCGCCCGGGCGGCCGGCGCCTGCCTGCTGCACGATCAGCGTGGTGCCCACGCCCGCGGCCGCGGACAGGAGCGCCAGCACCACGTAGACCAGCAGTCTGCGCACCCGGCCGGGGCGGCGGGGAAGCCGGGAATTCCCGCCCGCGCTGTCGCCTTCGTGCATCCTGCTGCCCTTTTGCCCGAAATCAGCCCTTGCCGGTAGGTTTCCCGCCCGGCGGCTAGGTCAAGCCTGTTCGTGCCGGGCAAACACTGATTTCACCGGGAAAACACGGTTCCCACCCCGCGCTCCGTATCATGCGTCATGGACGACGTAGGCGTAATGCCGTGGTACGCTGCGGCCAGACACGATATGACGTGAATAGCGTGCAAGGGCCCGAAGGGCAGGGATCTAAGTGTCGACGCAAAGTGACCAGGACCTCTCCCGGCGCGAGGAGATGACCGTTTCCAGTGCCGCCATGTCGGCCGCGCCGTGGGGTGCCGCCGCTGTGACCGGCGGCGTTGTCGCCGCGGGCGACCTGGGGTTGCACCTCATCCACGGCGGGTTCGGCCTGAGCGGCCTGAGTGGCTCGGTGGCCATGGGCGCGGTGGCCTTCTTCGTCGTGGCCGCGGCCGGCGCGTTGTGGCGGGCCCGGCCGAGCCGGGCCATCCGGTGGGCCAGGAGCAATCCGTGGCGCTTCGCCGTGCTGCCGGCCCTCGCCTGCGCCGCCGTCGTGCTCGTGCTCTCCGTGGTGACCGGAGGCGGCATCATCCACCCGGTGCTGAGCGGCTTGTGGCACGGCGGGCTTGTGTACGGCCTGACCGGGACGGCCGGCATGCTGAGCAGGTCGAAGAAGCAGAGTACCTAACGAGCCTGGTGCGTGCCGCCCGGACGGCTGCGCGCCCCGGCCGGGGCGGCTATTTCCCGGTGGCGAGCGCGATGCCCCGGTGCAGGTCGGCCAGCGTCACCGCGCCGAACACGCGGTCGACGATGTGATGGCTGGCGTTGAGGAAGAAGGTCTGCGGCAGCCCGTCGACGCCGTAGGCGGTCGCCGCGATGGCGGCCGGGTCGAACCCCACCGGGTAGCCGACGCCGTAGCGGTGCGTGAAGGACGCCGCGTTGGCCCGGACGTCGTTCTCGTCCAGGCCCACGATGGCGACCTGGCCGTGCTCGGTGCGGTAGAAGGTGGCCAGCAGCGGCGTCTCCTGCCGGCACGGATCGCACCAGGACGCGAAGAAGTTCACGATCAGCGGCAGGCCCTGGTAGCCGCGCAGCGAGACCTGCGGGCCGGACTGGGCGAGCGCGGGCAGGCTGAACGCCGGCCCGGCCGGGTCGGCGGCCGGCCCGGCCTGGCCCGGCGCGCCCGAAGCCGAGGCGGCCAGGGCGATCCCGGCCAGCGAGCCCGCCACGCACAGGGCCGCGATGGCCGACAGGACCTTGTGCCGCCGCGCGGATCGCCAGACCTCGCCGATCGCGCCGGCCCACGTCCGCGCGCCCACGCGGCCGGCCGCCCCGCCCGGCTCGGCTGCGTCCCGCTCATCTACCGCCTGCTCGTCCACGCCCTGCCCACCTCGGCTTCGGTCACGGCTTCCCGGCCAGTCTGCCACCGGCAGCGTCCGCCCCGGCGGGCGGCGCCGCCGGCAGACGCTCAACGACTGGGTGTCGATCAGCGCCGGCGTGCAGTACTTCGTGCTGCAGCGGATCAAGGCCGGGCACAAGAGCACCTGGCAGATCGGCGCGCTGGTGGCCCTGGCCCTCGGCCTGGCGGCGGTCGCGATGCAGGTGTACCAGCTGGTGGACCTGCCGTTCCCGCCGGGCAGCTCCGGGTACTCCAGCGTGTTCGTCGGCTTCTACCCGGTCTTCCTGGTCATCCAGCTCGCGGTGCTGCTGTGGCTGGAAATCCTGGTCGCCAGGTCCCGGTACATCCCGGCCCTGTCGTTCGTCGAGCAGCCGCCCACGTATGCTGAGACCTACGTGGTGCAACGGTTCCAGGCGTCGCTGAGTGCCTTCTCCACCGTCTGGAGCTTCATGGCCCTCATGGCGATCCTGTTCTGGTTGCTGTTCTACGCTGTGTAGTAACGGTCTTAGCGGCCGCAGTCGTAGAGGAAGAAGGGACCCGAAGTGCACAGTGGGATTGCTGATGCTGGCGGTAGTGCATGGAGCTTCGGCAGTTCGATACTGACCTTCGCGTTCCCGATGCTCTTGTTCATCGTCGTGGCGGCCGCGTTGTACATCGCGTACACCAAGCCCGAGCTGGTGCCGGGGCACCGCACCCCCGCCAACGAGCGCCCGATGACGTATACGGCGGTGCCGGGCAAGCCGCGCGCGGCCGACGGCGAGACGGCGAAGCCCGGGGGTGATAAGGCGAAGCCCGGGGGCGGCCAGCCGAGCCCAGAGGGCGGCACGGCGAAGCCCGGGGGCGGCCAGCCGAGCCCAGAGGGCGGCACGGCGAAGCCCGGGGGCAGCCAGCCGAGCCCAGAGGGCGGAGCGTGACCTCTCCAGCGGCAGTCGCGCCCGGGACGCTCGGCCGCGACCCGGCGCCCGGCGACCGGCGACCGGTGCGGGTCGTCGTGCGCGCCCTGGTCGCGCTGACCAAGCCGCGCATCATCGAGCTGCTCCTGGTCACCACGGTGCCGGCCATGCTGCTTGCCCAGCGCGGCGTGCCGTCCATCCGGCTCGTCCTGGTCACGCTCGTCGGCGGCACGCTGGCCGCGGGCAGCGCCAACACGATCAACTGCTACATCGACCGCGACATCGACGCGGTCATGAAGCGGACCTCACGGCGTCCGCTGGTGGTCAACGGCCGGGGCACCATTAAGCCGTGGGAGGCCCTGGCCTGGGGCATCGCCCTCGCCGCGGGCGCCACCCTGCTGCTCGGGCTGATGGCCAACTGGCTGTCGGCGGCGCTCGCCGACGCGGCCATCCTGTTCTACATCTTCGTGTACACGCTACTGCTCAAGCGCCGCAGCCCGGCCAACATCGTGATCGGCGGCGCCGCGGGCTGCTTCCCGGTGCTGGTCGGCTGGGCCGCGGTGACCGGCACGGTGAGCCTGCCCGCGATGGTGCTCTTCGCGGTCGTCTTCCTGTGGACGCCGCCGCACTTCTGGGCGCTTGCGATGAAGTTCCGCAAGGACTACGCGGCGGCCAACGTGCCGATGCTGCCGGTGGTCGCGTCGCCGGCCGCGGTGGCGCGGAAGATCGTGTGGTACTCCTACGCCATGGTCGCGGCCACGCTGGCCCTCGTTCCCTACGCGGGCTGGATCTACGGCGTCATGGCCGCCGCCCTCGGCGGCTGGTTCCTGGT